>ENA-UOWO01002680-UOWO01002680.1-activated-sludge-metagenome-genome-assembly--contig:-NODE-2680-length-21774-cov-12.066255_pt1 | contig 21774 bp, 20 predicted proteins | sample MGYA00238148_ERZ761564 | MGnify/ENA primary metagenome ERZ761564 (study PRJEB28885, sample SAMN05720194) | activated sludge metagenome | isolation source: Anaerobic digester | place: USA... | reverse complement strand
ATAATTCTAACTATTTCAGGTATTAAATCAGTGCCAGTAATTACTTCCGGTATAATATTTAATTTTTTATTATTCCGCATAATCCCCCACCAAGCAACTTTTAAACCAGTTATTAATTTGTTTTTATTATTATTTTTTATTAAATCAAAATACTTGGCAGCCAAACGCACACCATAACCATCGGCCACTGATAACCAAGAGTTGTTAATAATATTTTTAAAATCAACATCTTCTTGCGCGGCCATAATAAATTCTGGATTAGTGGTCACCAGTTGCTGTTGCCCAGAATTAGCATCAGCCAGTAGGTTTTTAATTAAATTCAAAACTTCTGTCTTCGTTAAAGCATTAATTTTTATGTTTAAAATTTTAATTTCTTTTAAAGCCATATACGTAAATTTTAGCAATTTAAACCCCTAAAAGCAAAATTTGACTAAAAAGACGCTTTATGCTACACTGGGTTAGTAAGTTCTCTTCCAAGCTCGTTCTCATAGTCTTATTTGTTCTCACAAGGACAAAGATCAACTATCAACAGCCCAAAGAACAAGGTCGGTCTTACAATTTTTATTAACAATTCTTAGTATCTCTATGACTAACAAGTTATACATTGGCAATTTGCCATACAACATCACTGAAGATGAATTAAAAGAATTCTTTGCTTCAGCTGGTAATGTAACCTCAGTTGCCATCATTAAAGACAAAATGACCGGTAAATCTAAGGGCTTTGGTTTTGTGGAATATTCTACTCCAGAAGAAGCACAAAACGCTATCAGCACTCTTAATGGAAAAGAAATTGGTGGTCGCGCTATCACAGTTGACGAAGCCAGACCTCCAAAAGATTTTTCTGACCGCAGAAACGATAATCGTGGCGGCGGCAGCAGATGGTAAACTAAACCTTTACCTAATCAAAAAGCAGCTTTTTTAAAAGCTGTTTTTTGATTTTAGTTTTTTATGCTATAATACACTGTGCAGAAATAAAAATTAATAAAATATTTTTTATGTTAAAAAAAGCTTTAATCTTTGCTTGTCTTAGCCTTTTGTTGTTTAATTCCACCCCAGTTTTAGCCCAATTTAATCCACACTTTATTTTATCCAACAATGACCTAACTGATTACACCGCCATGTCTATGGAAGATATCAACAGTTTTTTAAAAAATAAAGGCGGGGTTTTGGATACTTACATTGACCCTAATGTGCGTATGACGACTGCACAAGTAATTTATGATTCGGCTTGGGTACATCAAATCAATCCAAAGTATATTTTAACCTTATTACAAAAGGAACAAAGTCTGGTTACCGACAGTACTCCTGTTCAAGGTCAGTTTGATTGGGCCACAGGCTATGGTGTATGCGACAGTTGTTCAGTTAATGATCCGACAGTCCAAAAATATAAAGGCCTGGCTAATCAAATTGATTGGGGCGCGGGTGCAGCCAGATTTTATTTGGATAATCCACAAAAATTTAAATATCAAACCGGTGGCACTTATCTTATTGATGGCGAAGAAGTGACCATCGCTAACGATGCTACCAGAGCCCTGTATAATTATACCCCTCACCTACACGGCAACGAAAATTTATATAAAATTTGGAATAATTGGTTTTCACAAACTTATCCCGATGGTGCTCTTTTACAAAACTCCGAGGATGGCAGCATTTGGCTTATACAAAATGGTACACGCAGACTTTTTAAAACAAAAACTGCTTTACTTTCACGCTATTCATTAAAACAGGTAATAGAAGCTTCACCAACTGAAATAGAAAAATATCCAATTGGCCAAGTTATTAAATATCCAAATTATTCACTTTTGCGCATTCCGACTGGTGGCGTCTATTTACTTGATAACGATCTAGTGCGACCCATTACCTCACAAAAAGCTTTTAAATTATTAGGATTTAATCCGGAAGAAATAATTAGCATAACAGTTGATGAACTAAAAACTTATTCAGTTGGTGAACCCATTACCATCCAAAGCTCTTATCCCAACGGCGCGCTCCTCCAAGACAAGACAACGGGTGGAGTTTATTATGTTCAAAACGGAGAAAAACATCCCCTAATTGATAGATTATTTTTAACTTTATATTTTAAAGATTATAAAATAAGCAAAATTACCGCTAAAGAACTAGAAAATTATCCAAAGGTTGACCCCATTAAATTAAAAGATGGCGAATTGGTTAAACTCGCTACAGATGCAACCGTTTACTTCATTTCCAATGGTAGCAAAAGACCAATTAATTCTGAACAAACTTTAAAAAATTTAGGTTATAAAACCACTAATATCATTACTGTCACACAAAAAATACTTGACCTGCATCCATTAGGAGAAGAGCTGACCAGTAATAAGTAATTATTACCATAATTTATGTTTATTTTTTCCGCCATTACTCCCCACTCTCCGCTTTTAATTCCCTCAATTGGCAAAGAAAATTTGTCTGTTTTAAAAAAAACACAAACAGCTCTGGAAAAAATATCAGCCGATCTTTACAGCCTTAAACCGGATATTATTATAATTATCTCTCCCCATGGTCAACTGGACGAAAAAAAAATTACCATCAATCAAGCTCCATTTTTTAAAAGTAATTTTAATCAATTTGGTGATTTAATCACCAATCTAGAATGGACGGGCGACATGGGTTTGGCCTATAAAATTTATCAAGAATTTGAAACTACGGGTTTACTTGGACTTATTCAAGAAGAAAAAATTGACCACGGTGTCAGTATTCCTTTATTTTACTTGACTCAAAATTTAAAAAATATTCACATTATACCCATCAATTACTCGTTAGCTAGCGTTAAACAACATTTTACGTTTGGAGAAAAATTAGCTGAGGTGTTAAAAAGGTTCAATGAAAGAATAGCTATCGTGGCCTCAGGTGACCTATCACACCGTTTAACAAAAGATTCGCCTTCTGGTTATGCTGTTGAAGGCAAAAAATTTGATAAAATTATTATTGATTCATTAAAAGAAAAAAACTATCAAAACATAATTAATATTGATCCGCAAATTGCAAAAAAAGCCGACCAGTGTGGCTGGCATTCAATTGCTCTTTTACTGGGTATCTTGAATGAAATAAACCTAGAACCTACCATTGTATCTTATGAAGGACCTTTTGGTGTTGGTCATTTGGTAGCTGAATTTGTTTAAACAACAAAAAAACAGCTGCATATTTTTCCTTGGCTAATACCTAGGAATTTATTTTTTAAAAATAAAAAAAATATTAAAGTGCAATTATGTACATTGACGTTATTCCAGCCTTAAAATTACCACGTAGTTTGCCAGTTTTTTTTAGTTATGCTGTGCCACCAGACCTAGTGGATCAAATTAAAATTGGACAAATTGTAGCTATTAATTTTAATGGTCGTCTAGCGGCTGGCTTGGTGGTTAATACTAAAAAAAATAAACCAACTACACAAAAACTAAAAAACATTATTAAAATTTTATATCCACAAACTCTGGTCACTAATGAACAAATTAAACTCATTGAGCAAACCGGCGCTTATTATGGGTCATCTGTAAATACTCTGCTAAAATCATTATTGCCCAAGATACCATCCAAAACAAAAAACAATGCAATAGAAATAGCTGTTATAAAGAATAAAAAAATAAAAACAAAAAAAAATGCCATTAAATTACTGTGGTGGCGTAGTGTAATACAGCGCAATAAATATTATAAAAAAATAATTATTCAGAATAGAAACAGACAGCTACTTATTTTAACACCCGAAATAACCTTAACAAAAAAGATATTAAGTGATTTAAAATTAGAAACCAAAGCAGCAATTTTTCACTCTGGTCTTAACACAACGCAAGTTTTTAAGCTTTGGCAAGAACTTATTGCTGGGCATAAAAAAATTATTATTGGCACCAAAATTTCTGTCTTATTACCCTTCACCAATTTGGGTGCCATTATAATTGATGAGGAACAAGATTGGAATCATAAACAATCTGATATTAATCCGCGTTATGACGCGCGTTTATTAGCGACCTGGTTAGCACAAAACCACGACGTGCCTTTACATTTATCAACTGCAGCTCCGTCTTTAGAAACTTATTTCCACCAAATTACAAGCCATACAGCACCCAAACCTGCCTTACAATCAACTAATATAAAATTAGTTGATTTAAAACAAGAACGTGAAAGTGGTAATTATTCTTTTATTTCCACCGCGCTTGTAGAAGATATAGAAAAAAATCTATTATTACACAAAAAAATTTTTCTATGGCACAATCGTAAGGGGCTGGCTAATTTTGTTGTTTGCCAAGATTGCAATTATGTTTTTACCTGTCCCGCCTGTCAAACATCACTAATTTATTATGAAAAAACAGGTCAATTGCATTGTCATCAGTGTGGTTTTAGTATTGATACTCCCCCACTCTGTCCGCAATGCTCTGGCCCGCAAATAAAATTTAAGGGTGGTGGTGTGGAAAAAGTCTATCAACAAGTAAAAGAAAAATTTCCTTTAGTCGAAATAAAAATATATTCGAAAGATAGTATACAAAAAGAATTGATCACGGGTGGTACAATTATTATTGGCACGGAATATATTTTTAATAAATTAGACTGGTCCAAAATTGGACTTTTGGGTATTATTAATTTTGATCAATTTATAAATCAACCCGATTTCCGTGCGCAAGAAAAAGTTTTTCAAGCCCTCGTGTTGGCTGTGGCTCGTCTGAATAATGCATCCGAAATTATCATTCAAAACTCTAATTCCAATAATTTAGTTTTGCAAAGCATAGTTAACAACGACATCAATTCGTTTTATAAAACCGAAATGGAAACCAGACAAAAATTAAACTACCCCCCCTTTAGCCAAATTGCCAAAATAATTAGTCAGGATAAATCGCAGTCCAAAGCTTACTATCTTTTAGATCAATTAGCCAAAAAAATAAAAAATGAATTTAAAGATCTAGAAGTTTCTGCAATTCTACCGGCTTTTCCCAGAAAAACGCGCAACATCTTTAAGTATAATCTGATTCTAAAAATAAACAATGTGCATTTAAAAGATAAACTTTTTAAACTTGTGCCCGATGATTTTCTTATTGATTTTGAACCAGAAAAATTGACATAAAGACTTTTTTCTATTATTATCATTTATATGCTTAAAATTATCACTCACCCTAATCCAAATTTAAGAAAAAAATCATCGCCAGTTGAAAGCCAACAAATTTTAACCCCAGAATTTCAAGATTTGCTTAACCAAATGAGCTATCTCATGTTTAAATATGATGGCGCTGGTTTAGCTGCGCCACAAGTTAATAAACAACACAGGTTGGTAGTTATCAATATCAAGGGGCAAGGTCAAGCTTTTATTAATCCCAAAATAATAAAAAAAAGTTTACTCAAAAAAATCTTAGAGGAAGGCTGTTTATCTATACCAGGCGTTTTTGGCTATGTCAAAAGACCAAAAAAAGTTACCATAAAATATCAAGACAAAGATGCTGTTTGGCAGGAAGAAAAATGTGATGAATACTTATCACGTGTTATTCAACATGAAATTGATCATTTGGATGGTATACTCTTTATAGATAAAATGATTAAAAAATAGTTAGACAAAAACCAAAACAAAAAAACACTTACTAAATTCAAGAAGTGCTTTTTGTTTTAATCATATGATTGATCAAAGTATCACCCCTCACTATTTGGCAGGAGTGGAAGGAATCGAACCCTCATCATCGGTTTTGGAGACCGATGTTCTACCATTGAACTACACTCCCATCAAACAATGAGGGGTGGATAAAAAATCAAAAAATTATTTTACCTTAGTTTCCTTGTGAGGCGTGTGTTTTTTACAAAACTTACAAAACTTACTGAGTTGTAATTTTTCCTTAATAGTTTTTTTGTTTTTTTTGCTATAATAAGTAATTCGTTTACAGGCCGTACACTCCAAACCTATTAATTTTTCCTTGTATTTTGTAGCCATACTATTATAAATTTAATTTTTAATTAATGTGTTTTATATTTTTTTCTTAGCCGGTGATCAGATTCGAACTGATGACCTACAGTTTACAAAACTGTTGCTCTACCAGCTGAGCTACACCGGCAAAAATGCTATTTCAAGCCAAAATGTTGCCTTGTCAAAAAAATATAAGTAGGCCATATCAAGAACCAGTTTGGGTGGGGTAGGATTCGGACCTACGAAGCCCGAAGGCAACAGATTTACAGTCTGTCCCGTTTGACCACTTCGGTACCCACCCAGCGCGACTAGCCGTTGCCCGGATTTGAACCGGGGACCTACTCCTTACCATGGAGTTGCTCTACCAACTGAGCTACAACGGCAACGATAATAATCATAAAACAAATTATAAAGCTCATTTAACGCTTTATAATTCTTCTATTCTCTTTTTAAATTCATCTAGTTTGTTGTTCTCAGGATTAGCTTCTTTTAGACGATCCAACACTTTATAAGCTAAATATTTTTTCTTATTAATTATACTGGCTTCCAACAAATAGTCAAGGTAGCGCGGATCATTGGGTTTTAAGGTTAACGCTTTTTGATAAGCCTCTAAAGATAGCTCTAACTCTCCCGTTTTTTCCAACACCAAACCATAATCGCAATAATATTCTGGTTCATCACTTTTTAATTTAATGATTTTCTCATAAACTTCTTTGGCACTTTGCCAATCATCTTCCTTAATTGCTAATTCAGCTAAACCGGCCAAAGCTTTATCGTTATCAGTATTGATTTTTAAGATATGTTGGTATATTTCTTTAGCGTGCGGCAGGTCGTTTATAGAAAAGTATATCTTGGCTAAACCCAAAAAAGCTTCTATATTTTTAGGATCCATCGCCACAATATCAATGTATATTTCTTCAGCCGCCGCACTATTGGTTTGTAAAAAATATTCCTGAGCCAGATTAAGTTTATTTTTTATTAAATTATTTTTTTCTTCTACATCTAAATTAACTATCGATTTTTTGTGTTTCTCTCTCTTATAATATTTCTCCAAATTTAATGCTTTGACGTAAGTATTTTTTATTTTTGTACTAACTTTATTTAAAACCGGTGTAACATACCTTTGTGCTGTTACATTAGTAAAAGTATTTAATTTGCGTCTTAAGCGATTTTCAATTAAACCAGTTTTTATGTTAGCTGCTTTTTCCTGTGGTAAATTTTTTAAATCAATTACTGTTAAGTGTTTTAAGTGTTTAAACAAAATAAAAACAATAACTCCCAACGCAATGACAATAAGAACGATAAAAATAATAGTTAACATAATTTTACGCCTTTCCTTCTGAACCAAACATTTTTATTTTTTCTTCTACCACTTTTTGTAAGATATCTGTTGCTGGAGCAAAAATTTGTCTTGGATCATAAATTGAAGAATCTTTTTCTAAAATTTGTCGCATAGCATTAGAAAATGCTAAACGTAATTCCGTGTCAATATTGATAATTCGGACACCATACTCAATGGCCTGCTTAAGCTGTTTTTCTAAAACTCCGGAAGCTCCATGCAAAACAATGGGAATATTGGATGTTTTTTGGTGAATCATTTCTAATCTTTTTAAGTCTAAATCTGGTACGCCGATATCACGGAATTTTTTTATTCCATGCATATTGCCTATTGAGACCGCCAAAGTATCAATACCTGTTTTAATAGCAAATTCCGCAGCCTGATCTGGATCAGTAAAAAATGGTGCCATATCTTCTGGTACCTGGGCTTTATCCTCTACACCACGCAAAATTCCCAACTCTCCTTGCGCCCATACATTGTGTTTATGCGCATAATCAACTGCCTGTTTAGTTAATATTATATTTTCCTCAAAGGGTATTTCTGAAGCATCAATGTGAATTGAAGAAAAACCAACCTTAATACATTCAGCCACCGAACGAAAGCTTTTTCCATGATCAAGGTGTAAAGCCACAGGAATTTTAACTGCTTCGTTTTTGGCCACACTTTCGACAATTTGTGTAATCGGTTTTAGGCCAGCATATTCGATGGTAGTTTCGGAAACCTGCACAATTACTGGTGCACCCATTTTTACTGCGGCACGCACCACACCTAAAGTGGTTTCTAAATTAAAAACATTAAAAGCACCAACTGCATAACTGCCTTTTTGGGCTTGTCTAATTAAATCTTTAATGTGAACTAGCATGTTTTATATTATTATTTTTTTAATTAAAGGCACAAATTTTTCCATTGTTAAACTCGCCCCACCCACCAACGCACCACACACCATATCAATCTCTAAAAACCTTTTAATATTTTCTGCGTCAACCGAACCGCCATAAATAAATTTTATTTTTTCTTTTAAAATTTCATCACCACATATATCTCTAACTAGTTGTCTAATTAATTGAAGCATTTCATTAACATCTTGGGGAGTGGCTGGTGGTGCTGGACTAATTGCCCAAACTGGTTCATAAGTCAAAAAAATTTTTCGTTCACCTGATAAATCTACATCTTCTAATGCCTTGGTTAATTGTCTAATGATAGTTACCTCGGCTTTCTTTTCCATTCTTTCTTCAAGTGTCTCGCCCAGACACACGATTGGCGTTAAACCATGTTCTAAAACCATCTTTATTTTTCTATTCACATTATCATCATTCTCCCCACAATATTTTCGCCTTTCCGAATGACCAATTATAATATATTCGACACCTAAATCTTTTAGTTGCGTTGATGTAACCTCACCAGTATATTGACCAGATTCATGGTAAAAAACGTTTTGTGCACCCAATTTGATATTTGAATCACCAATTACCTCGTGCACAGCAGCCAGAGCTGTAAAAGAGGGACACAAAACTAATTCCAAACCTTGTTCAACTAAACTAAACTTTTCTCGTTTTAAACTTAATGCTAATCCGGCCGCTTCTTGGTTAGAAAGCTGCATTTTCCAGTTTGCAATAATATATATTTTATTTTTCATATTATAATTTTATATCAAAACAGTAATAAAGAAAAGTCAACCTGCTTAATAATTATTTTCCACCCACCAATACAATGCTTTAGTATCTTGAAAACGTGCAGTTTCATTTTCTGCACCCAAAATTACACTAATAATACTTCTGGTTTTAACTTGTCCTTGAGTTATTAAACAATAACCAGCTTCTTCTGTATAGCCAGTTTTACCACCCTCCACGTCAAAAAAAGAACTATTCAACAATAAATTAGTGTTGTTAATAATGCGTTGACCACCCGAAGTCATAAAAACATATTTTTGTGTACTTATAGCTTTTTTTATCTCTTCCTTTTTTAAAGCTTCCTTAAATAACAACACCAAATCTTGAGCAGTGGAAACATTTTTTTCTGATAATCCAGTTGGTTCAGCAAAAAAAGTATTGCGCATACCTAAAATATGCGCTTTATCATTCATTCTGGCTACAAATTCGTCTTGCGAAACGCCCGTCGCCCTGGCTAAACCCAAGGTAGCATCATTTAATGAACCAACCAATGAAGCATAAAACAAATCTTTTAAGATTAAAGTATCGGCAGTGCTGTCTTGAACGCTACTTAAATTTTCTCCTTTTAAATTTATTGTTAAATTAAGTGGTTGGTTAAAATCTTTATTAAAATCTAAAAAAACTAACGCGGACATTAATTTAGAAATACTAGCTATCGGGTGTTGCACGGTGCTGTTTTTATCATAAAATGTCATGCCGCTGGTTACATCAATTGCTAAAGCACTCTGGGCTGAAATTATCAAATCAATGTTTTGGTAATTATTTTTTTCTATAACCGCTTGGTTTTTCACAACAGAAATATTTTCACCCACAACTACCTCTTCTTTGTTTAAAATCGGCAGATTAAAGATTTGGCTGGCAGACAAAATGATAAATATTATTTTAGCCAACATAATTAATATGCTTTAGCCAAATAGACCAAATCAGAAGTTTTTGCTTGGCAGACTATACAGTGACCAGGCTTTTTTTTAGTCGCATAAACTCTGGTTGTGGCTTTGGTGTCGTTTTTAATTTGTTCTTCACACTGGGGATTACCACACCAATTCACTATGGCAAAAAAATTACGCACACCACTATCTTTTTTATAATTCTCATAATTTTGGTATGTCTCCACATGCGTTTTGATAAATTGGCTGCTATTTTTAAATAAATTATTTTGGATATCTTTTAATAAAAATTTAATTTTATTCTTGATTTCATTAAATTCTATTTTTATTTTTTCTCCTGTATCGCGACGCACCAAAACCGCCACTTGTTCAGCTTCATCTCTTGGTCCGACTTCCAAACGTACTGGTACTCCTTTTAGTTCCCACTGATTAAATTTCCAACCTGGTGATTTGGTATCATCCCAATCAGTTTTAATTTTTAAATTTTTTAATTGCTTTTCTATTTTATTAATATATTGTGTCACTTTTTCTTTTTCAGTTTCATTTTTCCAAATTGGTATAATCACAATTTCTATGGGCGCAATTTTGGGTGGCAACACCAAACCTTTATCATCACCATGTGCCATAATAATTCCACCAATCATACGTGTTGAAACACCCCAGCTAGTTGGCCAAGGAACCTGTTTTACTCCATCTTTATCTAAAAAATTTATATCAAAAGTTTCAGCAAAATTTTGACCCAAACTATGTGAAGTGCCCATTTGTAAAGCTTTACCATCTTTCATTATACCTTCAATTGATTTGGTGTATTCTGCTCCAGCAAATTTTTCTGCATTAGATTTTAAACCCCCAATCACCGCTATAGCCAAATGATCATTTACAAAATCTTGATACATTTTTAAAGCCTCATCTACCATTCTATTAGCCTCTTCTCTGGTAGCATGTAAAGTATGCCCTTCTTGCCACAAAAACTCGTTAGTACGTAAAAATAACCGCGTACGCATTTCCCAACGCACCACATTTGCCCACTGATTGACTTTTAAGGGCAGATCCCTGTAAGAAGCCACCCATTTAGCAAAAGTATGATACATAATGGTTTCTGAGGTCGGACGGATAGCTAACCGCTCTTCTAGTTTTTTACCACCCGCTTCGGTCACCCAAGCCACCTCTGGAGCAAAACCAGCTATATGCTGGGCTTCTTTTTTAAAATAACTTTCTGGAATAAATAAAGGCATGTAAACATTTTCCACGCCCAAAGCTTTTATTCTATCATTTAACACTTTTTGAATATTTTCCCACAATGTATAACCATAGGGTTTAATGACCATACAACCTTTAACATCCGAGTATTCTGCCAGATCAGCTGCCAACACCACTTCGTTATACCAAGCAGAAAAATCTTCTTTTTGTGATGTAATTTGCGCCATAGATTTAAAGATTAAAAATTTTATTGATCAAAACCCCACCCCAGCGTGCCACATCACGATAAGTTACCATGACTATCAAAACAAGCAAACAAACATAACCGACAGTATGAATAATATTTTCAATTTTTCTATCTATTCCACGCCCACGAATTTTTTCAATTATTACAAAAACTATCCGCCCACCGTCTAAAGCTGGGAAAGGTAAAATATTTATAATACCCAGATTAATGGACAATAAAGCCACAAACTGCAAGACATAAATCCAACCCAACTGAGTAACTTGACCAGTCATCATTAAAATACCAACTGGTCCAGAAAGATCAGCCGATACTTGTCCGGTGGTAAAAATATTTTTTATTAACTCAAAAAATGCCCAACAAATAGCGCCAATTAGACTAAATGTATTAGTCAAACCCTGCCAGATGGCTCCCCAAAGACCATAAGAAATTGTGGCTGTATGCACCAGACCAACACCCATAACAGCTTTGCCATTAGAGCTCTCTAAAACTGTTGGTACTACTTCTAAGTTTAAAAAATCGTCACTTCTTTTTACCCTGACATTAACTATTAGATTATTTTTTTGAGCAGTATAATCTTGTATTGCTTTAACTTCTTGCACATCTTTATCATCCAACGCTAAAATTACGTCGCCTATTTTTATACCAGCTGTTTCGGCCGGAGAGTTAACATTAATCGACACGACCTGTATAGCACTATTTTTTATTTCTTTTAAATGTTGCGTTTGCTTATCGTCTAGGGCTGTGGGGAGTCCAATGTAAAAACCAATGGAAAATAAAACCACACATAATAAAAAATTTCCTAGTACACCAGCAGTTAATACAGCCGCTTTTTGCCAGGGTTTTTTAGTTATAAAACTGTCTTTATCGCTTTCATAGCTACCATCTTCACCTTTAATTTTAACAAAACCACCAATAGGAATTTTATTTAGAGAATAAACCGTGTGTGGTGCTGCTTCGGCTGCAAATTTAGCACCCCACACCCATTTTATTTTGTTTTCTTCATTTTTATAAAAACCAACCAGACGCGGTGGAAAACCAAAACCAAATTCTTCTACCTTGACTCCCAAAATTCTAGCCACAAAAAAATGACCCGCTTCATGCACCAAAACTACCAAACCCAAAACCAAAAAAAATATAATAATTGTTAAAAGCATAAAAATATTTTAACCAAGCTACAGCATTATTTCTTTTTCTTTTTTTTCGCCTAATTCTCCGACCTTGTCTGTATAATCTCTAGTAGTTTTATCAAGATCTTCTAATAATTTAAAACGTTCATCTTCAGAAATTTCTTTATTTTTTTCCGCCTGTGTAATTTCTTCTTTTATTTCATCACGTAAGCCACGCAAAGAAACACGTGCTTTTTCCATCTTTTCATGCAATAACTTAATAACTTGTTTTCTGGTTTCCTCAGTCATAGACGGCATAATCAGACGTAAAAAATTTCCTTCATTGCTGATTGATAAACCAATTGAAGCTGTTTCTATTGCTTTTTCAACACTTTTGATAATATTTTTATCCCATGGTTCCACTAACAACTGGCGAGCTTCCGGAGAATTAACGCTCGCCACCTGAGTTAGGGGCATTTTGACTCCATAGACTTCCACCTTGATATTTTCAATTAAGGCCGGCGTTATACGATTGGTACGCAAGGCTGCTAACTCATGACTGGCATACTCCAGGGCTTTTTCAAATAATACTTTTTTGTCGTTTATATTCATATTTTTTAAATAAAGAAAAATGGTTTTGAATTAGTTTTTATTACACCCATATAAATTATATTCGGTGTATCATTATCTACAATTAAATAACAGGGCATTCTAGTGCTGGGTACCTTAGCGTTCAGCCAAGTTTTACCGCCATCAAAAGAACGATAAAAAGTGTTAGCTGTGGCATAATAAATATGCTGACTATTTTTTGGATTAACCGCAAAACTATTAATCTGTACTGAACCAGGCGGAGTTAATAGTTGAATGGCTTGCCAAGTTTGGCCGCTATCAATACTATTTATAATACCAAAATCGGAGACCAAAAACAAACCATCTTTAACTCCTGGATCAAAGCTTAGTACCCGATAGGTTAAAGTTCCACTACCAATTTTTTCATATTGTTCTTTAAGATTAATCCAGGTTTTTCCAGCATCAGCTGAACGAAATATGCCATTACTTAAAGAAGCAATATATATAATATCTGGATTATCGTGATTAATTAATATTTTTCTCAAATTACTTTTTAAATTAGCCACCAAATTCCAACTTTCACCGGCATCATTACTAATTAAAATATCTCCTGTCGAAGTACTGGCAATTACATTTTTACTATTTTTGGGATTAACCGCCACTTGTGTAATTAATGATTCAATTCTTGATTCCAAATAAATCACTCGCCAGTTGCGACCCAAATCAATGGTTTTATAAATTTTATTAGCCACCGCGATATAAAGAATACCTTTACTGTTATTTTCTAAAGCTAACGAACTTACTAAACCGGCATTAAAAACTTGTCGCCATTCTTCACCCCCATTTTCTGAGACGAATAAACCATTTTCCCGTGAAGACAAATAAATTAATGTGTGATCCTGTTGGTCAAAAATTATTTCTTTAGTGTTGATATTATCTAAAGAAAGTTTTGTTTTACCATTCTGTCCAGCTGAATTTTTTTGTTCCCAGTGTTCACCATAATCATAGGATTTAAAAATACCACCATCTGTTGTTGTTCCACTTAAACTAAAAGTACAACCAGAAAAAAATAAACTTGCCATGATAAATAAAAACAGAAAACTTTTTTTCATAATATTTTAAGCTAATAAAAAATTTTCTAAAATCAATTTTACATTAACGTTTTTTGCTAGATGGCTTTTGGCAATTTCAATGTGAGTGTTAATTTTTAACAATTTTTCCAGACTAAAATAATTTGCCAAACGTTCCAATTCATGGCCAGCTTTACTGTTAATAATTTTATCAGATTGCTCCAATTTTAGCAATAATATATCACGGAACAACATCTGCCAAAAATCAAGTAATGGTAAGATAATTTCTACTTGATCAATAAGTTTTTTTTCTGACAATAAACTATTTATTAAAGCGATTTTTTCATATTTCTTGCTGGCAAAAATTTTAAAAAAATAATTTATACTCACCAAATATTTACTCCAAACTTCAGGATTATTAATAAAACCCAATGCGCGTCCTGGCCGACCATTGGCTAAATTGGCCACATGCAAAACCAAATCACGATCTAAATTTTTAGTCATTAAAAAATCATAGATATCTTTTTTTGCCACTGGTAAAAACTTAATTTTTTGGGTTCGCGAAATAATGGTAGCTGGCAAAGAATTAAGTTTTTCAGCAATCAAAATAATAACTGTCTTACCTAGTGGTTCTTCCAGGGTTTTTAATAAACCATTCGCAGCACCCATAGAAAGCTCATGTGCACCATCCACCACGGCTACTTTATAAGAATTAAAAAAAGAACGATTGGCTAAAGAATTTTTAAGTTCACGAATTTGGCCCACACCAATATTTTTATCCGTACTAGCTTTTGTAATCCAATAAAAATCAGGATGAGTTTTTTTATCAAATTCCAAACAACTCTCACACTTTTCACAAGGAGTGTTGTTGTTTATATTATCTTTAGTGCTTTTTTTTTCATAACACAAAATTGCTTTGGCAAATTGTCGTGCCACTTCCCTTTTCCCAAGTTGTTTTTGGCCGTAAAATAAAAAGGCATGCGCCAAACGTCCATTTAAAAGCGTATTTTCCAAATAACTAGTAATTTTTTGATGTCCAATTATTTGCCAATTCATATCTTAATTTTAGCATTAATAATCCTAAAAATCTATTGTTTATCAAAAATCAAATAACCGTCCTGTTAGGCGGTTATCTGTCAAGTTTTATCTTTTCTATTTTTTGTTTTTTCCACTTCCAAAAAAACCTTAACCAAGATTTTATGTGTATCCATGTCAATTTGTTACCCAAATCCCTGATCCAGACACCACTGTTGGTTTCGTGTGCATAATAATGCAACATTTTTGAACTTGGCACATACCAAACCTCATAGCCTATTTGCCAAATACGCCGACACAAATCAGTATCTTCCAAATACATAAAAAAACCTTCATCAAAACCACCCAACTTACGCAGCAATTCAGCCCGCACCATCATGGCGCTGCCACGAGCCCAATCAATTGGTTCTGTTGTGTTAAAAGATGTTCCAGCCATAGTATATTCAGCAATAACTCTTGAACTTATGTTTTTCAGACCAGTGCGAATCAAAGCTGGTAAATAAAATTTTGGGAAATGATAACGTGAAAATTGATGCTTTTGATTAGGATAGAAAAGTTGTGGCGCCACGCAACCGATCATTGGCTTGTGATCCAAAAAAGACACCAACTCATCAATGGAATTTTCTAACACCACCACATCAGGATTCAAAATTAAAATATATTCGCCCAAAGCTTTTTGTAATCCCAAATTATTACCAGCACCCATACCTTTGTTTTTTTCGGCCACAATAAATTTCAGTTTATCACTTTGTCTTAAAGCCAAAAAATATTCATTTACTATTTTGTCAATCCCATCATGCGAAGCATTATCCACTACAATAATTTCGTACGCTAAAGCCAAATGCAAATTTTCAATGTTTTTAATACACTGCTTAACTAGATTTTTTGTTTTATAATTGACAATAATAATGGATAATTTCATAATTTTACTTATTTTTTTGTTAACCATTTACGTAAATTTTCTCCATTCTCAGCATATTGACTCAAAAAAGCCTTTCTTTTGTGTATCATTTTTGGTAAGAGTTTAACAACATAGTATAGCGCTTTTAAATTTCGAGTGTCAAAAAAGCATAAATAAACAAATTTTCTTAATTCATACCAGGCAATACAAAAAAAATCTTTAAAAAAATTTCCAGTCGTTTCATTTTTAATTAAACAAAAAAGATGGTTTTTGTATGATTGAAAGCGGATCAAACGATTTTTGTTTCGATAAGATTTTGCCACCTGCCAATTACTATATTTTTTTTCTATTTTTTTTACAGTCCTAAAATGATATGCCACAGCCTCAGTTACTAAAATATTTTTATATCCAGCCAAAAGCAAACGATAACTTAAATCCACATCTTCTTTGTAGGCAAAAAAATCTTCATCAAAATACTCATTATTTAAAGCCACGTTGTCCAAGGCTTGTCGACGATATAAAACCGCACAGGCCGAAAAACCAAAAACTTCTCTTAGGTTATCATATTGTCCGTTATCAACTTCGCCTTCACCAATATTACTCACGCGTCGGTTACGAAAAATTTTTAAACCGCAACTATCAAAAATATTTGTTTTTTCTAAATCTGGTAAACCCGTATTTAAGTTATCCAAAAACTGCGCACGTAAAAGCTTGCCAGCTACTGCGCCAATTTCGTCATCAATTTGAATAACATCTAAAAGTTTTTCCAAACAATCCTCTTCCAAAACAACATCAGCATTCACAATGAAAACGTAATCAGTGTTACTCATTTTAATGGCTTGGTTATAACTTTTGGAAAAACCCAAATTTTGTGTGTTGCGTAAAACATGTATTTCTGGATAATTTTTCTGCGTATAGGCAACTGATTGATCAAAAGAACCCGAATCCACCATATTAATAGAAATCGCCACATTATAATCTTCTTTTGTTAAAATTGTCTGTTTAAAAATAGATTCAAAAAGACCTGGCAAAAATTTTTCCGAATTCCAGCTTACCAAACAGATGGATAAAGTTATTTTGTTTAAATTTGATTTATTCATATTTTTGGAAGGCTATTGCACCGGCTATAATAATAAATCCAATACCCAGTGGATGATTTAAATATGGACTAAAAATATTTACGCACAGTAAAGCTATGAGTGCCGCAGCAAATCCAAATTGTAACGGGTAATTTTTAGTATTTTGAAATTGAAAATTTACCAAACGTTTCAAAATCTCGCATATAAAAAATAAATAAATACCTAAGCCAATTAATCCAAACTTCAAAATCATATCCAAATAACCCCACTCAAAGGCATAGGTGGTCACCTCCCCGCTATTTCCAGCTGTAATCGGCACAATTCTTGGATCAACAGAATAATACGTTACGGTGGTACCAAAACCAGAACCCCAAAACAAATGTCTACTCATGGCAGTTACAAGTGGTTTTAATTGATTCATACGTGAAGAGCTGGCGGCCTCACCCTGAGTTACCCTAGCACCAAAAAGCACACCAAAATTCAAATTCTCAATTTTGGGCGGTAATTTTATTATCATCAAAATTATGCCCAAACTAACTATGACCACCAAAATCAATTGACACTTTTTTCTTAAAATTATGCCAACTGAATCGCGGATTATTAATAAACTTAGCACAAAAAAAGCTAACAGTCCAGCCACAAGGCCCACCCAAAAGCTACGTGAAAAAGAAAGACAAATAGTGGCTAATAAAATTGCCAGGAAAGCATAATAACCAATTTTATTTTTTTTATTAATTTTAGAATTTAAAAATAAAAAAATAAAAAAAGCCAAAAGAACATAAATTTGGGATTGCATAAAGATACGATAAAATCCACCACCCATAGCCGTAATTTCTCCCACCCCACTATCACGAATCCATTTGTAAATTTCGGGCAATGCCCAGGCTGATTGATGAACAAAAATATAAAACAAAAGAAAAGTTTTTAAAGAAATAACCACGACTGCTGCGGATAAAATTGAAATAACATTTTTAACACTTTCATGTTTATTTGTATTCTGATTAGAAAAGACTGCCACGCAGGGTAAAATCATTAAAAAATACAACCAGTTGTTAAAATCTAAAAAAACATCACCAAAATTATTGTTATGAATTATTCCGTTTACAAAAGCCCAAAACAACATTACTCCCAACAGTGCCAACGATTTTATCGTCCAACTTTTTTTTATCATCATTAAAATTTGAACGCTGGGATTCCGTTGGCCTTCACTGTGCTCTACCTCGGCATGATGCATAAAAAAAGTATATAACCAGACTGCCATTACCACCAAAAAAATCCCCATCCTGATCGATAAAATCGTATCGCCTAAGTGTAAAGAAAATAAATATCCTTTTGATCCAATAAACAATTCAATAAATAAAATATATAGCCCATACTCTAATTTTTTTAAAGATAAAATTAGCGTGACTAAAACAATAACCGCAAAAAAAGCCGCGTTGACTATATAATTTGTCCAACCCACATATGATAAAACTTCTGCTAATATTAGCAGAAAAAAACTATATTTAAAATATTTTTTATCAATTAAATCCAACATATTTTATGTGTCTTTACTCTTGCCCGCCTTCTTTCTAATTCCGACTGCCACGTCTATCCAAGTTAATAATAAATTTATCGGCTGCACCAGCCATAACAAAAATAACTGCCAAAAGGGTTTATGTTTTTTGAAATAATGATACAAACTATGGTTAAAATTAATTTGTTTGCGTAAAGCTGGCCATTGTCCAAAACTTTGCTCTTTGTGATGATAAATTTGCCAGCTCGCATAAAAAAATATTTTATAACCGACATTTTTTGTCCTTTGGCAAAAATCAACCTCTTCAAAAATTGCCCAGAATTTTTCATCCAATAGTCCAACTTTTTCTACCACCTCTCTTTTGATTAACATCGCCGCGCCCATAACTTGATCCACTTCCCTATTTTCATTATGCTCAAAATCTAACATAAAATATTCGCGCGTAGCTTTTATTCTATTTGGAAAAAAATTATAAAACTTTAACTGAATAAATAACTGATCCAAAAAATTTGGAAATCTACGACACGAACGTTGTAAACTATCATCAGTATTTAAAAGTTTAGGCCCCAAAATACCGATTTCGGGATTATTTTCCATAAATTCAAGCGCTTTTTTTATTTTATCATCCACAAATTCTGTATCAGGATTGAGTAAGAGAATATAAGACCCCCTCTTTATCTCCCCCTTAGTAAGGGGGAGAACTGGTATTTCTAAACTCTCCGCCTTATCAGGAGCTAGAGCAGATGTCTTTAAGCTCCCCTCCTTACTAAGGAGGGGGTAGGGGGAGGTCTCCCAAAGCATCTTCAGTGCTTGATTATTGGCTTTAGCAAAACCAACATTTTCTTTATTTACAATAATATTTAAATTATCTAATGTGTTTTCTGTCTTATATTTTTCTAAAATTTTAACTGTGTCATCAGCGGAATTGTTATCAACCACAAAAATTTCTAAATCAATATTTTTGATAAAAGCAAAAATTGACTCCACACATTTTTGAGTCAATTTTTGAATATTCCAGGAAACAATGATAATTGAAAGTTTCATAAAAAATTATTGTCCTGTGCAAGCAGGAATACTCACATGAAAATGGTCTCCCTCTAATAGAAAAAAACCACCCGAATCATTAACTAATCTTTGGAAAGGATCAATGTGCGACCAAAGACTGTAACGAAAATCAAGCGCATATGAACCATTGGTTGCGCCATGACCATAATGACAAGAATTTCGCATATGATAACAACAATTAGTTGTATTAGGTGACACACATTGGGTTGGATAAGAATCACGACAATAACTTAATCCATGATCATCGCTAACTGAAGTAATGATAATATCATTTATAGTTAAAGGTAAATAATTGGTTGGATTACTATCAAAAGTACTTCTCATACGCATTAAAAAAATAACTAGGGCTGGTGATGCATCTTGAGATTGTAGGGGATTAATATTAGCTGTTGCAAAACCAGCTAAATTTCCACCACAAGTGGGCGCACTGCCAGCTTCCCAAGGTGATTTACAAGCACCAGCTGGAATTGGTGGTGTGGGCGGAACATAATCCACCAAAGTGTTCTCGCCCATTTTTACACACTGTAACTGGTTCCATGGCTGTGTAAAAATTGTAGCCACGCTTTTTCCACTAGCACTTCCATCTCCAAAAGAATAAATTATAAAATTAACCCCCGTCCAGGCAAAATAAACAATACCAATACCAATCAATGAACCAAAAATCATTTTTTTACCAGTTGCAATACGACCAGGCACACCCTGACTGGTCAACAACATCACACCGGCAATCACAAAAAACAATAAGGCCACCGCACCAGAGATTTCTAAAACAGCATTCACAATTTTGGTTATCAGTTGCACTGCATCGCACAAATCACAATTATTTTTAGCAAAACAATCCAAATACAAAATATTAGCCCGCACCATCATGGGCGTCCCCATTAGAAACAAAGCAAAAAGTAGGCTAACAATTTTCTTCATACCTTAATTATAATTTCAAATTGCTAAAATGTCTAATGGTTTGTCAACTCCAATTTAAAATGTTATGATAAGCATATAATTCTTGTCCCCTATGCTAAAAATATACAACACCTTAGGTCGAGAAAAACAAGATTTTAAACCCTTAAAAGATGGGCAAGTTTTGATATATCATTGCGGACCAACGGTTTATTGGACCCAACATATTGGTAATATGCGTGGCATGCTCATGGCAGATTTAATTCATCGCACTTTTGAATATTTAGACTATCAAATAAAATTTGTCAGAAACTACACTGATGTGGGACATCTAACTTCTGACTCTGACACTGGTGAAGACAAAATGGAAAAAGCCGCCCAACGTGATCAACTTGGTCCAAAGGAGGTGGCTGATAAGTATATCAAAATTTTTGAAGACGACACTCATGATTTAAATATCAAAGAACCAGATTTTAAACCCAGAGCCACACAAATGATTCCTGAAATTATTGAAATGGTCAAAACACTGGTGGATAAAGGTTATGCTTATGAAACCGATCTGGCAGTTTATTTTGATGTGACTAAGGTAAAAAATTATACGAAACTTTCTGGACAAAAAATGGAAGCCAATATCAAAAATGCTGGCAAAGGTGATGTATTGGATAATGATAAAAAAAATTCAGCTGATTTTGCTATATGGTTTTTTAAAACTGGCGCGCATAAAAACGCTTTGCAGTTTTGGCCCTCCCCCTTTAATTCTAAGTTAGTTGAAAACGGTGAGGGTTTTCCTGGCTGGCACATTGAGTGTTCAGCGATGGCAAAAAAATTTTTAGGTGAAACTATCGATATTCATATGGGCGGCATTGAACATATTCCAGTCCATCACACTAATGAAATTGCTCAAAGTGAAGCAGCTAATGGCGTAAAATTTGTCAATTATTGGCTGCACAACGAACACTTAATAGTCAATAATAAAAAAATGTCCAAGTCTGAAGGTACTGGTTACGCTTTGTCTGAAATAAAAGAAAAAGGGTTTTCCCCGTTGGATTTGCGCTACTTCTTTTTGCAGGCGCATTACCGCTCTAAACAAAATTTCACTTGGGAAGCACTTCAAGCAGCCCAAAATGGACTAAGCAATCTAACTGAGCAAATTTCAAGTTTAGGTGAAGATAAAGGAGTAATTAATCAAAATTTTAAAAATAATTTTGTAGAAAAAATCAGTGATGATTTTAATATCCCTGGTGCTTTAGCCGTAGTTCAAGAATTATTAAAATCAGACTTATTAAACACTGACAAACT
>ENA-UOWO01002675-UOWO01002675.1-activated-sludge-metagenome-genome-assembly--contig:-NODE-2675-length-21800-cov-6.812325_pt1 | contig 21800 bp, 18 predicted proteins | sample MGYA00238148_ERZ761564 | MGnify/ENA primary metagenome ERZ761564 (study PRJEB28885, sample SAMN05720194) | activated sludge metagenome | isolation source: Anaerobic digester | place: USA... | reverse complement strand
GCGGGAGACGATTATCCCATCCGCGTTTATGTCATGTTTCAATATGATCCTGACCGCGCCTCTCTGGGAGAAAGTCTGATTTATAAAGCCACGAAAGCCATCTACGGCAAGTATCCGCCGCACAGCACGCTCAATTATGTCTGGACAGGAGCAAATATTTCTGAACGATTTATCGCCAGTCCTTACACGGGCAAAGCGTACATGGTGGTGCTGGAGAGAGGAAACGAAAAAGTTGGCCAATGGGTGGAAGAATCCGTCAACGTTCTGGAAGATTACCGGAAAGCCTTTGGTAAAGAGCCGCCGGCCATGGCGGGAATCGCCGTCATGAGCGATTCCGACAACACCGGAACAAATGCGGAAGCCTATCTGGAGTTTATTGAAGTAGGGGAATAGGATAATAATATGAATCAAATTGAAAAGTGGCAGCGTTTGCAGTTTCAAAACATTCCGATTTATGTGCGTCCTGATGTTCCGGATTGGTTTGTGCCCAATCAGGCAGCGGACGCGGCGCTGGAGCTGCTACAAAAGACGGGTCAGAGCAACCGGGAAATTGATTATTTACTGAAACGAATCGAGGGTCCGACGGGTGTGAGTTATCAATCGCGATCCGAGCTGCTGAACATGGATAATCTTAAGGAATGCTGGATTCATATTACCAACCGCTGCAATTTGAAATGCCGACATTGCCTGTTTAAATCCTCGCCCCGGGAACGAGATGAACTTTCGCCGGAGGATTGCGAAAGCATTATTCACGAAGCCTACAACCTGGGAAGCAGGATATTTTTCTTTACGGGCGGTGAACCGCTTCTTGCTGGAGCCTTTGATAGAAGCGTCCAGCGCATTCTTCAGTTGTCCGATACGCACGTTGTTGTGCTGAGCAACCTTTCCCTTCTGGCTGGGAAAAAAGATTTTTTCCTGACTTTTCCGAAGGATCGTTTGCATTTTCAAGTGGGCGTTGACGGATTGGAAGCAAACCATGACGCTTTAAGGGGCATAGGCGCTTTCCGGCAATTGAAAAGTAATCTGGCCCTGCTCCGGGAGCTGGGATTTCCCGTTACCCTGGCGATGACCGTAACACGTCAAAACGTTGATGAAATGCCGGGGCTGATCGATTTTGCAGCCGACCAAAAAATCTCCAATGTACATTTTCTCTGGCTCTTCCAGAAGGGCAGAGCGGACGAATCCCTGCTTGTTGATCCTGAAACCATTTTTCATTTTCTGATTGCCGCTCAGGAACAGGCGGAAAAGGCGGGAGTCAAAATCGATAACATCGAAATTTTGCGGTCCCAGGTCTTTTCCTGTCCCGGTACCAAATATGATTTGAGCAATGCGGGCTGGCAGTCCCTGGCCGTTGGGCCGGACGGCCAGGTTTATCCGACACCGGCGCTTGTCTATACGGAAAGCATGCGCTGCGGTTCCATCCAGTCAGGACTCAAGAAAGTCTGGCAGGAAAGTGCCGTGCTTCAAAGCGTCCGCGACGCCTCATTGAATCACAGTGATCAATATGGTACGAATCCGCTGCGGTTTATCATTGGCGGCGGCGATATAGATCACAGTTATGTGCATTCAGGAAAGATTGCCGCGAATGATCCCTACGCGGAACTTTATACAAGTATTGTCCAGTGGCTGATTACGCGTGAGGCAAGTTACAGTATCACCGACGGCTATCCCGCTTTCCGGCTGAGAATGGGGGAAAAACTCGGCGACTGCCCCGCTGAAGGCAGCGATATCTTCTTTACCCACTCCAATTGTGTTCTCTCTCTGCCGGGACACGACATCCACACGCAGGTGAATCGTTTCTATTCGCAGGCGGCGGTGGAAGTCAGGGAAGACATTCTCAATCCGGTCTGTTATCCGGAACCGATGGTTGCGCATATTCCCGAAGAGATGCGTTACCGTAGCTACGGCTGCGGCTCGCCAGTGCCGGATGCCGGCATTCGTGAAGGAGAAACGGTCGTGGATCTGGGAAGCGGCACGGGCATTGAATGTTTTATTGCCGCCAAAATGACCGGTCCGCGCGGACAGGTCATCGGCATCGACATGGGCGATACGATGCTGGCTCTTAGCGAGAAGGCGAAGAAGCACGTTGTAAAGAATCTTACTTACGACAACATCAGTTTCAAAAAAGCTTTTTTGGAAAGTCTGCCGCTGGAAAACGATTCCGTTGATCTGGTGGTTTCCAATTGTGTATTGAACCTTTCCCCCGATAAGCGGCGGGTCTTTCAGGAAATATTTCGCGTGCTGAAACCGGGGGGCCGCATGGTTGTTTCCGACATCACGTACGATCAGTACCTGCCGCTGGAAATCAAATACAACGAGAAGCTGCGTGGCGAATGTCTCGGCGGCGCGCTCAGATATCACGATCTGTTCGGCCTGCACAATGACATCGGATTTTCGCAAAGCTCAATCGTTTCAGGTTATCCCTACCGGACGGTGAAGGAGTATGATTTTTATTCTATCACCTATCATGCCGTCAAACCGGCCCGACATCAGCAGCGGGTGCTATTTGATTTTCCCGATTTTAAATCACTGATGGAAAAAGTAAAAACAGAACCAGCCTGCTCCTGTTTTAAAGCGCCGCAGAAGCCTGCTCCGGCCGGGATGCCGGAGGATGTGCCACACAAAGCCGGTTGTCTAGTTTGCGGGGCGGAAATCGTCTATTTCGATACACACTGCGAAATGTCCTGTCATTATTGCGGACAACGTCTGCCGGCAAATGCCGCTTGCGAAAAAAATCATTTCGTTTGCGATGCGTGTCACAGCGCGGATGCCGTGGAAATTATCAGACATGTATGCCTGAAAAGCAGGGAACCGGATGCCGTGGCGCTTATGCAGTTGATTCGCTCCCATCCGCGTTTTCGCATTCACGGTCCCGAGCATCACTCCTTGGTTCCGGCAGTGATCTTGACGGCGCTGAGAAATGCCGGAAACGATATTACGGATGAGCAGATTATCACCGGCATTCAGCGGGGACAGACAATTGCCGGCGGTGCCTGCGCCTTTCTCGGTGCCTGCGGCGCTGCCGTCGGCGTAGGCATTGCTGCTTCAGTGCTGCTGGCTTCCAATCCCTATGACGGAGACAAAAGACAAACAGTTCAGCAGGCTACGCAAAAGGCGCTCGCGGATATTGCATCTCTCAACGCGCCTCGTTGCTGTCAGAGGGACTCCTGGCTAGCCCTGCGGGCGGCATCCCGCATATTGATAAAAGAAACGGGAAAAAATCTGCCGTTTGTCCACCCCATTGTGTGCAAACAGGTTTCGAAAAATAAAGAATGTATTTTAGATCGCTGTCCGCTATACCCAACAGCCTTTAAATCTGAAAATTAAAAGCAGCTCGTATCCTCATCGAGGAGGCGATTTTGAATGTTGAAATTAAATGTTCCAGGATACAAGACGTTTTCCTTATCCTTTCTTGTTCTGGATTACAATGGAACGATTGCCTGCGATGGGAATCTCATCCCTGGAATTAATGATCTTTTGATCGAACTCTCACAGCACCTGACAATCCATATTCTGACGGCCGATACGTTTGGAGGCGTAAAAGAAGAACTGAAAAACATCCCCTGTGAGATTGTCGTCATTGCCAAAGAAGATCAGGCACAGGCAAAGGCAGATTATGTCCGGAAATTGGATGCGAAGAAAACTGTTTGCATCGGAAATGGCAGAAATGACACCTTGATGCTGAAGAAAGCGGCTCTGGGGATCGCTTTGATTCAAACAGAGGGATGTGCCGGGAAAGCGATTCTTGACGCAGACGTTGTTACACAAAACATTCAGGATGCACTCAATCTTTTACGCCATCCCTTGCGGCTGACCGCAACGCTTCGATCCTGAGATTCATTGGGTATGCGTTGAACAAGGCGGCGTTAGTCTTTTATCTCCAGAAGTTTTATTTTCAGCGCGAGATCTTCAAATCCATGATATTTGACAATCAGATCCAGCGCGTGCCGGGGCAAGGCATCGAACATTAACCTGAGTTATAGTAAATATTACAATAATTCATTATTTTAATTTGTGTGATGATGTTAAAATACAAGTCAGAAAAATGGCCGTGACGTGTTGTCTTGTTTGTTCGGTTATATAAACAATAACATCAAACGATAGGAGGAAGCCATGAAGTACGGTGCAAGAAATCAAATTGTAGGAAAAGTGGAAAGCATCAAAAAAGGTGCGATCATGTGTGAAGTAAAGGTTAAGATTACGGGCGGCGAGTGCATGGAATCCGTCATGACAACCAACTCTCTGAAAGAACTGGGTATTAAAAAAGGCGACAAGGTTAAAGTGGTCGTCAAGGCCGTCAATGTGCTTTTGGTCAAGGAGTAAAATTTTGGCAGAATAGTTGATCTGCAAGACGCCGCAACATTGCAAAGCCCTAAAAGCAATGTTGCGGCGTCTCATTATTTTATTTGTTTTTTGTTATGAGCGAAGCGTTGCAGCGAGTCTCAGAGGATGGCGCAAAAGGTCGAGCGCGTCCAGAATACCAGACGTTAAAACATGCGCGGCAAGCAGCGCTTCCAAAGCTGCCCCTTCGGTCTGGATGACGGCAATTCCGAGTTTTGCTTCCTTGAGCATCAACGCGTCATTACGACCGTTGCCCACGCAGACACAATGTTCTGCGCCCAGTTGCCGGATATAATCCGCTTTGGCTTCGGCTTGTTTTCCCTTTGGAATGATGGCGGTTTCACAGGGAATGCCGTTCAGTTCTGTCCGGACACTGCCGAAGGTGTCGGCTGTCAGAATGTGGACGGAAAGACTTTTAGCAAGGTCGGTTATCCTATTCATGACACCGGGGATGAGACGGCCGTCACAGGCAATGGTGCCGTTATAATCCAGAACAAGAAATTGCAGTTCCATGATTGTGCTGCCCGGAATATCCAGTTTCAACATCGCCTTCATCTCCTTTCAGATTCGGTTTAAGACTAAACTATAAAGCGATGTAAATCCACTATGAATAATAGTTATATAGACAGAAGCATTATAACTATTATGAATTTGGCAATCAACACGCCAGGTGTTAGTTAAGCGTTGCCTGACCGTGTCGGGCAGGCCAACAAAATATTTATAAGGAGAGCTACATGATTTTAAGAAAGTATCGATGGTTTGTTACGGTTTTATTGATGATCAGCGCACTGGTTTGGACCTCCGCTGCCATGGCGCAGAGTTTGGATGTTTTTAAAGGCGAAAAGGGTGATCTCCGGATATCGGGCGGTACGGCGCATATTCCGGTCATGAAGGAAGCAGCCAAAAGAATTATGACGGTGAATCCGGCTATTCACATTAGCATCGCCGGCGGCGGTTCCGGTGTCGGGATCAAGCAGGTGGGCGAGAGACTGGTCGATATTGGGAATACCGGTCGCACACCGACGGACGATGAGGTGTCCAAGTATGGTCTGAAAATGTTTAAGTGGGCTGTTGACGGCGTGGGCGTGATCGTACACAAAAAGAACAGTGTTAGGAATTTAAAAAAGAGTGATCTGATTAAAATTTATTCCGGCGAGATGACCAACTGGAAGGAATTGGGCGGTTCTGACAATCCCATCAATATCTATACCCGTGATGAAGCCAGTGGTACCCGCGAAGTGTTCTGGGAAAAGGGACTGGGCAAAGGTGCCATTAGCGCGAAAGCGAAGGTGGTTGTTTCCAACGGCGCGATGAAGTCCGGCATTGCCACGGATCCCAACGGTATCGGCTACACGTCTGTCGGCCATATTGACGACACGGTTGCGACGGTCACGCTGGACGGCGTCGCGCCCACGATTGAAAATGTCAAGAGTGGCAGCTATAAAATATCCCGCGGCCTTTTCAGCAACACCAAAGGCGATCCGACGGGCCTGACGAAAAAATTTATTGATTATCTGTTCAGTCCGGAAGGGCAGAAGATTGTTGTCGATGAAGGGTTCATTGCGGTGAAATGATCAAACGGTTTGGTTTCTGGATGGAAAAGGGGTTCCTGGCGGCAGCGCTTTGGAGCATGTTTCTGACCATCCTGATCTTCGCTTTCATGCTGGTTCTCGGCCTTCCTCTGTTTAAGGAAGGCCGTTTGCTTTCCCTTCTCACGTCGCCCTGGGCGCCGGGCGAAGGTCAGTTCGGCATTTATCCGATGATCATTTCCACAACGGCGGTTTCTTTTTTAAGTCTCTGCCTGGGCGCACCGCTCGCGCTTGGTGTGTCAATCTTCATTTGTCTGATTCAACCCGGCCGTCTTGGGCGATGGCTGAAAAAAGTGGTTGTTCTGATGACGGCTGTTCCGACAGTTGTCTATGCGTTTGTCGGCGTTTTCCTGCTGGTGCCGCTGGTGCAGTCTGTGTTTTCGGCGGGATCGGGAATGAACATTCTGACGGCATGCTTTGTTCTCGCTTTGCTCATCGCGCCGACCATGATTCTGATTTTTTCCAACAGCTTCAACAATGTGCCGCTTGCCCATCAATACGCCGCCGATGCGCTGGGGGCCAGCTCCGCGCAGAAATTATTCTACGTCATTCTGCCCGCGTCCTGGAGAGGCATTGTGGCCGGGCTTATTTTGGGTGCGGGGCGCGCCATGGGCGACACGCTGGTGGCGTTAATGCTGGCCGGCAATGCCGTGGCTGTGCCCGGCTCTATTTTCGATTCGGCGCGGACGCTGACCGCTCACATCGCGCTGGTGACGGCGGCGGATTTTGACTCCGTCGAATTCCGGACAATTTTTGCCTGCGGAATTCTGCTTTACCTGATGACGCTGATCATGGTTTTAGCCGTTCGGTTTCTTTCCTCATTAAAAAAAGAGGCGGATTTATGAACCGATTCGTGGAAATAGGCGTTGCGCTTTTTGCTTGGCTGTGCGCGTTCGTTCTCCTTGCGGCCGTGGGAACGGTTTTCGTTTTTTTACTGATCAAGGGCGGTGCCGCGCTGAATGTGCAAACCATTTTCGGCGACACGCCCGTCTGGGAGGCCATCACCCTGAAAAAAGCCGTGTTCAACGGTCTTTTTCCGGCGATCGCCGGCACGTTGCTCCTGGTTGTGATGGCCGTCGGACTGGCGCTGCCCGTCGGCATTGCAGCCGGAATTTATCTTGCGCAATACAGCGGAGTGCGCATGAAAAGCATTTTCAGCCTTTTTTGCGATATTCTGGCGGGCGTGCCCTCCATTCTCGTGGGGCTTTTCGGCTTCTCACTATCCATATTTCTGCATAAATATGTATCAACAGAAATTTATCCCTGCCTGCTGATTTCAGCCGCGTCGCTTTCTTTTCTGATACTGCCCTATCTGATCCGGACGACGCAAATCGCGCTGGAACAGATTCCACCGGAAGAACGGCTGACGGCGCTCGCGCTTGGAGCGGACAAGCTGCAGAACATTATTTATGTTCTGATTCCCCGTTCCCTTTCAGGCATTATCAGCGGCATCATTCTATCCATTGGCCGGTGCGCGGAAGACACGGCGGTCATCATGCTGACCGGCGTCGTGGCCATGGCCGGTGTCCCGCAGTCGCTTCTGGCCAAGTACGAAGCCCTGCCTTTTTTTATTTATTATATTTCCGCGCAATATACCGACATGGAGGAACTGCGGATGGGTTATGCGGCGGCGATTATTCTGGTAGTGATTTGCGCCGTTTTATTTCTTGCCGCTTTTTATATTAAGAACCGGTTGACGGAAAAAGCATTATACAGCGTATAAGGTTGATATATGAACCCACCCGAAAAAATAAAAATTCAGGCAGACAATATTTCATTTTTCTACGGACGGCGAAAGATTCTTCAGGACGTTTCCGCGCAGGTTGCCGCATCATCCATCACCGCGGTTATCGGGCCGTCCGGCCAGGGCAAGTCCACCTTTCTGATGATCATGAACCGCCTTTGGGAGCAGATTCCGGAAACGCGAATGGAAGGTCGTGTGCACATGCTTTTGAAAAACAAAATGACGGACATTTATGCCGGGGACGTATCCCTTCCCGACTTGCGCAGATCGGTCGGCATGGTTTTTCAAAAACCCAATCCTCTGCCGATGAGCATTTACCGAAACGTGGCGTTCCCGCTGAAACTGGCCGGTGTAAAAGATGAAGCCCTCATCCGGCGTCGGGTGGAAACCGCGCTGAAAGAAGCATTCCTCTGGGATGAAGTGAAGGACAGACTCGAACATGATGCGCGGGACATGTCCGGCGGACAGCAGCAGAGGCTCTGCATCGCGCGGGCGCTGATTGTCGGTCCGGAGGTGCTCCTGATGGACGAGCCCACGTCTTCGCTGGATCACAAGGCCGCCTCTATTATTGAAGAATTGATCGTCAAACTTAAAACACGCTGCACGATTTTGCTGGTATCGCATCTGATGGAACAGGTATCCCGTCTGGCGGATACTGTGATGGAGCTCGATGAGGAAAAACTGATCACCCGGCAAAATTAAATGATGGGCCCTGACATCAGTAAAAAATAAACATCATTTTTTCAAACGGCTGTCATGGCGCCATAATCGTCACATCATGTCCAGCCTTGATCGTCAATATTTCCGTACGCCGGAAACGCGACGCCATGATTGATTCAAAGGCAAAATTATTATTTTTGCATGTATCGACAATGCGAACAAAGAATAATTCAAGACGATATATTTCTTTTAGTTATTTGACATATTCTGTTTGCTTATATATAGCCATCGCAGCATGATAGTGAACAGGCAGTGGAAGGAGAAGATATGTCTGAAAATACAGCAAACAAAGAATGGGAACCGAAAATCGCCGCCATCGTCTGCAACTGGTGTACGTACGCGGGAGCGGATCTGGCCGGTATCAGCAGAATTCAGTATCCGCCGAATGTGCGGATCATCCGCGTTCCCTGCACCGGAAGAATCAATCCCTTTTATATCGTCATGGCTCTTCAGGAAGGGGCAGACGGTGTTCTGGTTTCCGGATGTCATCCGGGTGAATGCCACTATATATCAGGAAATCTCGTGGCGCGCCGCAAATTTGCGACGTTGAAAAGTTTTCTGAATTACATCGGTGTGGAAGGTGACAGAACCATCTTTACGTGGGTTTCCGCCTCCGAAGGCGACCGATTTGCACAGGTTATTAAAGGCGTGACGGAAAAAGTCAGAGCCTTGGGTCCCGCAAACAAACTGGTTAAAAAAATTTAGAAAGGTGTTTTATGTTGACCGTTACGGACAAAGCCGCGGAAGTCATCGCGGATTTTTTAAAAGATAAAAAAGAAGGCGCCTCTATCCGCCTGTTTCTGAACATGGGCTGTTCCGGCGCCTCTTTGGGGATGGCGTTGGACGAAAACAGAAGTGAAGCAGATGAAGTTATTTCGGTCGGCTCAACAACGTTTGTCATTGAAAAAGACCTTTTAAACAAGGTCATACCGATCAACATCGACTTCATTATAACGCCTCAGGGCGCGGGTTTTAAATTGACGTCCAGCCTGCCCCAACCTAATGGCGGTTGCTGCGGGTCCTGCAGTTGCCATTGAATTTACAGGGGAGATATTACTCCCGCCGCTTTTGGTATTATGATGGGAAACAAGCCAATCATAGTCAAGCTCAATGGGGCTGACAAATTGCCGGATGGAGAAAAACCTCCCGGGGCAATTTTATGCCTGAATGTGGATATGAAAAGATATTTTGAATACATTGCACTTGAATCAGATTATTTAAAGATTCTCCTCTTCAAAACTCTCTTGAAAATTGTTCATTCCGGCTTTCGACAGGATTTATCATTTGGATCGATTATTGAAGGCAGTACTTTTTCCGGAGGAGTTGCAGAAGTCACCAACAATCACTGTATTCGAATAAATTCTAAGCGATTGAAAAAATATCAAGAGACTGTTGCGATGGCTGTCATTGCCCATGAACTTGCCCATGATCATCTAAAGCATTTCAAGAATTGGAAAAACAATTTAGATAATGAACACAAAGCCGATAAACTGGCAAAGGAATGGGGATTTGATATTGACCTGTTTCGCAAGATATGCGGGTCACCTGGCATCAATAGCCGGTTAATGCAAATAGCCATCATCAATAAAACATGCCTTCATGGTATGTCGCAATCGATATAGACAAAAAAGGAAAAAGGTAATGTCCGTTTTATTTAAAAAATATCGCACATGAGCTATCGGCGAGGGACCTGTATGGTTCCGAACAGATAGCCCTGCCGCTTCTTTCCCCCCGCAGACCAACTAGCTTCCAGCCTGTCCTGCCGCGGAAAGGCGGCAATGAACAGGAAGGAGGCCATGCTTGGTTATTAAAATCCAAACCTGCTTTTCAAAGAAATAGATCATTACGCAATAAATCTTATCCTCGTGAATATGATTTTGCAGGGGAAGAGTCTCTATCGGTCTGAAATGCGCTGATTTAACTTTAGGCATAATCAATAAATATTATTTTGACTAATTTATAGGAGAGATGAACATGAGTGATACATTTTTATTAAATGGAAAAGAAACGCCCTTTCGACAGGGGCAGATGATTCTGGATGCAGCTAAAGACGCGGGAATTGAAATTCCCACGCTTTGTCATTTAAAAGGAACCACGCCAACAGGAGCGTGCCGCGTTTGCTGTGTCGAAGTCAAGGGGGCGCGAGCGCTTCAGGCGGCCTGTTCCACACCGGTATCAGCGGGTATGGAAGTATCCACCAATAGCGAGCCGGTTCATCGGGCAAGAAAATTAAATGTTGAGTTGCTGCTTTCCAGCGGAAAACATAATTGCATGACCTGCGAAGCCAACGGTAACTGCCGCCTGCAGGATCTGGCTTATTTCTACAAAATAACCGGTTTACGATTTGAAGAAAAAGCAATAACGGACATTCCCCTGACGGATGATCAAAATTCTTTCATCGTCCGCGATTTCAGCAAATGCATTCTTTGCGGCCGCTGTGTGCAGGCCTGTAATGAACTGGTTGTCAACCGCGCCATCTCGCAGGGTTATCGCGGCAAGAACAGCAAGATTGTCACCGGTGGCGATCTGCCTTATGACGCTGACGACAGCGAATGCGTTTTCTGCGGTCAGTGCATTCAGGTCTGTCCGGTTGGCGCGTTGACCGAGAAAAAGTGCAAGGGGCTGGGACGAACCTGGGAACTCAAACAAGTCCGCACAACGTGCCCTTACTGTGGCGTCGGCTGTCAGCAGATGCTTCATGTGAAGGGTGAGCAGATCGTGAAAATTACCGCGGCGGAAGACGGCGCGCCGAATTACGGAAAATTATGCGTCAAGGGACGTTTCGCCTACGATTTTATTTACTCGAAAGACAGACTCACCACGCCGCTGATTCGTGAGAAAAACGGCGAGTTTCGCGAGGCCTCCTGGGATGAGGCGCTGGATCTGGTAGCCGCAAAGTTTAAGGAAATCATTGCCCAGCATGGGCCGGACTCCGTTGCCGGAATCAGTTGCGCGCGCAGCATCAATGAAGATTCCTACAACATGCAAAAGCTGTTCAGGGCTGTTTTTCAGACCAACAATATCGACCACTGCGCCCGCGTCTGCCATGCGCCGACCGTCGCCGGTTTGGCCGCGTCTTTCGGATCGGGCGCCGGCACCAACTCCATTGCCGAGTACAAGGACGCCAAGATGTTCTTCTGCATCGGAACCAACATGACGGAAGCTCATCCCGTGGCCTCCTACTATGTCAAGCAGGCAAAATTAAAGGGCGCAAAGCTCATTGTTGCCGATCCGCGTTGCCATGAACTGGCAAAAATGTCCGATATCTTCGCCCAAATCAAGGTCGGCTCCGATGTGGCTTTCTTAAACGGCATTATGAATGTTCTGATTAATGAAGATTTGTATGACAAAAAATTCGTGGCGGAGAACTGCACGGGATTCGATGACCTCAAAAAGGCGGTCATGAAGTATCCGCCGAAAAAAGCAGCCGAAATATCCGGCGTGCCTGCTGAAACCATCATTCAAATTGCTCATGAAATGGCCGCGACCAGGCCATCGATGCTGATTTATACCCTGGGAATAACAGAGCATTCCTGTGGCACCAACAACGTTATGTCCTGCGCCAATCTCCAGATGCTGCTGGGCAACATGGGCGTTGAATTCGGCGGCGTCAATCCGCTGCGGGGGCAGAACAATGTGCAGGGCGCTTGCGATATGGGCGCATTGCCGGTTGTTTTCCCGGGCTATCAGAACGTGACCGTACCCGAAAACAGGGAAACGTTTATGAAAGCCTGGAAGGTTCAATCACTGCCCGACAAACCGGGCATCATGATCAACGCCATGATCGAAGGATTGTTGACTAAAAAAGTACGGGCGCTTTGGGTGTTCGGGGAAAATCTGGCAAATGCCGAGCCCAATATCGGCCACACTGAAAAATGCTTGAGCGCTGCCGAGTTTCTGGTGGTTCAGGATATTTTCCCCAACGAAACAACAAAATTTGCCCACGTGATTCTTCCTTCCGCGTCCTGGTGTGAAGACGAAGGAACCTTTACCAGTCTGGAACGGCGCGTAAGCATGGTGCGGACGATCAAAACACCGCCCGGCATTGCCAAACCCAACTGGTGGATCTTCAAGGAACTGGCCCGGAAAATGGGGCACGATTGGCCGTCTAACAGCGGTCGTGACATTTGCGACAAGGAACTGGCAGTGCTGTGTCCGATGTTCAAAGGGATAGTGTTTGACCGCATTGAGAAGGATGGATTGCAATGGCCATGTCCCAGCGTGACGCATCCCGGCACACCGATTGTTCACAAAGACGGGAATTTTATCCATGGAAAAGGCATACTCAAAGGTCTCGAATGGACGCCGCCTGAAGAAATCGCCGACAAGGATTACCCGCTGGTGTTGAGCACAGGACGAAGGCTTTCTCAGTACCACACCAGAACGCAGACCGGAAGAAGCGGCATGGATGCCATTTACAAACAGGAAACGGCCGATATCTCCATTGCCGACGCCAGGGAAAAGAAAATAGAAGACGGAGAAATGATTCTCGTTAAATCCAGACGCGGCAAAGTGGTTGTGCCCGCCCGGGTTACGGATGAAGTTCCCCAAGGCATGGTCTGGATGACATTCCATTACCGTGACGGCAACTGCAACTGGCTGACGAACAATGCGTATGACACGATTACCAAGACGCCTGAATTCAAGGCCTGTGCCGTCCGAATTGAAAAACTTAAATAATCGCAGGGTATGAAGATGTCCCGCCGCGGAGCGGGACATCTTTCAATCTCGTATTACAATATTTTACAGTCATCTCAGAAATACAAAAAGAGCACGTTATGATCATTGGTAATTCTGTTGAAAAAACATCTATCAATCCCGGTGATAAACGGAATGAAAATCCTTTTGTGTTACGAGTGGAAAAAACTTTTATTGACTATGGATTCCAGCCTCCGCGGCGGGCAGAAGTCGCCGACACGCTGAAGATGGATAGAAAACAATTTACGCAAGCATACAATTATCTGCGACAGTCGGGACGGCTGGTCTGTATCAATAAGGATATTTTTATTCATAAAATACATGTGGACCATTTGATCAACGCTCTGCATGATTTCTTCATCCAGAAAGATATTCTGACGCCGCAGGACATGAGAGAGATGTTCGGCGTGACACGCAAATACGGCATTCCCCTTCTGGGATATCTCGATAGTATTAAATTCACCGTTCGTGTAGCTGAGGGCAGAAGGTTGTGCCGCGGGAAAAATTTCATAAACTATAGTGTACAATAGAGATTATTCTCTGCACCCTGTTGGTTCCATGGTCGATATCGTTAGAGCCTGGAGTCTCATTTTGTTTATGAGCTTCTGGAATATAATGTATATATAATAGTTATATTTCTCTTTTCATGAATTGTCATATTGTGCTATAGAATTTCCATGTCTATTGATCGTTTCAAAAACATTACCCTTCAGCAGATGGAAGCGGTGATTTGTCTTGTGGAGGAGGGGAGCTTCAGCCGCGCCGCCAAAAGAATGCTGCTGACCCAGCCCGCGCTGACCAAGAACATCAAAAACGCGGAAGATTGCCTCGGTTCAAAAGTCGTTCAACGTAGCAGCCTGGGTGTTTCGATGACGCCGGAAGGGAAGATTTTATTTGACTATGCGCGCCGCGTGGTAAAATTACGGGATGAAGCACGGGAACGCATTCTGGCACTGTCCAAAGACACCGGCGGCAATATTTATTTGAGCGCCAGCACGATTCCGGCTACGTATATTCTCCCGCGCGCCTTGAGTGATTTTAACAGAACCGCTGCCGATATTCACATCTATATCAAAACAGCCGATAGCGAAGAAGCGATGAACATGGTGTTGGATAACGAAGTGGAAATGGGCGTCATCGGCAAAAAGCCTCTCAATAAAAAACTGGCAGCGGAAACCTTGTGGAAGGATCGCCTGGCGCTTGTCGCTTCCAGAAATCATGCGTGGTGCAAAAAGAAGTCAGTAACCTTGCCGGAACTATTGAACGAACTGCTTGTCATCAGGGAAAAAGGGTCGGCGACAAGAGAATTATTTGAATCCTGTCTAAAGAAATCAAAATCCATCAGCCTTGCTCAATTCAATATCTGCGGCGAGTTGGGAAGTTCCGAGGCCATCAAGGAAGCAGTCATCGCGGGATGGGGTGTTTCGGTGATTTCCATTCATGCCGTTTCACGCGAATTGTCTCAGGGATTGCTTTGTGAAATTCCGATTCAGGGACTCACCATGGAAAGAAATTTCTATTTAATCTACAGACGCCAATTCGACTTCCGTTCTTTTCATAAAACATTTATCCATTATATAAAAGGCTATAAGCCTGACGGTGTTAAACTTTAACACGTCTTTCGATCGTCTTCCGGGTCATTTCCCCGTTGACTGGGGAATCTATATTGTGGTGTAAACATTTTAAATAAAAAATTTATTGGACATCAAATGGGGGTGGAGATTTGGTAAGATAATTGTCAATAAAAAATGTATGGACTGATCCCCGAACAGTCCGAAAAAAATGTCATTCTCGTGTGTGCTTGGCGGGCATCCAGATAATTTGAAATGCCGCTACTTATGATCAGAATAGGAGAATCTTAACAAATGGAGATGTCATGGACTGAAGATAAAGCGTTAAATTTACTTAAAACATCGTTAAATAATCAAAATGCGCGGTTTCGTAACGGGCAGTGGGAAACCATCAATCAACTGGTTAATCATAGTCGTAAAATTCTTCTTGTTCAACGTACGGGTTGGGGCAAGAGCGTGGTTTATTTTATCAGTGCCCGAATCCTGCGCGATCAAAAACGTGGGCCAACAATCATTATTTCACCGCTGCTTGCCCTTATGCGTAATCAAATTGAAGCGGCCGAGAGAATCGGTATCCGCGCTGTGACGATCAACTCCACGAATCAGGATGATTGGCTCACAATCAAAGAACAGATTCTAGCTGATCAGGTTGATACGATTCTCATCTCACCCGAAAGACTTGCCAACGATGACTTCATTGAGAAAATACTTTTACCGGTTACACAACGGATCGGTTTGATGGTTGTTGATGAAGCCCATTGCATTTCCGACTGGGGGCATGATTTCCGCCCGGACTACCGACGGATCATAAATATTATACGTCAAATACCGTCCAATACACCTGTGCTTGGAACGACGGCAACAGCCAATTTGCGCGTTGTGCAAGATGTGAGTGAACAGTTGGGCGATATTAAAACCATACGAGGCCCGTTAGCCAGAGAGAGCTTGTTCTTACAAAATATTCGATTGCAGGATAAGGCGGCGCGGATGGCCTGGCTTGCCGAGCAATTGCCACACATAGCCGGAACAGGCATTGTTTATACCCTCACAAAACGAGATGCAGATCAGGTTGCCGGATGGCTTAAAGAAAACGGCATTTCCGCAGCCGCTTACTACTCTGATGTCCAGCATCCTGATTTTCCAGATTCAAATATGTATCGCAGATACTTGGAAGATCAATTATTGAATAACGACCTGAAGGCACTCGTGTCAACAACGGCATTGGGTATGGGGTACGATAAACCGGATTTGGGATTTGTTATACACTACCAGGCGCCATCTTCGGTGATTGCTTATTATCAGCAAGTCGGCAGAGCCGGACGTGCTATCCAAAAGGCGCGCGGTGTCTTGCTTTCCGGACGGGAAGACGAAGAAATTCATGAGTTTTTCCGGAAGTCTGCCTTTCCATCAGAGCAATTTGTGCAGCAAATCCTGGACGCGCTTGATGAATCAGACGGATTGACGGTTCGTCAATTACAGAGTAAGGTTAATCTTCGTCAAATGCAGATCGAGCACGTGCTGAAATTTTTACGTGTGGAAAATCCATCCCCTGTTCTATTTGAAAATTCTCGATGGTACCGGACTGCTATTGAATATAACATGGACCATGAAAGGATTGGATTTCTAACGGAGCGACGAGTTGCTGAATGGCAAAAAATCCAAGAATATATAGGTTACGGCAGTTGTTTGATGACTTTTCTACGCCAGGAATTGGATGATCACAAAGGCTTGGACTGTATGAAGTGCATGAACTGTAACCCGGAAGCAGCCTTGCCAAAATCTTTCCCACGGGATTTGGCGTTCAAAGCATTGGATTATTTAAAACACAGCGATCTGATGCTGTATCCCAAAAAGTTATTTCCGAAGGATGCATTTCCTGTTTATGGTTTCAATGGACGACTTGTTAGTCATGGTCTCGATTCAGAAACGGGGCGCATTCTTTCCAGATGGGAAGATGCAGGATGGGGTAAGGTGGTCGCGGATGAAAAACATGCGGGACATTTCGGTGACGACCTCGTGAACGCTGCCTGTGACATGATTTTGAATCGATGGAATCCCAATCCATTTCCTGAATGGGTGACGTGTGTACCTTCGCTGAATCATCGTGAGCTTGTGCCACAATTTGCCCGAAAAGTAGCGGCTAAATTGAGAGTGCCTTTCAAGGAGGTTATCACAAAAGCACGCCACAATGCACTCCAGAAACTTCAGAACAACAGTTATCATCAATGTCGAAATCTCGACGGCGTTTTCAATATTATCGATCAACAGATATTGCCGGCACCTGTTCTTCTGATTGATGATGTGGTAGATTCCGGTTGGACGCTGACCGTTGCCGGTGCACTGTTACGCAGCGCCGGTTGCATGAAAGTTTATCCCATGGCTTTAGCAACAACAGCAGGTGGAGGCTGAAACATGTCCATTATAAATAATGATATACAAGCCGTTCTTTTACTAACCCTGCCGCTTGTGAGATCGTCTAAAGATGAATATCCACCCCTCACGCCGACGGAATGGAACAGGCTGGCAGACTGGTTGCAACAGAAAAAAATCAAGCCAGGCGATTTACTCCTTGGTGATCCTGCCACGCACTTGCGCGACTGGAATGATAAGCGGTGCCCGATTGACCGGATTCTTTTTTTGTTGGGTCGCGGTGTTACATTGGGGATTGCCATGGAAAAATGGCAACGCGCCGGTATCTGGATTCTCAGCAGAACCGATGATAATTATCCTCAAAGATTGACAGAACGATTAAAAGAGAACGCCCCGCCGATTCTTTATGGGTGTGGCAATCAGAAATTGTTGAACACCGGCGGCGTCGCAGTTGTAGGTTCCAGAAACGCCACGGGTGATGATCTGAAGTATGCCAATGAACTTGGCGAAAGATTGGCAAACTCTGCTAGAACAGTCATTTCCGGCGGAGCACGCGGTATAGATGAAGCGGCTATGGCAGGGGCTATGCAAGCAGACGGTACGGTTGTGGGCATTCTTGCGGACAGCTTGTTGCGTGCCTGTACATCGCAGCGTTATCGTCAAGCCATTGTGCGAAAGAATGTTGTTTTGATTTCGCCTTATTCTCCGGAAGCACCATTTCATGTCGGCAATGCCATGGCCAGAAATAAATTGATTTATTGTATGGCGGATCAGGCGCTTGTTGTGCATTCCGGGAGGGAGGGCGGCACATGGAACGGGGCTTTGGAGAACCTGAAAAAGAAATGGATCCCTTTGTTGGTCAAATATACAGACGATCCTCTTTCGGGCAATAGTGAACTTGTTAAGCACGGCGGGCAGTGGATGCCGGACAATTATTTTTCTGTCGATGCAGAACAAATTCTCTTCAAAGTGATGTCTCCAGCATCCCCGTATGAAAATAAAAAGGACATGAACGATGCGCGTGGTAAAAAAGCTGCGCAAGATAACGCCCTTACCGAGCATTCTTTTTATGAGCATTTTTGCTTAAAATTAAAAAACATTCTTCTTTGTGGTCCTCAGACACAAAAAGAGCTGGAAGAAAAAATGGAGTTAACAACTGCACAAATCAAAATATGGCTTAAGAAAGCAGAGGATGATGGATTTATAAAAAAGAAATCAAAGCCTGTAAAATATGCATTGGCAGATGGGGCAAATACCAAAAACCAAACCTCACTTTTTTAAGTTGCTCATAAAGTTAACAAAAACATTAATTTATATAACTTTCTCATTTAAAAAGATTGTGGGATTCAAATCAAGGTGATCTGGAATTGGATTGAAGGTAAAAAACCGGTAAAATCTAAGACATTATAAAAACCCGTTGGAAACAGCGGTTTTTTTGTTTAGATGTTTTACAAGGTAAGTCTAGTAAAATATAGTCGCCAAACAGAAATAAGAATCGTGCTCCATCCATGGGAATAAAAAATCAGACGCTCTTATAAATTAATCACACCAAATCATTAAAGTAAAGCACCTGCCGTTCTTAAATACAGCAGGCGCTTCAGGGCGTGAGTTTCTTTGTGTAAATCCGTTTTTATTTTTTATGCAGCCGTTCCACAAAGGCTTCGATTCTTGTCTTGAGCTGTCCCGCGTCCTGCTCGGAATAATCGGTTTCCAGCAGGATGGTCGGAATGCCCGATTTTTCCAAGTCTTTTCCCACCAGTCCGCTTTCCATAATATAAGGCTGACAGAATTGCAGGCTGTAGTGAATGACGCCGTCCGCCTTGAGCTTTTTGCTCATTTCCTTGATGTATGCAAGACGCGATGGATTGGGGGTGAATATGGCGCAATCAATATTAAAATATCGTTCCGTTATAGTATTCAGCAGTTCGTCAACGGTTCTGCCTTTTGGCTCCGTGATCCATCTGGCGCCGCGTTCGCCCACGCACGATTCTTCGCCCACGATGACCGCGTTGACGGATTCGATGAGCATGGGCAGTTTCCAGTTGGGGACGGCCATGGGGCAGCCGGATACGATCACTCGCGTTGTGCCCTTCGGGAAGATTCCGATGCCTTTTTTCACGCGATCTTCCAGTTCATCACAGAGTTTGTTGACTGAATCGGTAAAACGCACCGGATCGTCATAGAAAAAGACCTGATTGACCAAGAGGGCATCCAGTCCGGATATCGGCGCCGGATCAGCGGCGCGCAGTTCGGTCAGTCTCCGGACGGCGTCACGTTTGGCGTTGACGATGTTGATGCCTTTTTGCAGGGATTCCACGGTAACTTTTTTCCCGCTGACTTTTTCCAGTTTGTCGATGAGTTTTCGGTATTCCTCTTTGAGCAGCGTTATGCCCGATTCCGATTTCATCTGGGGCATATCCATCACATAAAGATCCTTGACCAGCGGCGCGAGCATTTCATAGGATTTCTTCTTACCGTCGCAGGTGTTTTCACCGACGACAACATCGCTGGCTTCCAGGTACGGACAGACCTGGCCCAGTTTAAACCCGAAGGCGGATTTGATGAGCGCGCAGGTGTTTCGGGGAAGCATCGTTTCCGCGCCTTCAAAATTGAATTCCGCTCCGGCGCACAGACCCACGGATACGCCGTCAACGGCCAGGATCAATTCCTCCGGAACAAAAACGCAATAGGAACCGATCACTTTTCTGCCTTGGGCCTTGGCATCCATCAGTTCCTGGATGCGCAGTCCGTGCACTTCACTCATGACAAAATCAAAATATTTCATGCCCTCGGGACGATTTTTTTGTGAAAGAAAAATGTTTGTGTAAGCGCCGCCAAGAACGGAAAGAAGCGCATCATGACCTTTCAGGTCAAGTCCCAGCTCCGTCCACATCTTTGTATAATCCCCCATAATAAACCTCCAACCGTTATTTTAGTCTTTTATCCGGATCGATGAAATGTTTGACCGTTAACCGCACACGTCAGAAAAGTGAAGAAGTCCGGATGTTCGTTGCGCGGGTTGTACAAGCTTCGCCTTCGTATCATTGTGATTTGGATTGCGCCAATGAATAAAAGAAATAATGCGTCGGGGATTATAACTATTATCTATTGGATATATGACGGTGGATCATATAGCTAATCGGCAAGACATTACGGGAGGCAGCAGTATGAGAGAAGGAGTTGAGCCGCTGGTTAATGACGGTTTTGCCGGAGATGCGGCGAAACGGTGCTTGAGTTATATCCAATCCCAGCGTGAAAAAGGGAAAAATGTAGTGGGGATCTATTGCGGGTACGCGCCGATGGAAGTAATACGCGCCGCGGACATTGTGCCTGCCGTTTTGTGCGCTTTTGCCGATAAAACCATTGCCGCGGGCGAGACGGTGCTGCCGGCCAATCTCTGTCCGCTCATCAAATCGAGCTACGGCTTTATCAGGACGGACACCTGTCCGTTTTATGCCCTTTCTGAGGCGGTCATTGCCGAGACGACCTGCGACGGCAAGAAAAAAATGTTCGAGCTGATTTCGGACATCAAACCGACGCATGTGATGGATCTGCCGCAGCTCCCGGATCAGAAGGAAGCCGAGGACAACTGGACGACGATGATCAGAAAGCTCGCTGGTTTTCTGGAGACGACATTCAAGACGAAAATATCGGACGACCGGGTCGAGCAGGAAATTAAAAATACAAATCTCAAAAACAAGTTGCTCAATCAGATTTTTGATTTTGCGGCTTTTCCGTCTGTGCCTTTGACCTGGCAGGAAGTTTACGATCTGACGTATTTCGGGCAGGTAGCCACCACTGAAGATATGCTGTCGATGTTAGAAGCCTCACTGGCCAAACTTCAAAAACGGGTTGCCGACGGCGTTTATCACGGGAAACAAGATTCACCTCGTGTGCTCGTTTCGGGGTGCCCGGTTGGCGGCGACGCCACCAAGGTTTTTAACATCATTGAAGAAGCAGGCGGAGTGATCGTTTATCTGGATGCCTGTACTGGCATGAAGGCCTATGCGGGACATTTCGAGGAAGGCGCGCCGGATCCCTACCGGTCGGTTTCCAAACGGTATCTCGACGTGCCCTGTTCCTGTATGACGCCTAATGACCGGAGGCTTTCGGAACTCGATCTTATCATCGACAAGTTCAAACCGGATGTTATTATTGACGTTGTGTTGCACGCATGTCATTCGTATAATATCGAATCATCCAAGGTGAAGACGCACGTGGAAACCAGACATAAAAAGCCGTTTTTGAAAATTGAAACGGATTATTCGCAGGGCGATGTGGAGCAAATCCGTACTCGCGTGGAGGCGGTGCTCGAAACTGTTTCTAAGAGGTGAAAAGTGTCCCTCTCCGCTTCGCTTCGGGGATAGTTCGACCAACGCTTCTAGCTTCATCCCGATAAATCGGGATTCGCTCTCAGCGGGTCTCACTAAATAGTGAATGGTGAATGGAAAAAAAAGAAAGTGCTTTTTTAGTTTCAGTTTGAATGTTAAAAGACAACCTGAAGCATAAAGAAAAAGATTTACGTTCAATTGTAAGGTTAATCGATGAGTATCATTTATTTTGATAATGCTGCGACATCCTGGCCGAAGCCGCCGGAAGTCAACAAGGCCATACAAAAATACCTGAAAAAAATCGGCGCAAATCCCGGCCGTTCCGGTCATCGCCTGTCGGTTGAAGCAGCGCGCGTCATTTACGACACACGGGAAAAACTCGCGCAACTTTTCAACATAACCGATCCTCTGCAGATCGTGATGACGAAAAATGCCA
>ENA-UOWO01002674-UOWO01002674.1-activated-sludge-metagenome-genome-assembly--contig:-NODE-2674-length-21803-cov-11.749356_pt1 | contig 21803 bp, 31 predicted proteins | sample MGYA00238148_ERZ761564 | MGnify/ENA primary metagenome ERZ761564 (study PRJEB28885, sample SAMN05720194) | activated sludge metagenome | isolation source: Anaerobic digester | place: USA... | reverse complement strand
GGGAAGGCGGCAGAACTGTAGGTTCAGGCGTTGTGTCCAAGATAATTGAATAGATTTTTCAAGAGGTGTTGAAGTGAGCGACAAGATCAGAATCAAATTAAAGGCATTCGATCACAAGATACTTGATCAGTCTGTAAGCGAGATCATTGAAACTGTGTCACGCAGCGGAGCGAGAATTGCAGGTCCGATCCCCTTACCGACAAAGATCCACAAATATTGTGTGCTTCGTTCTCCTCATGTAGATAAAAAATCGCGTGAGCAGTTTGAGATGAGAATTCACAGAAGGATTCTTGATATTCTCAATCCGACGAACCAGACAATGGACGAGCTGATGAAGACAGATTTATCTGCCGGAGTTGAAATTGAAATCAAGACTTATTAAAGGGAATGTTAACTTTTATGTCATAAAGCAGAGAGGGTAACTATGGCTGCTGGACTCATAGGAAGAAAATTAGGCATGACTCAGATCTTTAGGGAAGACGGCAAAATTCTGCCTGTAACCGTAATTGAAGCTGGTCCGTGCTATGTAATTCAAAAAAAAGAGACCGAGAAGGATGGCTATACAGCGATTCAGGTCGGTTTTGAAAAGAAAGAGAAAAATGTGAAAAAACCGGAAGCCGGTCATTTTAAAAATGCCGCAAAAGGTGTTTTCAGAAAATTAAAGGAATTCAGAGTTGCCGCCAATGAGATAGGCAGCTATGAACTTGGCTCGGAGCTTACTGTTACAATGTTCAAGCCCGGTGAAAAGATCAAGGTAACCGGCTTTTCAAAAGGCAGGGGCTTTGCGGGTGTTGTTAAGAGATGGAGCTTTGGAGGTGGAAGAACGACACACGGTTCGAAATTCCATAGAAAAGGCGGTTCCATAGGCCAGAATGTCTGCCCTGGAAAAGTTTGGAAAGGGAAGAAAATGCCGGGTCGTTACGGTAACGAACAGATCACCGTAAAAAATCTGGAGATAGTAAGAGTTGTTCCGGCTGACAACACAATCGTTGTAAAAGGTGCGATCCCCGGTTCCACCGGCGGTATCGTTTACATTAAGAAGTAGTGGAGGCGAACATGCCCGTTGTTGATTTATTTGACAGATCAAAGAAAAAGGTCGGTGAAATAGAGCTGAAAGATGCAGTTTTTGCTGTGCCGTTTGAAGAAAAGAAAGTTCTCATGTATGAAGTCATTAAAATGCAGACTGCCTCCTGGAGAAGCGGAACTCATTCGACAAAAACCTATGCCACCATTTCAGGCGGTAATTCGAAACCCTGGAAACAGAAAGGAACGGGAAGGGCAAGAAGGGGAACGATGAGAGCATCAACGCTCAGAGGCGGAGCTCCTGCTTTTGGACCGCAACCCAGAGATTATTCCTACACAATTCCTAAAAAGAAAAGAATTGCTGCAATGAGAGCTCTTCTTTCCGAAAGACTGAGCAAGGGGAACCTTTTTGTAGTCAAAGCATTTGATTTCGATCAGATCAAGACAAAAGAAGCTGTTTCCGTCCTCAAAGGTAACTGGGATCTCAAGGAAGCTGTTATTGTCGGCGGAGACAGTGAAGAAAAGTTTCTCCTGAGCGTCAGGAACATTCAGGAATATCTTTTCCTTCACAAGACTCAGATCAATCTTTACGACATCATGGCGTATAAGAGTGTGATTTTTACAGAGGAAGCAATTAAATACATTGACGAGGTTCTAGGGTAATGAAAAAGGAAAAACATTTCGACATTATCAAAAGACCGCTTTTGACTGAAAAATCTGCTGTGTTAAGCAAAGATCAGAAACAGTCTTATGTTTTCGAGGTAAAACTCGATTCCACAAAAGAGGATGTTAAAGAAGCGGTGGAAAAAGTTTTTAACGTTAAAGTCGATAGCGTTAACACCGTTGTTGTGGGCGGAAAAACAAAAAGAGTAGGCAGGACACTTGGAAAGAGGTCAACCTGGAAAAAAGCCTATGTGACATTGAAAGAAGGCCACCAGATCAACCTCGTTGAAGGACTTTAATAATTGATTAAGTAAGGTTTCGGAGAAAAATTATGGGTATCAAGATTTTTAAGCCGACTTCTAACGGTCGCAGAAATATGACTGGAAGCGACTATTCTGAAATAACGAAGTCGAAACCCGAGAAATCTCTGGTCGAACCGATCAGAAAATCCGGAGGAAGGAACAATACAGGCAGAATAACCATTCGCCATAGAGGCGGTGGCAACAAAACCATGTACAGGATTATAGACTTCAAAAGGAACAAATTTGATGTTCCGGGAAAAGTTGAAGCCATTGAATATGATCCGAACAGGAACGCAAGAATAGCACTTATATTCTATCTTGACGGAGAAAAGAGATATATAATCGCTCCCGACAAGATAAATGTAGGAGATGTTATTGTTTCCGCCGGTGAAAAAGAAGCCGATATCAAACCCGGCAACTCAATGAAAATAAAGTTTATTCCCGTCGGAACATTCATTCACAATGTGGAACTCAAGATAGGTAAAGGCGGTCAGATAGCAAGAGCGGCTGCTGCAGGTGTTCAGGTTCTCGGCAAAGAGGGTGATCATGCGACAGTGAGAATGCCCAGCGGTGAGATAAGAATAGTTCACCTTGAATGCAGAGCTTCTGTAGGAACCGTCGGTAACCAGGAGATATCAAACATCAAGATAGGTAAGGCCGGCAAACAGAGATGGCTCGGCAAGAGACCCCATGTCCGCGGTGTTGTAATGAACCCGGTTGACCATCCGCACGGTGGTGGCGAAGGAAAGACATCAGGTGGTCGTCATCCTGTTACTCCTTGGGGTAAACCGACTAAAGGATACCGTACAAGGAATAATAAGAGAACTGACAAGTTTAGAGTCAGAAGAAGAGACAAGTAATTGTATTAACTGTAAAAATATGGAGGGTTGCAGTGCCTCGTTCAGTTAAAAAAGGGCCTTTTGTTGATTCACATGTGTGGAAGAAAGTTATAAAGGCAGTTGACGGCGGAGATAAAAAACCGATCAAGACATGGTCAAGAAGATCAACCATTATCCCCGAAATGGTCGGTCTCACTTTTTCGGTATACAACGGACAGAAATTCATCCCTGTTTTCGTAACAGAAGACATGGTTGGTTTTAAACTTGGAGAGTTTTCCCCGACGAGAACCTTCAGGTCACACTCAGGCAGCAAGAAATAATTCTTGCGTAATGTTAAGCTATATGTATGATATAGCCGCTAAAAATTTTTCGATCGTTGGAGATGCGATATGGAAGACAAAATAGTCAGAGCACAGCTCAGAAATTTCAGGATGTCTGCAAGCAAGGTAAGATTAGTTGCGGACATTATAAGAGGCAAAAGCGCCGGGGACGCCAAGAACATTCTTGAGTTCACACCAAGAAAAGCCGCCATGGCTCTGAAAAAGCTTCTTGATTCGGCAATTGCTAACGCTGAAAACAATTACAATCTTGATCCTGACACACTGTTTCTCAAAACTGTTATGGTCGATGAAGGTCAGGTTATGAAGCGTTTCGTACCGAGAGCACAGGGCAGAGCTGCCAAAATACTTAAGAGATCAAGCCATGTTACAATTGAGCTTGCGGCGAATAAATAAGGTTTTTACTATACGGAGGTGAACTTTGGGACAGAAGGTTAATCCCATCGGGCTTAGACTCGGGGTGACCCGGACCTGGGAATCGGTTTGGTACAGTCACAAGAATTACAGTAAGTGGCTGCATGAGGATCTTAAGGTAAGAAAAGCGATCAAAAAGGAATTCTATCCTGCAGGTATTGCCAAGATAGATATCGAAAGGTCGGGCGAAAAGCTTAAAATAATAATTCATACCGCAAAACCCGGTATTGTTGTCGGGAGAAAAGGTGTCGGTATTGAAAAGATCAAGGAAATGGTTCAGAAGATAGCTAAAGATGTCACTGATATCTTTGTGCAGACTGAAGAGGTAAGGAAGCCGGAAATAGATGCACAGCTCGTAAGTGAAAATGTTGCTGAACAGCTTGAAAGAAGAGCTCATTTCAGAAGAGCTATGAAAAGAGCGATAAGCCAGGCAATGAAAAGCGGTGCGGAAGGGATAAAGATCCAGACATCCGGTCGTCTCGGAGGAGCCGAAATAGCAAGAACCGAGAGATATCAGGAGGGAAGAACTCCTTTGCATACACTCAGGGCGAACATTGATTACGGATACGCAATTGCAAAAACAACTTACGGTGTTATAGGCGTAAGAGTGTGGATGTCAAAGGGCGACTCAATCGATAAAAAGCCTGAGAATAAAAGAAAACAGAAGAAAAATTAAAATAGCGGGTACGAACTATGTTAATGCCGAATAAAGTAAAACACAGAAAGGTAATGAAAGGGAAGAGGTCCGGTCTGGCAACTTCCTGTAACAGCATTGATTTCGGAGAGTTCGCTCTTAAAGCTACCGAATGCGGATGGATCAACAGCAGACAGATCGAAGCCGCCCGTGTAGCAATAATGAGAGCTGTTAAAAGAGGCGGCCGTATGTGGATAAGGATATTCCCCGATAAGCCTATCACAAAAAAGCCTCTGGAAGTAAGAATGGGAAAGGGAAAAGGTAATCCTGAAGAATGGGTTTGCGTCATTAAACCGGGCAGAATACTTTTTGAACTTGGTGATGTTGACAGTGAAACTGCTCTTGAGGCATTCCGCCTTGCTTCTCATAAACTTCCTATCAGAACGAAAATCATAGAAAAAGGAGATGAACTGAAATGAAAGTTTCTGAATTAAGAGAAAAGACACTGGCTGAACTCCAGGAGAAGCTTCTGTCTTATAAAGAGGAGCAGTTCAACTTGAGAATGCAGAAAGGAATGGGGCAGATGGAAAACAACTCCCGTGCTGTATCCATTAAAAAGGACATAGCGAGAATAAAAACCATGATAACCGAGAAAAAGAAAGCGGTTGAGGTGAAGAAATGACAGAAAAAATAAAAAGAACACTTACGGGTACAGTAGTTTCAGATGCAATGGATAAAACTGTTGCTGTTCAGGTTACGCGTCGTTTCAAACATGCGCTGTACAAGAAAATGATCACTGCCCGCAAAAAGTTTCTTGCCCATGACGAGCAGAATCAGTACAAGGTCGGAGATATTGTTAAAATACAGGAATGCGCTCCTATGAGCAAAAGAAAAACCTGGTTTGTAAAAGAAAAAATTGGTGAGAGCAGGAGATAGCAATGATACAGGAAATGACAAGACTGGCTGTTGCCGACAATTCAGGCGCCAAGGAAGTCCAGTGCATTAAGGTTTACGGCGGTTCAAAAATAAGATATGCCGGTGTCGGTGATGTTATAGTTGTCGCTGTAAAAGTTGCTGAACCGAAAGGCAAAGTGAAGAAAGGCGATGTAAAGAAAGCTGTTATTGTCCGTCAGGCAAAGGAGATCCGTCGTGATGACGGTTCCTATATAAGGTTTGATGACAATGCAGTCGTAATAATCGATGACGCATACGAGCCAATCGGAACGCGCGTTTTCGGACCAGTTGCAAGAGAACTTCGTGGCAAAGGGTTCATGAAGATAGTTTCTCTCGCACCGGAAGTATTGTAAGGGGATTACCATGGCTAACATTAAAAAGAATGACACCGTAAAGGTTATTGCCGGAAAAGATAAAGGCAAGAGCGGAAAAGTATTAAAGGTTCTCGTTAAAGATGAAAAGGTTGTTGTTGAAGGTGTTAATGTTTACAAAAAACATCAGAAACAGACCGCGACAAAAGAAGCAGGCATAGTTGAAAAAAGTATGCCGATCCATATTTCAAATGTTGTGGCTTTAAACCCGAAGACAAAAGAGCCGACATCTTTCAGAATGAAAACACTTGAAGATGGAACCCGGGTCAGGGTATGCAAAAAAACCGGCGAAACCATTGACTAACGGAGATGACAATGAGTGAAAAGTACATAAGCAGACTTAGAGAACAGTATGAAAAGGAAATAAAGCCCGCACTTCAGAAAGAGCTGGGTGTCGGAGCAATGGCTGTTCCCAAAATCGAGAAAATAGTTGTCAATATGGGTGTCGGTGAAGCGATAGCTAACAAGAAAATACTTGAAGATGCTGTGAAGGAACTCACGGCAATCGTTGGACAGAAACCTCTTGTTAACAAGGCGAAAAAATCGATAGCCACATTCAAGCTCAGGGAAGGAATGCCGATAGGAACATCAGTAACTCTGCGTAAAGACATGATGTATGATTTTCTTGACCACCTTGTTAACATAGCTCTTCCCAGAGTTAAGGATTTCAAAGGTGTTTCAGGAAAGGCATTCGATGGAAAAGGCAACTATACTATCGGTATAAAGGAATTTTTCATTTTTCCAGAGATAGATTTTAACAAAGTTGAAAAAGCAAAAGGTTTTAACATTACTATCGTTACGACTGCAAAAAACGATAAAGATGCAAAGCTTCTGCTTAAAAAGTTCAATATGCCTTTCAACAGTTAATTTTTGAGATAGGAGGATAAATTGGCAAAGAAAAGCATTCGCATCAAGGCGGAAAGAAAGCCGAAGTTCGGTGTCAGGGGGTACAACAGATGTCCTCTTTGCGGAAGACCAAGGGCTTTCCTTAGAAAATTTAATATGTGCAGAATATGTTTCAGAACGCTTGCTAACCAGGGTCTTGTACCCGGCGTTACCAAGTCAAGCTGGTAAATAATGAGGTGAAATATGGCAATGAATGATTTGATTTCAAACTATCTTACCAGAATAAGGAACGGTATCCTTGCTGGCAAGGAGAATGTTTCAGGAATTCCTTCTTCCAAGATTATCGAGGAGATCTCGAGAGTTTTAAAGGAAGAGGGCTACATCAGTGATTTCAGGATCAATGAGCTCAATGGAAAGAAAACAGTTTCGGTAGATTTGAAATATTACCGGAACAAAAGTGTAATTTCCAAGATCGAGCGGGTAAGTACCGGTGGAAGAAGAGTGTATTCACAGTCTGCCGAGATCCCTTTTATTCGTGAAGGTCTGGGTGTTTCAATAATTACAACATCCAAAGGCGTTATGACCGATGCAAAAGCGAGGGAACTTAATGTCGGCGGAGAAATAATCTGTAAAATATGGTAATGGAGGGTTAAAGTGTCAAGAGTAGGAAAATCACCGATTGCATTGAGCAAAGATGTAAAAGCCTCACTCAAGGACGGTGTGCTTACGGTCCAGGGTCCGAAGGCAACTCTTGAGAGAGTTATACATCCGGCAGTAATCGTTGAAATAGATTCAGAAGTAATAAATGTAAGAAGAATCGATGAATCTATTGAAACAAGGTCACTCCACGGACTTTTCAGGATGCTTGTAAGCAACATGGTCACAGGTGTTACAAAGGGATTTACAAAGGTACTTGAAGTTAAAGGCACCGGGTACAAATTTGAGATGAAAGGGGACAAAATCGGATTTTCTTTAGGTTTTTCTCATCCTGTAGAGATGAAATTACCTAAGGGGGTTTCTGCTGAGATCAACAAAACCAACAATGAGTTGACCCTTACATGTGCAGACAAAGAGCTCCTTGGAGACTTTGCGGCAAAGATCAAAAAACTCCGCCCGGTCGAGCCTTATAAAGGGAAAGGTATTTTCTATAAGGGTCAGGTAATTAGAAGAAAAGCCGGAAAGGCTGCTGGTAAATAGAGCGGAGGTTAAAAAATGAGACCGGATATAAAAAAAGAAAGAAGAATTAGAAGAAAAGCTGGTGTAAGAAAAAGAATTTCCGGCACTCCGGAACGTCCACGGCTTTCTGTTTTCAAGAGCAATGTACATATTTATGCTCAAGTGATCGACGATGTTGCGGGAGTTACACTTGCTTCAGCATCATCTGACGAGAAAGGTTTTGTAAAACCTGAAGGTGACAAAAAATCTGTTGCAGTAAAGGTTGGTCAGTCGATCGCATTAAAATGTAAGGAAAAAGGAATAGAGCTCGTCGTTTTCGACAGGAACGGATATCCTTTCCATGGCAGATTGAAGGCACTTGCCGATGCGGCAAGAGAAAGCGGACTTAAATTTTAGGAGTTGCTGATGAAAGAAATAAATAAACCGATCAATCCGGAAATGATGGAGCTTAACGAAAAGCTTGTTTATGTCAACAGGGTTGCCAAGGTCGTAAAAGGCGGTAAAAACTTCAGTTTTGCCGCATTGATGGTTGTGGGTGACGGCAAGGGGTTTGTCGGCATAGGGCTTGGAAAAGCAAGAGAAGTTCCGGAAGCTATAAGGAAGGGAGTTGTCAGGGCAAAGAAAAACCTTTGTCAAATAAAACTTCTGAGAGGGACAGTTCCTCATGAAATAACAGGTGAATACGGAGCGGGCAAAGTTATTCTCCGTCCTGCATCAGCAGGTACGGGAGTTATTGCTGGATCTGCAGTAAGGGCAGTGCTTGAGGCGGCTGGTGTAACAGATATTCTTTCAAAGAGTATCGGTTCCAACAACCCTCACAATATGGCTAAAGCGACACTTAATGCTCTTTTAAATGTTGAGACCATTGAGGAAGTTGAAGCAAAGAGAAATGTCGGAGTTAAAGATTATCAGTTGAAGGAAAAGGAGTAACAATATGCAGCTGTACGAACTTAAAAAGCCCGAAGGACTCAAGTCCAGAAAAAGAATAGGCAGAGGTGACGGAAGCGGTACAGGCAGTACGGCAGGAAAAGGGCATAAAGGACAGAAAGCCCGCTCCGGCGGTGGTGTGAGAAGAGGATTTGAAGGCGGAACAATGCCTTATAACAGAAGAATCCCGAAAAGAGGTTTTTTCAATAAGTGGGCAACAGATGTTTGCGAGATCAACATAAGATATCTTGAGAAATTTGAATCAGGGTCTGTTGTCGATCTGGAAAAACTTAAAGAAGCCGGTCTTTATAACGGGAAAGACGAAGTTGTTAAGATAATTGGCAGATTTGACCTGACAAAAGCTATAACTGTCAGAGTTCATAAGTTTACGGCAGGCGCAAAAGAATCGATTGAAAAATCAGGCGGAAAAGCCGAGGAGATTAGTCTTGATAAGTAAGGTATTAAAAAACATTTTTAAGATTCCTGACTTGAGAGAGAGGGTTATTTTTACCCTTTTGATGCTCGCAGTATATCGTCTTGGTATTTTTGTTACCACTCCGGGTGTCAACCGCTCTGTCATGGAAAAGATAATGTCAACAAAAGCGACGGGCACGCTTCTGGGTTTATTTAATATGTTCTCAGGTGGTGCAGTGGAAAATCTTTCGATCTTTGCTCTGGGCATAATGCCGTACATCAGTGCATCGATCGTAATGTCTCTTCTAGCTGTTATCGTTCCCAAAATAGGAGAGCTCCAGAAGGAAGGTGACCAGGGTTACAGGAAGATAACTCAGTACACAAGATACGGGACAGTGCTTCTGTGCGTAGTTCAGGGATTTATGATGGCAAAGTTTCTCGAAAGTCTCACAGGACCGGTCGGGGAAGTAGTTGTAAATGTGCCCGGCTGGTTTTTCAGAATAATTACTGTCATAACTCTGACGGCAGGAACCCTTTTCCTTATGTGGCTTGGAGAGCAGATCACTGACAGAGGAATAGGCAACGGCGTGTCACTGATAATTTTTGCTTCTATTGTAGCAAGATTTCCAAATATGTTTTTTCAGATGGGCAAGTACTTAAAAGAACAGCTTATTCAGCCGCATCAGCTTGTGATTTTTCTCATAATCCTTGTTGCAACATTTGCCATCATTGTTTTTGTTGAAAGCTCACAGAGAAGGATTCCGGTTCAATATGCAAGAAGAGTTGCAGGCGGAAGGAAGATACAGAATTCACATCTTCCACTTAGAATAAACACATCGGGAGTAATTCCCCCAATATTTGCAAGCGCACTTCTTGTTTTCCCGGCAACTTTGTCGAGCTTCCTTAAATTTGACATGGGTCCTTTGCAGGGATGGTTGAACCCGGGTGGATGGCTCTACAATCTTCTTTATCTCGGACTTATAGTTTTCTTCTGTTTTTTCTATACTTTTATTCAGTTTAAGACAGAGGATGTGGCTGAAAACATTAATAAACAGGGCGGTTACATTCCTGGTGTAAGACCGGGAAAGGAAACAGTGACCTATATAAACACGGTTCTTTCAAGGATAACATTCGGCGGAGCTATATATCTTTCCGCAGTATGCATGATCCCCGATCTTCTCAGAAACAAGATGGGTCTCCCTTTTTATATGGGCGGAACATCAATTCTGATCGTAGTCGGTGTTGCAATGGATATGGCATCCCAGATAGAAAGCTATCTCATCAACAACAACTACGAAGGTTTTTCAATTGGCGGGAAAGGTTCCCTTGTTAAGAGCAGAAGAGGGTGAAAGCAATGACTTGCTGTTTTAAAATTTGCAGGAAAATGCATAAAAAAATCGGCAAGTTATCCTTATGTGCCAGAATTTATTTGAAAAATCGTACAATACGATTAAATTCAACATGTTTTTTTGATCAGGATGTGAGATAATGGTAAAAGAAGAAGGGATTGTAGTTGAAGGGACAATAGTTGACACCCTTCCAAATGCAATGTTCAGAGTTGAGCTTGAAAATGGGCATCAGGTGCTCGCTCACATTTCCGGAAAAATGAGAAAATATTTTATCCGTATTCTTCCGGGGGATAAGGTTCAGATAGAACTTTCTCCTTATGATCTTACAAGAGGAAGGATTGTGCACAGGATGAAAAATAACGGTAATTAATTAGGAGAGAAAGATGAAAGTTCGTGCTTCTGTAAAAAAGATATGCACAAAGTGCAAGATCGTTAAAAGAAAAGGTATTTTAAGGGTTATTTGTGAAAACCCGAAGCATAAACAGAAACAAGGATAAGATAGATCAGGAGGTGACAGTTGGTTCGTATCGCAGGAGTTGATCTTCCCAGGAAGAAAAGAATGGAGATCGCGCTGACCTATATTTACGGAATAGGCAGGACAAGTGCTCAGAAAATACTTGACGAAGCGGGTATTGACAGGAGCACAAAAAGTGATGATGTCGATGATTCCATGGCAATTAAAATAAGGGCCGTCATCGATCAGAAGTTCAAGGTCGAAGGTGATCTTAGAAAAGATGTCATAATGAACATAAAACGGCTTATGGACCTCGGCAGCTACAGAGGTCGTAGACACAGAAGAGGTCTGCCGACAAGGGGCCAGAGAACTCGTACCAATGCCAGGACAAGAAAGGGTCCAAGGCGTAACCTTATGAAGAAGAAGAAATAGCAGGAGGTATAGAGATGGCACCGGAAAAAAAGAAAAAAGTTAAAAAAAGCATACAGACAGGACTGGCATATATTCAGTGCAGTTTTAACAACACGATCGTTACGATCACTGATGTAAGCGGAAATGTACTGTCATGGTCAAGCGCCGGTCTTAAAGGATTCCGCGGAAGTAAGAAAAGTACTCCCTATGCAGCACAGGTTGCAGCGGAAGATGCCGGCAAAAAGGCACAGGATTACGGTTTGAGAACTCTGAGTGTTTTTGTAAAAGGTCCGGGAAGCGGAAGAGAAGCAGCTATCAGAGGACTCTCAAATGTGGGATATAATGTAACTCTTCTGCGGGATATAACACCCATTCCTCATAATGGATGCCGTCCCAAAAAGAAAAGAAGAGTATAATCATTATTTGGTGTAAACTTTTACTTACCTAAAAGGAGGAAGCTTTGGCTAAGTACAAAGAAGCAAAATGTAAGATCTGCAGAAGAGAAGGAGCGAAGCTCTTTCTGAAAGGTGAACGCTGTCATACTGAAAAGTGTTCATTTGAAAGAAAACCCTATGGCCCCGGCAATCATGGAAAGGACAAGAAAAGAGTTACCGAGTACAAGATTCAGCTGAGGGAGAAACAGAAAGCAAAAGCTATTTACGGCATGCTTGAAAAACAGTTCAGTATTTTTTATGACAGGTCTGTCCTTAAGAAAGGCGCAACCGGTGAAAATCTTTTAAGAATGCTTGAATGCCGTCTTGACAACATTGTTTACCGTCTCGGATTTGCAAACAGCAGAGCTCAGGCAAGACAGCTGATCAACCACAGACATTTTTCCGTGAACGGCAGACTTACCGATATCCCTTCTTTCATTGTGAAGGCGGGAGATGTTGTTGTTCTTAAGGAAAAAAGCAGAAATTCCAAGATTTTCAAGGAAACAATAGAATCTGCGGGAGAAAGACTCCCTGTTCCTTCATGGCTTGAACTGAACAAAGGTGAATTCAAAGGAACAGTTGTACGACTTCCGGGAAGAGAAGATATAACTGAAGATGTAAAAGAAAACCTTATCGTAGAGCTTTATTCTAAGTAATAGGGGGAATTTAAATGTATCGAGCCAATTGGAAAACATTGATCATGCCCAAAGATGTAAGGGTTGTAGAGCAGGGTGCGGATGGTGCATATGCCCGTTTTGTCTGCGAACCTCTTATGAAGGGTTATGGAATTACTCTGGGCAATTCGCTTCGAAGAATTCTTATTTCAAGTCTTCGCGGAGCAGCTGTAATCGGAGTTAAAATTAAAGGTTACGAGCATGAATTTGCAACTATTCCGGGAATAAAGGAAGATGTGGTGGATATCATTCTCAACATAAAACAGATCCGGTTTGTCGCCCATGAAGATAAACTGCACACTCTGCTCCTTAGGAAAAATGTAAAAGGGACAGTTACTGCCGCTGACATAGCCGAAACAGCCGGCATAAAGATCCTCAACAAAGACCTCGTGCTTTTTGAGATGGATGAAGGAGTTGATTTTGAAATGGAACTTATTGTCGGCATAGGAAGAGGATATGTTCCGTCTGAAGCACACAATCAGGATATCTTTTCCGAGGGCTATATTGCAGTTGATTCATTTTTCTCTCCTGTTGTAAGAGCAAACTATAAAGTCACCAATGCAAGAGTTAAGAACAGTTTTGATTTTGATAAAATGGTCTTTGATCTTGAAACAGACGGCTCTCTTTCTCCACGCGATGCACTTGCTTATGCGGCAATGATACTCAGGGAACACACAAAGTTCTTTATCAGTTTCTCAATTGATGAAAAGGATGAGTTAAATGCTTCAGATTCTCACGAAGAGGTCAACATGAACCTTTACAGGACAATTGATGAACTTGACCTGAGCGTAAGATCGTATAACTGTCTTAAAAATGCAAACATCCGTTTTATAGGCGAACTTGTAAAGAGAAGCGAAGCGGAAATGCTTAAAACCAAGAATTTCGGGAGAAAATCTCTTAACGAAATAAAGATACTTCTCATAAAGATGGGATTACATTTCGGAATGGATATAGACAATTTCCCGGATCAGAAGATCATTGAACAAATTGAAAAGAAATCAGGGAGCAAGATATGAGACACAGAAAGGCAGGCAGGAAACTGAACAGAGACAGTTCCCACAGAGAGGCAATGCTTTGCAATATGCTTAATTCTCTGGTTAAGAACGAAAGAATTCAAACAACTTTCGGAAGAGCGAAGGAACTGCAGAAAATTGCAGATAAAGCTGTAACACTCGCAAAGAAGAATACAACAGCTTCGATCAGTCAGCTTACTAAGATCGTTAAGTCAGACAGAGAAGAAGTCATTACAAAACTTCTTAAAGAGATCGGACCTAGATTTGCATCAAGAGCCGGTGGATATACAAGAATAATAAAAGTCGGTTTTCGCAGAGGTGATGCGGCTCCCACTGTAATAATTGAATATCTTGGTGCTGATGAGCCGGTTCAGAAAAAGACAAAGAAGAAAAAGACAGTGAAAAAGGAAGCTCCGGTTGTTGAAGCAGCTCCGGTTGTTGAAGCAGTTCCGGTTGTTGAAGCAGTTCCGGTTGTTGAAACTCCGGCAGTTGAAGAAGCTCCTGTTCCTGTTGAAGAAGTTCCAGTAGCGGAAGAAGTCAAAGAAGAGCCAAAATCAGAATAAGATCAATATCTTAATATTAAAATTCAGGGGGGCTGAAAAGCCCCTTTTTTTATTTTATTAAATATCTAGAAATTGGGGTCGACTGTCATCACGGTTCTAATACCGTAGTGATCTGAAATGGAATATCTCGTTTTGGTTTTCTCTTTTTCGTTGAAAAGGAGAAATTCATTGTGGAACACTCTTTCTGACATGAAAACAAATCCTTTTCTGTTTCTGAAAAAAATGTGATCGTGAACAGCTTCACTGCTGTTTTTATTGATGAATGGGTTTTCCGGACACACAGTACACTGGATGATATCTTCTTCTTCAACATCAAAATAAGGATCGTACCATCCGTCAGAAATGAGCGCGGCAACCGGCCCCGGATTTGATTCAATTATATTTTCTCCGCCAGCTATATTGCTGTTGAAATCACCCATTATTACTCTCTGGGCAATATTTTCGTTGTCAGGAATTGAAAGTATCTCGTTGATCTGTGTCAACTGTTCCTGCTGCCAGCTCCCGGCAATACCGTCATATTCCTCATCAATTATTGCAGAAAGTGCTGTACAGATGATTTGAGTATCTCCTATGGCCGGTTTGTAGTCGTATATTTCCCCATCTTTTTCTATTCTTCCAAGCGTAGCATAAACGGCCATTCTGTGGTTACCATATGATGTCAATGCAAGAGTCCCTTTATCTTTAAGGGGATATTTTGATGCAAGAAGAATCCCGTTGTTTCCATTGTTTTTATAAACAACCTCTTTTTCAACCATACATTCTTCAAGTACCGCCTGAAAATCTCCTCCTGCTATTGAACCAAGTCCGTCGCCGATGAGACATTGCTGGCAGACCGGAGGAAGAGCGAGAATGTCACCGAGGCAGTTTTGAGCAATGCAGGCAATGTCGGTACCGCCGCATTCCATTGCGACACACATAACAACAGGAGCCACTTCTTCCTGAGTACATGACGGGGGTATCGGATCAAAATCTTCATTTTTTGTGTTGACATATACAGTTGAAATATATCCGAGATCGTTCTTTTTGTCTTTAAGAAACTGACTTATTTTCATGATCTCATTCTTGTCATATATTTCCTGAAGACAAAGTATATCTGAATCTGCTGTTTTAAGGATCCTTTCAAGTTTTTCAGTTCTTTCACTTAAAAGAGGAAGCTCCTCGCCGAGACGGACATTGAATGTTTCAAAAGATATTGTCTGTTCGTCAAGATTAAAGCCGCCAAGTTCGTTTTCACATCCTGAAAAAAGGAAGCCCGTAATTGCGAATGCAAACACGACTAATAGTTTCATTCTCATTTGTTTCCCCGTATGTAGTTAATATTACTCATAATAAAGAGCTTTTACGATTTCATCGAAAGTTGTGACTCCGTCAGCCAGTTTTCTTATTGCAGACTCCTTAAGTGTCAGCATTCCGTCCATAATGGCGTTGTTCCTTATTTCGTCAGCTGTAGCCCCTTCGGAAATGATAGACCTCATTTTAGGAGTTATGTTCATAAATTCTATGATAGCCGTTCTTCCTTTATATCCGGTGTATCTGCACTTTACACAACCTTCCGCATCTCTTATCTTGTAAGTGCTTTCAAGCGGAAGATGAAGTGTTATTTTCTCTTCTTCACTCATTTCCCGCAGGAAAGAGCAGAAGGGGCAAACTTTTCTAACAAGCCGCTGTGCAACAATAGCGTTTAAAACACTTGCAATCAGATAGGGTTCAATTCCAAGATCGCCTATTCTTTCAATTGTTGTTGCCGTATCGTTTGTGTGCAGAGTTGAAAGGACAAGATGACCCGTAAGAGCGGCCTGTACAGCATTTGTGGCGGTTTCCTTGTCTCTGATCTCACCGATCATAACAATATCAGGATCCTGTCTTAAAATATGTCTCAAAGCGCTTGAAAAGGTTATTCCGGCTTTAACATTAACACCCATCTGGTTGATCTCATCAATTATTATCTCAATGGGATCTTCAACTGAAACGACATTTATTTCAGGGCTTGCGAGCCATTTCAGAGTTGAATAAAGCGTTGTTGATTTTCCGCTTCCTGTCGGACCGGTCACAAGAACCATGCCGTATCCTTTTTTAAGAGAAACATCATAGAGCTCCTTCTGTTCGTCTGAAAACCCTATATTGTTGATATCTTTAACAAAAGTAGATGACTCAAGCACTCTTAGAACCATTTTCTCGCCAGTTACGACTGGAACGGTGCTTGCTCTCAGTTCAACTTCAAGACCGGTTTCGGTCACAACTTTTATTCTTCCGTCCTGAGGTCTTCTTTTTTCCGCAATGTCCATTTTTGCGAGCATTTTAAGCCGGCTGACAAACGGAAGATGGGCTTCAAACGGGAATGAGTATATTGTGTGCAGTATCCCGTCAAGCCGGAACCTGATATTTGTTTCATCCCGTTTGGGCTCGATGTGGATGTCGCTTGCCTCCTGATCTATGGCATATTTGAGCATATAATCAACCGCATTGATTATGTGCTTGTCATCCATGTTTTTCGCCTTGCCGAGGTCGGTAAGATTTTCAAGATTGTTAAATCCTTCCCTGACAAGATCATCGGCAGCTGCTTTTATCGATTTCTTAAAGCCGAAAAGATCTGCAAGAACCCTTTCTATATCTTTTGCAGACGCCACAACGGGAATTATTCCCGATGAAGTGGAAGTTGAAAGCTGATCGATAATGTCCATCCTGAAAGGGTCTGCCATTGCAAGAACGATGTCGTCTCCTGTTTTATACAAGGGGATGACTCTGTTAATTTTTCCGTATGCCGCACTTATTGTTTTCACAGTAAGCTGATTGTCTATTTTTAGCGGGTCTATCACAACATATTCGCATCCTGCTCTAGCTGCGATAAGACGGAGCAGTTGTTCCTCAGAAAGTTTAATAGATTCTTTCTCGCAGGTGAACACAAGGAGTTCTGTAACAAAAGGGGCCCTTTTGAAAGTGGTCTCAAACATTGACTGATAGTAATCTTTTCTGGCAGAAATAAGTTCCTTCTGCTCTTTATTTATTACTGAATATTCTTCAAGCATTTCAAGGAGCAGTGAAAGAGAAAGTTCAATTTTCATCGATTCTCCGGAAATGATTAACCCTCAAACTGTGAAACTATTTCCTTGAGTTTTGTCATTAACTCACTGAGTTTCTGATAATCTGTTTCAAGCTGGGAGGTTTTTGCGGTAAGCTCATCAAGCGTTTTGGTCTTTTCCTCAAGTTCAGAGTCTGCAGAAGCAGCTTTTTTCTTCAACTCTTCATTTTCAGCAATGACAAGTTCCATCCCTTCCGTTTTTTCGGACATCTTGTCGAGTTCGTCATTAAGTTCTTTGATGCGGTCTCTTCTCTCATTAAGCTTTTCTTCAAATTCGAGTTTTTCTTTCATGACCGTTTCAAACTGTTCTGCGAGCTCTCCGCTTTTTGAAACAGCATCTGTAAGTTCTTCAATTTCCTGTTTAAGGTCAGCAATATTTTTCTCGAGATCCGATTTTTCCATCCTTGTCTTTTCAAGTTCTTCAGCAACTTCGGCAAGATTTGCAACAGTTTCCCTGAGCTCGTTCATCTCTTTTTCGTTTGCTGTAATTTTCTGTTCAAGATCGGCTTTCAATTTTTCCATTTCGTTCACAGCATTTTCTTTTTCCTTCAATGCGTCGGCAGTCTCTTTTTCAATTTTTTTGACACGGTCTTTCATTTCCTTGTTGTATACGGAAAGAACATCGTTCTGATCTTTCTGTTCTGCAAGCTTTTTCTTGAAATCGGCTATTTCCTGAGATTCGCCTTCTTTTTTTGCTTCAGCCGCCTCTTTCAAAGTTTTTACTGAATCTTGAAGTTCATCATTCTCTTTTTTAATATCTTCAAGTTCTTCACTTAGCAGAGATACGGTCCCTTCGAGTTTTTCTATCTGTGAAACGAACTCTTCTTTTTCTTTTTCTGTATTTTCGAGCTCCTTTGAGAGTTTCTTAAGTTCTTTCTCTGATTCTGAGGATTCTTGAGCCGCATTTTGAAGATCAGATATCTTTTCCTCAAGACCTTTTATCTGAAATCCTTTCTGAGCAATGGCATCTTTGAGTTCTCCCGATTCCTCTTCAAGTTTTGCAAGCACTCCCTGAAGTTCTTCGTTTTTGCTTGTCAACTCCTGATTTGCCTGAACAAGCGCTTCAACTTCTTCGCCCAGTTCATTTCCTGCTGATGATTTATCTGCCTCTTCAAGCATTTTCTCAAGCTGAGCAATCCTGTTTTTCAGTTCAGCAACCTGTTTTCCATTGCCGCCTGAATCGACAGGAATATCAGCTATCCCTTCAAGGAAAGGGAAAATGGCATGAGTGGTTGCAAGCATTGTTTCGTTGTCAACAGGGATCTTGAGATAGAAGTCGGCTCTGTATTCAAACTGTCTGTGTCTTTCAAAAACTTCTTCTTTGGCATCACTTGAAATAAGAAGGATCGGCACATTTGCATATTCTTCCATTGCCCTTATCTTTTTGCAGAGCATGAATCCCTTCATCCCGGGATTTTCCGCACGGATTATGAAAAGGTCCATTTTTTCCTTTCCGAGTGCTTCCTGAACTCTTCCTTCAGAGCTTGCTTCAAAAACATTAAAGTTGTAGGATGAAAAAAGTTTGTTCAACGCCTCTGACATTGCAACATCAGCTTCATAGACAAGTAGGTTTCTGCTCATAATGGCCTCTAATTTAATCTATTTGTAAGACTTGTGAGTTTTTTCCTTATGGTATTTACGGAATCGATCCCGTGATCTGCAAGCGTTTTGATGAACTGTGTCCCTCCCATTGCAAGAAGTTTAAGATATCCGTGCATGGTGAGAGTCAGAAACCCTTTGTGGACAGAAAGGGAGATGTGTTTTCTGTTTTCCTTGTCCATTAAAATCTTAGTTGAATTTATCAGAAATTCTTTTACATCACTGCATCTGCCGCATGAATTAAAGATGCGCGAGGTAATGTCGAATGTTGAAAATACGGTGAAATCAGGGCTCTGTCCGGATTTGAAATTTGAAACTGTGAAAGAACCACCTTCTCTTGATATGACGATGTCTGCATCGTTTTCCATTACAACTCTGAATGATGCGTCCTTTGAAAGTGCGTTTATCACTTCAACGGCACCATTGTTCTTTCTAATCATCGACTCAATCTTGTCTTTCATTTCAAACCTAATCACCAACAGATTGAAAAACTTATCACAAGGCATATTTTTTTGCAAATAAATTAATGAAGATAATAAATCAGTTCTTTGTTCCCCGGACGCATCTTGCAAGCTGATTGTCCCAAGTTTTTTTCATATAACTGACCGACCCGGTCGAAAAACTTATAAGCCATGCATTTGTTGTTGCCTGTGCTTCTTCGTCACTTGTCCAGTACATTAAATTCTGCTGGCCGACTTCTGCCGGAAGATAATTTCCGTTTGCACAGCCCGTTTTGCAGTCACTGCTTCCGCCGTTGCAGGCAGTGTATCCGGCGCAGGATGAAGTGACAGTGCATGCCGTTGTTTTTGCACACCCTTTTACGAGTGATTTAAGTTCATCGATATTCGGAAGCCGCCAGTCTGAAAATCCCGCAAAATCCAGAGCTTCGCAGTAATCAAGCGATCCCTGCCATGTGTTTGTTTCCACTTTTCCCGCCTGCCATTCAAGACCATTCGTATCTACAAAAGTTGCCGCAGGAATAATTACACAGTTGTTGTTCTCGCACCATTTCCCTTCTTCACATTCGCTGTCAAAATAACAATTTCCGTAAGGATTTTGAGGGACATAATCGTTTTCCGGAACATCGTCGGCAGTTCCGGCTCTGACACATCTGACCCAGTTTGCGCCGCTTAATGAATCTGCATCACTGTTGATAAGCCCCCCTTTGAAATTGAGATACCAGTAGGCACTTGCCATTGTTCCTGCCGCACTGGTGTTAGGGGTATTTGACCATGTTCCGTTGCATGGTCCGTGGAGTATCGGCACGATGTAACATTCTTCGTTATCGAGCTGTCGATCTGTAAGTTTGCAGTCATCAGCAGTCAAATATGCAAGGTCAGGATCGTATTTTGTTTCATCAAGAGCATAACATCCAAGACACGAATTGCCGAAACCCTGAGTGTTTTCCTTGTCTTTATTGCAGGTGTCCTGATCTGTGCAGGTGTCTGTCGTGGGGCATTTTCCGCCGGTCATGACAGTGCTCACCCCCCTTGCAATAGTCCGCAGCTCGCTGATTGTGGGGAGCCGCCAGTCTGTTGCCCCGGCAAGAACGAGATTTTCGCAATATTTCAAGGCCTCTGCATGTTTCGGGCCTAAACCGCCCGCTCCTTTATTGCCCATCGGGTTTTCCCAGATGAGGAATGTTTCAGGATCGACCCAGATGCCTGGAGCGTTCTTGTCGAAACTGTCAGTTCCCGAATCACCGGAATCACCGCTGTCACCTGTATTTCCTGAATTTCCGGTATCACCCGTATCACCTGTATTCTGTTTGCAGTCAGAAGTTATCCACCCGTCGCAGGTCGAATTGCATGTCGCTATTCCCCCTGAATATTGAGAGTCAATTTCTAAACATTCCTTCGCTCCGCCGTCGCAAATCTCGCCGCTGTCAACTGTTTTGTTGCCGCACAAAAGCTGATTTTCCTCATCATTTTTGTTTTCTTCTTTATCGGAAATGACATTTTCATCATCCATGAGAATATCATTTTCGTCTGTAACACAACTCAAAACAAAGAACGGAACAGAGAGTGAAATAAGTAAAAACCGGAAAAAACGCATGACCGCCTCCAAAAAAATTAATGACCAACAAAAAAATGATGTACCTTTAAAAAATTAATTCGTCTTCAAGTGAAATTTGGACTTTTTTAAATTATAAAAAGTGCAGATTTGTAAACAGTTTACGAAATATTACTTTTTATCGTTCTTCTGAATTCCTTCGGGGTGAGTCCGGTCGCTTTTTTAAAGCTCAGGTTGAAATGAGATTTGCTTGTAAATCCAGCCATATAGGCAATTTCAATGATATTTTTATCTTTATATGCAGTGTCTTCAAACATTTTTTTTGCCTCTTCTATTCTGTAACCGTTGATGAATGAATAGAAGTTCATTTTAAGTCCGCTGTTTATCACCTGTGAGATTATATGTCTGGGGAGTGAAATTTTCTCTCCGAGAGTTGAAACTGTGAGTTCAGGGTCAAGATAAGGTTTTTCATTTTCAACATATTCCAGAAGTTCCTTTAAAACTGAATCAACAGTTTCTTTTTCAAGCCGTGCCGATCCGTATTTGTCTGTTTCATCACTTTGTGGTTTATTTGAGTTTTCAATAATATTTTCAGGAACTTGGAATACAGGGCTCTGGCGGAGCGCCATGATCGAGAAGGTGAAAATGAGAACCATGTCCCAAAGATAGCTCACCCTTGTAAAATGGTGGTTCATGGTGAAAAAACCTGTCGCATGAAGGATAAGTGCCGTAAAAAGCATCGCAAGAAACCCGGCATTTACAAAAAAAAGGTTCATAAGCCACGAAAGGTCAGTTCTGTAGGTGTTTGAAAGGTGATCCTTTATCTCATCCTTATATTTTTTTATCATAAAGATGCACAGGATAAGATATGATAAATACTGAACAATCTTCATTCCGTATGTCAAAAGCGGCTGATAGCTTCTTGTAAATCCGTTGGTCAGAAAAGCTTCATAAGCTCTCACTTTTGCGTCATGATCAAGGAGATAGGCCGGAAAAACTATGGCAAGGTGAACCAGAAAAGGGATAAAATGAAGCAGATCCTGTTTCGCAAAAGATCTTTTTGTTGTAAGCGCCCTTACATAAAAATAAAAAAGAGGTCCATATAAAAGAGCAATAGAGGCATCGCCATATATCAAGCCCGAGAACTGCCGGTAAAAACCGGACTCATCAACAATAAGTTTAATAAAGTTGAAAACAAAAAGCCCAAGAATAACAATTAGATATCTGTTGGCTACAGAGTTTTCCTTTCTTATTCCCAGACCAACTCCGAGAATTGTGCTCTGCACAGCACCGATCAGAAAAATTATGGCAAA
>ENA-UOWO01002673-UOWO01002673.1-activated-sludge-metagenome-genome-assembly--contig:-NODE-2673-length-21804-cov-4.332291_pt1 | contig 21804 bp, 14 predicted proteins | sample MGYA00238148_ERZ761564 | MGnify/ENA primary metagenome ERZ761564 (study PRJEB28885, sample SAMN05720194) | activated sludge metagenome | isolation source: Anaerobic digester | place: USA... | reverse complement strand
GCGGGGCGGAGTAGAGCAGCGCGATGCGCTCGCCCTTGCCCGGATCGGGGATGGCCACGGCCAGGTAGTCGCAGGGCGCCACGCAGCCGGCGTCCGCCAGGGCGGATTCCACGGACCCCAGGGAGACCATCTCGCCGCCCACCTTGGCGAAGCGCGAGTAGCGGTCCAGGATCTGGAGGAAACCGTCGGCGTCGATGCGGCCCTTGTCGCCGGTGCGGTACCAGCGCGTGCCCTCCAGCTCCACCACCGCGGCGGCGGTCCTCTGGGGGTCGTCCAGGTAGCCCTTCATGATCTGGGTGCCGCCGATCAGCACCAGACCGGCCTCCCCCACGGGCAGGGTGGCCAGGGTGTCCGGATCGACGATGCGGAAGTGGCTTCCGGGCAGGCACAGGCCCACGGTCCCGTGCTTGTTGCCCACCTGCACGGTGGAATAGTCGCCCAGGAGGGCGTCGGGGATGTTCACGGACGCCACCGGGGTGGTTTCCGTGGTGCCGTAGCCCTCGTAGATGTCCAGACCGAACTTCTCCCGGAAGCCCTGGCGGACTTCGGGGCGGAGGCGTTCGGCTCCGGCCACCACCATGCGGACGCTGCTCAGCATGAGCGGATGGAAGGCCTTGGCCTGGGTGTAGATGCGCAGGAACGTGGAGGTGCCGCACAGGATGGTGACCTTGTGCTTGGCGCAGGCCTTTCCGATCGAGCGGGCGTCGGTGGGGTCGGGCTGGGCCACCAGGGGGATCCCCTCCACCAGGGGCATCAGGGTGGTCGTGGTCAGGCCGAACGCGTGGAACAGCGGGAGGGTGGAGAGGATCACGTCGTCGCCCTCCGGGTTCAACACCGTGGACGTCTGGCGGATGTTGCCCACCATGTTCGCGTGCGAAAGTTCCACGCCCTTGGGGGTGCCTTCCGATCCCGAACTGAACAGGATGGCCGCGGTGTCCGTGAGCTTGGTACGCTTGAAGGACACGAGCTCCAACCAGAAGGCCGGCAGGATCCTGGCGCGCACCAGCTGTCTCAGGAACTGGAATTTGGAGATCGATTCCCGAAGGTCCTCCATGCGTACGATCTCGCAGACCTGGCCCAGGCTGGAGACGTCGAATCCCTTGGCGGCTAGCTTGGTCTCGAACTGTCGGGAAGTGACGATTGTCTTGAGGCCGGCGCGCTTGGCGCAGGCCACCAGGACCTCCGGCGGCTGGGTGTAGTTGAGGTTCACCACCGTCCGGCCCCGGGCGAGCGCGGCGAGGTTGGCGATGATGCCCGCCGACGAAGGCGGCAGCAGGATGCCCACCCGCTCCTGGCGCGGGGCGAGCTTCTCCAGCTTGTCGGCGAAGGCGAGCACGACGGCCAGGAGGCGGGTTCCGGACATGTCCTGTCCGTCGTGGGAGTACACGGACGGTTCCGAGCCCACCCGCTTGGCGGTGCGCAGCCAGCTGGAGGCGATGGGACGCATTCCCACGACGTGTGCTTTCCACGCCTCGATGGACAGTTCCTGCACGACCTGCTTGACCTGGACCGCATCCGCGGTGTCGGGGAGGGTGGCGCCGAAGGCCACGGTGATGGTGCGCGAGTCCAGGCTGCGCAGGATCTGGCGGTAGCCCGCCGAGGCGTGGCTGTACATGGATCCCCAGAGCCCCTGGATGTAGAACGGGACCACGCGGGCGCCCGTGCCGGCCAGCGCCTTCTCGAAGCCCGATCGGAAGCTGGAGAGGTGGCCGTTGCGCGTGAGATGTCCTTCCGGGAACAGGGCCACCGCGTCGCCGGCTTCCAGGGCCTTCTTCACCGCGGAAAGCGCCGAGGCCGCGCCGCCCGACGAGATGGGGATCACGCCCAGGCTGTTGAGCAGCCACTTGAGGTACCACTTCTCGTAGTAGCTGCGCTCCATGACGAAGCGGACGGGACGGGGCGAGGCCATCTGCAGGAAGGCCCAGTCCAGGAAGGAGATGTGGTTGCCCAGGAGGAGCACGCCACCTTCCGAGGGGAGGTTGTCCAGGCCCATCACCTGCATCCGGTAGCGGCTGTAGAACATGCCGCGCACCAGGGTGCGGATGAGGGATTGGGGCAGGAGGCGCACGGCCCACACGGTTCCGATGGCCGTGATGACCGCCAAGCCGGTGAACACCGCCCGCTGGGGGACGCCCCGGCTGGCGAGCCAGACGGGAACCGCCAGGAAGATCAGCATCAGGACGTTCTGCCAGAAATTGTTCGCCGCCACGATGTGGCCGGCGGTGTTCTCGCGGGTATGGTACTGGATCAGGGCGTTCAAGGGGATCAGGAACATGCCGCCGAAGAACCCGAACCCGAAGAACAGGGCGCCCAGCGCGGGCGGGTAGGTGATGCCGGGAAGCACGAACAGGAGCGCCGCTATCCCTGCGGCACCGGCGGGAACCAGTCCGGTCTCGATGAAGTTGCGGGACATGCGCGCGGCGTAGAAGGCGCCCGCCGCCATGCCGATCGCCGCCGCGGCGAGGATGGCCGAGATCACCACGGTGTTCTCCTGGCCCGAGGTCTCCTTCATGTAGGAGCCGAGGTTGGCGATCAGGACCTGGTTGACCGCGAAGAACACCGACAACCCGATGATCGACTGGCGGACTGTCACGTTGTTCCACGCGTCGGCGAGGTTCTCGCGCAGGTAGCCGGTGGACAGGTACTTGCCCCACGAGAACTTCAGGTCGGGGTCGGTCTTGCCGATGCGCGGGACCCGGAAGGCCAATACCCACTCCAGCACGAAGCCGGCCAGGATGATCCACGAGACCCATCTGTTCTGGTACAGGATCTGTCCAAGATCCTTGGTGCCGGCGACGTAGTTGTGCTCGAAGGCGATGGAGAACGCACACGTGGACAGGAGGATGGCCACGATGGTCAGGCCCTGGATCACCGCGTTGGCCTGGGCCAGGTTGTGGCTGCCAACGATCTCCTTGACGAAGCCGTACTTGGATGGCGAGTAGAGTGCCGCCTGGGTGGCGATGGCCAGGAGGAGCCAGAAGGCGATGTCCCAATGCCCGATGTGGAAGGCGGCCACCAAGGCGCCGGCCAACGGCAGGGCCAGGAAGGTGCACCAGCGGATCACCTTGTCCTTGGCGAACTTGTCGGAGAAGAAGCCTGCCGGAGTGAAGAAGGCCACGAACGGAATCAGCACCAGGGCCTGCAGCACGGACTGGTACATGACCAGTTCGGGTCCCGGAGGAAGGGCCTTCTGGACGGCGTCGTAGAGGAGGGTCTTGAGCCCGATGTCGTTGAACGCATTGAGGAAGCCGATCCCGAAGAACGGAACGATTCCCTGGATGGACCAAAGCGGTTTTGGCAAGGACGAATTGGACATGCTGGTCTCCGTGCGGATGTGCACGGCAGAAAGGATATGCATCCATCGTGCCAATGCGTTGAAAGGATGGGAATCCTTCGATGGTGAGGAGCCCTCCTTGGTCGGGTGCAGTGGCGGCACTGCGGGATTGGCCTACCTTTCCATCCATGGCGCGAATCCTCGAAGCGACATTCCTGGCCTTGTCCGTGGTTGCGGTGGTTTCCTGCGATCGCGGAGCCTCCCGTACGGGCTCCTCTCCGGAAAAGCCCTCGCTCTGGTCGGTCGATTCCGAGTTGGCGAGCCTCTACGGACCCCTTCCGGGGAGCGGGAAGGCGTCCAGGCCCGACAGTCTGGAGACCCGGGTGGAGGTCTGCCTCCGGAAGACGGTCCGTGCGGGCGTGTCCTCCCAGACATGGGTGGCGGTCTGCGGCAACGTGCTGGAGGCTCCCCATGCCCAGACAGGGTGGGTCGATCTTCTCGTGTTCTCCGATTCGGCGGGTTCGGATCGTCTTGTCGGCCAAGTGAAGGGGCTGGAGAGCGGTTCCTTCGGAGTGCCGGGCGAGGTTTCCCTGGTGCGGATCGGAGCCCATCGCCATGCGTTCGCCTTGTCCAGCTCCTACATGGGCATGGGATCCATGATCGAGACGGTGGACTGGTATGGATGGGAATCCCCGAGGTTGCGCCCCATCCTCTCCACCCGATTGCAGGTCAGCAACGAGGGAGAGATCCCTTGCGAGGAGGATTCCCTGAAATGCCGTTGGGAACACCGCAGGTTGGTCGTCGATTCCTCCGACCCGCGTGCGGGCTATTTCCCGATCGTCGTGGAGGATTCCGCCCGCAGCGACGGAGCGTTCCTGGTCGCCGGGGCCAAGGTCGCCTTCCAGGAGGATTCCGCACGGTACCCCCTTCCCGAGCCATTGGTTCCCGACTTCTGGGAACGTTGAGCTAGAGGTTGTACTTGCGCATCGGCTCCACCGCCGACGGCGAGATGTGGATGCGTTCCAGGACGGACTTGAGGTAGTCCTGCGGGCGGATGACCACCTGGTGGCGCAGGCCTCCCAGGAACGCCTGCCGGGTCGGGACGATTCCCATGACGGGTCGCAGGCAGCGGTAGGCGTGCGCGACGTATTCCGTGCAGCTCAAACGGTTTCCGTCCTCGAACTTGAACGCGAAGTCGTACTGGGTGCCCAGCTTCCCCATGCCCACCTCGCGGGCCAGGGGCCAAACCTCCTCGAACGCGACTTCGCCGCCACCGACGAGCCGTTCGTAGATCTCCTGCTCCTTGGGGTGCCAGGAGGCGAGATCCGTCGGGACCGGGTAGTCCTCCTTGCAGCGGTGCAGGATCTTGGGCAGGCGAAGCACCGCCACGCCATCGCAGCGCAGGAAGGTGAGGATGTCCTCCAGGTGCACTCCTTCGGCGGTGGAGTGGGAGACCATTTCCGGTCCGGTCTCGAAGTAGCGGCTGGTGCGGCCTTCGGGAGGGGCTTCGGCCTTGTCGGCTTCCGAGACCTGTCCCACGTAGAGGGCGGCGTGCGAGAAGGCTCCACCGATGATCCGTCCGTCCAGGTAGCCGTCGTAGCGGCGCAGAAGGATGTCGCCGGGCTGCAGCAGGCTCTGGACCAGGCGGGATTCCGGCCCCTTGATCTTGTAGGAGCCCGGATCGTACACCATCCAGAACGGATAGCGGAAGATCTTGATGTCGCCGAGGATGGTCACCAGCTGGTCGTAGAGTTTGGACATGGATCCAACCTAGCCTTGATCCGCGGAAATTGGCAATCGGCTTGCTGAGCTAGAATTCCGCCGATGCTGCTTGCCGCCATCCTGAGCGCCTGGTCCGCCATTTCCGACTCCTCGTCCTGGACGTTTTCCGCGAGCCCGGCGTTCGAACTCGCGGCCGAGCCGTCCCGCGGTGGCGGACCCGTGTTCACCGGATTGGCGGAGTCCTACGGGTCGCAGTGGCGCGCCCTGCGGGCGGATCCCGAGCAGGCCCGGCTCTGGGAACGATCCCCCTCCCTTGCCCAACTGTCGCTGGACGCGAAGGCCGATTCGTTCGAACTCCGCGTGGTACTGCCGTTGCGGCGCGACCTGATGGCCTGGTCCAGGGATCCGTGGGGATCGAACGTCCCCGATGGCCCCGACGAGGTGGACATCAACGTGCCCTACGAGGGTTGGGTCCGGATGTCCGGCCGGATGGGTGCGCTCCAGGCGGGGCGTTTCCGCAAGAGCTTCTCGGAGTCCCCCCATGGCGTGATCCTGGGCTCGGACCTCGTCCACGACGCGTTCTGGTGGACCCTGCCCATGGGGCCGTGGAATTTCCAATGGTTCGCATCGTCCCTCAATCCCTGGCTGCTGGGGACCGACGACGCGGGGAGTGTCCAGCCCGGGTCGGAAGCCGACATCCAGGCCCACCGCACCGTCCTCAACCAACGGGGACGCCACTACGCCGAGCCATGGAAGACCCTCTTCCTGCACCGGTTGTCCTGGTCGCGCCAAGGGTGGGAATTGGCGGCGGTGGAACAGTTGATGGTGGGTGGGAAGGTTCCGGCGATGCGCGATTTCCTGCCGCTGGTGGCCTGGCACGACAACTACGGCGACGGGTATTCCAAGATCTCCACCGCCCTGGAGGTGTCGTGCCGCCGTCCCCGCGCGGGGGATTTCCACCTGCAGGCCCTGGTGGAGGAAATGCGCAGTCCCGTGGGAGAGGATTCGGGAACCGAACGGCGCGTGGTGTTCGCGGCCAACGCGGGCTGGCTGGGGCGGATCCGCACCTCGGCAGGAGGATGGACGCTGCGTCTGGATGCGACCACCACCTCGCCCACCCTGAACAACCACGAGTTGCCGTTGCTGAAGGGCGTCTCCCGCAGGCTGTACCGCTCCAACTACTTCGAGCAGGCCGATCCCGCCTACGCCGACACCTGGGTGGTGGATCAGCCCCTCGCCTACCATCGGGGACCGGATGCGTTGGATTTCTGGAGCCTTTGGCGATGGGATGCGCCGGACAGCTCCCTGGGGGCCTATCTGGAGTTGGATTGGTTGTCGCAGGGGGATGCGGATCTGGGTGTGGATCCCATCGGGCTCCAATCGCGCGTCTGGCCGCTTTCCGGAGTGGTGGAAACGCGCCTTCGCATGGGCGGAGGCGGTTGGATGGAGTGGAATACGCTTCGGTTCGCCGCCGGCGTGGAACTCGAACGGATCGGCGACGCCGACCACCGCCGGGGCGAGGATCTGTGGGAGACCCGCCTCCACGGTTCCGTGGGGCGCTCCTGGTAGTGCCCGCGGTCGGGCGCGTTCGATCGGGTCGCTGGAGGTCCTGGCCACGGCGCAGGGATGGAGCCCGTGCCCGATCCGGCCACGATTGGATACTTTGGGGGCTCCGCGAATCCATGTCCGATCCCACCAAGGAAGTTCCATGTCCGAACGTACCTCGAACGTCGCCCTCTACTGGGACTTCGAGAACATCCAGGCCAGCCTCGTCGAAAAGAAGGGCGGCCGCGAGGCCTACGGCCGCACCAAGTACCAGCAGCAGGAGACGCTGATCGACATCGACAGCGTCATGGAATTCGCCGCCACCTTCGGCGTGGTGTCCATCAACCGCGCCTACTGCAACTGGCAATGGTACGGAAAGTACCGCGAATCGCTCCTGCGCAACGGCCTGGAGCTGATCCAGCTGTTCCATCCCGGGGCTTCGGCGAAGAACGGGGGAGACATCAAGCTCGCATTGGATTGCACGGAGGACCTGCTTCGTTTTCCCCACGTGGACGTGGTGGTGATCGTGGGCGGCGACAGCGATTACCTGCCGCTGGCCCAGAAGGTCAAGGCGCTGGGGAAGACGCTGGTGGGCATCGGGACCCAGGCGAACACCAACCGCCATTGGGCCCGCTCGTGCCACGAATTCAAGTTCTACGAGACTCTCATCCTGGAAGAGGAGACTCCCTCCCCCGCGCCGACCGGGCCGTCTGGACAGATTCCGACTCCACCTGCGCCTGTCGAGCCCCATCCGGACAACGTCGTGACGACGCCTCCCGACGAACTCCTGCGACGGGCCATCCTGCGCCTTTCCGGCAAGGGAGGGGACTCCTGGGTGCTCAAGGGCGCCATCCGCCCGATGATGAAGCGTCTGGATCCCACCTTCGACGAGGAGCAGCACGGCGCCCGCAGTTTCGGCGCGTTCATCCGCAAGTTCGAGCACCTTCTGGAAGTCCGGGCGGGCCGCAACGACCAGGAGATCCGCCTGCGCGGAGCCGGAGGCTCACGTCCAGGCGAGGGGGCTTCCGAGGATGCGTCGGAGCGTTCCCGATCCGAGTCCGGACGCGACCGCCATCGCAGGGATCGCCGCCGGGAGGAGCCGGCCGACCGCACTGCCGGCAGGGTGGCCGAACGCATCGCGCTGGCGCTGGGAACCCCCGGGGAGGAAACCCTCGCCGAGGGCGAAGCGTTCGGGCTGGACGTTCCCGAGGGGATCGGAGACCCGACGTCGGTCTCCGATCCATCCCCGTCGACCCAGGCCGCTTCCGAGCCGATCGCCGCGGCTCCAACGCCGGATCCCCAGGAAGGGACGGGCGTTCCTCCGATGCCCGCGGCGGACGTGACGGAAGACTCCAAGCCCAAGGGGCGTGCCCACAACGGGCGGCGAGGGGGAAAGTCTCCCAGCGGTCCCGGCGCCAAGGCCGCGGTCAAGGAGCGTGCTCCGCAATCGAAGCCGGCCTCGCCAAGGAAGAATTCGGGCAGGAAGTCTCCCCAGGTGTAACGGAATCCGTCGGGCGGGTGTCCGCCCGACGGAGGGGGCTAGCGGACCACTCCGAATCGGAACCAGGCTTCGTCCTTGCCTCCGGAGGTCCACTGGACCTCCAGGCGGGCGGCGTACACCCCCGAGCCCCAAGGGAGGTCGGAATAGGCGATTTCGCGGCGTCCGGCGACTCCCGGAAGATCCGAACGCTGGAAGGCCTTGGCGCCGGTCTGCTCCCACACGGTGAGCGTCACGGACTTGGCGTCCTTGCCCAGCACGTAGCGGAAGGTGGCGCGGCCGTCGCGGACGGGGCTGGGAAACAGGTGGAACTCGGAGATTCCATCGGGACGGGGCTTGACGGTGCCCAGGAGGGAATCCGGCAGGTAGCCGGAACGCCCCGCGTCGCCCAGGGTCCAGCCCCACACGGTCCGGACCTTGCCAAGACGGAACGCGTCCAACGTGCTGCGCGACGAGACGGCCACCAGTCGCGAGGTCCCGCCGACATCGAGCAGCGCCATCGGCACGAAGGGAGGACGGAGCGTGTCGAAGGTGGGGCTGGCCACGGCAAGCGGCCACGTGCCCTGGGAATAGGAGGGGCCGGCTGCCGCGCCGGGCGTGGGCTGGAGCACGGGGCCGGTCCAGGCGCTGCCGAGGCCGGAAAAGGCCCTGGCTTGGCCATCCACGCCGGAGAGGACGATCTCGTTGGAGCCGTTGGCGTCCAGGTCGGCCACCAGCGGAGAGGCTCCCACCAGTCCCGCCGGCCAGCGCCGCGAGGAGGTCACCTGGGCCACCGTTTCCGTGCGGGAGAGGTCCACCGGCCATCCGGGGAGGGTGGTTCCCGATCCGTCCACGGCCCAGACGCGGTTGGCTCCCGCGAAGATCAACTCGGGGCGGCCGTCGCCGTCCAGATCGCCCAGGGATGGGCTGGAGGGCTCGCCGGATTCGGAAGCCGAGCGGGGGAATTTCTTGGGCCATCCCTCCATGGGCGACCGTGTGGCGCCGGAGAGGATGCTCGCGTTTCCGTGGGAGCCCAGCACCGCGACATCGGCGGTTCCGTCGCGATCGAAGTCGGAGGACAGGATCTGGAAGGTCTCCCCCTTCTCGCGTCCCATCGCGGAATTGGACCACTTCTCCACCGATCCCGACGGGAGCAGCGCGGCCACCTGGCCCCGGCTGTCCACCGCGCCCACCTTGGCGGAGCCGCCCGATCCGATCGCGCAGATCGAGCCGATGCGTCCGAGCCCCGTGGCGGTCCTCGTTCCCGGTCCCAGCCGGGACACGGAAAGGAGGGTGTCGGCCTTGGCCATCCAGAATCCGTCGGCCACCACCGCGGGGCCGGCGGTGGCGCCGTCCAGGACCTTGGAGAGGAAGAATCGCGCCGAATCGCGGCGTGAGGGATCGAAGGCGTCCGCGGCGGGCTGAAGGATGGTGGTGGTGCCGTCTTCCAGACGCAGGGCCAGGAGGTCGGCGCGGGCGGCCGTGGTGGCGGGGCGTCCCGCCTGGTGGGGAATGCCGGGCCAAGCAAGACGTAGCGTGTCCAGCGAGGGACGCGTGGGGAAGGCCGATGGCGTGGAATCGAAGGGCCAGACCAGCTTCAGCGTGTCCTTCCCGGAAAACCACGGCACTCCGGTGGAGTCCAACAGCTGCGGGGCGCCGGAGGTGTCCACCACCCAGAGCGAGCCAGCGAGGCTCTGCGGCCCCGGCAGGAAGAGGTTCCCTCCCCAGACGGGAGGAAGACGGACAGGGAAGTTCGCATCCTCCAGCCGGTAGGGGCCGAATCCGATCTTCAACTGGATGGAGGTCGTGCCCGGCGTCCAGACGCTGTCGCGTTCCAGGGTGGTGACGCCGGCCTGCGGCTTGGCGTCCGAGGGCCAGGTGGCGGAAAGCGAAGTGAGGCTGCGCGCGCCCAGCAAGGCTCCGGTGGACGTCCAGCCCTCGGGACCGATGGCGCGGATGGTGTCCACCCGTCCGCCGGAACGACGCGCATGGGGCAGCATGTCCGATCCCGATCCCAGATCGGAGATCGCTCCCGCGATGCTCTGGAACGCCTGTCCCAGGCTGGGCTTTCCGGATGCCTGCACCAGCGTGACGGCGCGGTAGCGGTCGCGGAGGGTGTCGCCCAGCCAACTGTTGGGCGAGCCCCAGCGGAGGGTTTCCCGCAGGAGCCATTCGTTCACGTGCCACACCAGGAGGCCCGATCCGGGGAGCATCGCGTCGGGCGAGGCGCCGTAGACGTACCCCCGCGACCGTTTGGGATCCTTCAGCACGGCCAGGAGCGAGTCCGGGGGAAGGGCCAGCTCGACGGAGTCCAGCCCGTTGATCCCGCCGACGCGGAAGCGGGCCGTGTTGTCGGATTCCGTCCGCTGCCGGTTCTCCACCAGGAGGTATTCGCCCTCCGCGATGGGCACCACCAGGACCGTGTCCCTGCCCGGGCGCACGGCGTCCAGACGGAAGGAGGCGGGACCTTCCGGCGAAGCGAACACGGGAGTGGCCCATCCCATGTACAGGCGGGGCCAGGCGGAGGGGAGCGGCGGCAGGAAGCCGTTGGCCAGGTTGGTGCCCGCGGCGTCCATCAGACAGAATTTGCCGGCGACCGCCAGCCCCTTGGACGCGTCCCACAGGTCCGGCAGGCCCAGGGCGCGCCCCACCAGGTAGGTCGCCGAACCCCGCACGCCGAACACGCTCCCGTCCTGGCTTCCGGTCTCGGCCATGACCATGATGTTCCGCAGGGTGTCCGCTCCGGGCAGGTGCAGCGCCACGCCGCTGGAATCCTTCAGGTAGGAGGTGTCGGCGATGGTGCGCCGATAGGCCAGCACGCCGAAGTCCCACGGGCCCAGGGCGAAGTCGCGCAGGTCCTGCGGGGTGTTTGCCGCACCGGCGCCCTTTTCGCCACCATCGAAGTCGGCGTTGGCGCCGGCGTGGATCATCATGTAGGCGCGTTGCCTGCTCTTGCGCGAGGGCAACGGGACGGAAAAGGGGCCCGCGGGGTCCTTGGCGGCCGCGCGGATGGCGTCCGAGGTCATTTCCAGGTAGCGGGTGGCGTAGAGGCTGTCGAAGTACTTGTACTGGTTGGGATCGGAGGGAAGCTCCGGGCTGTACTGGCCCATGAAGCGGGGCAGATGGTAGGGAGCCGCGGAGTTGGATTCCGGGAACACCCGGAACACGACCGTCAGGCGACCTCCCGAGGCGTCGCGCCAGTAGGAGCTCACCCCCTGGAACACGCGCAGGAAGTGTTCGCGCGTGGAGTCGCGCCGGGCGCGCCAGGACTCCAGGTTGGTCGCCGTGGAGGAGTCGGAGCCGAAGGTGCCGTTGCCCGTGGTCTTGTCGTTGGGCGCGACCTCCTTGGCGAAGTCCACCAAAAACGCGTGGACCTCCAACGTGTCGGCGATCGAAGGGAAGCTGGAGGCGGCGCTGCGTGCGGACAGGAGTCCGGATCGCAGCGAGAAGGTCTCGGTGCGGGGGGAGGGGCCCACGAAACGGTGGGCGGACCAGGCGGGGGCGGCCGCGCACCAGAGCGCCAGGGCCAGTGTCGAAGGACGGGCAGAACGATGCATGCCGAGAAGGTACACACCCGGCTCCCCTGGGGTAATGGGGATCTGTCAGGGTTTGGTGGTCTTGCGGGTCCAGGCGGGGAACTTCGCGAGATCCGCCGCGTGGAAGGACAGGTCGTGGTCGGCGACGGGATCCGCATGGGTTTCCAGCTTCCACCCGGCCTGGCCCAGCACGGCCCAGTATTCCTGGATCCGGCTCAGGGGGTAGAGCCGGTCGCGTCCTCCCGCGGTCCAGCGGACGGGCAAGCCTTCCAGGGGCACTGCGGGAAGGGCCAGCCCCTGCATGGAAAGGACGTCCGGATTGCACGACCACACCGCCACCGCCTTGAGCCTTTTGCCCAGTTCGGGGCGGAGCTTGGCGGCGATCCAGAGGGCGCCCGTGCCTCCGTCGGAGGCTCCGGCCAGGATCACCCGGGATGCGTCCACGCCCTTGCGCATTGAGGCCAGCTGGATAGCCACCCGGGTGCGCGCGACGGCTTCGTCCGACCACCAGGGCGAGGCGGGCCAGGCGGATGGGGCCACCATGGCGAAGGCGGCGGAATCGCGCCAGAGGGCGGCCATGTTCCGGGCGGCGGGAACTCCCTTCGCGTGGTCGTTGGCGCCGATCCCTCCGTGGAACCACACCACCAGGGGAACCTTGGCCCGGGCCTTGGGCACCCAGATCCCGGCCTTGGAGCCATCGGGGAGATCGGTCTCGCCCATGTTTTCGGGGATGGGGCGCTTGGCCACGACGAGCGATGCAGCCACCAGGACGATGCGGACGAGGTTATTCATTCCAGCTGATTCCCCATTGGAAGGACGGTGAGAATTCCGCGGAGCGTCCGGGACGGTCCAGGATCGCGAAACCGACCGCGGCCTGCGAACGCGCCGCGCGGGCGAAACGGCGTTCGATCCCCGCTTCCACCTGAAGGCGGCGGAAGAGCGCTCCATCCAGCCAGGACTTGGTGGTGCGGGCCACCGCCCAGGTGCCGGAAGAGTCGTGCCAATTCCTGTCAAGGAAGGACGATCCCGTGTCGGCCCCCTTCCAGCTGGCCCGGATCTGGGACGTCCAGCTCCAGCGTTCCGACAGATCCTGGCTGTGCCGCCACTGGAGCGCGGCGCTGTTGGGGCCGTCGGCCCAGCCCAGCGGCTTCCCGAAGTGGACGGGGGCGTTGGAGGGTTTCCCGGGAAGCACCGCCGAGGAGGGTGTTCCCGCCCAGGGCTCCATCCGGGTGGCCTGCAGCTGGTCCAGCGAGCCTTGACCCAGCATGTCGGCGGCCGCCAAGCCCAGTCCCAGCCCCCACTTGTTCCCCCAGCCGCTCGAGAAGAACCCCAGGTAGTTCTGGAGGTCGTCCAGGAACAGTTCCGCCGAAAGCTCCAGTCCCGGCGCGGGTCGCCACGTCGCGTCGAAGTCCATCTGCTTGTTGTCGGGGTCTCCCAGGACATGTTCGGCCATCATGTAGGGGAACACCGGAACCAGGTACAGGGGTTGGAGCCCCCGCTCCACCGTGATGGCCATCTCCGAGAATCCGACGGACCACGTCCGTCCATTGGCGCCCCAGCGGTGGGCGTACACGGCCCGGTCTTCGCTCCAGGTGGACCCGATCGGTCGGGCGAACAGCAAGGTGGCTTCCAGGGGACCGATGGATTTGGTGACCTGGGCTCCGGGCAGCGGCAGGGCGTTCCCGGAAAACATCAGGGGCTCCAAGGGAAGGCTTCCCCAGCGGGGCGTGCTCACTCCCGCCCAGGCGCGGCCCCAGGCTCCGCGGGATTCGACGGCACCTTCCAGCCAGTCGGTGGTGCGCCCTCGCGAGGCTTCGCCCACCGGAACGAACAGGGCGGTCTGGTACACCCCGACGTCGGGGTCGGAACGTTTTCTCCAGCGCTTGTCCGGCGAGAACTCCACGATCTGCAGGGGCCTGGCCCACAGGGCGAGGTCCTTCCCCAGGAGCACATCCACCCTGGGGCGCACCCGCAAGCCCATGCGGAAGTCGCCATCCAGGGTGTCGCGGGAACCGATGTCGGCGAGGGTGGGGTCCGCGCTGGCCTGCAGATGGAGCGTGGCTCCGAAATCCAGTCCCACCCGATCGCCCTCGGACCCCCACGAGAGAAGCCTCCATCCGATCGAGTCCGGAGACAGCCGCAGGGCCAGGGCCCGGGCCCTGGCGCGATCCCCCTCGGTCAGTCCGGAATCCGATTGGATCCGTTCCAGGCAGGAAAGGACGGACTCGCCCGGCCACGGACGCTGCGAGGGGAGACGGCAGTCGTGGGCGAGGGCCAATCTCGACACCAGGGCGATTGAGGGATCGTCCAGCGCCAGGGGGGGCTGGAGGATCGCCCCCGAGGACAGGCCGGAAAGGAGGATCGCCAGGATCGACATCGTGTTCTTGAAGTTAGCTTGCCAGGACCACGCCAAGTGGGGTGGGGCTTGACCGACGATGGTCTCGCTTGTATTGATATGCCCGAAGCATCGACCGACACGAAACCCATTTGGCAACGGCGCCGAGCGCGACCCTAGCCTTATCCGGAGGATCATCCATGGCCAAGAGATTCCTGCTCTTCATCGTCACCAACATGCTGGTGATGGTCGCCATCACAGTGGTGTTCCTGGTGGTGTCCCTTCTGTTTCCGGGTTTGGGACTGGGATCCAGCATGGGGCGCGGCGGCTCCTTGAACATCGCCGGCCTCGCCGTCATGTCCCTGATCTGGGGCTCGGTGGGCTCCTTCATCAGCTTGCAGATCTCGCGGTGGATGGCCAAGAAGTCCATGGGGATCCAGCTTCTGGATGGCAACACGGGCAACCCCGAGCTGGATTGGCTCCACGGCACCGTGCGGCGCTACGCCCTGGAAGCCGGGCTGCCCATGCCGGAAGTGGGCATCTACGATTCGGCCGAGCTCAACGCCTTCGCCACCGGGCCTTCCAAGAGCCGGTCGCTGGTGGCCGTTTCCACCGGCCTTCTGGACACCATGGAGCACCACGAGATCGAAGGCGTGATCGCCCACGAGGTGTCCCACATCCAGAACGGCGACATGGTCACCATGGCGCTCATCCAGGGAGTGGTGAACTCCTTCGTGATCTTCTTCTCCCGGATCATCGGCTGGGCCGTGGGGCAGGTGGTGGATCGCGATCGCGAGGATGGACAGTCCGCCTTGGCCTACGGGGCCCAGTGGGTCACCACCCTGGTCATGGAAATCCTCCTGGGCTTCTTGGCCAGCATGATCACCGCCTGGTTCTCGCGCAAGCGTGAATTCCGCGCCGACGCCGGTGGCGCCTTCCTGGCCGGCCGCGACAAGATGATCGCCGCCCTGAGCCGCCTCCAGCGGAGCCAGGAGGTGTTGGATCCGCGGGGTCCGGAACTGGCCACCGCCCGCATTTCCGGCAAGTCCTGGATGGCCATGTTCTCCACCCATCCTCCGCTGGAAGTGCGCATCGAGGCTCTCCGCCAGGCCCGCTGAGATGGGGGATCTGGTCTGGTCGGACGATCCTGCCCTGCGGTCGCAGGTCAGTTCCAAGGGTTCCATGGGCGGGAGCCGCGAGCGCAACGCGAAGCCTCAGGCCTCCGTCGGGCCCGTGCACAAGCACCTTCCCAAGGGCCCCTGCGTCTCCTTGGAGACGTCGGGGCGCAACGGGAAAGGGGTGACCCTGGTGACGGGGCTGGCCTTGGGTGAAGCGCAACTGGAAGATCTGGGAAAGAAGCTGCGCCAGGCCTGCGGCACCGGCGGCACGGTCAAGGATGGGGTCATCGAGATCCAGGGCGACCATCGCGACAAGCTCGTGGTGGCCCTGGGCAAGGCGGGAATCACCGCGCGCCGGATCTGAGGGCACGGGACCCTACGGCTCGGTGGAACTCTTGCGCGGACGTTCCCGCGCAGGGTTGTTAAAATGGCAGCACATGGACGCCATCCTCCTGACCGACCAAGCGAAGCTTCCTCTGGCCCTTGGGCTGTCCGCCTTGATCGGACTGGAGCGGGAGAGGTCGCGGGCCGGAGGCAATCCCCACGCCGCGGGAGTCCGCACCCACATGCTGGTGGCGCTCTTCGGGTTCTTGATGGCCGAACTCCACCAGGCCTCCGTGCCCTTCGCGATCCTCGGGGGCCTGGGTGTGGTGGGGCTCATCCAGGTGGTGTCCTTCTGGCGTCGTGTCCAGGCCGACCTGTTCGGATGGTCCAGCGAGATGTCCGTGCTGTTGTCGTATTCCGTCGGCGCCTTGAGCCTTCTGGGGCCGATGTGGGCGCCCACGGCCGCGGCCGTCCTGGGAACCCTGATCCTCACGGAGAAGTCCGAGATCGAGCATTACGTGGACCGCCTGGACCAGGCGGAATTCCTGGGGGTCCTGAAGTTCCTCCTGGTGACCACCATCGTCCTGCCCATGCTGCCCAACGAAGGCTACACGCAATGGGATCTCAATCCCGCGCGGACCTGGAAGATCGTGGTCCTGGTCTCGTCGGTGGGATTCGTGGGGTACTTCCTCACGCGCAAGCTCGGCGGCAAGGTGGGGCTGTGGGTGTCCGGTCTGGTGGGTGGGGTGGTGTCCAGCACGGCGGTGGCCGTGTCCACCGGTAGACTCGCCTCGCGGGAACCAGACAAGGCCGGGGTGGCTCTCCAGGCCGCTCTGCTGGCGAGTTCCGTCATGTATCTGCGGATTCTGGTCCTGATCTGGCTCGTTTCCCCCGCATTCGCCTGGGCGCTGGCCTGGAAACTGCCGCTGCTATCGGGAATCGGGGTCCTCCTGGCCTTGACTGTTCCTCGCCGGGCCTCGTCGCAGGAGGGCGTGGACAGCCTGAAGAATCCCTTCGAAATCCTGCCCGCCCTTCTGTTCGCCGGCTTCTTCACCCTGTTCTGGGTGGGTACCGCGGTGGTGCGCCAATGGCTGGGAGGTTCCGGCCTGGTGGTCCTGGCGTTGATCGTGGGTGCGGTGGACATCGACCCCTTCATCCTTTCCGTGGCCAAGGGCGGTGTGGTGGAGCCGATCCTCCTGGCGGCCATCCTGATGTCCATGCTTTCCAACACCGTGGCCAAGGGCGCGTACTTCGGATCGTTGGCCGCTCCCGTGCGCAAGCAGGCATTCCTGCGGTACTTCGGGTGGGCGCTGCTCCACATCCCGCTGGCATTGATCTGATTTCCGGATCGATGAAGAAATCGCGGAAAACAGGAAAGTTTTCTGCATAGATGAAACTTTTCATAAAAATTCTATTGTTTTCTATATGAGTGAATCTTTGGTTCATCGGGAGCATTACTTGGCGGAAATCCGCCGCTGGAAGGGTGCTCCGGTGGTGAAGGTGCTGGCTGGCTTGCGGCGGGTGGGAAAGAGCGTGCTGCTTCGCCAATGGCGGGACAGGTTGTGCCAGGAGCAAGGGATGGCACCGGAGTCCGTCCGTCTGCTGGAGCGGGACTCCTTGGAGTGGCTGCACCTGGAAAGCTGGGAGGCGCTGCGCGATGCGGTGGTCCCGTGGGTGGATACCGTTCCCGGCCCCAAGGTGTTGATGATCGACGAGGTCCAGTTGATCGACGGATGGGAAAAGGTGGTCAACGCCTTGCACAAGCGAGGGGATGTCGATCTGTACCTGACCGGCTCCAACGCGAGGTTGTTGTCGTCGGACCTGTCCACGTTGCTGAGCGGTCGATGGGTGGGGATTCCTGTCCTGCCGTTGTCGTACCCAGAAACCCTCGCGATTCGGGGCAAATCGGAACATTCGGCCTCGGAGTTCGAACGGTGGCTGCGCTGGGGGGGCTTGCCGGGTCTGCACCAGCTTCCGGACGATCGGCGCACGCTGGAACAGGCGTTGGACGCGATCTATTCCACGGTGATCCTCCACGACGTGGTGCATCGCCACGCGGTGCGCAATGTCGCGCTTCTGGAGAGGGTCGCGCGTTACCTGTTCGATCAGGTGGGGAACCTCGTGAGCGCCAAGCGGATTTCGGATTTCTGCAAGTCGCAGCGGATTTCCGTGGGAGTGGAGACCATCCAGAACTACGCCTCCCACCTGGAGGGGGCCTACGCGGTCCATCGCGTGAAACGCTGGGACCTGAAGGGTCGCAGGCATCTGGAGATGGCGGAGAAGTTCTACGCCGGCGATCTGGGGATCCGCAACGCCCTTCTGGGGCGCGATGCGATGTCCGACGTGGGGGCGCTTCTGGAGAACGCGGTCTTCCTGGAGCTGGTGCGGCGCGGCTACGCCGTGAGCGTGGGAAAGCTGGGCGACCGCGAGATCGATTTCGTCGCCGAGCGGGGCGGGACGCGGGAGTATTTCCAGGTCTGCTACCTGATGGCCGATCCGGCCACGCGCGAGCGCGAGTTCCGGTCGCTTCTGGACATCGACGACAACCTGCCCAAGACGATCCTTTCCATGGATCCACTGGACCTATCGCGTGACGGAATCCGTCACGTCCACCTGCCGACATGGCTCCTCGAAGGCGACCTACCGTGAAGCTGGACCATCTGGAAGTCGTGCTGGTGCGCCCGGAAACCCCGCGCAACGTGGGGTCGGTGGCCCGCGCGTGCCGGAACTTCGGGGTGGAGCGCATCTGCGTGGTGGGTTCGGCGGGCATCTTGGCCGACGGGTCCGCTCGATCCACCGCGCACGCCTGCGAGGACATCCTGGACCGGATCCGCTTCGTGGAAAGCATCCAGGAAGCCTTGGCACCGCATTCCTTCGCGGTGGGCACGGCCAACCGCGTGCGCAAAGGCAAGCTCCCGCCGCTGGAGCTTCCCCATCAGGTGATTCCAGATTTGGCCGCCGCGACGCTGGCTGGAAGTGGTGCCTTGGTGTTCGGTCCGGAATCCCGGGGGCTCACGGATGTGGAACTGGCCTTCTGCACGCGCCTTCTGCGGGTGCCCACCCAGGTGGACCAGCCGTCCTTGAACCTGTCCCAGGCCGTGCTGGTGGTGCTCCAGGAATGCTGGCGCCACGCCCAGGGCTGGAGCGCGGCCATCCCTCCCGTTGCGGCGATCGGAGCTTCGGAAACAGCCACGGTGGCCTCCGACCCGGCCACATACGCGGAGTTCGACCTGGTCCTGGCCCATCTGGAGGCGCTCATGACCCGGGCCGGATTCCGGCCCTACGCGGAAGATCCGGAATCCTTCCGCCTGGCCGCCCGCCGGAGCCTCGCCCGCGGCCGCTTCGAGCGCCGCGACCTGCGGACGCTGCTGACCATCGCCAAGACGTTGGGGAAGTTGGGCTGAAGCTCGCAATCCGGCCACCTCAGGCGCCTCCCGGGAATCTATCTTGGGCCGTTCGATCTGTTTTCGCGAGAATGGCGGAATTGGCAGACGCGCCAGACTTAGGATCTGGTACCGAAAGGTATGGGGGTTCAACTCCCCCTTCTCGCACTTCGTCACCTACCCACACTGCCCAAGGAGAAGCGAGTGAACATCGTCGTGGCCGAACGCGGCGCCACCGAGCGCGAACTGGAACTTGAGATCCCCGCCGCGGATCTCACCCAGCTGGTCGAATCCAAGATCGAAACCTACCGCAAGAAGATCAGCCTCCAGGGCTTCCGTCCCGGCAAGCTCCCTCGCGAGGTGGTGAAGAAGCGCTTCGGGGCCAGCATCCGCGCCGAAGCCGTGGAAGAATTGGTGGAAACCTCCGTGCGCAAGGCGCTTTCCGAGAAGAAGCTCCTTCCCGCCGGCCCCGGACAGATCCAGGACCTCCAGGCTCCCGAAGGCGGAGACCTCAAGGTGAAGTTCCTGTTCGAGGTGGACCCCCAGATCGAACTCAAGGACTACAAGGGACTGGGCGTCACCGTGGTGGAGCCCCAGGTCACCCAGGCCGAGGTGGACGAGCGGATCGAACAGATCCGCCAGCAGACCGCCCGCATCCAGAAGCCCGAGCGCCCCTCGCAGACGGGCGATCTGGTGACCGCCCGCTACCTCAAGGTGTTCGTCGACGGCGTGGAAACCGCCGCCCCGGTGCCCGTGTTCCAGGCCGAACTCGGCAAGGGCATTCCTGAAGTCGACGCCGCCATGACCGGCGTCGAAGTGGGTGCGGAGCTGGCCATCGACTTCCAGTTCCCCGCCGATTACGCCGACGCCGCCCAGGCCGGCAAGAAGGCCCGCTACGAGATCAAGGTGGAAGGCGTGTTCGAGCGCATCCTGCCGGAGCTGAACGACGAGTGGGCCAAGCTGCTCGGGCCTTTCCAGACCGTCTCCGACCTCGTCGAGCGCGTGCGCAAGGACATGCAGGAAGCCGCCACCGGCGAAGCCCGCCAGAAGGCCCACGACGAGGCCATCGACATCGTGATCAGCCGCAATCCCTTCCAGGTGCCCAAGGCCCGCGTGGAGGCCCTGGTGGAATGGCAGCGCGACCGCATGGCCAAGCAGGGCCAGCCGGTGCCCACCCTCCAGGAAATGGTGCAGATCCTGGGCGACCAGGCCGAGCAGCAGATCAAGCGCCAGCGCGCCCTGGAGTGGATCGCCGAGAAGGAAGGCGTGAAGGCCACCACCGAGGAGGTGGACGCCCGCATCAAGGAAATGGCCGAACAGGCCGGCATCACCGCCGAGGATGCCCGCGAGGAGCTGCGCAAGTCGGGCCGCCTGATGGAAGTCCGCGAGAGCATCCGCATCGAGAAGACGCTGGACTGGCTCCTGAGCGCCTGATCGGGGATCCTCCCGACAGGGGAAACCTCGGGCCCTGGATCGACGCGCTCGATCCAGGGCCCTTTTCGTTGTTTTTCGTATCGTTCTACCATCGGCCCGCACGGGCCTCCGCATTCGACCTCGAGGAGCCTCCATGTACCTGCCAACGATCATCGAGACCACGGGACGCGGGGAGCGCGTCTACGACATCTATTCGCGTCTTCTCAAGGAACGGATCATCTTCATCGGAACGGAAATCAACGACGCGGTGGCCAACGCCGTGATCGCCCAGATGATCTTCCTTGAATACGAGGATCCCGAGAAGGACATCATCCTCTACATCAACAGCCCGGGCGGTCTGGTTTCCGCGGGCCTGGCCATCTACGACACCATGCAGCACGTCAAGTGCGACGTCTCCACCATCTGCATCGGATCGGCCGCCAGCATGGGCGCCATCCTCTTGACCGCCGGCACCAAGGGCAAGCGGTTCATCCTGCCGCATTCGCGCGTGATGATCCACCAGCCCATGGGGGGGGCTTCCGGCCAGGCTTCCGACATCCAGATCACCGCCAAGGAGATCCTGAAGATCAAGGGGCAGCTCACGGACATCGTCGCCAAGCACGCCGGCCGGGACCGCGTCGCGGTGGAGAAGGACATGGACCGCAACTACTACATGAGCGCGCCCGAGGCGATCGAATACGGCCTCGTGGACAGCGTCCTCTCCCGCGTGGAGGCGAAGGCCGCTCCATGAACTCCCGCGACCGGCGCGGCCCCGCGCTGGGGCGAGTGAAGTGTTCGTTCTGCGGCAAGGCCTCGGAGGAGGTGGCCCGGATGGTCACGGGCCCCGGGGTCAACATCTGCAACGAGTGCATCGGGATGTGCAACGAGATCCTCGAGGAGGATCGTTCCAAGGCTCCGCTGGCCAAGCCCGGCGTGAAGTTGGCCACCCCGGCCCAGATCAAGGCGCACCTGGACGAATACGTGATCGGACAGGAACGCGCCAAGCGGACCCTGTCGGTGGCGGTGTACAACCACTACAAGCGCATCGGCCATGCCGGAGGCGGGCGGGATGTCCATGTGGACAAGAGCAACGTCCTGCTGCTGGGGCCCACCGGCTCCGGGAAGACGCTGCTCGCGCAGACCATCGCCCGTCAGCTCAACGTACCCTTCACCATCGCCGACGCGACCATCCTTACCGAGGCCGGCTACGTGGGCGAGGATGTGGAGAACATCCTCGTGCGGCTGTTGCAGGCCGCCGATTACGACGTGGAAGCCGCCCAGCGGGGAATCGTCTACCTGGACGAGGTGGACAAGATTTCGCGCAAGTCCGCCAATCCTTCCATCACCCGGGACGTGTCCGGCGAAGGAGTCCAGCAGGCCCTCCTGAAGATCCTGGAAGGGACCGTGGCTTCCATCCCCCCCAAGGGCGGGCGCAAGCATCCGGAACAGAATCTGGTCCAGATCGACACCCGCAACATCCTGTTCATCTGCGGAGGCGCCTTCGAAGGTCTGGAAAAGACCGTCTCCGCCCGGGTGAACACCACCCAGTTGGGATTGTCCGCCGACCCCCGCTCCAAGCGTTCCCGGGAGACGTCCGAACTCCTGCAGCAATGCGAACCGGAAGACCTGGTGGCCTACGGGATCAGCCCCGAGCTGGTGGGACGGCTTCCCCAGATC
>ENA-UOWO01002672-UOWO01002672.1-activated-sludge-metagenome-genome-assembly--contig:-NODE-2672-length-21806-cov-9.720702_pt1 | contig 21806 bp, 26 predicted proteins | sample MGYA00238148_ERZ761564 | MGnify/ENA primary metagenome ERZ761564 (study PRJEB28885, sample SAMN05720194) | activated sludge metagenome | isolation source: Anaerobic digester | place: USA... | reverse complement strand
CGCGCATCCCGGCCGTGGTCCATCAGGCCCGTGTGGCAGCCGTCAGGGCGCTGAGTGCCTCGCTGACTGGTGGGGTTACGAAGATTGACAATTTCCCCGGCGGAGAGCGTCAGTAATCCCACGTACAGCCAGGGAGGATGGGGCATACAATGCCCGCCACCCATGCACCCGATCCGTGTTTCCTTCATCTTTGACCTGCTGATCCGGCATCTTTTTCCGCTGGTCCTGCTGCTTGTTGTTGCGCCCCTTGCCCTGGCGGCCCAGCCCGTTCCGGGTTTTTCCGAGGTGAGGGCCGGCGCCCGTCCGTCGGTGGCCGTGCTGCTTGCCCGGGATGGCACACCGCTGGCCGAGCGGCGCTTCGACATGGGGGTGCGGCGGCTCGAGTGGATCAGCCTGAACAGCCTTTCGCCGGCCCTCAAGGAGGCCCTGCTGGCGGCTGAGGACAAGCGCTTCTTCGAACATTCGGGTGTGGACTGGCGGGCCTTTGCGGGCTCCCTCTGGCACAACCTGTGGTACGACCGCAAGCGCGGGGCGTCCACCCTGTCCATGCAACTGGCCGGGCTGCTCGATCCGGAGCTGGCCCTCGGGCAGGACGGCGCGCCGCGTCGCTCCCTCGGTCAGAAATGGAATCAGGCCCTTGCCGCTCAGGCGCTCGAGGCCCGGTGGACGAAGGAGCAGATCCTCGAGGCCTACCTCAACCTTGCCCCCTTTCGGGGAGATCTGCAGGGCGTTCACGCGGCATCCCGGGCGCTCTTCGGCAAAGGACCGGCGGAACTGGGGCGGCCCGAAGCGCTGGTTCTGGCGGTGCTGCTGCGCGGCCCCAATGCCCGGGCGGAGGTTGTGGCCCGTCGGGCCTGCGTGCTGGCCGAGCGCATCAATGCCCCCAGCGCGTGCGCGCCCGCGCAGCGCCTGGTCATGGCCAGCCTTGATCGCCCGAGTGGCGCGCCACGCTGGGATCTGGCACCCCATGCCGCGCGTCTGTTGCTCCATCAGGCGGGCGAGCGGGTGGTCAGCACCCTTGATGCGGAGGCTCAACGCATTCTTCTGGGCGCCTTGAAGCGCCCGGGGCTGGGTGAGGCCGCAGGGGTGATCGTGGACAATGGGTCAGGCGACATCCTGGCCTACGCGGGAGGGGGTGACGGCGTCCAGCCCGATCTGATCGCCCAGCCGCGCAATGTGGGCAATCTGCTGCAGCCCTTCGCCTATGGCCTGGCGCTGGAGCGGCGCCTGCTGACCGCGGCGAGCCTGGTCGAGGAGCCGCTCTCCAACCATGCGCCGACGGTGCCCGATGATCGAAGTTGGGTCAGTGTCCGCCAGGCGCTGGCCGGTGGCATGGCCGATCCGGCCCAGACTGTGGTGCGCATGCTGGGGGATGGTCTGGCCGAGCGCCTGCGTCAGGCCGACTTGGATCTGCCTCGTGGCAATGCCCTGGAGCTTGGTCTGGTTCCACTGGCAGGCCTGTACCGTAGCCTCCCGGCCGGCGGGCAGTGGCTGGCTCCGCGTCTGCTTCCCGGCATCGAACGCCAACCCCGGCGCCTGCTGAAGCCCGAAGCCGCCTTCATCGTCAGTGAGATCCTGGTGGATCCGGAGCGGGAGGCGGCAGGGCTGCCCTCGGTCTATCGCGAGTACGCCAGCGATGGCCGCGAAGCCCTCGGTGCCGGCTATTCGGATCGCTTCACCGTGGTTCTGTGGGCATCGGGTGGGCGCACATCGGCGGCCATCGGCCATGTCTGGCAGGATGTCCTGGGGGCCTTGCATCGCCAGCTGGCGGCCCATCGGTTAACGCCTCCCCCCGGGGTGGTGTCCGCGCTGGTTGTGTTTGAGCCACCCATCGAAACACCGCGTCGGGAGTGGTTCATACGGGGTACGGAACTGGAGCGGGTCGGGTTGCCCCGCAGTCTGCCGCGCATCTCCTACCCGACCAATGGCAGTCTGGTGGATGCCATGGCCCTGGTCGGGGATCCCTCGTTCCGGGTGAGTCTTGACGCCATTCACGCCCCGCCGGGTGCCTGGTGGCGGCTCAACGGCGAGAGGCTGGTGGGTAGCAACGGTTTGCGCCTTGCCTGGCGTCCGGTGGCCGGTCGGCACGTGCTGGACCTGATGTCGGCTGAAGGGCAGATCCTTGACAGCGCGATCTTCGCAGTGCGTGCTCCCCTGGATTGAGCCTACAGCCAGCGGATCACCAGGAAAACCAGCAGCGACATGAGCAGCGTGCTGGTGAGGGGAATGTGGATGTGGCGCCCGAACACATCGAAGTGCAGATCGCCTGGCAGGTGACCGATGCGCCAGCGTCGCCATGCCAGGCCGGAGCCCAGGCCCGACACCACCGCCAGTATCACGATTGCCACCAGCCACTTGAGCATTGCCCTTGATCCGTATGCCTCGAAAACGAGATTTAAACCCGGATCCGGGTGGTCGGGCAGGTTTTCTGCTTTCCCAGTTGGATGGTGTGCTGTAAGTTGTGGCTCCACAACAATAGCAATTCAGAACAGCTCATGACCCTGACCCTCCCTGTTGCACTCCGCTGCGCCTGTCCGTGGGGCATCCCCGCATGAATCGCTCCCGTTTTGGCGATCTTGAGGTGCTGTGCCGGCTGCCCGAAGGTACTGCCCGCGACACTCCGCTGCTTTTCGTCCATGGCGCTTACACGGGTGCCTGGTGTTGGGACGAGTTCTTCCTGCGCCATTTTGCTGCGGAAGGCTACGCGGCCTATGCCGTGTCCCTGTCTGGTCATGGGGCGAGCCGCGGGCGGGCTTATCTGGACAGCTTCTCCATTGCCGATTACGTGGATGATGTGGCCGAGGTGGTGGACAAGCTTCCCGTCTCACCGGTGCTGATCGGCCATTCGATGGGCGGCATGGTGCTCCAGAAGTATCTCGAGAAGCGTGAGGCGCCGGCGGTGGTGCTGATGTCTTCGGTGCCACCCCAGGGGCTGCTCGGCTCTGCCTTCGGGCTGGCCTTCTCCAAGCCCAGTTTGATGGGCGACCTGAACCGCATCATGGGCGGAGGCCAGCCGCAGATGGAAACCCTGCGCCACGCCATGTTCCATGAGGTGGTCGAGCTCGAGCGCCTGCAACGCTACTATCACCTGTGCCAGCCGGAGTCCCACCGGGCGATCTGGGACATGTCCCTGTTCGACCTGCCCATGGTGTCGCGCATGCAGTTGCCCCCCATGCTGGTGCTCGGGGCCGAGAACGATGTGTTGATTCCGCCCGATCAGGTGCGCATGACCGCGCGTCGCTATGGTGTCGAGGCGCATATCCTGCCCGGGCTGGGGCACGGCATGATGATGGAAAGCGACTGGCGGATAGCCGCGGACCCCATCGTCGCCTGGCTGAAAAGTCAGGATTTGTGAGGAAACGCCGAAAACACCCTCGGCTGTGAACTCCGTCATTGCGCCGCGCGTGCCAGCGGCCCATTCTTGAACCATGCATGCGGCAGATGCGTCGGCGGGAAGGGATGTCCCGCTCCGGGGCGTCGTGCCGAAGCCCCTTCAACCTTTGGACGCTGCAGCCGTTATGAAAATCGGCGGGATCGTTTCCTTCACCCCGCAACGGAGGCCGAAATGGTGATCTGCATGGATATGGAAAGCGGTGCCTGCACCCCCCTGAATCTGGATGGCGAGCCCGGTCTGGCCTACAGCGAAGAAGTGCTCAATGCCAATCTCTTGCCGCTCGAGCTTGCCCTCGGCTTGCAGGAAATCCCGGTGTCGTCGCCCGAGCGGCATTTTGTACCCACCGACGTGGATGCCTTCCTGAGCGCGGTTTACCGCTTCCAGGAATAGCGGGACGCGGCAGAGGGATGGCCCGGGGCTCTCCGTCTGCCGTCGTGCTCGACTTTATAAGGTGTGCAGGCGGTCGCCGCGCCGAAAGCTGATCAGGGGTTGGGTAATGCCTTTTCCGAGGGCGATCACCTTGAACAGCTCGCCCATTTCGTGGGGTCCTGTCAGGCGCTGCACGGCCTTGGCTGCACGAATGTAATCGGTGCTCTCTTCCGGCGCACGCCGAGCCAGGCATTCCAGGATTCCGCAATTGAAGAGCAGGTTGGCCTGGTCGGTGTAGCCCAGTACATCGAGTCCTGCCTCGAAGCCGGCTTCTGCCGCCGCGGTGAAGTCCACGAAGGCTGTGATGTCATTGAGCCCCGGCCACAGGAAGGGGTCGCCGTGGGCGTGATGGCGGAAGTAACACAGCAGGGTGCCGGTGCTGCGGCTGGCCAGATAGTATTCCGAACGGGGATAGCCGTAGTCCACCAGTAACATCGCGCCCTGCTCAAGGCGGGCAGCCCATTCCCCGATCCACGCCCGTCCGGCCAGATTCAACTCACTGACGTATTCGCCCTCGGAGGGCAGCGCCAGGCCGAGGGCGCCCGCCGCCTCGGCCACGCGTCCGCTGGCAAGCTGATCTGCCCACACGAAGCCCCCAGCGGCATCAAGGGCCACGCCCCGCTCGAAGATCCCTTCCGGCCGCCAGGCGATCAGGTGCACCGGCATCACGTCCAGAACTTCGTTGGCCACCACCGCGCCGGAGAAGTGCTCGGGCAGCCCGTCAAGCCAACTTACCCGGCTGGCCAGATGGGGGGCCTTGCTGGCCAGGGTGTCGAATTGTCGCTCCCGCAGTTCGCCGGACACTTCGAGAATGCCATAGCTTTCGGGCAGGGCGTTGCGACGTTCCAGTTCAAGCAGCAGATCGGCAGCCAGGAGGCCTGTGCCGGCGCCGGCTTCGATCAGGTGGGGGGCTGACAAGTCCATGATCTGCGCCACCTGGGTGGCCAGGGCTTGTCCGAACAGGGGCGTGAGCTCAGGGGCCGTGATGAAATCGCCTCCGGCACCAAACTTGCGCGCACCGCCACTGTAGTAACCCAGGCCTGGCGCGTAGAGGGCTTCGGCCATATAGGTGGCAAACGAGATCCAGCCGCCCTCGGTTTCGATCAACGTGCGCAGGCGCGAGACGAGACGTCCGCTCTGTTCAAGGGCATCCGGGGAGGGCTGGGGAAGGTTCATGGGCTTGGACCAGGGGCAAAGCCCGCATTCTACCCGTCCCGGCGAGCGCCCCGGCCGGGCTCAGGCACCGTATCATTGCCTTCCTTGCCGTTGAATTCCTTCTGGGACAGATGAACACTCACTCCATTGCTCCGGTCGTGCTGGTGACAGGTGGTGCCCGGCGTGTCGGTGCGGAGATCGCCCGGCATCTGCACGCCATCGGAGCCCGGGTGGCCCTGCATTGCCGCAGTTCTGCCGCGGATGCCGAGGCCCTTGCTGCGGGTTTCAACGCCGAGCGACCGGGTTCGGCCCTTGTTCTGCAGGCCGACCTCCTCGATACGACGGCGTTGCCGGGTCTGGTATCGACCGTGGTGGACCATTTCGGGCGGCTGGACGGCCTGGTGAACAACGCATCCAGCTTCTTTCCCACCGCACTGGGCGAGATCGACGAGGCGGCCTGGTTTGATTTGATCGGCTCCAACCTCAAGGCGCCCTTGTTCCTGTCCCAGGCGGCCGCACCCCATCTCAAGGCGAGTGGCGGGGCTATCATCAATATCGTGGATATCCATGCCGAGCGCCCGCTCAAGGGGTATCCCTTGTATTCCGCCGCCAAGGCGGGCCTGCTTGGGCTGACCCGTGCCCTGGCCCTTGAGCTGGCACCGCAGGTGCGCGTCAATGGCGTGGCGCCCGGAGCCATCGAGTGGCCGGACGATGGGCAGTTTCCCTCGGCCGAGCGTGAAGCCATCGTCCGCCACACCCTGCTAGGCAGGACCGGCGCGCCGTCGGACATCGCCCGGACGGTGGCTTTCCTGTTTTTTGATGCCCCTTACATCACCGGGCAGATCATTGCTGTGGATGGGGGGCGCAGTGCCCATCTGTAGTTTGTTTTACACTTTGCGCCGGCCGTGTGGATATTCGGTCGGACTATAATCAGCTCAACTGGATTGACATGGAACATGTAGTGGCTGCACCCGACATTCTGTCCGTAGACCCCATCCCGGAGAAGGAGTCCCGCCTGTCGAACACCTTTCTACGCCTCAAGAAACACTTGGAGCGCAAGGTTGGTGAGGCCATCGGCGACTACGGCATGATTGCCGACGGGGATGTGGTGATGGTCTGTGTTTCGGGGGGCAAGGATTCCTTCACCCTGCTGTCCATTCTTCTCGCCCTGCGCGAAAGAGCCCCGATCGACTTCCGCATCGTGGCCATGAACCTGGATCAGAAGCAGCCCGGGTTCCCTGACCACGTGTTGCCGGCTTACTTTGAGTCCATCGGTGTTGAATACCGCATTGTTACCGAGAACACCTACAAGATCGTGAAGGACAAGATCCCGGAGGGCAAGACCACCTGCTCCCTGTGTTCCCGCCTGCGCCGGGGCATCATCTATCGGACGGCAAAGGAGCTTGGTGCTACCAAGATCGCCCTCGGCCATCACCGTGATGACATGATCGAAACGCTGTTTCTCAACATGTTTTTCGGTGGCAAGATGAAATCCATGCCGCCCAAGCTGGTCAGCGATGATCGGCAGAATGTGGTGATCCGGCCGCTGGCCTATTGTTCCGAGAAGGATATCGAGCGCTTTGCCCGTGGTATGGAGTATCCGATCATTCCCTGCAATCTTTGCGGCAGCCAGGAGAACGCCCAGCGCAAGCAGATCAAGGCCATGCTGCGCGATTGGGATGCCCGCTTCCCGGGGCGCATCGTGTCCATCGCCACCGCCATGAAGAACGTGGTGCCATCCCATCTGGCCGACAACGCCCTTTTCGATTTCAAGGGTGTGTCGTGTGAGACGGAGGTTGATCAGGGCGATGTGGTCTTCGACAATCCCGACATGCCCGAATCCTTGGTCGACCCGGTGGCAATTCCCATCGGAGCGTGGAGAAGCTAGTGTCAACCCTGTCCCCTCGCCCGTGCCGGAATCTTCCCGGACTTGCGCGCCCCGCGCCAGGCGACTCGTCAAGCCCCGTTGCCGGAGTCTGTGAGAAATGACTGAGCGTCCCTCCGCCGCGTGCCTGTTGTATGCCGATGTGGCCGGCGGAGCGCGCCTTGCCGTGAAGCTTGGCGAAGCCGAAGCGGGCTATGCGGTCGAGCGCTGTCTGAACCGTATGTCCCGTTGTGCGGAGGCCTATTCGGCGAATGACCTCAAGCTGCTACCGGATGCACTGGTAGCCCGTTTTCCTGAAGCCGATTCGGCCCTGCTGGCGGCTCGCGAGATGCGCGAGCGGGTGCGGGCGCTGCCTCCCATGAGTGGCATCAAGCTTGTCCTGCGGGCCGGGGTGGTGCTGGACGTGGAAGCCAGGGACGCCGAGGAGGAAGTCGAGGCGATGGCGGCCAGGCTGGTTGCCGGCCACAATCCCGACTCCATATCCGTATCGGAGCGGTTCAGCGAGGTTCTGTCGCCTTCCATGCGTCGCATGCTCAGTCGCCTGGAGGAGAACACGGGTGTTCCGTTTCCGACTCTCGAACTCGGAGATCTCCCGCCGCCCACGCCCGCCGAGTTGCGCCAAGAGGCGGCGCAGGCCCTCAAGCAGATGCGGGTGAGCTTTCGGGGGCAGAACTGGCTGATCGACGCTGCCCATCCCACCTTGCTCTTCGGGCGTGAAACGGGTAACGACATCGTCGTCGCCGATCCTCGGGTGTCCAGGCAACACGCCCGCATCGAACTGCGTAGTGGCCTTTTCTATCTGGCCGATTCCAGCACCAACGGCACCTACCTCCTGGAGGAAGGCAACCCGGAGCACTGCATCAAGCGCGATGAGTTCATCCTGGGGGAAAAGGGGCATATCGGCTGTGGTTTCTCCCCGGCTGAAAATATGTCCGATGCGGTGGCCTTCGCCGTCGACTGACATACGGGCGCCATGGGTCGCTGAAATGCAGAAGGGCCGCAGATGCGGCCCTTCGTGCGAATGGCAAAGGCAGATCAGTTTGCCTTCAGGCACTCGCTCATGAACTTCTTGCGGTCGTCGCCCTTGAGGGTCTTTTCGCCGGCTTCCTTGTTGCAGGATTTCATCTTGTCCTGCTGGGTGGTCTTGGCCGGTTTGGCGGACAGGCATTCCTTCATGTAGGCCTTGCGCTCATCGCCTTTCTTTTCGCCGGCGGAGGCATTGCACTCCTTCATCTTGTTCTGCTGTGCGCCGGCCGCGAGGGCGGCAGGGGCCAGGCTGGCGGCGAACAGGGTAACGGCGACGCTCAGGAACATCTTCTTCATCAAGCCACTCCTCGTAGGAAGGGTTATCGGGAACTGCGACAGCATCATAAACGGGCCATGTGCCAAGGCGTTGACGGCCAGTGGGGAGGCGCCGCAAATAGGCCCGGTTTGCCACACATTTTTGCAGTGTTGTGCCCCTTTGGCGTCAGATCCCGTTTTCTTCCATGGCCCTGCGCTGACGGTCTATGAACTCCTGGGTGGAGTCGATGCCGCGCAGGAGCAGGATGGTGGAGCGCACTGCGGCTTCGAGCAGCACCGCGAGGTTACGTCCGGCAGCGACGGGAAGGATCGCCCGCCGCACGGGAATGCCAAGGATCAGCTGTTCCTCGGCATCATGACTGAGGCGCAGCGGGTCCTCCTGACCCGGCTGACGGCGCTGCAGATGGACCACCAGCTTGAGCTTCATCTTGCGCCGGCAGGCCGTTTCGCCAAAGATCGTGCGGATATTCAGGATGCCCAGGCCCCGAACCTCGATCACGTCCTGGAGCAACTCGGGGCAACGGCCCTCAAGCACGTTTGGGGCGATGCGGGAGAACTCGACAATATCGTCGGCAACCAGCCCGTGCCCCCGGGAAATCAGCTCAAGGGCGAGTTCCGACTTACCGGCACCGGAGTCGCCGGTGATGAACACGCCGATCCCCAGCACGTCCATCAGCACCCCGTGCAGGGCCACCCGTTCGGCCAGCTTGCGGGACAGATAGCTGCGCAGGTGGTCGATGATGTTGGCCGCCGGCAGGGGGCTCGCAAACAGCGCCACGTCCTCGTTGGCACAAAGGGTGCGGATGATGCTCGGGATATCCTCATCGTCCGCAACAATGAGCGCAGGGGGGGCAAAGGAGAGAATTTCCCGAACGTGGTGGATGACCTTTTCCCGGGTCTGGCGCCGGGCCCAGGCAATTTCGGAGGTGCCCAGGATCTGCAGGCGGTCGGGGTGGATCAGGTTCAGGTGGCCAACCATGTCGGCAGGCCAGATGCGGTCTTCGGAAACCGAAATGCGGGTGGCGAGGCTGCCGCAGATGTGCCGCAGCCTCAGGCGTTCGAGATTGTCGTCAAACAGCCGCGCTACTGTTGTCTGACGCATCGCTTCCCCAGTGGGCGAAGAGGGCATGGGCGGCCAGTGCGTCCGGAGCGCTCAGGAGCTGCTCGCGGAACGTGCGGTCACTGAACATCTGGGCAAGCTCGGAAAGCAGTTGCAGATGGTGCTCGTTGGCCTGTTCGGGCACCAGCAGTACGAACAGCAGGGAAACAGGGCGCCCGTCGGGCGCATCGAAGGGAACTGGCTCGGCGAGCCGGATGAAGGCGCCGAGGGCGTCCTTCAGGCCCTTGATGCGGCCGTGGGGAATGGCGATACCCTGCCCCAACCCGGTGGAGCCGAGCTTCTCCCGGGCGAAAAGGCTGTCGAAGACCGTGCTTCGGCCGATTCCGTGGTTGTTCTCGAACAGCAGGCCCGCTTGCTCGAAAGCGCGCTTCTTGCTGCTCGCCTCGAGTCCGACGACCACATTGGCCGGCGGCAGTAATTTGGCGATGAGATTCATGCGTGGACTCTCCTGCAGACGGCAAGGACCGACACAGGTTTCCGATGAAGGGCGATTCAGGGGATCCGGAGGCTCGGGCCGCCGGGGCCGTTGTGTCAACTGGGGCGCATTATAGCCACAACGGTCCCGGGGAAAACGGGATTACTTGCGCAGACGAATCAGGATTCGGCAGCGTGGTGCTTCAACGCATCGTGACCGTGGTCGGAGACCTTGTCCTTGTACTTCAGGACCTGACGATCCAGCTTGTCGGTGAGGGCATCGATGGCGGCGTACATGTCGGAATCTTCGCTTTCGACATGGATGTCCTTGCCCCGCACGTGAACAGTGACTTCAGCCTTCTGACGCAGCTTTTCCACCGAAAGGATCACGCCGACGCTGGTAACGTTGTCAAAATGACGGATCACGCGGTCGAGCTTGGAGGTGACGTACTCGCGGATCGCCGGCGTGACTTCGACGTGATGCCCCGTGATGTTGAGGTTCATGGTTGCTACCTTTCTGTCAGATGGTTTTGCGCAGACTGACCGGCGGGATGTCGAGGGACTCGCGGTACTTTGCAATCGTCCGTCGAGCGACCACGATACCCTGCTGGCCCAACAACTCGGCAATCTTGGCGTCGGACAAGGGTTTCCTCTTGTCTTCCGCACCCACGAGCTGGCGAATCAGCGCCCGAATCGCCGTCGAGGAGGCAGCACCACCGCTGTCGGTGGCGACGTGACTGCCGAAGAAATACTTGAACTCGAAAATGCCTCGTGGTGTGGCCATGTACTTTTGGGTGGTCACCCGCGAGACGGTGGACTCGTGTAGGTCCAGCTGCTCGGCGATTTCCCGCAGGGTAAGCGGGCGCATTGCCACATCGCCATAATCGAAGAACTGACGCTGGCGGTCAACGATCGCTTGCGACACACGCTGGATGGTTTCGAAACGCTGCTGCACATTCTTGATCAGCCAGCGGGCCTCCTGCAGGTGGCTGGACAGGGAACCGCTGGCACCGCGGTTGTCCCGCAGGATCTGGGCATACAGCTGATTGATGCGCAGCCGTGGCATGGCGTCGGGGTTGAGGCCGACCACCCAGGCGTTGCGGACCTTGCGCACCACCACATCCGGTACCACGTAACGGGTGTCAGCCTGGGAGAACTGGGCGCCCGGGCGGGGATTGAGCCCGAGGATCAGGTTGTGGGCTTCGCGCAGGGAATCATCGTTGCAGCGCAGCGCACGCTTCAGCTTGAGGAAATCCCGGGCGGCGAGGAGTTCCAGGTGCTCTGCGACGATGGCGAGGGCCAATTGGCGTACCTCGCTGGGCGGCAGCGTGCGTAGCTGCAGGGCCAGGCACTGGCCCACGTCGGTGGCGCCTATCCCGGCCGGGTCGAGGCTCTGGATCTGGCGCAGGGCGATGTTGAGGTCATCGAGTTCGAACCCCAGCTCCGAGGGCAGCAGGGGCAGGAGGTCTTCGAGGTCCTGGCTGAGATAACCGTCATCGTCGAGTGCCTCGATGAGGAAGCGCACCAGGGCCCTGTCCCGGTCAGACAGGGGCGTCAGGGCCACCTGGGCATCCAGGTGGTCGCGCAGCGAGGGGACGGCCGCCTGGAACTCCTGAAAATCAGTGTCGTCGTCGTCGTCCCGCTGGCCGTTGCCACTGCCTGCGGCCATCCACTCACCGGCTTCGCCGCTGTTGTCGAAGTCCTGGTCGGGCTCCCGCTCCCGGTCCGCGTCCCGGGACTGTTCCTGATCCCGTTCGTGGGCTGCTTCGCTGCCGGCGGGCGCTACCGGGCCCGGGGGCTCCGCCCGGCTGGAGCCCAGGTCACCCTCGGGCTCTTCCCGTTCGAGCATGGGGTTTTCAAGCAGGATCTTCTCGATCTCCTGATTGAGCTCGAGGGTGGAGAGCTGGAGCAGCTTGATGGACTGCTGTAGCTGTGGCGTCAGTGCCAGATGCTGGGAAAGTTTGAGCTGGAGGCTGGGCTTCATGAGTCGTCTCGGTGCTCAGAGCCTGAAGTGCTCGCCAAGGTAGACCTGACGGACCTGCTCGTTATGGACGATCTCGTCGGGGCGGCCACTGGCCAGTACCTCACCGGCGTTGATGATGAATGCGCGGTCGCAGATGCCGAGGGTTTCGCGGACGTTGTGGTCGGTGATCAGGACACCGATACCCTTGTCCTTCAGGAAGCGGATGATCTTCTGGATGTCGATCACGGCGATGGGGTCAACGCCGGCGAAGGGCTCGTCGAGGAGGATCAGGCGCGGGTCGGTGGCGAGGGCGCGGGCGATCTCGCAGCGGCGCCGTTCGCCACCCGACAGGGAAATGGCCGTGCTGTCGCGAAGGTGTTCGATGCCCAGCTCGTTCAGCAGTTCGTCGAGCCGCGCGGCAATCTGGGCCTTGCCGTGGTGCTGCAGCTCCAGTACCGCCTGGATGTTCTCGGCTACGGTGAGCTTGCGGAACACGCTCATTTCCTGGGGCAGGTAGGACAGGCCGAGACGTGCGCGCTGGTGGATGGGGCGATGGGTCAGAACCTGGTCATCAAGGGTGATCTCACCCCCGTCGGCGGCCACCAAGCCGACGATCATGTAGAAACAGGTGGTCTTGCCTGCGCCATTGGGGCCGAGCAGGCCGACGACCTCGCCGCTGCCGACGTCGAAGGAGACGTCATGAACGACGGTGCGGGCCTTGTACTTCTTGCGCAGGTTGCTGACTTTAAGCAGGCTCATCGCCGGGGTGTTCTCTCAGGACTCTACGAATGATTTCGGTTGAAAAGCCGCGACCTTGAAGGAATCTCGCCTGCCGTGCCCATTCTCGCGCGTCTGCGGGGGGCGTGGCGAACTTTCGGTGATGGATCTCACGGGCCCGGTCGAATTCACTGTCGGCATCGTTGCCATCGAGGGCCGAAGCAATCAGATCCTGGGCCACGCCACGCCTGACGAGCTCCCCTCGCAGGCGGCTGGCGCCAAAACGGCCAGCCTTGGCGCGGATGTAGGCGTCGGCGAAGCGGGCATCGGAGAGCAGTCCCAACTCGACCAGGCGATCAAGCTCGGCGTTGACTTCGTCCTGGCTGCCCAGCCCGTCCAGCTTGCGGGCCAGTTCGAGCCGCGAGTGTTCCCGCAGGGCCAGACAGCGCAGGGCGCGTTCATGGAGACTCCGGGCCATCGACCTGATGCCTTCGCCTTTGGGGCTTTCAGGCTGCGGCTGCGGTGACCGGCGGAATGACCGCCATCTCGGGCAGACTGCAGGCGACGCGGATCTTGTTCTCGATCTCACGGGCGATGTGCGGATTGGCCTTCAGGAACTCGCGGGCGTTGTCCTTGCCCTGACCGATCTTCTCGCCGTTGTAGGCATACCAGGCGCCGGACTTGTCCACGAACTTGTGGGTGACGCCCAGATCGATGATCTCTCCCTCGCGGGAGGTGCCTTCGCCGTAAAGGATGTCGAACAGGGTTTCGCGGAACGGGGGCGCGACCTTGTTCTTGACCACCTTGACCTTGGTCTCGGAGCCGATCACCTCGTCGTTCTTCTTGATGGTGCCGATGCGCCGGATGTCCATGCGCACGGAGGCGTAGAACTTGAGGGCGTTGCCGCCGGTGGTGGTCTCGGGGCTGCCGAACATCACGCCGATCTTCATGCGGATCTGGTTGATGAAGATGACCAGGGTGTTGGTGCGCTTGATGTTGGCGGTGAGCTTGCGCAGCGCCTGGGACATCAGGCGGGCCTGCAGGCCGGGGAGCTGGTCGCCCATCTCGCCTTCGATTTCCGCCTTGGGGGTGAGGGCCGCGACCGAGTCGATGACCACCACGTCGACGCCGCCGGAGCGGACCAGCATGTCGGCGATCTCGAGGGCCTGTTCGCCGGTGTCGGGCTGGGAGATGAGAAGCTCGCCGACGTTCACGCCCAGCTTCTGGGCGTAGGTGACGTCAAGGGCGTGTTCGGCATCGATGAAGGCGGCAGTACCGCCGAGCTTCTGCATTTCAGCCACCACCTGGAGGGTGAGGGTGGTCTTGCCGGAGGATTCGGGGCCGTAGATCTCGACGACCCGGCCGCGGGGCAGGCCGCCGATACCGAGGGCGATGTCGAGACCCAGCGAGCCGGTGGAGACGGTCTGGATGTCGCTTTCGACCTCGCCGTCGCCGAGACGCATGATCGAGCCCTTGCCGAACTGCTTTTCGATCTGGGAAAGCGCGGCGGCGAGGGCCTTGGCCTTGTTGTCATCCATCTGTCTGATCCTTGCTGAAAGGTTTTTGGGATTATGGCACAGAGTTTGCGTGCGGGTGGCCGCGCTGCAGCAGGTACAGAGTGTGCTTGCGCGGTGCTGTTATTTTATACAGTTCCTGGCGAACGTCTACCTTCATCGCGGAAGGCTGTGCTGCAGCCCTTCAGGCGTAGCGGCGTAGCAGTTCTTCGAGGGCGAAGACAACGGCCTGGTAGCGCACGGACTCCCTGTCTCCATCGAAATGGCAGGTGGCGGTGCCCGGCGTTTCACCCGTACGCCCCCAGCCAAAGCACACGGTGCCGACGGGCTTTTCCGGCGAGCCGCCGGTGGGGCCGGCGACGCCCGAGATGGACAGGGCCAGATCGGCCTCGGCCCGTTCCAGGGTGCCCCTGACCATGGCGGCGGTGGTCTGCTCGCTGACGGCACCGTGGCGGGCCAGGGTCATGGGCGAGACGCCCAGCAGGGCGCACTTGGCATCGTTGGAATAAGTGATGAAGCCGCAGTCGAACCAGGTCGAACTGCCGGCCGTGGCGGTAACCACCTCGGCGACCCAGCCGCCGGTGCAGGATTCGGCGGTGGCGAGACGCCAGCCGCGGCTCTGCAGGTGTTCGCCGACGAGGCGGGAGAGGGTTTCCAGGCGGGCATCCATCAGGCGATCAACCTCACGAGCAGGGCCAGCATCAGCAGGGTGTAACCAGCGGCCAGCAGATCATCGAACATCACGCCCAATCCACCGCGGGTGCGTTCGTCCACCCAGCGGATGGGGGGTGGCTTGACGATGTCGAAGAAGCGGAAAAGCACAAAGGCGGTGGCCTGCCAGGCGAGGGTCGGCGGCGTGAGCCACAGCACCAGCCAGATGGCGACGATCTCGTCCCAGACGATGCCGCCATGGTCGGCGACCCCGAGGGCGCGTCCGGTGCGCTCGCAGGCGAGGATGCCGAACAGGAAGCTGGCCAGCAGCAGCCCGCCGAACAGGGAGTCGGACAGGGGGGCACGCACGAAGGGAAAGAGCAGCCAGCCCACCAGGGTGCCGGCAGTACCGGGGCCTTTTGGCATCAGGCCGGAGCCAAAGCCCAGGGCGATGAAGTGGGCCGGGTCGGACATCAGGAAGCGCAGTGTCGGCTTCATGGCGTGCGACCGAAGTGGTCATAGCCGCGGACGGCCAGATCGTCGAGCTGGCCATTGGCGTGACGTAGCTGCAAGCGGCCCGGTTGGTTGGTGAGGCGTCCGATGCAATGCAGGGGCAGCTTGAGGCGGGCGGACAGGGCAAGCAGATCGGCGCGGCGCTCGGCCGGGGCGGCAAACAGCAGCTCGTAGTCATCGCCGCCGGCGGTGCAGGCCTGGAAGGCCCGGGCCGGGTCGCCGCAGGCCGCAATCAGGGGTGCCAGCGGCAGGGCCGTCTCATCCACTTCGGCACCCACCCCGGACAATTCCAGGATGTGATCCAGATCGCCCAGCAGGCCGTCGGAGACATCCAGCATGGCCGTGGCCAGCCCGCGCAGGGCCAGGCCGAGGGCGACGCGGGGCTGGGGGCGATGCAGGGCGGCCAGGCAGTCGTCGCGCCAGTCGGTCGCGAGCCGGATTTCGGATTTCAGATGGGCCAGCCCGAGGGCCGCCCGGCCCGGTGCCCCGGACACCCACAGCTCATCGCCCGCCCGGCCGCCACTGCGGGTGACGGCCTGACCGAAGGGCACCTCACCAAAGATGGTCGGGCACAGGTTGAGCGGGCCGCGGGTGGTGTCGCCGCCGATGGCATCGACGCCGAAAGCCTCACAACAGGCAAAAAAGCCCTCGGCGAAGGGGGCGATCCAGCCTTCGTCGGCGCTTGGCAGGCTGGCAGCGAGCACCACCCAGCGGGGCTCAGCACCCATGGCGGCCAGGTCGGAGACGTTCACCGCGAGGGTCTTCCAGCCCAGATCCTTGGGGTCGGTATCGGCGAAAAAGTGGGTGCCGGCCACCAGCATGTCGGTGGATATCGCCAGTTGCATGCCGGGGCGGGGGCGGATCAGGGCGGCGTCATCGCCCACCGCCAGGTCGGTATGGCGGGCAGGGCGGGTGAAATGGCGGCGGATCAGGGCGAATTCGGAGGGCATCGCGACACGTGGTGAACCGCCGGAAGGCGTCAGCCCTTGTCGCCGTTGCGGGCAGCGCGGCGTTGCTGGGCATTGGCCTCCACCTCATCGGCGCGCACGCGGGCTGCCAGCTTGTCGAGCACGCCGTTCACGAACTTGTGCCCGTCGGTGCCGCCATAGCCCTTGGCCAGTTCGATGGCCTCGTTGATGATGACCCGGTAGGGGGTTTCCGGACGGTGGATCAGTTCGAAGGTGGAGATCAGCAGGATGCCGCGCTCGATCGGCGACAGCTCATTGATCGGGCGGTCGATGTAGGGGGCAAAGCCGACCTGCAGTTCGGTGGCGTTGCTGATGGTGCCGCGCAGCAGGCCCAGGAAGAGATCCCGGTCGCACTTGTCGAAACCACCGACTTCGCCAAGCTGGCTTTCGATGGAGGTGAGCTGGGCCTGGCTCAGCAGCCACTGGTAGACGCCCTGCAGGGCAAATTCGCGGGCGCGGCGGCGGGGGGATTTGTTGGGCGTGCTCATGCCAATGCCTTCAGGAGGCGGGCCATTTCAACGGCGGCCTGGGCACAGTCCGCACCCTTGACCTGCATGCGGGCCAGGGCCTGGTCATCGTCTTCGGTGGTGAGGATGCCGTTGGCAATGGGGACGCCGGTGTCGAGGGATACCCGGTTGATACCGGAACCCTGTTCGTTGGAGACCAGTTCGAAGTGATAGGTTTCGCCGCGGATCACGGCGCCGAGGGCGACCAGGGCGTCAAAACGGCCGCTCCTGGCCATGACCTGCAGGGTCAGCGGTGCTTCGAGGGCGCCGGGCACGGTGGCAATGGTGATCGCGTCGCTCGCGACACCAAGGCGCAGCAGCTCGGCGGTACACGAGGACAGCAGCCCCTCGCAGACGTCGAGGTTGAAGCGGCACATGACAACACCGACGCGGAGGCCGCGGCCGTCCAGGTTGGGTTCGATTTCACGGATGTTTTCGTAGCGGGGCATGGAGTGTCCTGAAATTGGGGGGCGTTCAGACGCCGGGGGGCACGTGGCCCACGACGGTCAGGCCGAAGCCGGCCATGCTGGGGATCTTGCGCGGGCTGGCGAGGATCTTCATCCGGCCCACGTTGAGGCCGGCGAGGATCTGGGCGCCGATGCCGAACAGGCGCGGATCCCATTTCTGGGCCGGGCGGTTTGTTTCGGTGTCCACCGATAGCTGGGCCAGGAGGTCCTGGCCGGTCTGGGGGCGATAGAGCAGCACCATGACGCCATGCCCGTGTTCGGCGATGCGTTTCAGGGCGGTATCGACGGGAAAGCTGTGACGACCGCTGGCGGGATCGAGGAAGTCGAGTACCGATACCGGTTCATGGACTCGTACAAGGGTATCCACTTCCGGGCGGATGTCGCCATAGGCCATGGCCAGATGCACTTCGCCGGAGGTCTTGTCCTCGAAGGCCGACAGGCGGAATGGGCCGTAGGGGGTGTCCACGTTCTTTTCGCTGACTTTTTCCACCAGCTTCTCGGTGCGCGCGCGGTATTCGATGAGGTCGCGGATGGCCCCGATCCGGAGGCCGTGCTCGCGGGCGAACTCGATCAGTTCGGGCAGGCGGGCCATGGTGCCGTCATCATTCATGATCTCGCAGATCACGGAAGCCGGTTCCAGCCCGGCGATGCCTGCCAGATCACAGCCGGCCTCCGTGTGTCCGGCACGGATGAGCACGCCGCCCGGCTTGGCCATGATCGGGAAGATGTGGCCCGGCTGGACGATGTCGCTGGCCTTGGCATGGCGGGCCACCGCCGCCTGCACGGTACGCGCCCGGTCGGCGGCGGAAATGCCGGTGGTGACGCCCTCGGCCGCTTCGATCGACACGGTGAAGGCGGTGCTGAACTGGCTGCGGTTGTCCCGCGCCATGTGGTTGATGCCGAGCTGGCGGCAGCGCTCTTCGGTCAGGGTCAGGCAGATCAGGCCGCGGGCATGCTTGGCCATGAAGTTGATGGTTTCCGGCGTGATGAACTCGGCAGCGATGACGATGTCGCCTTCGTTCTCCCGGTCTTCCTCGTCCACGAGGATGACCATCCGGCCGGCCTTGATGTCGGCAATGATGTCCTGGATGGGGGCGAGTGCGCTCATGGCAAGGATTCTCCGGCAACGTTTGAATGGCTCTGCCCTTGCAGGTGCACGTGCTCGTGGGCGGCAGGCATGATGTGCCGCAACGATGGGTTCTTCATTGATCTTCTGCGATTCATGAGCATGTGGCCGGGCGCCCTGTCGATGAGAGGGGGGGCTGCCAGCCTGTTTTGCGTTTCGTTGGCGAGCCATTTTCCCACACCCGGGCTGCGGAGCGCGACTTTATCCACCGGAAGCCTTTCCGGCTGCGTTGGCGGGATCACGCGCGCGGCCCTTCAGATGACCTCTGACCGTGCAGCCCCCAGAAGTGGGGGAAATACCCCGATTTGTCTGGGCTCTTTGCCCCGGTATTCCGGTCAAGCGCGGTTTGTTGGATAGAGTGTCATATATATCAGTGGGTTGCGGACGCGTGGCGCGGTGGCACGGGGTTTGCGCTTGTCTGCGAGCCGTGGCGCCGCAGGGGTGTTCCCCCGTTCAAGCGGCACCGCACCGAAACGTCCTGATGGACGAGACAAAAAGAGAGGGGAAACACAATGAAATTCCGGTCTTCTTCAGCGCAGCTGGCCTGGGGCCTTGTCGCCATGGCGCTCGCCCCGGTCGCCCACGCGGCGGCGCTGTCCCTCGATGGCACCACCTGGGCCGCAACCGGCGCCACCGGCCTGATCGCCGGTGACAGCACTGTCACCACCTCGCCGGCGGGCAACGCCCGTTTCGGCTACGTGTCTACAGCCGGCGGCGTGTCGGGTGTGTCGCCGCTGCTGCTCAAGACCGATGGAAAGGGCAATGAAGCTGCGAACAATGGTTCCACGGCGCTTTCCAGCGTCTTCAGCGCCCAGGCCAACGACACCCTGTCCCTGAACTTCAACTACATCTCCACCGATGGCCGCGGCTACGAAGATTACGCTTGGGCACGACTGGTGACGGCCGGCACGAACACCACGGCGGCGTGGCTGTTCACCGCCCGCAGCACCAACTCGGCGCGGGGAAATGTGGTGCCGGGGGATGTGCTGAAGCGCCAGCAGGACAACAGCCTGCCGGACAAGCTCGATGCCGTGCTCAATGACGGCGCTTCGATCGGCTTCAATGTGGCGAGCACCGTGTGGGATCCGTTGGGGGTATCCAGCGGCTTCTGTTGGGATGCAGCGAACACTTGCGGTCCGTCGGGCTGGATCCACTCCGACTACACCTTTACCGGCGCGGGCAACTTCGTTCTGGAGTTTGGCGTCGTCAACTGGGGCGACGAAGTCTTCGATTCGGCGCTGGCCTTCGACTTCTCCGGGCTGGGACGGGCCCGCTTCCCCGACGCGGCCACGCCGCCCGCCAGCACGGTGCCGGAACCCACTTCATCGGCCCTGGCGCTGCTGGGCCTGGGCCTGATGGGCGGACTGGCTCGCCGCAAGCGCGGCTGATTCCGGTCAGCTCGCGCTGCGGTCCATGCTGAGCAGGCGCTCGCAGTAGCGGGCGATCAGGTCGATCTCCAGGTTCACCTTGCTGCCGGTGGCCAGGCGGCGCAGGGTGGTCACCTGGACAGTGTGGGGGATCAGGTTGATGGAGAAGTCACACCCATCCACCTGATTTACGGTCAGGCTGACGCCATCCACGGTGATTGATCCCTTTCGGGCGATGTAGCCGGCGAGGGCTTCGGGTGCGCGAATCACCAGTTCGTGGCTCTCGCCAACCGGGACGAAGCGGAGCACTTCGCCAAGGCCGTCCACGTGGCCCGTCACCAGGTGGCCACCGAGGCGGTCGGCCAGGCGGAGGGCTTTCTCGAGGTTCACCTCGCCAGGGGCATCGAGACCCACCGTGCAATTCAGGGTCTCGCGGGATACGTCGAACTGGACCGTGTTTCCGTCCCGGGCAATCACCGTGAGACACACGCCGCTGTTGGCGATGCTGTCGCCCAACTGTACATCGTCCAGATCCAGGCTGCCGACGTCCACCGTCAGGCGCACGCCTTCTTCGAGGGGAGATACGTTCAGGATGCGGCCGGTGGCGGCAACGATTCCGGAAAACATGGGCTTGACGCTTTCGTAAGGGTAAAGCGTCATCTTAGGCGATTTCCGCCGGGGACTGGCGCTTCGTGCCTGGCCAAGTCATGGCACAAGGGCCCCGTTAGGGGCCCTTGCAGGGTTGGATGCCCGGACTGCCGTCAGAGAATCTCGGCGATGTGATCGCGATCCTTCAGTTCTTTCTCGAACTGGCAGATTTCCAGCCCCAGGGCGTTGCGGGCCGACACCATGCCGATCGGACGTCCGTTCTCCACCACAGGCACGTGGCGGAAGCCACCCTCAAACATCATATGGAGGGCATGGGCCAGCGGTTTGTCAGGGGTGGCGGTCTGCAGGGAACTGGTCATGACGGCAGACAGGAGGGTCTTGTCCGGGTCCAGTCCCTTGGCCACGACCCGGTTGAGGACATCCCGTTCGGTGAATAGGCCGGTGAGCTGCCCCGATCCGTCCACCACCATGATGGCGCCGACCTTGCTGTTGGCCATGGTGATGGCTGCAGCGCGGACGGAGGTGTCGGCGACGGCGGAAATGAGTGTCTGACCTTCCACGACCTGACGCAGGGTTCTGTTGGGCATAGGTGTCTCCTTTTATGGGTTTGATGGCCGATGCGTTGAAAAGGAATGCTCCGGTGGGAGCAAAAGGCCACACGCTGACCCTCTGTCCGGGACGCTGCGTGTCTTGGTGCGCCCACCGGCAAAAGGGCGCTCGAGGGCGCCCTTGTTCTTTCGTCCGGTCAGGTGCCCGTCTTGGGGGCTGCCGGTTTGCTCATGTCAGGTTTGGTGTGCTTGGCGTTGTCGCCACAGGCTTGGGCGCCGGCGGTGAAGCCGAAGGCGAGGGCAAGCATCAGTGCCAGGGTGCGGAACATGATTGAAGTCTCCAATTGAGTTTATATCCTCATAATGGAACGTCCGGGCAGGTTTCGCAAGGGGCGTCATACCGCAGGAAACCCGCTTGGCCCTTCGCCTTGGAAAACCTTGCTGCTTCGGCATACCATCGCACAACAGTTTCCTGTGATCAGTGACGGGCAAGACGCTATGACGGGATTTAGATTGGCCGGCACCGATGGGCCGGAAGGCGGTTCTTGGCCCCCTTTGGTGGTTCTGGGAGGGTTTGCGGAGATGCCCTGGCGGGTTCGGGCGCTGCTCCGGAGAGTCGAGCCCAAGGGGAATGCGGCCTTCGTGCTGGCGGATCCGCTGCCCGTCGACGAATTGAGGGCCGAGTGCCTTCTGCCGGTGAGTCTCGCCGCTGACGGCGACATTCCGGCGGTCGATGGCCTGTCTGTCTGCCCCCCGGGGATGGTGCTGGCGGTTAGCGGGGGGCGCCTGGGGGTGTTGCCCACCGGCGCAGGTGACGGTGCCGCCGGATCCCTGGACCCGTTCCTCGAATCCTTGGCTGCCCTCCTTGGTGAGGCGGCAGTCGTCGTTCTGCCGATGAGGGGCGGCAGCAAGGAGACCGCGGGCGCGGCGGCTATCCGTGCAGCCGGCGGCGTGGTGTTGCATCTGGACGAGGAAGGCGAGGACGCCCTTGAGACCCTTGCCGCATGGCTCAACGATATCGGTGCCCGGCTCGACAGCCGGATGGGGCAAGGTGCCGAAGCAGAGGACCGCGCCTTTCGTGCGCTGCTTGAGCTGACCTCCCGGGAAACCGGGATGGATTTGAGCCTCTACAAGGAAAGCACCTTGCGGCGTCAGGCC
>ENA-UOWO01002671-UOWO01002671.1-activated-sludge-metagenome-genome-assembly--contig:-NODE-2671-length-21810-cov-5.344381_pt1 | contig 21810 bp, 16 predicted proteins | sample MGYA00238148_ERZ761564 | MGnify/ENA primary metagenome ERZ761564 (study PRJEB28885, sample SAMN05720194) | activated sludge metagenome | isolation source: Anaerobic digester | place: USA... | reverse complement strand
TGTGCCTCGGGCTTGTACATTTTATTTCCTTCTTTCACATTAAAGGCAAGATAGAACGGCGTGAAATTACTTAAAGGACCATTACAGCGATGTACTCCTGGCGAATGCGGATCTGTAACTAAACGTGTTGCTGCTTCTTCATCACGAATATTAGAACGCCAAACTTGCGCCCAACTCATAAAGAAACGTTGATCAGGAGTCATACCATCAATTTTTTCTTGACTTTGACCTTGTTTTGTTTTCTTAAATGCATCGTAGGCTATTGTTACACCACCTAAATCGGCAAGATTTTCGCCTAGGGTTAATGCGCCATTTACATGCTTATTATCAAGAATCGTATAGGCATCATATTGATCTTTTACCATTTTTGTTTTCGCATCAAAATGAGATTTGTCTTCAGCACTCCACCAGTTTTTCAAATTACCATCTGCAGCATACTGACAACCTTGATCATCAAAACCATGGGTCATTTCATGTCCGATAACACCTCCAATAGCGCCATAAATAACAGCATCATCAGCATTTTTTTCAAAGAAAGGATATTGTAAAATTCCAGCAGGAAAAACAATTTCATTAAATGCTGGATTATAATATGCATTCACGGTTGGTGGTGTCATACCCCACTCTGTTCGATCAACAGGTTTGCCTAATTTATTAATCATAAATCTATAATCAAAAACATTAGAGGCTAAAATATTTTTAGCATACGAATCTCTTGTTATTTCGAGTCCGCTATAATCTCTCCATTTGTCAGGATATCCAATCTTTTTAATAAAGGCATGTAATTTATCCTTTGCTTTTGCTTTCGTACTATCGCTCATCCAATCTAAATTATTAATACGTGCTTCATAAGCAGATTGTAAATTATCAACCAATTCAAGCATACGTTTTTTTGCATCAGCTGTAAAATATTTATCTGTATACATTTTTCCTAATTGCTCACCAACTGATCCATCAACCACTTGCAAAACTCTTTTCCAACGAGGCTTTTGTTCTTGTTGACCTCTCATCACCTTACCATAAAAAGCAAAGTTTTCTTGATCAAAACTACTACTTAAATAACCCGACATACCACTGATCAAATGCCATTTTAAATAAGTTTTCCAATCTTCAATTGGGGTTGATTTCAACATGCTCGACAAGGCAATAAAAAAATCAGGTGTTGCAACCAATAAAGTATCTTGATTAGAAACCATCATCTTTTTCATCATATCTTTCCAATCAATACCAGGTGTTTTTAAACTAAAATCAGTTAACGAATACTTGTTATATAATTTGTAAGGATCTCTCATTGAAACTCTATCCATACTTGCTTTTGCCATGTTTGTTTCCATAGCCATTATTGTATTTGCATGTTTAATGGCATCTGCTTCAGATTCGCCACTCAGTTTAAGCATATTTGCTATATGTGGAATATATTTTTCACGTATCCCTTTTTCGCGTGGATCTTGTTTCAAATAATAATCACGATCCGGCAAACCCAATCCACCTTGGAATAAATTACAGATATTTTTTGTTACTTCTTTATCATCGGGTCCTATATAAAATCCAAATAATGGATTCATGCCTGTTGTAGTTTCTCTGGCAATTTCATCTAAAAGAGATTTTGTATCTGTAATGGCATTTATTTTATCCAATTCAGATTGAATGGCGCCAATACCTGCTTTTTCAATAGCTACAGTGTCCATACCAGCCGCATAACAATCACCAACCATTTGTTCAGGACTGCCTTTTGAAGCACCTTTTTTTGCAGCAGCTTCTTCTAATAGACCGAATAAAGCTTTTTTATTAAAATCTTCTAGAAGATTAAAGCTCCCCCATCTGGTTTCAGAAGCAGGTATCGGCGTTGATTTTAACCAAGCGCCATTTGCATAAGCATAAAAATCATCTGCAGGATTTACTGAAGTATCAATATTGGAAGGATCGAGGAATTTCTTTCCAGCAGGAAGTGACGATGCCTCTTCGGTGTTGCCATTCAATTTTTCTTGACAAGCGCCAAGACCGATTGTAGCAATAGAAGCCACAAAAAACAAGTGTTTAAGTTTCATTCATTAAAATTTTGCCAAAAGTAATAAATCAAAATAATGGAATTTGTTAAAATCATGATGAACGGCAAAAGAAGCTGAGAAAGGTTTGATTCAATCGGTTAAACAATCTAATGCGTTAAAATGAATAAAATTGAAGAGATAGATAAATAATAAATTCGAAATGTTAATACAATAATTTATTGAATTTGGTAACAGAACGAATAAATACTAGCTACTTGTGTTAAAAATCACATAATTTGAAGATTGAGTATCAGAAAGCAATTTTTTTTTCTACTTTTGAAGGCTGATGAGTAATGAACAATATATTTCGACAAAAGTAAAAAAAGGGAAGGCGACCTATGTATATTCAATAATTGGCGTTGCTTTGGTTTTGTTTTTGCTTGGGTCTCTTGGCTGGTTAGTGATTAATGCCGGACAACTTTCGAAAACATTTAAAGAAAACATAGAGATATCGGTGATATTAAATGACAATTCGCGTGATGAATTAGGAATGAAATTGAAGGATATTTTAGATAAGCAGTCTTTTACAAAATCATCTCAATACATTTCTAAAGAGAAAGCAGCTGAACAATTCAAAAAAGATTTTGGCGAAGATTTTTTACAGGTTCTTGATTATAATCCACTTTATACTTCAGTTAATTTTCATTTACACTCACAGTATATGAATACCGATAGCTTAATTAAGATAGAAAAATTTATTAAGCAAAGTAATATTGTTAGAGAAGTGTTTTATCAGAAAAATTTGGTCGACATTATGAATAGTAATGTGCGTCGATTAGGAATTGTGATACTGATTATATCATTATTCTTGATTTTTTCTGTTATCATTTTAATCGACAATACAATTCGATTAGCCATGTATAGCAATCGTTTTTTGATTAAAACAATGCAAATGGTTGGGGCAACAAGATGGTTTATTGCAAAACCTTTCAATATTAGAGGTGTATGGAATGGCATTATTAGTGCGGTTTTGGCGATATTGGGTATTTTAGCATTAAAAATGTTTGCTGAAAGTTGGCTTCCTGAAATTAAAGCCCTTTCTAGTGTAAAATGGATGTTGATTTTATGTTCAACTATTTTGGCATTGGGAATTGTAATTTCGTTATTAAGTACACATCGTTCAGTAATTAAATATTTAAGAACTCAATTAGATGATCTTTATTAAAACAAAAAATTATGTCTAAACAAAAAACATCAGAACAAGAAACCGTGGTTACAAATCAAGTTAAACAAGCTCCAGAGCCTGTTAAGACAAGTTTTACCCCTTCTAATAAAAAAAGTTTTCAAGGACTCCCTTTTCTTTTTGAAAAACAAAATTATCTACTCATGGCCATTGGATTGGTTGTTATAATAGTTGGCTATATGTTGATGTCTGGTGGGAGAAGTGCTGATCCAAATGTGTTCGATGCTGATTCACTTTATAGTTTTAGAAGAATTACTTTAGCTCCAATACTCATTCTTGTTGGTTTAGGTATTGAAGGATATGCGATTATGAAAAAACCGAGCTCTGGTAATTAATTTACGATAAGTAAAACACGCTATTTCAAAATTTTGAATTCCAACTCGTTCGCGAGTATTTCGTTACTTTAATATAAATCATGAATAATTTACAAGCTATTTTTATAGCTATTGTGGAAGGTATAACCGAATTTTTACCGATTTCATCAACGGGTCATATGGTTATTACAAGTGCCATTATGCATATTGACGATGAGCCATTTACGAAATATTTTGAAGTAAGTATTCAACTTGGTGCTATTCTTTCTGTTTTAGTTTTATACTTTAAAAAATTCATCAATTTTAAAAACCCAAGTTTCTATTTAAAATTATTGATTGCAGTGATCCCATCCTTGGTACTAGGGAAATTATTGAATGATTTTATTGATGATATCCTTGGCAAACCATTGGTTATAGCCATTGTGATGATATTAGGAGGCATACTTCTCTTATTTGTTGATAAGTGGTTTAATAAACCAAAAATACATACTACTGATGAAATAGATAATAAACTTTCATTCAAAATTGGTTTGTTTCAATGTCTTGCCATTATTTTTCCTGGTTTAAGTAGAAGTGCTGCAACTATTATAGGCGGTATGACGCAAAAAATTTCAAGAGAAGCGGCTGCTGAATTTTCTTTCTTTTTAGCAGTGCCAACCATGTTTGCTGCAACAGCATATAAAACCTTGACGTTTATCAAAGAAAATGGTATGTTTAGTTCAGATCAAGTAACAACCATGGTGATTGGCAATGTGGTTGCGTTTATTGTAGCAGTAATAGCTATTAAATTTTTTATTGGTTTTGTAAAAGAAAAAGGATTTAAAATATTTGGCATCTATCGAATCATACTTGGTGTTATGGTGCTTTTATTGATAGAGCTTGGATATATTTTGTAATCAGCAGCTCCTCATTTTTTAAGGATAAATCATTTCGTGTTTTATTGAATTTAAATGGATTAATAAGGATCAATATCTAAAATAACCTGAACAGTTGAATAATTTTTAGTTGTATTGAGTTGAACAATTTTTTCTTTCACTATTCGTTTTATCTCCTGCATAATTTTGGTATCTCGATTAATTTTTAAAAGAATTTCTTGTATAAATTGATTCCTAATTCGAGCAATTGGTGGCTCAGCCGGTCCAAATAAAATAGTACGAGGAAGAGAAGAAATATCTTGCGCTAATTTTTGTGCTGCAAATAAAACAGTATCTTGATTTTTATGTTTAAGTACTATTCGTAATAAACGAGTAAACGGCGGATATTGAAATTCTTTTCGTGCCTCAATTTCATCTTTATAAAAGCCAAGATAATCATGTTCCTTCACATGTAAAATAGTTGGATGATGAGTTTTAAACAATTGTATAAACACATTACCTATATCATTTTTTCTACCTGCACGCCCACTAACTTGTTCGAGTAATTGAAACACTCTTTCATTCACCCTAAAATCTGGATACGACAATAGACTATCAGCGCTCAGCACACCTACAGTATTGACATGTTCAAAATCAAGTCCTTTTACAAGCATTTGTGTCCCAACCAAAATATCTATTTCTCGGTTTTCGAATTGTCGAATAATTTCACTGTATTTATTCTTAATTCGCATGGCATCCCAATCAAAACGCTCAACACGTGCATTCGGAAATAGAAGTTTAATATCATCTTCAATTTTTTCGGTACCAAAACTTTTTGCTATCAATTTACTATTTCCACAAGCGGGACAGGTCTTTATATACGGAGACTTAGATCCACAATAATGACAATGTAACTGATCTGAATGTTTGTGATAGGTAAGCGAAACATCACAATACTTACATTGCGGCACCCAAGCACATGAACTACACATGATATAGGGCGAATAACCTCTTCTATTTTGAAATAGTATGATCTGTTTTTTATTCTCTAGAGAGGTTTTAATCGCTTGAACTAATTGACCTGAAAAAATTCCTTTTTGCGTTTTCTGAAGCATATCAAGTTTGCTATCTACAATGGTCACATTGGGTAAAATAGCAGTGCCGTATCGTTGATTTAATTCAACTAGTTTATATTTCCCGATTTGCGTATTATAATAGCTTTCAATTGAGGGAGTGGCGCTTCCTAATACTATATTGGCTTGACATTGATGAGCCAAATAGATAGCCGCATCACGTGCATGATAACGTGGGGCGGGGTCTTGCTGCTTGTATGAATTATCATGCTCTTCATCAATAATGACCAATCCTAAATTTGCAAAAGGAAGCATTAATGCTGAACGCGCACCAATAACCATATCATATTGATGATGTTGAATTTTCTTCCATACCTCTACTCTTTCATTATTACTAAAACGTGAGTGGTAAATACCGATTCTAGAACCAAAAACTGATCGTAACTTACGCACAATTTGAGCCGTTAAAGCAATTTCAGGCAATAAATAAAGAGCCTGTTTATTTTGGGCAATACAATCTTCAATAAGTTTAAAGTAAATATGCGTTTTACCACTTCCTGTAATCCCTTTTAAAAGTACTGGTTGCTTTTTTTGAAACCCATCTAGAATATCTTCATAGCCTAATTGTTGCTGAGTTGAGAGCACATTAGTTTGAAGTTTAACGGGTGCATCAAATTTTATCCTATCAATTTCTAGTTTCTTAATTTCAAATATCTCTTTATCCACCAAGGCTTTTAGTTGGGCCGAGCTAGAAGATGAATGTTTTAAAAGTTCAGATTGAATCACGTCATCTTCTGTCTGCTTAAGATGTAAATAAGTCAATAGAAGATTTAATTGCTTTGGCGCTTTTTCAAGTTGAATAAAAAGCAGTTTTAATTTACTTTCATCGGTATAGGAGGGATTGAGAAAGACAAATTTTTCCTTTTTTGGTTGATAGTTTTCGTACAAATTTTCATAAACACTAATTAAGCCTTTATCAAGCAAAGTGTTGACTACTTTCCAAGCTGAATTGCCTTGAATTATTTTTTGCACTTCTTCAAGTGTAATATCTTTTTGCGCTGCACTCATATCAATCGGTTAAAAATACGAATAGAATTGAAAATGAGTGATTATGTTTATTAAATCATGATTCTCAATAAATATTCTTTTACAAAAAGAATTAATCAATTAACTAACTTCTTTTTTGACTTCTAAATTATGGAGAAAAAGATAATAGGTTAGATATTAAATTTTGGTTTATTCGCATATCTATTGTTTATTTACGTGCTATTTTATTTCCATTTTAAGCTTTTTAACAAGCTATACAGCTTAACTAACAGAATTAATTACACTATCCACATTTCACTAACAATTTATACCTTGTAAATGGCTAAAACATAGATAATTACTTGAAAAAGCCCAACGGTAAGAGCATTCAAATATGTGGATAAATAAGAATGCTCAAAAATTGTGTTATTTAATGGGAAATTGTGTTATTTTGTGTCATTAAAAGATTAATTCTGATTAATGAACAATATTTTAGGCGAATTTGAAGTGACTTTAGACCCCAAAGGAAGATTTATGCTTCCTGCAGGGTTGAAAAAACAGCTTACCGAAGCTGAAGGCGCTCGCTTTGTTTTAAATAGAGGTTCAGACAAATGCTTAACACTTTATACCGAAAAACAATGGGAAAAAGTTGAGGCAATTGTTAGCAAATTGAATGACTTTAATGAAAAGGCTAGAAAATTCAAACGACTCTTTTTAAACGGTGCTACTTTCTTAGAACCTGATGCTGCAGGACGTTTGCTCATTCCGAAAACAATGCTTGCTTACGCAAATATTACCAAGGATATAGTTTTTTCAGGACAAATGAATAAGATGGAATTGTGGGATGCAACAGCGTATCGTCAAGAAACTTCTGTTGCTCCAGATGAGATGAATAATTTAGGAGGAGAGGTACTTGGAACCGATTTTATGAATCCATTTGACGGATTATAAAATGGAGACTAACACTTTTTACCACCAATCAGTTCTTTTACATGAGTGTATTGAAAACTTGAACATTAAGCCAAATGGAATCTATTTAGATGCAACTTTTGGTGGTGGTGGTCATAGTAACGAAATTCTTAAACATTTAGGCCCAAAAGGAAAACTAATAGTTTTTGACCAAGATATTGACGCCAAACAAAATTTACCAGATGACAACCGTGTAATTTTTGTTCAGGAGAACTTTCGTTATGCCAATCGTTTTGCAAGATTGTATAAACTTAAACTAGATGGTGTGTTAGCAGACCTCGGCGTTAGTTCATACCAATTTGATACGGCAGAGCGTGGTTTTTCAATTCGTTATGATGCGCAACTTGACATGAGAATGGATCAAAGAACATCGTTAACTGCCACTCATATTTTGAATATGTACTCCGAAAAAAGATTACATCAGCTCTTTGAAGAATATGGTGAAGTGTCGAACGCAAAAACTTTGGCAAAAAAAATTGCAGATACAAGATCACGTATGAAAATTACGACCATCAATGAATTTAAACAAGCCATTGACGGACTCATGTATGGCAACCAAAATAAGTATTTAGCTCAAGTATTTCAGGCTTTACGTATTGAAGTGAATGACGAAATGAATGCCTTGAGAGAGTTTTTGTCGACCATTACGAACTGCTTACAAAACGATGGACGATTGGTGATTATAACTTTTCATTCTCTTGAAGATCGTATTGTGAAACAATGGATGAAGCTTGAGTCTTTTGAAGAAGAAGTTTTTAGTTTCAAGAATAGTGAAAAGAAAAAACACTTAAAACTTGTAAATAAAAAACCCATTCTGCCCAGTGCAGAAGAACAAAAATTGAATCCAAGATCGAGAAGTGCAAAACTTAGAGTCGCTCAAAAAATTGAACATTGAGTTAAAGCATCGAAAAGAAAGTAAGTTAGTGAAGAGTGAGTTGAACTCATGAAAAATCAATGTTTCTATTCATCATATAAGCCATATAAAATACAAAACACAATATACTAGAACACCCAAAAACATGTCTTTCCCAAAACTACCCTTACTGAACAAATTGCCTAATTGGAGAACTATGCTTCAACTTGCAGGAAATAAGGGTATTGTGCATAATATTCCCTTCATTCTTTACTGCACCGCATTAAGCTTGATCTATATCACTATGAATCATTATGCGGAAAATACAATTCGTCGTATCAATGAAACGGCCACTCTATTGAAAGAAGATCGATGGCGATATATTGATGAAAAAACACAATTCATGTTTTTGACAAAAGAAAGCCAACTCGAAATTGGAGCCTCTGCACTAGGATTAGAGAAAACTAAAATACCACCTTTTAAAATTCAAATTTCAGAATGAACACAAGTAAAGACATAAGATTTCGTGTTTACGTGACATTCCTCGCCATGTGTTTATTTGGCGTGATGATTCTTTATAAAGGAGGGGTCATCTATTTTAAAGAAGGTAAGGAATTAAAAGTTTTAGCAGATAGTCTTCATACACGAATTCAAGTAATTCAACCAGAACGAGGAAATATTTATAGTGAAGATGGCAGCCTGCTCTCTTCATCTATTCCTGAATTTGATTTACGTATCGATATGAAAGCAATTCCTAAGGATACCTTTTATAAATATATCGAACCTCTATCGAAAAATATTGCATCCACTTTAAAGGATAATTCTTGGACTGAATACAAAGAAATATTGTCAAAAGAATATGCAAAAGGCAACCGTTACTTTCTATTAAAGAAAAAAGCGAATTACTCAGAATATCTAACTATTAAAAAATTTCAACCCTTTTGTAAAGGACAAAATAAAGGTGGTTTTATTGCTGAATCAAATACAAAACGCATCAATCCATTTGGCCTATTAGCAAATCGTGTGGTTGGACTCTATAGAAAAAATGCTCAAAACATTGGCATCGAACGTCGATATGACAACTTTTTAAAAGGGAGTCAAGGGCAACGGATAGAACGAAAAATTGCAGGTGGCACTTGGATGCCCATTGATGGTTCAGAAATTGATCCTGAAAATGGAAAGGATGTTTTAACAACATTGGATGTCAATATTCAAGATGTAGCCGAGAATGCACTTTTGCGACAAGTTGAAAAAGAGCAAGCAACATTTGGAACATGCATTGTGATGGAAGTAAAGACAGGAAAAATTAAAGCAATTGCAAATTTAGGTAGACGTCCGGATGGTTCTTATGGTGAAGATTATAATTACGCTTTTCAACGTATTGAACCAGGATCAACTTTTAAACTAGTTTCACTAATTTCATTATTTCGTGACAAACTCATTAAAATAGATGATCGTATTGATTGTCAAGGTGGTGCTTGGAAAATTGGTCCATATACAATTCACGATAGCCATGCTGGCTTAGGTGTACTCTCAATTAAAGATGCATTTGCTCATTCATCTAATGTAGCTTTTGCGAAATTAATTCATTCAAATTATAAAGATAAGATAGGATCGTATTGGTCTAACCTGCATGCACTTCGACTTGATTTAAAAACAGGATTGGATATAGATGGAGAATCAACTCCAAGATTTACAAAGGATTCAGTAACCAAAGGCAAATATTCGTTAGCATTTATGGGTACGGGCTATAGTGTGATGATTACCCCATTGCATACTTGTATGGTTTATAATGCAATAGCAAATAACGGCAATATGATGAAGCCTTATCTTGTAAATAGTGTTCGTGAATATGGAAAAGATGTGGTGACTTTTCAACCAACCGTACTCGAAAAAAACTTGCTAGATTCTTCTTCACTTGAACAAGTTAAAAGTGCAATGAATGAAGTTGTACAAAGTGGAACAGGTAAAGATTTACGTAATCCGTTTTATACAATTTGTGGTAAAACTGGAACCGCTCAGGTTGCAGACAAAGGCATTCGATACTCAGATAGGGTTTACCATGGTTCGTTTGTAGGCTTTTTTCCAAAAGAAGATCCTCAGTATACAATTTGTGTAGTGCTTCGTACACGTAAGGGATCATCAAACTATTACGGTGGGTTAATTGCAATGCCAGTTTTTAAAGAAGTAGCCAATAGATTATACGCGATTAAAATGCATGATAAAAATTCTGTGGCCAATCAAGAAAAAATAAATAGTCCTTTACCTGCGAAAAGTTTACAAGCTGCCGACTATAACTTAATTGCTCGCAAATTATCAATCGCTAAAAAAGTACCTAATTCATCAACTTGGTTACAAAATATCACAACAGATAGTTTGGGTAATTTAACTTATTCACCCTTACCAGTTTATAGCAATCAAGTACCTGACGTGGCTGGCATGGGTTTACGTGATGCAATTTATCAATTAGAAAAAATTGGATTGAAAGTCATACCACAAGGAAAAGGCAAAGTAGTTGCACAATCAATTGCACCTGGTACTCAATATAAAAAAGGTCAAAAAATAACAATACAGTTAAGCTAATTTGAAATATTTAAACGACATATTATCCTCAATACAATACAAATCCATTCATGGCGAACTCAGTCGTGAAGTGAGTTTGGTATGTATTGATTCTCGTTTAATAATTTCTGATTCACTCTTTATTGCTATTAAAGGTCAAATAAGTGATGGACATTCATTTATCAATACGGCAATTGAAAATGGTGCAACTACGATCATCTGCGAATCGCTTCCATCTAGTTTACAAAAAAAAATAACTTATATTGAAGTTGAAGATTCAGCTAGTATTGCTGGGCGTATTGCCGCTGCATTTTATGACAATCCTTCTTCAAAACTTAAATTGGTTGGAATTACAGGCACCAATGGGAAAACCACTTGTGCTACTTTATTATATCAACTTTTCTCAAACTTAGGATATAAATGTGGTTTACTTTCTACTGTTCAAAATAGAATTGGAGAAAAAATTCTACCATCAACTCATACTACTCCAGACGCAATCAGTCTTCAAAAACTTTTATCTGAAATGTTACTCGATGGTTGCACCCATGTTTTTATGGAGGTTAGTTCACATTCCATTCATCAACATCGAATTGAGGGTATCAGATTTAAAGGAGCTTGTTTTACGAATATCACACATGATCATTTAGATTATCATCAAACCTTTGATGAATATATTAAAGTTAAAAAAACATTTTTCGATTATTTGCCATCTGATGCATTTGCGTTAACCAACGTTGACGACAAAAGAGGCCTTGTAATGCTTCAAAATACGAAAGCAAATAAAAGCACATACTCGTTAAAAACGATGGCCGATTTTAAAGGTAAAATATTAGAAAATATTTTAAGTGGTTTGGTGATGAGTGTGAATGGTGAAGAAGTTTTTTTTAGAATGATTGGTGAGTTTAACGCATACAATATCCTTTGTGTTTATGGTGCAGCTATTTTACTTGGCGAAGACAAACAAAATGTATTGCAATATCTAAGTATGCTCACAGGTGCCGAAGGAAGATTTGAAACACTTAATTCAAAAGTAGAAAATATACTAGCCATTGTTGACTACGCTCATACACCGGATGCTTTGCTCAATGTGTTGGCTACCATCAATAAATTGAGAAAAGGAAATGAAACCCTATTTACAGTAGTTGGTTGTGGAGGAGATCGTGATAAAACAAAACGACAAGTGATGGGTTTAGTTGCTTGTGAACATAGCGACAAAGTAATATTTACATCCGACAATCCACGTAGCGAAGATGCCTCTTCAATTATTAAAGAAATGGAAGAAGGTGTGGCTGTTCACCAACGAAAAAAATATGTAAGTATTAGCGATCGAAAAGAAGCAATAAAAACTGCTTGCAGCATTGCCGAAGGTGGCGATATTATTTTAGTTGCTGGTAAAGGACACGAAAAATATCAAGAGATAAGTGGTATAAAATACCCTTTTGATGATAAAAAAATAATTGAAGAAATGTTTGAACTTTTAGAAAAATAGAAATAAAAAAAATGCTGTATCACATCTTTACATATCTCAAAGAACAGTTTAATATACCAGGTGCTGGTGTATTTTACTTTATTTCTTTCAGAACAGCCTTGGCAATCATCATGTCACTATTTATTTCATTAGTGTATGGCAAACGATTAATTAAATATTTACATCGTAAACAAATTGGTGAAACTGTTCGAGATTTAGGTCTAGATGGAGAAAAACAAAAATCTGGCACACCAACTATGGGTGGTATTATCATCATTGCCGCTATTTTAATTCCTACCTTACTATTCGCTCGAGTTGAAAATGTTTATATTCTGTTGATGGTTATTTCTACCATATGGCTCGGACTAATTGGCTTTTTAGATGATTATATTAAAGTATTTAAGAAAAATAAAGAAGGTTTAGCAGGGAGATTTAAAATACTTGGACAAGTTGGCTTAGGCATTATCGTAGGTGCAACACTTTATTACAATCAGAATGTGTATATCGTTAGAGAGACAACAGGCGGTCGACCAGCCACCTATAGCACAACTGATAAAGTGTTAAAAGATAATATTGTTCGTGTTGATGATAGAGGACGTACTCGAACCTATGCACGTGTAAAAAGCGTTGTAACAACCATACCATTTGCTAAAAATCATGAATTAAGTTATGCTAAAATAGCAGCATGGTTTGGTAATGATGCGGTAAATTTTTTAACGCCTATCATTTATATTCTTTTCGTTATTTTCATCATTGTTGCGGTTTCAAATGGGGCCAATATAACGGATGGGCTTGATGGATTAGCCACAGGTACCAGTGCGATCATTGGCTCGTGCTTGGCTTTGTTTGCTTATGTATCAGGTCATTTTACGTTTGCACAATACCTGAATATCATGCCTATTCCTAATCTCGATGAATTATCGATATTCATTGGGGCATTTGTAGGGGCTTGTATTGGGTTTCTTTGGTATAATAGTTATCCAGCACAAGTATTTATGGGCGATACAGGCAGTTTAGCGCTTGGAGGTATTATTGCATCATTAGCCATTATCATTCGTAAAGAACTACTCATCCCCATTATTTGTGGTGTATTTCTAATTGAGAATTTAAGTGTGATGTTACAAGTGGCCTATTTCAAATTCACAAAAAGAAAATATGGTGAAGGAAGAAGAATCTTTCTTATGTCGCCACTGCATCATCATTATCAAAAACTTGGTTACCATGAAAGCAAAATCGCCATTCGATTTTGGATCATTGGAATATTACTCGCCGTGCTCAGTGTAGTTACATTAAAAATGCAATAAACAGAAATAAGAATAAAAAACATAATAATAAAAGAAAAATGAAATTTGATTTAGTCATACTCGGAAGTGGAGAAAGTGGTACAGGTGCTGCCTTGCTTGCTAAGCAACAGGGTATTTCTGTATTTGTGAGTGACAAGGGTTTGATACCTGAGAAATACAAAATCGAACTTCAAACGAATGAAATCCCTTTTGAGGAAGGCCAACACTCAGCAGATATTATTTTAGCGGCAAAAGAAATAATTAAAAGTCCGGGTATCCCTGAAAAAGCGGAAATGATTCAAAAACTGCGTGCGCAGAATACACCCATCATGAGTGAAATTGAATTCGCATTTAGATACAAAGGTGAAAGTAAAATACTTTGTATAACTGGAAGCAATGGCAAAACAACCACAACCAGTTTAGCTTATGCAATATTTGAAAAGGCAGGTTATAATGTATCCGTGGTAGGCAATATCGGCAATAGTTTCGCTCGACAATTAGTGATCAACCCTACTGCATGGTATGTAATGGAGATCAGTAGTTTTCAATTAGATGATATTCAAACATTCAGACCTGATATTGCCGTGATTATGAATATCACACCCGACCATTTAGACAGATATAATTATGATTTTGCAGCCTACACACAAGCAAAATTCAATATCACAAAATACCAAGAAGATGAAGACTATCTCATCCTTTGCAAAGACGATAAAACAATACAACATTTTTTACAGACCAATCCAATAAATTCAAAAACTCTCTACTTCACAATGAACGAACAATTACAAACCGACGGCGCATATATTAATGAAAATGAAATGGTGTTTAGATTTAACGGTGAACAATCTTCAATTTCTATCAATGAACTTTCATTGAAGGGAAAACATAATCAATACAATTCAATGGCTGCAGGTATCTCAGCAAGAGTGGCTGAAATTAGAGATGCCAATATTCGGGAATGCTTAAAAACCTTTACTGCAATCGAACATCGAATGGAAAGTATTGGAACCATTCGTGGTGTTGAGTTTATTAATGATAGTAAAGCCACTAACTTGAATAGCGTATGGTATGCATTAGAAAGTATGAAAAAGCCAACTATTCTTATTCTTGGTGGCGTAGATAAAGGGAATGATTATAACGAAATTAAAGATCTTGTACTAGAAAAAGTTAAAACGATTATTTGTTTAGGAGTTGACAATGAACCTATTCATAAATTTTTTGATGGATTGGTAAATATTGTTGACACAAACAATGTTAATGACGCAGTACATATTGGATATGAATTAGCTTCAAGCGGAGATTGCGTTTTACTTTCTCCTGCATGTGCAAGTTTCGATTTATTTAAAAATTACGAAGATAGAGGTGAACAATTTATTGCATCTGTAAAAGCGTTGTAAGTCGTTTGAAGAAACCTAGTTTGAAAAAGAGATTATAAAAAAATGGAACAATTATTAAAAAGAACAAAAGGTGATAAAATTATTTGGGGTGTAGTCATTGTACTATCCCTCATTAGTTTGATGGCTGTATATAGTTCCACAGGTTCATTGGCGTACCGTATGCACAAAGGCCATACCGAAGTTTATTTAATTAAACAATTAGGAGTGTTGATCGCTGGCTTAGGTATAATTTATGTTGCTCATAAAGTTAATTATGTTATCTACTCTAAAATTGCTGTATTCTTATTTGCAATTAGTATTCCTTTATTATTGTATACATTATTTTTTGGCACCACACTCAATGAAGGCTCACGTTGGATACGGCTGCCCTTAATAGGCATTACGTTTCAAACATCTGACTTAGCTAAACTTGGCCTCTTTATGTTTTTAGCACGTCAGTTATCTCGCATTCAAAATGATTTAGGGAATTTTAAACGAGTTGCACTCAATATCTTTCTTCCGCTCATTGTTATTTGTGGTTTGATAGCAATGGCAAATTTATCAACAGCTTTGATGATAGGCTTTTCATGTTGTGTTCTCTTTTTTATTGGTAGAATTCAAATTTCACATTTGCTTATTTTAGCAACAACGGGTATTCTGCTATTTGGAATCTTGTTTACCGTATCCAAACTAACAGGCTTTGGAAGAGCAGCTACATGGGAGGCTCGAATAAAAAACTTTAGTTCAAATGATAAAGATGATGTTCCATATCAAGTGCAGCAAGCTAAAATTGCGCAAGCTAACGGTGGCCTAACAGGTGTTGGTCCGGGCAATAGCTCACAAAGAAATTTTTTACCTCACCCCTATTCTGATTTTATTTATTCTATTATAATTGAAGAATATGGTTTACTATTTGGGGGTATAGGAATGGTATTCTTGTATCTGCTTTTTTTATGGCGAAGCATTATCATATTCCGAAGATGTCCATTTGCTTTTGGCGCTTTTTTGGCAGTAGGCTTGAGTTTCACTTTAGTGTTTCAAGCATTCTTAAATATGGCAGTTAATGTAAACTTAGTACCCGTTACCGGACTCACATTACCATTAGTAAGTATGGGAGGCTCATCAATTTGGTTTACATGTTTGGCAATCGGTATCATATTAAGTGTTAGTCGATTTGTTGAAAATACAGAAGGCAACGAAAACGAAGTAGTAGAAGAAATTATTGAAGAACAAAATTAAATAGAGTAAAGGTTAAATGACAGAAACAAAACAAATAAAAATGATTATCGCAGGAGGCGGCACCGGAGGACATATTTTCCCGGCTATTGCTATTGCAAATGCTATGAAGCGTTTGAATCCTAGCTGTGATATTTTATTTGTAGGTGCGAAAGGCAAAATGGAAATGGAGAAAGTGCCTAAAGAAGGTTATCAAATTATTGGTTTAGATATTGCAGGATTGAATAGAAGTTCAATTCTAAAAAATATTTTACTTCCTTTTAAATTATTGAAAAGTTTTATGCAGGCAAAAAGCATCATCAACGATTTTCAACCAAATGTTGTGGTTGGTGTTGGAGGTTATGCAAGCTTTCCTGTTTTATATATGGCGCAACGCAAAGGAATTGCAACTTTAATACAAGAACAAAACTCGTTTGCTGGTAAAAGCAATAAAATTTTAGGCAAACGTGCAAAGGCAATTTGTGTTGCTTATGCCAATATGGAAAAGTTCTTTCCGAAAGAACGAATCATGCTTACTGGAAATCCGGTGCGTGCAAATATTACGAATGCAAGTATTACCAAAAGCCAAGGCATTCAGTTTTTTAATCTAAACGAAAATAAAAAAACAGTCTTTGTTTTTGGAGGCAGTCTTGGTGCAAAAAGCATTAATGAAGCAATGAGTGCATCTATCTCTTATTTTATTGAAAACGATATTCAGTTGATATGGCAAACTGGTACAACCTACTATGAAATAGCAAAAGCACAAATAGCTGGAAATGAAGATCGTATTAAAGTTGTAGAATTTATCCGTGAAATGGATTACGCTTATGCCACAGCTGATATCATTGTATCGCGAGCAGGTGCTTCATCTATTTCTGAATTATGTATTGTTGGCAAACCTGTTGTATTTGTACCCTTCCCATTTGCAAGTGAAGATCATCAAACACATAATGCCATGGCACTTGTTCAACGCAATGCTGCTTTGATGGTTAAAGACAATGAAGCCAAAACAGAACTCATCAAAAAAATAGCCAATTTATTGGTTGATCAAAAACAATGTGAAATTATGAAAGGCAATATCAAACAATTACAAGTTTTAAATGCCGATGATTTGATTGCAAATAAATTAATTGAAATAGCAAACTCATGAACTTAGAAAATTTACATAGCGTTTATTTTATTGGCATTGGCGGTATCGGCATGAGTGCATTAGCACGTTTTTTCAACGAGCGGAAAGTGAATGTGAGTGGTTATGATAAAACACCAACCCCACTAACTGATCTACTGATTAAAGAAGGAATTAAAATACATTTTGAAGAGAATATTGATTTAATAAATAAAGAAGTTGATTTGGTTGTTTATACACCAGCTATTCCTGCAACTCATATTGAATTGATTTGGTATCAACAAAGTCAAATTGAAGTTGTTAAACGCAGTGATGTGTTACAATCGATATCTCATTATATGCAAGCCATTTGTGTTGCTGGTACTCATGGTAAGACAACCATCTCAACGCTTATTTCACATATACTTCGACATACAAATTATGGCTGTAATGCTTTCTTAGGAGGCATATCAAGCAATTATGGTGTAAACTATTGGCAGAGTGAAAATAAATGTGCCGTAATTGAAGCGGATGAATACGATAGAAGTTTTTTAAAATTACAACCATCCATTGCGGTCGTAACAGCGATGGATGCCGATCATTTAGACATTTATGGCACTGTAGAAGAAATGGAACGTTGCTATTTGCAATTCATTACTCAAATAAAAGATACACTTGTTTACAAACATGGACTTAAACATAGTAATCAATTTCAAGCACCTAATAAAGTAAGCTATAGTTTACAAAATGATGCATCAACTTATTATGCTTCTAATATTAAGATGTCGAATGGCTCCTATTCATTTACATTTAATAAAGAAGGTCATGAATTAGGAGATATTGTTTTACATATTGGCGGCATGCACAATATTGAAAATACAATTGCTGCGTTGGCTGTTTGCAACTTATTAAATCTAGATATTGAAAAAGTAAAACTCGCTGTAGAAGCTTTTAAAGGCGTGAAGCGACGTTTTGAGTATATAATCAAAAACGATCATATTGTTTATATCGACGATTATGCGCATCATCCAGAAGAATTAAAAATGCTTATTTCAAGTGCTAAAACTTTATTTAAAGGACGCAAAGTTTCTGTGGTTTTTCAACCTCATCTATTTACTCGAACTCGTGACTTTGTAGATGGGTTTGCAGAAAGTTTAGATCTTGCCGATGAGGTTATTTTATTAGATATCTACCCTGCACGTGAACTTCCAATTGAAGGCGTTACCAGTGAGATCATCTTAAATAAAATGAGCTTAAATAATAAACATATTCTATCGAAAGAATCAACCTTAAAATGGGTTGAGGCTTCACGTTTAGAAATACTCATTACAGCAGGGGCTGGAGATATCGATAACTTAATTGAACCTATTAAAAACATACTATCTAATAAATAAAATGAACCCACGTATAAAAAAAATAGGACGAAATATTCTTTTTCTGCTATCGATTCCAGGTATCGTAGGGGCATTTGTATTTGCGAATTCAAATAAACAGAACGAAAAATTACATGGCATTCATATCGATATTCAAAACACAGAATTGAGTTTTGTAACTGAAAATGATATTCTTCAACTACTAGATGAAAACGGCGTGGCAATTGAAAAATCAGTTGTAAATAATGTTCAGATTAACACACTAGAAAATGTAATTAAAGAAAACAAATGGGTAACTGACGCTGAAATTTATATCACAGCAAATCACGATATGAATGTGAAGGTCACTCAAAAAACGCCTATAGTTCGTATCAACCAAACTGATAGTAACGACTATGCCTATTATTTAGATGTATATGCTAATCCAATTGAGTTGTCAAATCAATACATTGCCAAGGTACCTATTGTAACCTCCCCTAAATTAGGCTATACTCGAAAAGATTTACAAATCAAAAATGACTTGGTGTTATTAGCTAACTATATTCAAAAAGATACATTTTGGAATGCCATGATTTCTCAAATCAATCTTGATCATAAATATCAAATTGAACTCATTCCAACTTTAGGCAACCATTTAATATTAATTGGCAATATTGAAAATTTAGATAGTAAAATGAAACGGCTTTTTGCATTTTACCAAAAAGGACTTCAAACAATTGATTGGAATCGTTACAACGAAATTGATCTGCGTTTTTCGCATCAAGTGGTTGCACGAAATACACACGCCATTGAATTAATTGATAAAACAATTGAAAAAGATAGGCTCGAAAGAATCAAAGCTGATCGCGAAAAATATTTAATGTCATTGCAAAAAAGATCTAATAAAATAAACGCAACTACATCATCAAAGAAAAATTTACCAGTTAAAAAATCAACACATTAAAAAAAATAAATAACATATTATAAACCCAAAATAAAATTATAACTCATGGCAAAAGAAAACCCAGTAATTGTAGGATTAGATATCGGAACCACCAAAATTGTTGCGATAGCTGGACGCAAGAATGAATATGGCAAATTAGAAATTCTCGGTTTTGGAAAATCTGATAGCAGCGGTGTCAATCATGGCATGGTACTCAACATTGAAGAATGTATTCGCTCAATAAATATTGCACTTGATAATTGCATGGCAAGTAATCCGAGTTTAACCATTAAAGAAGTTTATGTTGGAATTGCGGGGCATCATATAAAAAGTATTCAAACACGAGGTGATCGAGTTCTTGCTAATATTGAAGAAGAAATACGAAAAGAGGATATCGACTCATTAATTAAAGATCAATACAAAACATTTTTACCAGCGGGTGATCAAATTATTGATATTATTCCGCAAGAGTTTACAGTTGATACCTTGACCAACCTTACCATGAAGGAAGTGATTGGTATGACTGGTGTTAAAATTGGCGCCAATTTTCATATTGTAACAGGTGATAAAACTGCTATTCGAAATATACATCGTTGTGTAACTCGATCAGGCTTGTCAACGAAAGATTTAGTACTACAACCCTTAGCATCTGCGGCAGCCGTAATGTGTGCCGAGGATTTAGAAGCTGGAGTTGCCATTGTTGATATTGGTGGTGGAACAACTGATCTTGCCATTTTTCATGAAGGTATGTTGAAGCATACAGTTGTCATTCCTATTGCAGGCGTTAATATCACCAATGATATTCGTCAAGGTTTAGGTGTTCTTCGTTCACAAGCTGAACAAATGAAAGTTCAATTTGGAATGGCATTGGCTGAGGAAGCAAAACCTAATGCGTTTATTACGATACCTGGTTTAAAAGGTCAACAACCAAAAGAAATATCAGCAAAAAATCTTGCCAATATTATTCAATCTAGAATGGAAGAAATTTTGGAATATGTGGTTTATCATATCAAACAACAAAATTTACAAGATAAATTACATGGTGGTATTATACTCACTGGTGGTGGTAGTCAATTGAAACATTTAATGCAACTAACACAATTCAGAACCGGTTTAGATGCTCGCATTGGTTTACCAAATGAACATTTAGCAGCTGGACATACAACAGAATTATTAAAACCAATGTATGCTACTTGTATCGGGCTCATACTCCGTGGCTATGATGATTTTGAAAGCAATCGGTTGCGTTTCATTTCAAATAATTCAGAAGAAAACTTAACAGAAAATGTTGAACCTGTAGGTGTATTTACCACCATGACTAAAACATTTGAGCCAAGTGTTGAAGAACTCTTGCAAAAAGAATTTGGACAGAATGAAAGTCAATCAGATGTACATGTAAACAATAATAGTCAGAGCACTGTTGACGATCAAGGGTCACTCACTTTAGATCCTATGCAAGATGTAGAAAAAAATCTTTTCAATCCTTATACAGCTGCACAAGAAGCTCAGATTGAAAAGAATACTGTAACCGTTGAAAAACGTACAAAACTTATTAGCAATGTATTTAATACTGTAAAAACTAAAGTCATCTATTGGTTCGAAAATGTAGACGATGAGCGTCTTGACAAATAAAAATTAATATTCACTATTTACCCAATTCATAAAACCCATTAAAAATTCAAAACATGATTCAATTTGAGCTTCCACAAAACAATGCAAACATCATCAAAGTGATTGGTGTTGGCGGCGGCGGCGGTAATGCCGTAAACTATATGTACAACCTCGGTTTAGAGGGGGTTGATTTTATAGTTTGTAACACCGATAAAAAGGCATTAAACAATAGTCCAGTACCCACTAAAATACAACTTGGACCTTCACTTACTCAAGGTTTAGGCGCTGGTGCCAATCCTGAAATTGGCCAACGTGCTTGTCAAGAAAGCATAGAAGAAATTGAAAACCTACTTGTCAATAATACAAAAATGGTTTTTGTTACAGCTGGTATGGGCGGTGGCACTGGTACTGGTGGTGCTCCTATTGTTGCAAAAGTTGCAAAAGATTTAGGCATTTTAACTGTTGGTATTGTAACAACACCTTTTTCATACGAAGGAAAACGTCGCCAACGACAAGCTGAGGAAGGTATTAATGATTTACGTACCAAAGTTGATACCATTTTGGTCATATCA
>ENA-UOWO01002670-UOWO01002670.1-activated-sludge-metagenome-genome-assembly--contig:-NODE-2670-length-21816-cov-5.433344_pt1 | contig 21816 bp, 20 predicted proteins | sample MGYA00238148_ERZ761564 | MGnify/ENA primary metagenome ERZ761564 (study PRJEB28885, sample SAMN05720194) | activated sludge metagenome | isolation source: Anaerobic digester | place: USA... | reverse complement strand
GCGCGAGGTGTACGGCGATACCGTGCTGCAGCAGATGCTCAATGACGGCCGGCTCCCCAGCGAGGTCGTCACGCCAGAGACGGTGCGGGCCTTGCTGGCGGCGGGACGGATCGGCACGCCACTGTCCGAGGCGGACGTCGCTTTCCTGAAAAAATTCGGCATCCTGCGCGCCGGTGTGACGCTGGACGGCCGGGAGTTGGTGCTGGATGGCGAACGTTGTTCGAGCGACCTGGCCGACAAGGAGGCCTTCGACAAGCTCTGCGCCACCATGCTCGGCGCCCGCCTGATCGGCGGCATCTACATGACAGGCGGCTTCTTCCTGGGGCCGAACGATTTCTACGAGCGCCTGCGCACCATGCCGCCGCAGGAACTGGCGAAGATCGACATGACACGAATCGATTTCATCAACCAGCTCTACGGCCAGGGCGACCTCAAGCGGGCGCAACGTCGCAAGGCCCGCTTCATGAACACGACGATGATCGCCACGCTGCTGGGTGCCGTTGCCAGCGATGCGCTGGAGTCCGGCCAGGTGGTCAGCGGTGTCGGCGGCCAGTACAACTTTGTCGCCATGGCGCACGCCCTGCCGGATGCCCGCCTGCTGATGATGCTGCGCGCCACCCACGACAACAAGGACGGCCTCAAGAGCAGCATCGTCTGGAACTATGGTCATGTGACGATCCCGCGCCACCTGCGTGACATCATCATCACGGAATACGGCGTTGCCGATGTGCGCGGCCAACCCGACAGCGAAGTCGTGAAGCGGCTGATTGCTGTGGCCGACTCGCGCTTCCAGGACGAACTGGTCAAGCAGGCCAAGGCGCATGGCAAGCTCGAACGCGACTACGAGGTTCCCGAGCGCTACCGGAATAACCTTCCTGAAGCACTGGAAGAAAAACTGCATCCGTGGGCCGAGGCCGGCCTGTTGCCGCCCTTCCCGTTCGGCACCGACCTCACCGCCGACGAGCTGAAGATCGTGGGCGCACTGAAGAAACTCAAGCACGCCACTCAGCACCCCAGCGAACTGCTGACGGTGGCGTTCAAGAGCTTCTGGGAAGGCAAGCAGGCGCCGCAGGCGTATCTGGAACGCCTGGGCCTCGCCGACGCGCACAGCTTCAAGGACGCGGTGATCCGAAGGCTGTTCGCGGGCAATCTCTAGCCCTCCGGCAGGACAGGGCCGCCAGCTTCTACACTGGCGGTCATGTCCGCATCCCGTTCCAGCGCCGCCGCGCCGTCCCTTGCCCCTGACGCCGCCAAAATCCCGGTGAAGTCCTTGTCGGGGCTGCTACCGTTCTTGCGGCCCTATCGGGCCCGCATTCTTCTGGCCGGGCTGTTTCTTCTGCTCGCGGCATTGGCGACGCTGGCCTTCCCGCTGGCCCTGCGCAGTCTGATCGACGGTGGGGCGTTGGCAGCCACGGCGCCAGGGCAGGCCGCGCCCGAGCGCGGAGCACAGATCATGGCCCTGCGTGGGCATTTTCTGGCACTGTTTTCCGTGGCCGTCGCCCTGGGCATCTTTTCCGCCTGCCGCTTCTACATGGTCAGCTGGCTGGGCGAGCGGGTGACGGCGGACCTGCGCAACGCCGTCTATGCCCATGTGCTGCAGCAAAGCCCCGAGTTCTTCGAGACCACACAGACCGGCGAGGTGCTGTCGCGCCTGACCACGGACACCACGCTGGTGCAGACCGTGGTGGGCTCCTCGCTCAGCATGGGGTTGCGCAATGCCGTCATGGGCGTGGGCGCGCTCGCCATGCTGGTCTGGACCAACCCGTGGGTGATGCTGCAGGTCGCCGTGGTGCTGGTGGGCGTGGTGTTGCCCGCCCTGTGGTTCGGGCGGCGGGTTCGCAAGCTCTCGCGCGCCAGCCAGGACCGTGTGGCCGACTCCAGCGCCATCGCGGCCGAGGTGCTCAACGCCATTCCCGTGGTGCAGAGCTACACCGCCGAAGGTCGCGAGGCCGCGCGCTTTGACCATGCGACCGCACAGGCTTTCATGACGGCGGTGCGTCGCACCCGGGCCCGCGCGGTGCTGGTGGCCTTCATCATCATCGCAACGTCCGCCGCGCTGCTCTGGGGCCTCTACCAGGGCACGCAGGCGGTCATGGAGGGCCGGATGTCGGCCGGACACCTGGGACAGACCGTGGTGTATGTGATCATCCTGGCGGGCGCCTTTGCGGTGCTGGGCGAGGTCTATGGCGACCTGCTGCGCGCCGCCGGTGCCACCGAGCGCCTGATGGAGCTGCTGCACAGCCCATCGACCATCGTTTCGCCACAAAATCCAGCAAAACCCAGCGTCGAACGGTCAGGTTTAGCTATTGAATTTGAAGCAATCACGTTTCACTACCCGTCGCGCCCGGCCACACCGGCGCTGGCGGATTTTTCGCTCGCCATCTCCCCGGGCGAAACGGTGGCGCTGGTCGGCTCCAGCGGCGCCGGCAAGAGCACCGTCTTCCAGTTGCTGCTGCGTTACTACGACCCCGGTACGGGCGCGGTGCGCATTGATGGCACGGCGGTTCAGTCGCTGGCGCTGGACGATCTGCGCCGGCGCATTGCAATCGTGCCCCAGGATGCGGTCATCTTCTCGGCTTCGGCGCTGGAGAACATCCGCTACGGTCGGCCTGATGCGACCGAGGCGGAGATCCACGCGGCGGCATCCGCGGCCTTTGCCGACGATTTCATCCGAGCCCTGCCAGAAGGCTACGACACGTTTCTGGGCGAACGCGGCGTGCGCCTGTCCGGCGGCCAGCGCCAGCGCATCGCCATCGCGCGTGCCATGCTGAAGGACGCTCCGCTGCTCCTGCTGGACGAGGCCACGAGCGCACTGGATGCCGAGAGCGAGCGCGTGGTGCAGGCGGCACTGGACTCGGCCATGCGCCAACACAGTGGCCAACGCACGACGCTGGTCATTGCCCACCGGCTGGCGACGGTGCAGAAGGCGGACCGAATCGTGGTACTGGAGCACGGCCGCATCGTCGAACAGGGCACTCATGACGCGCTGGTTGCGGCGAACGGTGTCTACGCCCGACTCGCTGCGCTGCAATTCACGGCTTGACCCCTTGCATGGGGCCCACGGCTGAGCGCTACTGAAGCGGCTCCTTGAGCGCTTCAGGAATCAGAAGGGGCAGCACCGCAATGCCCTCGTCCAGCAGCGCCTCGGTTTCCTCGGCGGACGCCTTGCCGCGAATGTTGCGTTCCTGCGCTTCGCCATAGTGCATCTGGCGCGCCACCTCGGCAAAGCGCTCTCCCACGTCTTCGGTGTTGGCCATGACGCGCCGCATCATCTGCAGCCAGGTGGCCTGCGCCGCCTGCACGACCTCACCGGTACGCGCTGCCGCAGCCACGGAAGGCGGAGTGGACGTCGTGTCCGCGCCGCCCAGATTCAGCCGAGGGGCGCTGAGCAGCTTGACGACGGCGGTTTCGTTGCACACGGGGCAGGACACCAGCCCGCGCGCGAGCTGGTCCTGGAAATCATCCTCTGAGGCAAACCAGCCCTCGAAGGTATGAAGGTGCGTGCACTGAAGGTCCAGGACTTTCATGGGCCTATTTTGGGGTTGCACCGGCATCCGTTGCATGCCAATCCAGTGTCCACGCTCCGGACAACACCTGCTGGACCCAGAGCAGACCGGCGACGGTCTTTCCATCCGTCACCGCACCTTCGTGGCACCAGGTGGCAAGCTGTTGCGGGGTTGCCGTGAAGACGTCAAGAAATTCGCCAGCGTCCAGCCTGCGCTCGCCCAGGGTCAGTCCGCGCGCGAACCAGATTTCAATGAATTCGGTCGAATAGGAGATCACCGGATGAATCACGCCAGCGCGCGCCCATTCCCGCGCCACGAATCCGGTCTCCTCCTGCAGTTCCCGCCGCGCGCAGGCCTGACGATCCTCGCCAGGATCTAGTTTGCCGGCCGGAAACTCGACCATGACCTCGCCGATGGGATAACGATACTGCCGCTCCAGCACCAGGCGAACCGAGCCGTCCTCATCGAACAGGAGGGGAATCACCATCACTGCGCCCGGATGAACGAGGTACTCCCGGTCACTCGCACTCCCGTCAGGCAGACGCACGGCGTCGCGGAATGCATGCAGAAATCGACCGCGGAACAACTCCTCGCGCCGGGTCATCACCTCGATCAAGTGGCTGTCGTTGGCACTCAAGGTCTGGTCCTTCCTGGGTTCAAAGGCAAAGGGGCACTGCTCGGCCGCCTGGAACCGGTGGGACGGCCCGTCACGACCCAGGCGCATCCGGTTGAAAGCGGCAGGACCTGGCGGGCAGAAACATCGTCCAGTTCGCGCACGATCCACGGAATTTCGGTGTAGCGACGGAAACACAGGGGCTCGTCGTTCGATTCACTGAGCGCGCCCTGCCAAAAGGCGTCGGCAAACCACCAGGGTCAGGGCCCCGATTCGGCGCCTGCAAGCGCCTTGCGCCGTCTTGCCGAACCCGCTCAGGTCTTCAGCATCTGCACGATGGAATTCGCGCAAAGTGACATCAGACCGCCAGGGACAATCCCCAGAATCAGCACCAGCGCTCCGTTCATCGACAGCACGGCCCGCACATCGAGGGGAGCCGACACGGTGGTCGCGGTGATCGGGTTGTCGAAGTACATGACCTTCACCACGCGCAGGTAGTAGAAAGCGCCAATCAGCGACATCATCACGGCAAACACGGCGAGAGCAAGGTAGGAGGTCTGCCCAGAAGATACGAGCGCCTGCAAAACGGCAAGCTTGGCATAGAAGCCGACCAGCGGCGGAATACCGGCGAGAGAGAACATGCAGACGGCCATCACACCGGCATAGAGCGGGCTGCGCTGGTTCAGACCGGCGAAATCGGAGATTTCCTCGCTCTCGAAACCTTCGCGCGCGAGCAGCATGATGACGCCGAAAGTGGCCAGCGTCGTCAGCACATAGGTCACGATGTAGAACATCGATGAGCTGTAGGCATTGGCTGCCGACAACACATTGCCATTCACGACGCCCGCCATGAGACCCAGCAGCACAAAACCCATCTGGGAAATCGTCGAGAACGCGAGCATCCGCTTCAGGTTGGTCTGTGCGATGGCGGCCAGATTCCCCAGGAACAGCGAGGCCACGGCCAGCACGCCCAGCATCTGCTGCCAGTCAAAGGCCAGCGGCAGGAAGCCCTCTACCAGCAAACGGATGACGATGGCAAACGCCGCCAATTTGGGCGCACCGGCCACCAACAGCGTGATCGCTGTCGGAGCGCCTTGATAGACGTCGGGAATCCACATGTGGAACGGCACCACACCCAGTTTGAACGCCAGTCCCGCGACCACAAAGACGAGGCCAAAGACAAGCACCTGATGCTTGACCTGACCCGAGGCCACCGCTTTGAATACAGCATTCACGTCCAGCGTGCCGGTGGCGCCATACATCATGGACAGGCCATAGAGCAGGAACCCAGAGGCCATCGCACCCAGAACAAAATACTTCATGGCCGCCTCGGTGGCCGTGGCGTTGTCACGGCGCAATGCCACCAGGGCATAGCTGGACAGGGTCAGCAATTCCAGACCGAGATAGATTACCAGGAAGTTGTTCCCGGAAATCATGACCGACATGCCCAGCAGGGAGAACATGCCCAGCGTGAACAGCTCGCCGCCCCGAAGCATGTCGCGCACCTGCGCATAGGGGCGTGCATAGACCAGTGTGACCATCACCGCAATGGTGGTAAAGCACTTGAGCCAGTTCCCCATGGCATCGCTGACCACCATGTTGCCAAACGCGTAAATCGTCTGACCACCGAGGGCGTAAAGGCCATGGAGCAGCGCGACCAGCGCCAGCGTCGCCATCGTCAGTGCGTAGGTTGCCGTGCGCCGCGGATTGGTCACGAACAGGTCCGCCATGGCGATCAAACATGCCATGCCCAACAGCACGATTTCCGGATAAACCGCGATCCAACTGAGTTTGTCAATCATCTTCTGTTTCTCGATTCAGTCTGATCAGTTGAGCTTGGAGAGCGCCACGTGCCTGAGCAACTCGGTCACTGAAACATCCATCACGTCGGTGAAAGGCTTGGGATAGATGCCCATGTACAGCACCGCCACCGCGAGCATGGCCAGCATCAAGAATTCACGCGCGTTGATGTCGGTGAGATCGCGGACATGATCATTGGCCACCGGGCCCAGATAGACCCGTTTGAACATCCACAGCGTATAGGCAGCGCCGAAGATCAGGGCCGTGGCGGAGGCAAAGCCGATCCAGAAATTGAACTTCACAGCACCGAGAATCACCATCCATTCGCCGACAAAGCCGGCGGTTCCGGGCAGGCCGCAATTTGCCATGGCAAACAGCAAGGCAAAGGCGGTGAACTTCGGCATGGTGTTGACCACGCCACCGTAGCTGGCGATTTCACGCGAATGCACCCGGTCATAAAGCACACCGATGCTCAAGAACATGGCGGCCGAAACAAAGCCGTGCGCGATCATCTGAACCAGCCCGCCGGACACGCCGATGGTGTTGAAGATGAAGAAGCCCAGGGTCACGAATCCCATGTGCGCGACGGACGAATAGGCCACCAGCTTTTTCATGTCCTTCTGCACCATGGCCACCAGGCCCACATAGACCACGGCAATCAGCGACAGGGCGATCATCAGCCACGCCCACTCACGGGAAGCGTCGGGCGCAATCGGCATCGAAAAACGCAGGAAACCATAGGCCCCGAGCTTGAGCATGATGGCGGCCAGCACCGCCGAGCCACCCGTGGGGGCTTCAACGTGCACATCGGGCAACCAGGTGTGGACCGGCCACATCGGCACCTTGACCGCAAAGGCTGCGAAGAACGAGAAGAACAGCAGAGTCTGCGCGGTGCCCGACAGGGGGAGTTTGTGCCAGGTCAGCAGGTCGAAGCTGCCACCGGACTTGGTGTACAGGAAAATCAGGGCAACCAGCATCAACAGGGAGCCCAGCAAGGTGTACAGGAAGAACTTGAAGGCCGCGTAAATCTTGTTCGGCCCACCCCAGATCCCGATGATCAGGTACATCGGAATCAGCGTCGCCTCGAAGAAGACGTAGAACAGCATGCCGTCCAGTGCGCAGAACACGCCGATCATCAAACCGCTCAGAATCAGGAAGGCCCCCATGTATTGGTTCACCCTCCGGGTAATCACTTCCCAACCGGCAATGACGACGACCACATTGATGAAGGCGGTGAGCAGCACAAACCAAAGCGAAATGCCATCAACGCCCAGGTGGTAGTTGACGTTGAATCGCTCGATCCACATGCTCTTTTCGACGAACTGCATCGCGGCGGTGTCAATCTTGAATCCGCCATACAAGGGAAGAGTCACCAGGAAACTGATCACGGCACCGATCAGTGCGATCCAGCGCACGGCACCCGCCTGTTCGTCGCGGCCCAGGGCTAACAAGACGACACCGAAAACAATCGGCGTCCAGATGGCAAGGCTCAACAAACTCATTTTTCTTGTTCTCCCTACTTGTTGAGCCAGACGAAATACGTCATGAGCACAAACACGCCCAAAATCATGGCAAACGCATAGTGGTACAGATAGCCCGTCTGGAGCCAGCGCACCGCGCCAGAAACCCATCCGACGATCTTCCAGGAACCATTGACCAGAAACCCGTCGATGACCGCGGCATCACCGCCCTTCCAAAGGCCTGTGCCAATGGCACGGGCGCCGCGAGCGATGATGTTTTCGTTGATCCAGTCCAGGTAGTACTTGTTTTCAAGCAAGGTGTAGATCGGTTGCACCCTGGACTGAATGGCTGCCGGCAAAGCCGTATTGACCATGTAAAGGTAGTACGCAGCCCCCACGCCCGCCAAGGCCAGCCAGAACGGTGCCGTCGTGAAGGCATGCAGCGCCATCTGCACAGGCCCGTGGAAACCTTCGGCCAACTCGACCATGACGGGGTGCTTGGCTGCATCCACCCAAATGGAGTCCTTGAAGAACTCGCCAAACAGCATGGGCTGGATCGTCATGAAGCCAATCACGACTGACGGAATGGCCAGGAGAACGAGAGGCACCGTCACCACCCACGGTGATTCGTGTGGCACATGGTGGCTGTCGTGGTGGCCGTGGTGGTCGTCATGGTGCGCGTCAGGGTTCTGGTCGTAACGTTCCTTGCCGTGGAAGACCAGGAAATACATCCTGAACGAGTAGAACGCTGTCACAAAGACACCTGCCAGGACCGCGAAGTTGGCAAAACCGGCAGCGGGCAGATGGCTCGCATGGACCGCTTCGATGATGCTGTCTTTTGAATAGAAACCGGCGAACAAAGGGGTGCCTATCAGCGCCAGTGAACCCAGAAGCGAGGTGATCCACGTGATGGGCATGTACCTGCGTACCCCACCCATCCATCGGATGTCCTGGTTGTGGTGCATGCCCATGATGACCGAACCGGCACCAAGGAACAACAAGGCCTTGAAGAAGGCGTGGGTCATGAGGTGGAAGACAGCGACGGAATAGGCCGATGCCCCAAGCGCCACCGTCATGTAGCCCAGCTGGGAAAGGGTCGAATAGGCCACCACCCGTTTGATATCGTTCTGGATGATGCCCAGGAATCCCATGAACAGGGCCGTGATGGCACCGATTACCAGGATGAAATTCAATGCGGTGTCACTGAGCTCGAACAGCGGTGACATGCGAGCCACCATGAAAATACCCGCCGTTACCATCGTGGCGGCGTGAATCAGGGCCGAAATCGGGGTCGGACCTTCCATCGAGTCCGGCAGCCAGACATGCAAAGGGAACTGTGCGGATTTGCCCATGGCGCCGATGAACAGGCAGATGCAGATGACGGTGATCAGCATCCAGCTGGTGCCCGGGAACACCAGTTTGCCGAGTTCGCCCGCCTTCGCAAAGGCTTCCGTGTAATTCAGGGTTCCGGCATAGGCGGCAATGAGACCGATACCCAGGATGAAGCCAAAGTCGCCTACGCGGTTGACGAGAAAAGCCTTCATGTTCGCGAAGATGGCGCTGGGTTTGTTGAACCAGAATCCGATCAGCAGGTAAGAGACCAGGCCCACCGCTTCCCATCCGAAGAAGAGCTGCAACATGTTGTTGCTCATGACGAGCATCAACATGGAGAACGTGAACAAAGAGATATAGGAAAAGAAGCGGTTGTATCCGTCATCCTCTTCCATATAGCCGATCGTGTAGATGTGAACCATCAGCGACACGAAGGTCACGACGCACATCATCATGGCGGTAAGGCCGTCGACCAGGAATCCGATCTCCATCTTGAGTCCGCCCACCACCATCCAGGTGTAGAGGGTCTCATTGAAACGGGCCCCATCGACAGCCACGCTCTTCAGCGTCATGGCCGACAGCACGAAGGCCACCAGGACACCCAGGATCGTGAACGTGTGCGACAGGCGGCGGCCGATGCGGTTGCCACCGAAGGAAGTACCCCACACACCGGCAAGGATGGACCCGACCAACGGGGCCAGCGGCACAGCCAACAGGGTTGAAGCAGAAAGGGTTTGACTCATTTTGAACTTGAAGAACCTGCGTTCAGCCCTTGAGCGTGTTGAGTTCGTCGACGTTGATGCTGGACTTGTTGCGGAACAGCAGCACCAGGATGGCCAAGCCAATCGCGGACTCCGCCGCGGCGACAGTCAGGATGAAAAACACGAAGACCTGGCCGTGCAGATCACCCAGGTAGTGGGAAAAAGCCACGAAATTCATGTTGACCGCGAGCAGCATCAGCTCAATGGCCATCAACAGGACGATCAGGTTCTTCCGATTCAGGAAGATGCCGATGATGGATAGCGCGAAAAGGATCGCGCCAAGCGAAAGAAAATGTCCGAGCGTCAGGGTCATGGTTGTTTCTCCGTCGCGCCCAAGGCAGCCCCAGCTGTTGCATCACTGACATAGGGCTGCGTCGATGGCATCTTCACGACATCCAGTCGATCGCGTGCCTTGACCCGGACCTGATCGGACACATCAATGTGTTTGCTGTCCTTGCGCTGCCTCAGGGTCAGGGCAATGGCGGCAATCATGGCCACCAGCAGAATCACGGCGGCAACTTCCAACGGATAGATGTATTGCGTATAGATCAGTTTGCCAAGTTCGCGGGTGTTCGACACTTGCTGAGCGGCTTGGCCCAAGACAACCGGCGCCTTCGGCTCTTCCGAAATTCGGAACCCTCCGATCAGGACCGCAGACATTTCAAGCGCAATCAACACTCCAATCCCCGCCGCAAGGGGGAAATGGCGCCAAAAACCCTGTCGCAAGCTGTCGATATTGACATCCAGCATCATCACCACGAACAGGAATAGAACCATCACAGCGCCCACGTACACCAGGACGAGCGCAATGCCGAGAAATTCCGCCTTGAGAAGAATCCAGATGCATGCCGCCTGAAAAAAGGCCAGCACCAGGTACAGCACCGCGTAGACCGGGTTGCGCGCCGTGATCACCCTGAACGAGGCGAACAGCAACACCGCTGCAAAGAAGTAGAAGAAACCGGTTTTGGCGTCCATGAGCGTTTCTTTTTTTGTGGGTCTTGATGGCTGGTCAGGCTGTGAAACGGTCAGCGATATTTGGCGTCTGCCGCCTTTGCCGCCGCGATCTGCGGTTCGAACCGATCACCGACCGCCAGCAACATGTCCTTGGTGTAATACAGGTCGCCCCGCGTTTCACCGTGGTATTCAAGAATATGGGTCTCAACAATCGAATCGACCGGGCAGCTTTCTTCGCAAAAGCCGCAGAAGATGCATTTGGTCAGGTCGATGTCATACCGGCTTGTCCGGCGCGAGCCATCCGCACGTTCTACTGACTCGATCGTGATGGCCATTGCCGGACATACGGCCTCGCACAACTTGCAGGCGATGCAGCGCTCCTCCCCATTCTCGTAGCGACGCAATGCGTGCAGGCCACGGAAGCGCGGCGACAGCGGGGTCTTCTCCTCCGGATACTCCAGTGTGATCTTGCTACGGAAGGCGTACTTCCCAGTCAGCGCCATGCCCTTGAACAGTTCCGTCAGCAGGAAGCTGGACAGGAAGTCCTTCAGTGAAAAGCCAGACGGGCTCGAAGGAACGACAGCGCTTGGTGTTGGATTGGACATAAGCGTTTCGAATTAATTCCAGATGTTCCAGGGCGTCTGCATCCACGCACCGACAACCACCAGCCAAACCAGCGTGACCGGAATGAACACTTTCCAGCCCAGACGCATGATCTGGTCGTACCGGAAGCGAGGGAACGTGGACCGAATCCAGATGAACAAGGTCACCATGCAGAAGGTCTTGAGACCCAGCCAGATCCAGCCCGGAATCCAGGTGAACAGCTCGCTCTGGATCGGCGGCAACCAGCCGCCGAGGAACATCAGGGTGGCGAGAACCGAAACCAGCCAGATGTTGGCGTATTCAGCCATCTGGAACAGCGCCCAGGACATGCCCGAGTACTCAACCATGTGGCCCGCCACAATCTCGGCTTCCCCCTCAATGACGTCAAAGGGAATCCGGTTGGTTTCAGCCAGACTGGAAACAAAATAGACGACAAAGACCGGCAACAGCGGCAACCAGTTCCAGGATAGGAAATTCAATCCCATTTGCGCAAACTGCCCCTTGCCCTGAACCGCAACGATGTCAGACAGATTCAAGCTCGCCGACACCATGAGCACGATCAGGAAGCAGAAACCCATGGCGATTTCATAGCTGACCATTTGCGCCGAGGCCCGCAACGCGCCAAGAAACGCATATTTGGAGTTGGACGACCAGCCGGAGATGATTACGCCGTAGACTTCCATTGAGGTGATGGCCATCAGGAACAGCAGGCCGGCATTCACATTCGCCAGGGCAAACTCGGGGCCAAAAGGCACGACGGACCATGCGGCCAACGCCGGCATGACCGTCAGGACAGGCCCCATGTAGAACAGCAGTTTTTCTGCGGCAGTTGGTCTGACGATTTCCTTGGTCATCAGCTTCAACGCGTCGGCGATGGGCTGGAGCAGACCCAGAGGTCCCACGCGATTCGGGCCCATCCGGACTTGCACCCACCCCAAGACCCGGCGTTCCCACAGCGTCGTATAGGTCACCGCGCCGAGCACCACCATCAGCACGACCGTAATCTTGATCAGGTTCCAGATCACAGGCCACGCCAATTCTCCCCACCACCCCGCGGTCAGCAAGCCTTGCCCGAAATTGTGAATGGCATCAATCATGCGACCACCTCCTTCAGATCGGCATCTCGCCTGGCGTCCGCGGTCAATTGCAACGAGGCCGAACGGCGAACCAATCCATCGAGTTGGTAGATCGCCGCGGTGACAGGCTGACCCTGGGCGGGCGCGAGATCGACCATCGCGCTCGTCTCATTGCTGAGGCAGTTGACAGCAACCACCGCGCCCTGCGGCGAAACCTGAACGCCTGCCACAGCACGCAGAACATCCTGCGAGGAATCGAAATCAAAACCAGGCAGGTCCAGCAAGTTGGCCAGAACCCGCAACACCTTCCATGCGGGCCGGGCCTCTGCCAGCGGCTTGACGACCGCATGGAAACTCTGTACCCGCGCTTCGGCATTCACAAAGCTGCCTGATGTCTCGGTAAAGGGCGCCACGGGCAATACGACGTCGGCGAAATCCATGTTCGCCTTGAACGGATTCAAGCTCACCACCATGTCCGCTGAACCCAATGCGGTTTTTGCGTTTACACCTGCTGCGCTGTCGAACTCGGGCTCCGTGTTGAGCAGGATGAGCGCCTTCAAACCGCCCGCCAGCATTTTCCCGGCATCAAGTCCGCCTTCACCCGGATAGACGCCCGCCACTTGAGCGCCGACGGTATTGGCCGCTTCGCAGAGATAGCCGACAGACGCCCCAGTCTGGCTCCCGATCCAGTTTGCCAATGCCAGTAAACTGGACGCCCTGCCATGGTGAGCGGCAGCGTTGCCCAGCAGGATCGCCTTGCGCTCGCCGCTCAACAGCGAACCGGCAATGGCGCGCGATTCATCAGAGATAGACCCTGGAACCGGTGCCTCGACGCCCTTTTGCGCGGCAACCGCGGCGGCAACACCCGCCAATGCTTGCACCCAAACGGATGCATCGGCCAGAAGCGTGTGGGCCACCGGCATCGCCCAATCCATAGACCGGTCCTGAAGCGAACTGACGGCACACCCCTTGCGCACGGCTTGACGGATTCTTTGCGCGAACAGTGGGTGATCCTTGCGCAGATTCGAACCCACCACCAACACGCGCTGCAATTCAGACAACGAGGCAATCGATGTGCCCAGATAACGCACACCTTCATCGGGCGCGAATTCTGCGTGGCGCAGGCGGGCATCAAGGTTGGGGGAACCCAGCCCCTTGACCAGTGCGCCAGCCAGGTGCAATTCCTCCAGCGTGCTGTGGGGACTGGCCAACAGGCCAATGCTGGCCGGGCCATGCTGACCCTTCACCTGCTTGAGCCCATTGGCCACGTACTCAAGGGCGGTTTGCCAATCCACGGCCGTCCATTGCCCACCTTGCTTGAGCATCGGCGTGGTGAGGCGCTCATCGGAATTCAATGCTTCGTAGGAGAACCGGTCGCGATCGGCAATCCAGCACTCGTTGACTGCCTCATTCTCAAACGGCACCACACGCAGAACACGATTGCCCTTGACCTGCACGATCAGATTGGCACCCGTGGAATCATGGGGGCTGACGGACTTGCGCCGCGACAACTCCCAGGTGCGCGCACTGTACCGAAACGGCTTGCTCGTCAGCGCGCCGACCGGGCACAGGTCGATCATGTTGCCAGACAGTTCAGAGTCCACAGTCTGGCCGACAAAAGTCTCAATCTCCGCATGTTCGCCACGATGGGACATTCCCAGTTCCATCACGCCGGCAACTTCCTGACCAAAACGCACGCATCGTGTGCAGTGAATACAGCGGCTCATCTCTTCCATCGAGATCAGCGGGCCCACATCTTTATGGAAGACCACACGCTTTTCTTCCTGGTAACGGGAAGAAGAGCCTCCGTAGCCAACAGCCAGATCCTGCAACTGGCATTCGCCACCCTGATCGCAGATTGGGCAATCCAGCGGGTGATTGATGAGCAGGAACTCCATCACCGACTGCTGAGCCTTGACCGCTTTTTCGTTCTTCGTGCGGACCACCATGCCCTGGGTGACGGGCGTGGCACAGGCAGGCATCGGCTTGGGCGCCTTCTCGATGTCGACCAGACACATGCGGCAATTCGCCGCGATGCTCAGCTTCTTGTGATAGCAAAAATGGGGAATGAAGGTGCCAGCCTTCTCAGCAGCATGCATCACCATGCTGCCTTCGACCACTTCAACTTTTTTTCCGTCGAGTTCGATTTCAATCATGTTGGCTGGCTCGCTCAGACGTAGGCCTGGACCATGCAGGTCTTGTGGGCCACGTGGTATTCGAATTCCGGACGGAAGTGCTTGATCATCGCCCGAACGGGCATGGCTGCAGCGTCGCCGAGCGCGCAGATCGTGCGACCCTGAATGTTCTCGGCAACGTTGTCCAGCAGATCCATGTCACTCTGCCGCCCCTGACCGTTCTCAATGCGGTCGACGACGCGCGAGAGCCAGCCCGTGCCTTCGCGGCAGGGGGTGCACTGTCCGCAGGATTCGTGCATGTAGAAGTAGCTCAGACGTTGCAGGCTCTTGACCATGCAGCGACTGTCGTCCATCACGATCACCGCGCCAGAACCGAGCATCGATCCTGCTTTGGCGATCGAGTCGTAGTCCATCGTGCATTCCATCATGATCGACGCCGGCAGCACCGGTGCAGAAGATCCGCCTGGAATAACCGCTTTCAGCTTGCGCCCGGCACGCACGCCACCCGCAAGTTCCAGCAACACGGAGAACGGCGTCCCCATGGGAATCTCGTAATTACCGGGCCGCTCGACGTCACCACTGACCGAATAGATCTTGGTCCCACCGTTGTTGGGCTTTCCGCATTGGAGATAGGCCTGTGCGCCATTGCGGATGATCCAGGGAACCGCCGCGAACGTCTCCGTGTTGTTGACCGTCGTCGGCTTCCCATAGAGTCCGAAACTGGCCGGAAACGGTGGCTTGAAGCGAGGCTGACCTTTCTTGCCCTCCAGCGATTCAAGCAATGCCGTCTCCTCGCCGCAGATGTAGGCGCCAAAACCATGCGCGGCGTACAGCTGGAAATTCAGAGTGCTGCCAAGGATGCGATCCCCGAGCAGTCCGGCAGCGCGGGCTTCCTGCAAGGCCTCCTCGAACCGTTCGTACGTCTGGAAGATCTCGCCGTGGATGTAGTTGTAGCCCACCGTGATGCCCATGGCATAGGCGGCGATGATCATCCCTTCGATCACGATATGGGGGTTGAACTGCAGGATGTCGCGGTCTTTGCAGGTGCCCGGCTCGCCTTCGTCCGAGTTGCAGACCAGATACTTCTGTCCAGGAAACTGGCGGGGCATGAAGCTCCACTTCAGCCCGGTCGGAAAACCGGCGCCGCCACGTCCACGCAATGCTGACTCCTTGACCGTGGCGATCACCTGATCCGGCGTCAGCCCCTCGCCACCATCGACGCCGAGGATCTTGCGCAAGGCCTGATAGCCACCGCGCGCCTCGTAATCCTTCAGGCGCCAATTGTGCCCGTCGATGCCACTGAGAATCTGCGGATTAAGGTGGCGGTCGTGGAAGCATGTCTCGACCCCGGTGGCCTGGAACTGCGCAAGTACCTGCTGGGGGTTCATGCTTTGCCCTCCGCCGCGCGAAGACCATCCACCAACTGGTCAAGCTTTTCATTGCTCATGAAGCTGCACATCGTCCGATCGTTGACCAGCAACACCGGGGAATCCGCGCAAGCACCAAGGCACTCACATTGCTGCAGCGTGAACAGGCCATCTGGCGTCGACTCACCCATGGCAATTCCGAGCTTCTTCTCGAGATGCTGGAGCGCTTTTCCTCCGTCCCGAAGTTGGCAGGGCAAATTGGTACATACGTTCAACTTGTACTTGCCAACCGGTTGCTGGTTGTACATGTTGTAGAACGTGGTGACCTCATGCACAGCCATTGGGGCCATGCCAAGGAACTCCGCGATATCGCTCTCGGACTCTGGACTGACATAGCCGTGCTGCTGCTGTGCGATGGCAAGACACGCCATCACCGCCGACTGCCGCTGATCCGCCGGGTATTTCGCCACTTCCAGCTCGAAGCGCGCTCTCGATTCTTCGGAAATCATCGGTCAACTTCCCCAAACACAATATCCATCGTGCCAATAATGGCCACGGCATCGGCAAGCATGTGCCCGCGACCCATTTCATTCAATGCCGCGAGGTGAACAAACGCTGGCGGCCTGATCTTCATGCGATAGGGCTTGTTGGCTCCATCGCTGACCATGTAAATGCCAAACTCGCCTTTGGGATGTTCGATGGCCGCATACGCCTCACCTTCGGGCACTGCGAAACCTTCGGTGAACAGCTTGAAGTGATGGATCAGTTCTTCCATATTGGACTTCATCGATTCACGGTCGGGCGGAGCGACCTTGTGGTCATCTGTAATGACCGGCCCAGGGTTGACGCGCAACCAATCCACGCACTGCTTGATGATCCGGTTGGACTGTTTCATCTCTTCCATCCGGACGAGATAGCGGTCGTAGGTGTCGCCGGTCTTGCCCACCGGAATATCGAAATCCATCTGGTCGTAGACGTCGTAGGGTTGCTTCTTGCGAAGATCCCAGGCAACCCCGGACCCGCGCAGCATGGGCCCGGTAAATCCAAGGTTCAAGGCGCGCTCGGGCGTCACGACACCAATGCCGACGGTACGTTGCTTCCAGATGCGGTTGTCTGTCAACAGGGTGTGGTACTCATCCAGATACGTCTGGAAACGCAGGGTGAAATCGTCAATGAAGTCAAGCAGACTGCCATCCCGATTTCGGTTGAGCTTTTCCGTCGACTTGGCGCTTCGAATCTTGTTGGGCTGGTGCCGCGCCATGGTGTCCGGCAGGTCACGATAGACGCCGCCAGGACGGAAATAGGCGGCATGCATGCGAGCACCGCTGACCGCCTCATACATGTCAAAGAGGTCTTCCCGCTCGCGAAAAGCGTAGAACATGACTGTCATGGCCCCGCAATCGAGCGCGTGCGCTCCCACCCAAAGAAGGTGGTTCAGCAAACGCGTGATCTCGGAAAACATCACACGGATGTATTTGGCGCGAACGGGAACTTCCAAGTCCAGCATCTTCTCGATGGCGAGACAGTAGGCGCTCTCGTTGCACATCATCGACATGTAGTCGAGTCGATCCATGTAAGGCAAGGCCTGCAGATAGGTCCTGGTCTCCGCCAACTTCTCGGTTGCGCGGTGCAGCAGACCAATGTGCGGGTCCGCGCGCTGGATCACTTCGCCGTCAAGCTCCAGGACCAGACGCAATACGCCATGCGCTGCAGGATGCTGCGGCCCGAAGTTGAGTGTGTAGTTCTTGATTTCAGCCATGTGAAAAACTGCCTAGTGCAAGCTTCCGTAGTTGTCTTCACGGATGATGCGCGGTATGTTTTCGCGCGGCTCGATGGTGACCGGTCGGTAGACGACGCGCTTTTGCACAGCGTCGTAGCTCATCTCGACATGACCGGAAATCGGGAAATCCTTGCGGAATGGGTGACCGATAAAGCCGTAGTCCGTCAGGATGCGGCGCAGATCGTTGTGGCCATCAAAAACAATGCCAAACAAATCAAACGCCTCGCGTTCGAACCAGTCTGCGGCGCTCCAGATTCCACACACCGACTGGACCACCGGGAAAGTGTCATCGGGCGCATAGACCTTGAGGCGAACCCGCTGGTTCAGACTGACCGACAGCAAATGACACACAACGCAAAAACGCAGGCCGACCTGCGGTTGATCCTTGTACGTCGAATAATCAACCCCGCACAGATCAATCAATTGCTCGAACCGGCAGGCTGGATCGTCGCGAAGAATCTCCGCGACCCGCAGATAATTCGCGGCATCGACCACGATCGTCAACTCGTCCAACCGGACCACACTGCTCACCAGCAAGTCCCCCAGGACCCTCTCGACGTTTGCCTTGAGTTGCTGCGGATCAATCGCGTATGAATTCATTGCCATCCTCTCATGCCCGTGCGATGGTCTGAGTCCGGCGGATCTTTTGCTGCAACTGGAGAATTCCGTACAGCAACGCCTCTGCCGTGGGCGGACATCCCGGCACGTACACATCAACCGGTACCACCCGATCACACCCGCGCACCACCGAATAGCTGTAGTGGTAATAGCCCCCGCCGTTGGCGCATGAGCCCATCGAAAGCACCCAGCGCGGCTCGCTCATCTGGTCGTAAACCTTGCGAAAGGCCGGTGCCATCTTGTTGCAAAGCGTGCCCGCAACAATGATCAGGTCCGACTGGCGCGGACTGGGGCGAAACACCTCCGCACCAAACCGGCTGATGTCATAACGCGCTGCGGTCACGTGCATCATTTCGACCGCGCAGCATGCCAGGCCGAAGGTCATGGGCCAGATCGACCCCGTCTTCGCCCAGTTCACCACCGAGTCGTAACTCGTGGTGATGAACCCCTCTTTGAGAACGCCTTCAATCATCGTGTCACTCCCAATCCAGGGCACCCTTTTTCCACATGTACGCAAAGCCAATGGTCAGGATGACCACGAACTCAAGACCCACGAGAAAACCGAACAAACCCAACTCCTTGAGCGCAACCGCCCAGGGGAACAGGAAGGCGGTTTCCAGATCGAACAAGATGAAGAGAATGGCAATGAGGTAGTAGCGCACATCAAACTTCATGCGCGCGTCTTCGAATGCTTCGAAGCCACACTCGTAGGGGGAATTTTTGGCCGGATCGGGGCGATTCGGTCCGAGGATGTAGCCGATGACTTGCGGCGCAATGCCAACGGCAGCGCCAATCAAGATGAACAGAAAAACGGGGAGGTATTGTTCCAGGTTCATCTTGCGGATCTGATCATCACTTTGGCCTGACGACCCTTCAGGCCGAAAAGGCTGTTTCAGTTGGTGCCGTCGGCGAGACTCGAACTCGCACAGCTTTCGCCACTACCCCCTCAAGATAGCGTGTCTACCAATTTCACCACGACGGCAGTCTTTATTGTTCGCTGTAGCTGAGGAAAATCGCACAGTACGCCACGTTCGAACAGCTAAGAGTTTACCCTGAAAAACCTTCCAATCTCCTGACGCGAAGGAGGAATTTCAGCGCGTCTAGTCTCTATTTCCCGGGAATCTGGGCTGCGCCGGATGCCGGTGCCGCAGGAGCTGCCGGCACGGGGGTTGCTGACACGCCAGCGCTTCCCGGAATTTGCGTGGCGGCGCCCGACGCGGCCGGAGCTGGCGCGGTGACGGCAGCACGCTCCAGCACGCTGGAACTGCTCGCCGCGGGCCGAACACCGCCGAAATAGGCCAGCAACAAGGTGCAGACAAAGAACACGGCAGCAAGCGCTGCCGTGGTGTGTGAGAGAAAGTTGGCGCTGCCACTGGCACCGAACAGGCTGCCCGAGCCGCCGCTTCCAAAGGCTGCGCCCATGTCAGCGCCCTTGCCGTGCTGAATCAGGATCAGGCCGATCATGCCCAATGCTGAAAGCATTTGAACCGCCAGAAGAAGGGTTAGCAGGACACTCATTCAATAACTCCAGAAATAGATAATCGGTCGCGACAGGGGTCAGCCTGCGGCGGCAATGATGGTCAGGAAATCGGGCGCCTTCAACGAGGCACCGCCAATCAGTCCGCCATCGATATCGGGCTGCGCCAGCAATTGCGCAGCATTGGCGGCGTTCATGCTGCCACCGTAGAGAATCGCGATGCGATCCGCATGGTCACTGGCGGCTTTGAGCTGCGCGCGCAGGACCGCATGCACTTGCTGCGCCTGCTCAGGTGAAGCGGTCTTGCCGGTCCCGATGGCCCACACCGGCTCGTAGGCCACCACGATCTCACTGATGCAATGGCCATTGGCGTGGATAACGGCGGCAAGCTGGCGCTTCACCACCTCCTCGGTCTTGCCGGCCTCGCGCTCCGCCAGCGTCTCCCCGACGCAGACGATGGGCGTGATGCCCCCGGCCAGCGCCCGCTGCGCCTTGGCCGCCACGGCCGCGTCGGTTTCGCCATGGTACTGACGGCGCTCCGAATGACCGACGATCGCGTAGCGCACCCCGAATTCCTTCAGCATCGCCACCGACACCTCACCGGTGTATGCCCCGGATTCATGAGCAGACACGTCCTGGGCACCTAGCGCAATCGCCGAATTCGCCAGCAGCACCTGCAGCTGAGCCAGGTACGGTGCCGGCGCGCAGACTGCGACGTTGCATGCCGGCACGCTTAAGCCCCCCAACAGCGCTTTCGCCAGTGCTTCGTTTGCAGCCAGGCCACCGTTCATCTTCCAGTTGCCGGCGATGAGCTTCTTTTTCATGCATCACCCCAAGTGAGAACAATTTTTCCGATGTGCTGATTGGACTCCATCAGCGCATGAGCCCTCGCAGCCCCGCTGGGAAGGTCATCGCCCACCGCCAGTGCATCGAACACGCTGTGAATCACTGGCTTGATGTGCCCGGATTCGATCAGCGACCAGACTTTGGCCTTCAAGGCCTTCGCGATGGCTGCCTTGAACTCGACCGGCCGAGGCCTGAGCGTGGAACCGGTAACGGTCAGGCGCTTGCGCAGTACCAAGCCGGCATTGAACTCGCTCTTGACACCACCCTGCACCGCGATGATGACCAGACGGCCATCTTCCGCCAGACACTCGATCTCGCGAGCCACGTAGCCGCCCGCAACCATGTCAAGCACCACATTCACGCCGGCACCGTCGGTCAGTCGCTTGACTTCCGCGACGAAATCCTGCGTCTTGTAATTGATGGCGTGATCCGCCCCCAAGGCCAGGCAAGCCGCACATTTGTCGTCGCTGCCCGCCGTTGCGATCACCATGGCGCCCAGCGCTTTGGCCATCTGGATGGTCGTAACGCCAATGCCACTCGTGCCCCCGTGAACCAGCAGGACTTCACCGGCTTGCAAGCGCGCCCGGTCAAACACGTTGCTCCAGACTGTGAAGAACGTTTCGGGCAATGACGCGGCCTCAACGTCGCTCAGGCCATGTGGGACGGGAAGACATTGGCCGGCCGGTGCAACACACCGCTCAGCGTATCCTCCGCCCGCCACCAGAGCGCAAACCCGGTCGCCGATTGCCAGTCCGGCCGAAGCCATGGCGGCCGGATCGCCCGCTTCGATGACACCTGCCACCTCCAGGCCGGGAATATCCGACGCGCCAGGCGGCACCGGGTAACTGCCGGTGCGCTGCAAGACGTCGGGTCGATTCACCCCACTGGCTGCCACGCGAATCAGCACTTCACCGATTCCCGCCACCGGATCCGGCCGCACTCCCGGGACCAGCACCTCAGGCGCGCCGGGCTTCTGGATTTCAACGACTTTCATGGAAAAACGGAATCAGTCCAGCGTCAAATGGTCAATATTCGCTATATAAAAAATAGCGATTACTGCTGGGCAGCCGCGTCCGGGTTATGGGGCGCGCGATCCAGCAGCGCTTTCATGGACAGCTTGACCCGACCTTTTTCATCGGTCTCGAGCACCTTGACCTTGACGATCTGGCCTTCCTTGAGATAGTCGGTCACCTTCTCGACGCGCTCATGCGCGATCTGGCTGATGTGCAGAAGACCGTCTTTGCCAGGCAGCAGGTTGATCAGGGCGCCGAAATCCAGGATCTTGGTCACCGGGCCTTCATACACCTTGCCGATTTCCACTTCCGCGGTGAGTTGCTCGATGCGGCGCTTGGCCTCATCGGCTTTGGTCGCGTCGGTAGCGGCGATGGTGATGGTGCCGTCTTCGTCGATATTGATCTGGCACCCGGTTTCTTCGGTCAGCGCACGGATGACGGAGCCGCCCTTGCCGATCACGTCACGGATCTTCTC
>ENA-UOWO01002669-UOWO01002669.1-activated-sludge-metagenome-genome-assembly--contig:-NODE-2669-length-21817-cov-20.638636_pt1 | contig 21817 bp, 33 predicted proteins | sample MGYA00238148_ERZ761564 | MGnify/ENA primary metagenome ERZ761564 (study PRJEB28885, sample SAMN05720194) | activated sludge metagenome | isolation source: Anaerobic digester | place: USA... | reverse complement strand
GGCAAAACGCCGCTGTGCTGCGCGGGCAGCGAAAAAATAAAAACAATGCTTGAAGAAATGGAACTGGCGGAAATTAACGGGCAGGCGTAAAAGAAAAGGGGTGAAAAAAATGGATGAAAAGTCTTCAAGGATTTTAACCGCGGTAAATAACGGGAATACTGATCTTGTTGAAAAACTCCTGAAAGAGGGGGTAAATCCGGACACGGAAGATGAAAGCGGGAACAACCTTCTAAAAATAGCGGCTTATACCGGAAGGGGCAGGATTGCGGATTTGCTTGTAAAAAAAGGCGCAAGCGCCGGAATCAACGGGTTTTCAGAGGTTATCCTGGCGGCAATCACCGAAGATACGGCCAAGATTAATTTTATCGCAAGGAATAAAAAAGAACTTTTGAAGGAAACCGACGCTTCGGGCAATACTCCGCTGGTATTTTCCATTCTGAACTGGAACTATGAAATAGCAGGGGAGATTATTGACAATATGGAAAATATTGATACCGTCAATAAATTCGGCAACACACCGCTTATCATCGCCGCGGAAAAAGGGAATACCAGGGTGGTCAGAAAACTGATTGCAAAGGGGGCAAATGTCAATGCCGTAAATAAGGTCTCTGAAACAGCGCTTATTTACGCGTGCAGCAAGGGGCATGCCGACATAGTAACAGAGCTTATTCACGCCGGCGCCGGCACTTCGGTTAAAAATAAATATGACGACTGCGCGATGATATTCGCGGCGCTTTCGGGGAATCCGCTTATAATAAGAAAACTTGCTTCTGCCGGCGCTGATGTAAACGTGCAGGGTTTCTGGGGCAAAACGCCGCTTATGATAGCCGCCCTTAAAGGTTTTCCGGACGCCGTAAGGGAGCTTATCAATCTTGGCGCTGACGTGGAAAAAAAAGACAGGTACGGCTATACGGCCCTGATGGAAGCTGTGGGCGAATCCAATCTGGATGTGGTAAAAGTATATACGGACAAATGGGAAAAAGACGGCAGCAGCCACACTGAACATAACCTGCCGCTTGAAGCGGTAAAGGAAGGGTATATTCAGACAGTTAAAGAACTTCTTGAAGCCGGGGCGGATGCGGGAGACAAAGATGAAGGCGGAATGACGGCTTTTGACCACGCAAGGAATGAAGAAATGAAAAAGGCTCTTGGCGACAGAAGAAGCACCGGCAGGTTTGATGGCCAGTAATATAAGGTTTATATTTTATTGGTGTTGAAAAACTTTCACGGCGGATGTAAAATGAAAAGAAACGGAAGGTATTGCTGATGGACACTGAATCAGAAAAAAAAGTTGACCGTTCGGAAGTGGAACTGGAGCTTGACCTTTTTGTGCTTCAGCCCACGGAATTTCTTGTGCTGCCGGAAACTCCCAACATATACCTTTCCGAGGAAAAAGCGCAGAAGTTTTTAAGCGACCTCAAAAAAGCGGTGGAAAATTCAAGGGACGGCGTAATAATCAGGCTTAACGGGCGGATTAATCCAAGGATAAAAGCCGAAGGCGAAGATGAAAGCATGTTTTTAACGCGCGAACTAAAAACCGGCAGGGTAAGGGAAAACAGAACAACGCCGGCGGGAGCATAAATGGGTAAAGCATTAAACGAACAGCTTATGATAGCGGTAAAACAGGGCGACTCCGAAAGGGCGGAAAACCTTATTGAATCCGGCGCTGATATAAACGCCAGGGATGAAAACGGCTATTCGGCGCTTGACTGGGCCGCGGCATACGCGGACAGTTTAATGATGGAAACGCTTATGCTTGAAGGCGCGGATGATACAAACGACCTGATGTCGGGTTTTCTTGTGTGCCAGTCCGCGTTTAAGGACAAACTTTTCGGTTCGCTGGTGTTTGCCGTATCAAACGGCGACCTTATAATTGCGGAAGACCTGTTTAAGAGAGGGCTGAAAGTGACAGGCAGGGATACAATGGAAAGGGAAGCGCTTGCCGCCGCCATTGAAAGCGGGCTTACTGACGGCAGAATAAAGGACCCTTCCCTGCAAAGCATATCATCATATCCCGGGATGAGGTTTGTGATATTAAAGGCAATGAGCAGGATAAAGCAGGCTGAAGCGAAGAAAAAAATTAAAAAAAATAACAGGAAGAAAAACAAATAAAAAATCCAACCCGCAACAGAAAAATAATCGCCGTATTAATGATTTTAACGTCATTCTGCGGCAGCGCGGCGGCCGTCACGTACTCGGATGAAAAAATTTCCTTTGGCGCGGGCTACTCCCCGTCGTTTCCGCTTTATAAGTCATCATACGCCTTCATTCACGGCGTTTCAGCCCATGTAAGGCTTATTAATGACGGTTTTTTTACGCAGCCTTTTTTGTCCGTAAAGGCGGCTTCAGGCACGGCTGTAAAAAACGGAGATAAAGCAGGCGGCATGTACGGCGCGGTTTATGACGCGCCGCTGTATGATGTTTCTGACGCGGGTTACTTTGGGCTTGAAGCAGGTTTTGCTTTCGGCTGTTTCCTGTCGCAGCTGTTCGGGCTGAACCAAGCCGCCGGAATTTCTTTTTCCGCGCTTTATGAAAATGAAGATATAAAAGGGCTTAGAAAAATTTCAGGGATGGAAAAATACGCCCTGTCAGCGTTTGTATCCACGGAGGCGTTTAAATTTGAAGGCGCCGGGGCCGCTGAAATTATAATTTCGGCGTCATTTAACGGCAGGTATGACGGCGGCAGGACAGACGCTTTCTTTATTACGGCAGGGCTGTTTTTTGAAACACAGCAGGCGGATTTAAACAGCGGCAATCCCGAACTTTATGAATACAATCCGGATGAACCGGGAAGAAAAGACAGCACGGAAGACGGCGGAGTCTGGGAGTGATTGACAGGGAAGCGTTAAGGAAAAAATGGGAGAATCACGGGAAAGATTTAAATGCCGGGGGAGTCAGGCTGTCCGCGGATAAATTTTACGCTTTATTGTATTATTATCCAAAAGGCGAACCGGGCGCTGCAATGACGCCGGTAATCACTTTTTTACCCTTTAACAGCCCATCTGAAGCCATGGAATACATTGTTTATTATTATATGCCTGAATACTCCGCGGAAGAAAAAACGGCGCGCGCGTATAAATTTATGGATGAAGCAATAAAAGAGGGAAAGCCGGAAAATATAAAAAATGCGGCTGATTCATATAACGTTTTATCCGGAATAAATAATCCTGATATGCCTGCAATTGACAGAATGGGCGGGCCCGCCGATATAATATCATCAGCCATGCTGCTTTCAATAATAAGCCTTAAACGGGTAAAAATAAAGCACGCCGTGCTTAAAGCGCTTATGGATATAAAAAAGTTTGACGATAAAAATGAATTTCACCTGAAGCTGGCGGAAAAGTTTTTAAACGCCGTCTTAAGGTGATACCACGGAGGAATAATGAAATACGCGCAGGGAAAACAGGGCAGGGTTTATCTTTTAAAGTTTGAAAACAACGATGATTTCTTGGAGCAGATAAAGGTATTCATAAAAAAAGAGAAGGTTAAATGCGCGTTTTTTGTTTTTTTGGGAGCGGTTGTAAAAGCAAAAATGGCGGCAGGGCCCAAGAAACCCGTTAATCCGCCGGTTCCCAATATGCTGCAGGTAAAAGACGGCTGGGAAGTTTTCGGCACGGGCTCTGTTTTTTTAAATAAAAAGAAAGAGCCGCAGGTGCACATTCACGGCAATTTCGGCAAAGGCGAAAAATCAAAAATGGGCTGCGTACGCTCTGACGCGAAAATATTCAACGTAATTGAGGCGATGGTAACTGAAATAACCGGCGTAAATGCTATAAAGGACATTGACCCCGCGACAGGTTTAAATATGATGCAGCTGGTAAGTAAAAACAAACAGTAAGTTAAATATCAAAACATAAACCCGTAAGAGTTGCCGCAGATTTTAAAACAGGGTTTGGGTGTGTTTTTTCAGTGTGTGCCGCGCTAACATACTATATATGCGGCAGGGGCGGTTTAATGCAACGGTTGGAGCGAGCCTGCGAAGCGGAAATCCCCGGGCTTGCGCGAGTTTACGAGCGCAAGTGTTAGGGGACGGCATACACGTATGTGCCGCGGGTACACGATTGCCAATGAATTAACATGCCTGTTGAATTCAAACTTATTTGAATGCAAGCATACCAATTTACGGCGCGCACTGAAAAAATACACCCAAGCCCTGCAGTGAGAAAGCCCGGATGCCCGGAAGAATAAAAGACAGTTAAAAAGGAAGTTCAGATGAACTATTTGTAAAGAAAAACCGTAAGCCCTTCAATTGCCCCAAGTTTTGATTCAATAAGCGGCTGTATCTGTTCAAACTTCATTTTGCCGGCGCCGCATCCAAGTGCGGGCACTGCAATTGTCTTAATTTTATAAAGTTTAATCTGTTTTATAAGGTCATCAAGGCCGGATGAAATAAGTTCTTCGGAAGAAGCCTCTCCGGGTTTTACACGGGTGGGAAAGTTTAATATGTGCCACGCCCCGAACATATCGCCTTCGGTTGTTGAAAAAATCCTTCCGGGTTTTATCTTTCCTTCAGAACAGGCTTTTTTGTATTTTTCTTCGTTGATGGGAAAACGTTTCGCGAACTGTTTGTGCAGCGGCCCGTTTGGCGCGCCTGAACAGCATACGTCCGACACTATCGCGTCCGAACCGTCATCGCATATATTGCCTTCGGCCTTGATTATAACCGGCATTTTTTAAGTTCCCCTTTAAGGCGTGTCAGCCTATTTCAATTGTATCCATGTCAAGGCTGTTTAATATTTCCTTAAGTTTTAAAACTTCATCCTTGCTTAAAGTGATGCCTTTTCCCATTTTTTTGTGTTCCCCGTCCCACGGCCTTATGTCTATTTTTGGCGCGCGTTCATTCCATGAAACAATATTTACCTCTTTTTTCCATCCGCCGCTGCCTTCGCCGATGATTCCAAGAGTCTTTTTGACGTCCCAGGTTATTTCAGGCATGTTTAACCTCCTCCATATATGATTGATACACACTTATATATTATAATATAGCAATTTTATTGGCAAGGGGAATATGTTGGAGGGACGGATGCACGGAGGGACAGAGGGACGGAAGGTCGGAGGGTCGGTTTTGCCAACCTTCCAACCATCTGACCATCCAAACATCAGTTTCTAGGTTTCAGCCCTTTAAATATCTCATACAGCTTCACCAGCACAATGGCGTCAAGGGCGGCGTAGTCTTTCATGCCTTTGGTCAGCGGCCTTACTGTCCAGTCAGCGCGCTGGTATGATTTGTCCATTACAATGCCAAGTTCCCTTAAACTTACGTCCTTTAAATTATGGCCGCCGCACGCGGGTTTGCCGCGCAGTTTTCTTGAATTGGTGCATGTGTCAAAAACGCCGCGCAGTTCAAAGCCGAAAGGTTTTAACACGGCTCGTTCAAAATTGGCAAAATGTATAGCTTTGATAATGCCGGGGTTTTCCAGAATTTCTTTTAACGGAGAAATATCTTCTATTGCCAAAGGGTCAATAAGCCAGCACTCTGTTTTTGTGGCCATCTGAATAAGGCACAGCTCCGGCGGGTTTCCATACAGCCTTGTTTCCGTATCAAGGCCCAATACGGTTTCATCTTTCATCTTCTGTACGGCTTTATCAAGCCCTTCTTTTGTATCTATAATTTTAACGCGCATGAATTGAGTATAGCAAATATCAGGCGCTGAATGTATAATAAAGCCGTTTTTATAAATAAGTAAAGGCGGAAAAAAATGAAAAAAATAACTTTCCTTGCCGTGTTTTTTGCTGCAGCGGCTTCCTTAAACGCGGGCGTGTTCATAGACATGTACGGCGGATGGTCAGCGGCGCGCATGTCGGTTTTCAATGACGGTATGGATGACGCGCAGATATATTACGAGGCAATGGGATTTGATACAAAATTAAAGGGCATAAATTCGGATTTAAACCTTGGACTTGACGCCGGCGTTTTTTTTGACGGCGGATGGGCGCCTTACATCAGGTCAAATTTTATCTTTATGAAAGAGGATTATAACGAAGTAAATTACCCGGGCGGCGGCACGCTTATGAAAAATACGGTCAAATATGACTGCGCCTACACCGGAATCGGATTAAGGAAGTATTTTAAAGAACGCCTTTATGAACACGAATTTCTTTTTTACGCCGCCGCGGACGCGGGCATCTCTTTTTCCGTGGATAATTACGCCAAAACAAAGTGGTTTAATCCCGACGGTTCGCAGCTGGATTATGCCGACGTTGATTATAAAGGGATTATGTTCGGCGCCCACGCAGAGGCGGGCTGCGAATACTTTGTTGAAAAAAACCTTGGTTTCGGCATAAGAGCCGGATACAGGCATATGTCAGGGAGCGTGTCAGGAAACATAAAAAGCGGCAATGTCCTTGAAGTCAATAACGGCACAAAAGACACGCAGGAACTGGAATATTCCGGAATATACGTAAACGCCGGAATTACCGTTTTCATAAAGTGAAACCATACTTTTACAAAACTTGATTACAGCCTCCGGCGCTGCTATACTTTAATTATTAAAAAAAAGGGGGATGTAATGGGAAATCAGATTTCAAAAAAACAGCTTTTAAACTCTCCTCAAAAAAACGAAACCATAAGGATTGCAAAACAGTCGCTGCTTTCGCTTATGGAGCCGGAAAACAGGATTCTGTTTTCAACTATGTCGGATGAACAGCAGGAAGAAATAATCCTGCAGATGGCATATGAAGACCACGTGATAGAGTTAAAAGAACCAAACGGGGGCTCTGCAAGGGCAAATTAATCCTAAGGTAATTACCGGCGCAGGTTTTACACAGCCGCAAATTTAAACGATAAAATTTCTGACAGGCACAAAATACTGTTGAAAAAAAAATCCGATATGCTACAATAACTTTATCAAACATGGGAAAAATCTCATAATCATCACGTGACACAATCATCTTGGGGCCCGTGATAACCAACAAAGGAGACATAATGTCCGGAGTTTACAGAAAAAAAACTGGCGATTCAAGCACAAGCAGGTATGTAGGTGGAAACACAAACTACACAACAAGATTGACTTCGCATGAAAGGCCGGCTTCAGGCAATACCGGCGGCGGGGCAAAAAGATACGGCGGCACCACAGGTTCATACGGAAGGACCAACACCGGTTTTTCCAGGGACGGCAACACAGCCGGCTTCGGGCGTGACGGCAACACCGCGGGTTTTTCACGCGACGGGGCAAAGAAAAAATATTTTAATGACAGAAAAAAAGATTACACTCAGCAGGGGAAACCCCCTTATAAACCTTTTAACCAGCACAAAAAACACAGCGGCCCGGCAAAAGATTTTGTGGAAATAGGAAAATTTGACGCGGCAAAAAGGACTTATTCTTTCGGTATGCAGAAAACCGAAACAGGCGACAGCGCGCTTGTAATACTTCAGACGCGCAATGACAACGGCAGGCTAAGGCAGGATACGGTCCTTGTTTTTGAAGACCACGTGGAAGGCTTCATAGAAGCCATCAACAAAGCAATGGCGGTATTCAGGGAAAAAAAAGAAGCACAGCACAAAGGTGAAAAGGGTGAGTGAGGATAAAAACGGCGGGTGCGGCGGCTGCAAAAAAGACAGCGGCGGCGCGTATCTTGCCAACGGTTCTTTTATGGAAGCATGCCCTGAAACATTTATCACCAGGGAATTTGAACTTACGGACGGGATAATGAACGGAAGTTACAGGGAGCTTAAGGGCGACGAAGACAGGGTCTCTGTCACGGGTTTTTATAAAAACGGCCTTATGCACGGCGAGTGGCTGTTTTACGGAGAAGACCAAAAGCTTGAAAAAGTCCGGGTTTATAATGAAGGAAAGCTGATTGAAGAAAGATGAAACACTAATACAGCAAAAAGCCGCGTTAACAAACGCGGCTTTTTTTTTAACCTTAAAAGGGCGGTAAAGTATGACTTTAAAACAGGCAAAGAAAAACAGGTTAAAAAAGAAGAATGTTTTTCCTTACATCGCCGCGCTGTTTTTAACCGCGGCCATGATTACGTTAATACTGTTTTATATTAACAGGCAAAACCGCGTCACCCGCGCTGATTTATACACTTACCCGATAGAAAAAACAGAAATAATCCCGGCAGGGGATAAAATTGAATCCGGGAAAAAGACTTTTGAATATTATGAATACGGCAAAAAAAGGACAGACAGGGGCGTATACGTTTTAAAGGTAATAAACAATGACGGTTCGCAGGATTACAGATATTCACTTAAAACAGAAAAAGAAATTATGGATTATGATTTTGGGCCGGGCGTTAACGCCTATGTGACCCTTGAAGATGACAGCGCGCAGAAAGACACGGTAATTTTCAGGGTGTGGATGGATTCGGAAAACGACAGGAAAAAAGTTGAAGACGGCCTTTCCGGGCTTTTTAGGGTTATTAAAAAGCACAGGCCGGAAAAGAACGTAAGGGGAGAAATAAAGGTGAGGGAATGAAAAAGAAAGCGCGTAGAAAAACAGCAGATAATAACGCCCCTGCGCCAAAAATAAAAGATAATTTTTTGCGTAATATGGCAGCCGGTTTTTTAATACTGGTAATACTGGATTTTACGGCCATTATGCTTTCCATGAAACAAAATACAGCGCCGCAAAAGCCGCCTGCCTCTGCCGCGGATGTAAAATCAGAAAAAATGGCTGCGTTTCCCGAAGAGTTAAAATTTCAGCTGTATTATGACGGCGTCATAGGGCCGGCCACCGGAATGCACAGTCTAAAGGTGTGCTGCCCGGGAGGCCTTGCAAAAGAATACTATACATATAAAATGCCCTGGGAGCTTATTTTATATAAATTCAGCGCTTCTGTGGCCACAGTGGCGCTGTTTGAAAAAAATGAAGAGAAAAAAGAGGGCAAAATAAAAATTTTAATCCTTGACCCTGACGCGGGCGCCACTGACATAAAACAAAGCGATATTATGATGTTTATCAAAAAAACATCGGACTACATGCCGGGCTATACCTGGCAGGCGGATGTGTTTACAGAGGCGTTTTAAGTATAGTATAATTATACCGGCGTAAAAATTGATATGGGGGTGGCTTATGGCTGACTGCGCGAATCTTGAAAAATGCTCTTTCTTTAACGACAGGATGGCGAACCTGCCGGCAACAGCGGAAATTTACAAAAAAAAATTCTGCAGGGGTGATTTTGAAAACTGTGCCAGGCTTATGGTATCCAGAAAACTTGGCAAAGAAAAAGTGCCGGCAGACCTGCTTCCAAATCAGGCAGACAGGGCTCAGGCGATTATAGCACAGGGGTAAATAAAACCTGCAGGAGCGATATGGATATATTTGAAGCTGCAAAAGCCGGGGATATTAACGCTTTAAAAGAGTGCGTTAAAAAGGGGACAGACGTCAATTGCCGCGACCGTGATAAAATATCACCCATAGTATGGGCCGCTTATCATAACCACACAGGCGCGGTAAAATTTCTTATTTCGGCCAAAGCTGACCTTAATTCCCGCGGCCTTGACGGTATAACTGCCGTCATGCGCGCCGTTGAAAATAAAAATACTGAAATGATAAAAGCGCTGATTGCCGTACACGCAGACCTTAATATTACGGATAATTATAAAGGTACTGCCCTGTCAAGGGCGGTAAATGAGATAAAAGATACGGCTATTGCAGACCTTTTAAAAAGATCCGGCGCAAAATAATACCTAAAGCAGTATTGACTGATAATAATAAAAATGTTAATATTCTATTTGAACAATCGTTCAAATAGAATATTAAAGTGTGACTGGAAAAATGAAAAAAAACCGTTTAAAAGACACATGCGATGTATGCAGTATTGACAAAAAAAAGGTAACAAAACTAAAAAAAATTATGCCTTCAGACTCTGTTATAAAGGGCATAATAGTGATTTTTTCAGCACTTGGCAATAAGACAAGGGCAAAAATAGTATTCGCGCTTTCTCTGGAAGAGAGGCTTTGCGTATGCGATATATCCAACATACTAGGGCTTACAATTTCCGCGGCATCACATCAGCTGAGAAAACTGCGGGATTTAAAAATAGTAACGCGAAAAAATGAAGGTAATATGGTTTATTATTCCCTTAATAACAGTTATATAAGGGGCCTTTTAGCAAATGCTTTAAGAAAGTAAAAAATTGCGGGGTAAACGGGATGAAAAACACAGAAGAACATGCAGATGATATTGTGGCTGATATGGAAAAAAACAGTATTGAATCAGAACATAAAAAAGAAAAAGAAAGGATAATACTTCTATCCATCGGCTCTAATTTGTTCCTTGTAATAGCCAAACTGATAGTCGGATGGATGACAGGGCTTGTTTCCATAGTGGCGGAGGCGCTTCATTCCGCAAATGACCTTTTGGCGTCCGTTGTCGCTTATATAGGCGTAAAGCAGTCGTTAAAACCCGCGGATAAAGAACACCCGTACGGCCACGGAAAGATTGAAATTATAACCGGATGGATTGAAAATGTCCTTATTTTTCTGGTCGGCGCCGGAATTATTTATGAAGGAGTAAAAAAATTCATTCATAAGTCAGAGCCGCAGATGGTGGAAATAGGCATCGCGGTCATGATCGTGTCCGGAATCATCAATTTTTTTGTTTCACAGTTTCTTATAAAAAAAGGAAAGCAGTTAAGGTCGGTCGGGATAGAAGTGGACGGAGAGCATCTGCGCGCCGATGTCATCACCTCGCTGGGCATAGCGCTGGCCCTTATCGTGCTGAGTATCACAAAAAAATGGTGGATAGACCCTGTGGCAGCCATATTTGTGGGTGTCTGGGTTTTGGGCATCTTTTTAAGGCTTTCTTACACGCTCACTCACCAGATAATAGACAAAGGGCTTGAAGATAATGAAATCAAAAAAATTGAAAGCGCTTTAAAGGAATTCAGACAGATTAAAAATTTCCACAGGATAAGGACAAGGCAGTCCGGTTCCACGATTTTCATAGACATGCATATTGAAGTTGACGGCCAGATGACTGTTGATGAATCGCACGGGCTGACGCTTAAAATAGAACATAAAATGAAGGAATTATTCAAAGTCTGCAACACCACTGTGCATGTGGAACCGTATGACGGTTCGACACACGCGGACGATTAAAGCGCTGAACGGAAAATTTATGAAAAAGAAGTTTTCAATAAAACGCAGACTGAAACGGTTAAAATTATACGTTTCAGCGCTTTATTTTGCCATTAAGGATCCAAGGACGCCGTGGTACGCGCGCGTGTTTGGAATTCTTACCGTCGCTTATGCTTTATCCCCGGTTGATTTGATACCGGATTTTATACCGGTGCTGGGATATCTTGATGACGTAATAATATTGCCGGCATGTATTTATGCCGTGATGAAAATGATACCAAAACCGGTTCTTAAAGAAAGCCTGGCTAGAGCCGGTAAAAATAAAATAAACACAAAAGCCGGCATGGCCGCGGCAGTAATAATCGGCATAATCTGGATTATTGTCCTGTATTGTACCGTCAGGTTAGTATTAGCTGTAATAAAAAATTAAGGAGAACTATAGTGTGCGGTGAAATAAAAGAGGAATGCGGATGCGCATGTGAAGATGAAAGGGAAGAATTTAAGGAAATGATTGGTTATACTTTATCCGGTTATGGGATAGGGCTTGCGCTTGGCGCTGTTTTGGATTTTTTAGGCATGCCGTTAAATGCCGTGGGCAACTGGCTGGTGCGCACATTTTCCGGTGAAGGGGAAAGCATCTTTGAAGGAATATTCGCGATAAAGAAAAAAATTCAGGGCAAAGCAATGTCGCTTGCTCAGGCATACGGCTGGGGCAAATTTTTCGGCATGGCGCTTCCCTGGATAATAGATTTTACAAGCAGGCTTTTGGGCGTTGACGTGCTTGGCGTGCAGGCTTTTTACATACCTTATTTTTACGCGCTGTCCGACCAGATGGGCGCAAGCGTTTCAGGTTTTATGTATTTTGCCAAAAAAGAAGGCAATGTATCCGGGGGTTTTAAGGCGTACATAAAAAATCCGGTTATGATTGCCGGATTGTTTGTCCTTGCAATAGTACCTGCAGGACTGCTGGGCGTAAGGCTGCTTGGGTTTAAACCGGACACACAAATTTATTCGGCAGTGGAGACTATAGCAGCAAACCTTTGCTGGATACCACCGCTTATAGGTATTATACTTATTAAAAAGGAGAAACCTGAAGATGACAAAAACTGAAATGCCGGAAGATTTAAAAAGGGCTTTTCAGCTTGTAATATTTTTCGGTTTTGTAAGCCTTCTTGGCGATATTATATATGAAGGCGCCAGAAGCGTGAACGGGCCGTATTTAAAAACCCTGTCAGCCAACGCGGCAATGGTGGGGTTAATAGCGGGCATAGGCGAATTTGTAGGCTATGCTTTAAGGCTGGCATCGGGATACTTTGCCGATAAAACAAAAGGTTACTGGGTATTTACTTTTCTTGGTTACGGGCTTTTAATAACCGTTCCTATGCTTGCCTTAACCGGCGTATGGCAGATGGCTGCGGTGTTTATGGTATTGGAAAGGCTGGGCAAGGCGGTGCGCGCCCCGGCAAAGGATACAATTTTATCAAGCGCCGCAAAAAAAATAGGCACGGGAAAAGGTTTTGCCATTCAGGAAGTGTTGGACCAGTTCGGCGCGCTTCTGGGGCCTTTGATATTCGCGGGATACTTTGCCGCAACCGGCGGCGGTGTTAAAACAGCAATTGATTACAGGCAGGCGTACGGGATTTTCATAATTCCGTTTATTCTGCTTATGATATTTGTCTGGATTGCCTATACAAAAGTGCCTGACCCGTCAAAACTGGAGCCTCCAAAAAAGGACGGCGACCCGGAAACAATCACAAAACTTTTCTGGATTTACAATATTTTTTCTTTTGTCACGGCTTTTGGTTTTATAAGCTACGCGATAATGGGTTTTCATTTTAAGGCAGCCGGAGTAATATCAGACGCCATGATACCGTTGTTTTACGCAGCGGCAATGCTGTCAGACGGCGCCGCGGCTTACGCTATGGGCCACTGGTATGACTATCTTAAGGAAAAATTAAACCATCACGGCGGCGGCCTTGTCACGCTGGCATCCATGCCGTTGTTAACCGCTTTAATTCCTTTTTTGGCTTTTACAGACAAACCGTGGCTTGCTTTTGCATCCGCCGTTTTATGGGGCGTTGTAATGGGGGCGCACGAAACTATTATGAAGGCGGGCATAGCCGATATAACCCCCATGAAAAAACGCGGAACGGGCTACGGTATTTTTAATTTCAGCTACGGCATCGCGCTTTTTGCCGGAAGCTGGCTTGCCGGAATACTGTATGATATTTCACTTTCTGTCTTGTGCTGGGGAATAGCCGGCGTGCAGGTGTTGGCGCTTGGCGTGTTTTTCTACATGGAAAAAGAGATTAAAGGAAATAATTAAAAAGAAATAAAAAATTGACAAGAATTTAATCGTATGGTATATTTTGAACAAATAAGCGATTTGTTCAAAAGTGGAGATTTGAAAATGGAACAAACAAAGAAAGACATAATTGAATCGGCGGCAGAAATATTTGTAAAATATGGCTTTAAAAAAGCTACTATAGAAGATATTGCCAAGAAAATTAATAAAGCAAAAGGTTATATATATTACTATTTTAAAGATAAAGAAGACCTGTTCCGCGCGATAATTGAAAAAGAAGGAACAACCCTTATTTCCACGATGAGACAAAATGTTGATAAGGCTGAAATGCCGGATGAAAAATTAAAAGTTTTTATTATTACGCGTGCCAAATGCCTTAATGAATTGTCCAATTATTATTCAGTGCTTATTGATAAGTTTTTTATTGAACGGGAAAAACTCCAGAAAGTCAGGATTGCTCTTGATAAGGAAGAGCGGAAACTACTTAAAGAAATACTTGAAAAAGGCAACAACAGTAATTACTTTGATATAAAAAATGTTGATTTGACTCTTGACGGACTGATTTTTTTTATTAAAGGGTTGGAGTATTCCTGGGTAACTGAAAAAAATATTTTATTACTTGAAAAGAATCTGGATGTAATTGTAAGATTGTTAATTGATGGAATGAAGAAGAGGTAGTTTTTTTTTGCATATAATTTGAACAAAAGATAAAAATGTTCAAAAAGTAATAACACGGGTTTTAATAAAATAGAAAAGGGACGGCGGTTATTATGGATGAAAATGTATTGGTTAGAATTACAGAAAAAGCCGCGCTGGTTTTTTTAGTCTGTATCAATATCAACACAATATATGCAATGCCTTATCTATATGACATAGATGAAAATGGTAATTGTGAAAAATGTGAAAAAATTAATTCCTTCAGAATGACTGGTATGATGCTTGGAACTTTGGTAGGTAGCGCGGTTTCGTTTAAATTAATTGTGCCGAATTATGATTTCTCCGTCGGAGAAAACTATATTAGTGATTTGGTAAACGTAAATGATGAATTGAATCGGTTTTTGGGCGACATTCTGTTATTTTCAGGACTGACAATAGCAGGAATAGTTTTAGGCTATAAAACAACCGAGTTAATTGAAGGCGGCGGTTGTAACGAAGCAATTTGTTCAGAATACATAAGCAGTATGAATGAAAGGAGGCAAAGATGGCAGCGTGATAATCTTGCGGTTGCTTTGTTGATTCCGGCTTCTTTTACCGCGGCGGGTGCAGTGGCTGGATACAAATGTTTTGGAACAACTGAGGGTGGATACAGTGCCGCAGCCGGAGGAATTACCGGTTTATTAGGCGGGCTGCTGTTAAACGAACTCATATATGAAATTTCCAGGCCAAAACCTGAAATCCTGAAAATTAACAGTGAAGGAGATGAGGAATATGTCAAATAGTTTATATGATTTAACTTTTATGTTTTGTATATTTTCAATTATAGGCTGGATAGTGGAAGTGTTGTATGACTCTGTTCAAAACAAAAGAATGGTAAACCGGGGCTTTTTAATGGGTCCATATCTTCCAGTATATGGGACCGGCGCGTTAATGGGTATTTTCCTTATCGGTCAGATTCAGCATTTCAATATATTCATAAAGGCCGTAAGTTATTTGGGGATCACCACAATAACAGAATATGCTGCCGGATTAATACTGCTGAAAGCATTCAATGTCAAGTTGTGGGATTACTCAGGTGAAAAATTCAATTACAATGGCATTGTTTGCTTAAAATTTTCACTTTTTTGGATGTTAAGTGTATTTCTCTTTGATTATCTTATGTTTGACAGGTTCACTATATTTTTAGTTTCGTTACCTTTGGATATTAAAACTATTTTTTCTTTTATCATAATTTCTTTTATGTCTGTTGATTTCATAATAGTTCTTTTCCGGAATATAACAAAAGTTAATCCCGAATATAAAGCTGATATGGAAAGAGAATTCGCTGAAATTGCCAGGAACATTATAAGTAATCCGCAAATACTAAGACTTAGGGAAATAGCTCATCACAGGAATACAAGCAGGTTTGACCATGTGATGGAGGTGGCATGGTTAAGTTTTGTGACAGCTAAGCGGTTTAAACTTGATATTTCAGCGGTAGTCAGGGGAGCTTTATTACATGACCTGTTTTACTATGATTGGATGAATCCCGAGGAAGCGCCGCGCTGGCATGCATTTGTACATCCATATATTGCTTTACGAAATGCTAAAAAGTTTTACAGCCTTTCGCAAAAAGAAGAAGATATCATAAAAAAGCATATGTGGCCACTTACAGTGATACCGCCTTTTCACGCGGAGTCGTTGATTGTAGCTATATCCGATACGTATTGTGGAGCAAAAGACTATATTCTTTCGGTCAGGCCGGTAAAATTTATCATGGGTAAAATTACTGTTCTTATCGGCAGAATAATTTGAATAAGGCTGTGCAATACCGTATATGAAAATAAATACTGATAAAGAAATGGGGGTGAAGTATGGAAATTATAAAAGCGGATACAATGGGAATGTGTGATGGTGTTAAAGCAGCTATTGGAATTGCTGATAAAATTACAATTCCCTATGATGTTACTGTGTATGGGGAATTGGCTCATAATGATGATATTACGGAACAGCTTAAAAGAAAGGGATTTTATTTTATCAAGGAATTGTCGGAGCCTATATTTTGTACGACCGGGAATTTGCTTATACCGGCGCATGGAATCAGCCTGAAAAGAAAGGCAATCGTTGAATCTTATGGACTTAATTTGATTGATGCCACTTGTCCTCTTGTGAAAAAACTGCATGAAACGGCTATGCTTTTAAAACGCGCCGGAAGGTATATTGTGATAATAGGAAAAAAAGACCATGTTGAAGTGATAGGGGTGGCTGAAGATCTTGCTGAAAACCGCTATTCTATAGTTGAAAAAATTGAAGATGTCAAATTTTATGATGAAAAATATATAGGGATTGTATGTCAGACAACTTCTGACGCTGAATCCGTTGAAAGTATTGTTGAAAGAATAAGAGATAAAAACCGCGGCGCGATTATTAAATTTGCAGATACGATTTGTCCGGCTACCAGAAAACGGCAGGATGCTTTAAAGCGCCTTTGTAGGTCGTGTGATATTGTAATTATTGTTGGCGGCAAAAAATCAAATAACACAAACAAGCTAAACCGGATATGTGAAAAAAATAATATTAAATCATACATAGTATCAAAATCTGATGATGTTGATTTGAACTGGTTTGTAGGTGTTAAAAGGGTTGGAATTACCGCCGGAGCCTCCACGCCTAATCATATCACTATTGATGTTGAAAGAAAGATAAAAAAAGTCAATTTGTATTTGAAAAATATGGAGTTTAATAAAAACAGGAAGTTTTTAAAACTTAATAGAATGAATCTAAAGTTTGTTAGTGCGTCTGTACGAAATTATTTTGTACAAATTATTAAAAGGTAGCTATAAGTGAAGAAAAATAGATAACTATCAATATTTATTATTAGTGTAACTTTTAAAAATATATTGAAAAGGGTTCCTGCCACCCCCACCCCCTGTCTGCCGGCTTTTTATGCGGCAGACAGGGCAATTAATTGTGTGGAAATCAGTGTTTTGTTCCGTTTATAGAAGGTGCCGGATAAGTTGAACTTGTTAAACTTATTCATATAATATAACAATAAAACTTTATTGACAAACGGCGGATATTTTGTATAATGCTATTGAGATTCAATATCAAAATGGAGCAGTGCATGGATAAAGGAAAAACATTCAGCAGTTTTCTGGAGAAAAAGTCCCTTAAGAAGACACATGGCAGGGATTTAATTGTAAAAGCTGCCGCTTCCATAAAAGGGCATTTTGACGCGGAACAGCTGCTGGATACAGTTAAAAAAAGTGACAGTAAAGTATCCCGGGCTTCTGTTTACCGCACTATCCCGCTTCTGGTGAAAGCTGAAATAGTGGAAGAAAGCATACAAAAAGACGGCCGCAGGATATATGAATTTTCGCGCGGCAACGGCCATCACGACCATATGATTTGCGTAAAATGCGGGGCAATACTTGAATTTCACGATAATGTGATTGAAAAACACCAGGAACTTATAGCAAAAAAATATAATTTTGAAATGACCGGCCACAGGATGGAAATAAAGGGAATCTGCAGCAGGTGCAGGAAGTAATTTTTTTAAATGTTAAATGAGACTGTGTCTCAGAGGAGTAGAATATGAAAATGTCGGATTTAAAAGCAGGAGATAAAGGTTTTATTACTTCGGTTGACGCGCAGGGCGAGGTGGCGCAGAGGCTTCTGGATATGGGCCTTGTGACAGGGACAAAATTTAAAGTTGTAAGAAAAGCGCCTTTGGGAGACCCGATAGAAATTAAACTGCGCGGATTTATGATGGCTTTAAGGGTCAAAGAGGCGTCTTTTATAACAGTTGAAAAATCAGGGCAGGTTGGCGACGGCATTCCAATGTCCGGAAAAAGAGGGAACCGCAATGGGACAAAATAAAGTAATAAAAGCCGCTTTTGCGGGAAATCCAAATTCCGGCAAGACATCACTTTTTAACGCGGTTGCCGGCACAAATTTAAAGGTGGGCAACTGGTCCGGAGTAACCGTAGAAAAATACGAAGCTGAAGTTGAATATGAAGGGTATACGATAAATTTTGTGGATCTTCCCGGAACGTATTCGCTTACGGCTTATTCCCCTGAAGAGACGGTGGCAAGGGATTACATAGAATCAAAGGAAGCTGACGTGATTGTAAATGTCGCTGACGGGACCAATCTTGAACGCAGCCTTTACCTTTCGGTTCAGCTTCTGGAACTTCAGCCCAAAACGATAATGGCATTAAATATGTATGACGAAGTTGAAGAAAAGGGGATTAAGATAGATTTTAAAATGCTGCAGCAGCTTTTGGGGTGCCATGTAATACCCGTGTCCGCGGCAAAGAAAACAGGGCTTGAATCGCTTTTAAGCCATATAGTAAGGCTTTACGAGGGAAAAATTACGCCTCCGGAAGGCAAAATAACCTACAGCGATGAAGTTGAAGATGCAATTGAAAAACTGCAGTCAATAGTTGAAGCCGACCCGTTAATGTCTTCCAAATTAAAGCCAAGGCTTGCGGCAATTAAGCTTCTGGAACAGGACGCGTTTACATACAATACGGCAAGGCACAGCCCTGCGTGGATACGGCTTGAAACAGAACTTCCGCCTATATTAAAAAGCCTTGAAGCAGCTGTTAAAATGAGTATTCAGAAAAAGATAGCCGAAGACAGGCACTCCTTTGTGCGCGGCGCTTTTAAGGAAACAGTTACCGAAAAAGAACAGGACAAAAAAACAGCCACTGACATTATAGATTCGGTTTTAATAAACAGGGTGCTTGGGCTTCCGGTATTTTTTGTAATTATGTGGCTTATTTTTCAGATGACGTTTAAGCTTGGCGAAGCGCCGATGGGATGGATAGAAACATTTTTTAACTGGCTTGGCAATACCGCGGGAAAAAATATAAGCAATAACCTGCTGCGTTCCATTGTCGCGGACGGGATAGTGGCGGGTGTCGGCGGGGTGCTTGTGTTTCTTCCCAATATCCTTCTTTTATTCTTCGGGCTGTCTTTTCTGGAAGCCACCGGCTATATGGCGCGCGCGGCTTTTGTGGTGGACAAGGCTTTCCACAAAATAGGGCTTCACGGAAAGTCCTTTATCCCCATGGTCACGGGTTTTGGCTGCTCTGTGCCCGCGTTTATGGCGTGCCGCACGCTAAAAAACCGCGGCGACCGCCTTGCCACTATGATGGTAATACCGTTTATGAGCTGCGGCGCCAAACTTCCCGTATACGTGCTTTTAATAGGAGCGTTTTTCCCGGAAAATGCCGCGGGCAATATTCTTTTTGGGGTTTATCTTTTTGGAATACTTGTCGCTGTGGCTTCGGCAAAACTTTTTAAATCCACGGTTTTTAAAGGCCAAAGCGAGCCGTTTGTAATGGAACTGCCTGTTTACAGGATGCCGTCGATTCAGTCTGTCCTTATGCAGATGTGGATGAAGGCGTGGATGTACATGAAAAAAGCGGGCACGACAATTCTTGCCGCTTCTTTAATTATATGGTTTGCCTCTAATTTTCCGGTCAACCATAAGCTGGCTGATGAGTACGCGCAAAAAACCGCGGCTGTTGAAAGTATGAAAAGCATTCCCGAAAGCGAAAAACAGAGTGTTATAAAAAATTTAAGAAATGAACTTGCGGGCAAAGAACTTGAATACTCTTTTGCCGGAAAGTTCGGCAGACTGGTGGAACCTGTTATAAAGCCGCTTGGCTTTGACTGGCGCGTAGGCGTGGCTTTAACCGCGGGTATTGCCGCAAAAGAAATTGTGGTGTCCACGATGGGCACAATTTATTCGCTTGGCGATATAGGCGAAGAAACATCGCCTTTAAAGGAAAAACTGCGCGCAGACCCTGCGTATAACACAGCTTCCGCGCTTGCGCTTATTATTTTTGTGCTATTGTACGTGCCCTGCCTGGCTGCCACGGCTGTTTTTCATAAAGAAATAGGAAGGCTTAAAATAACGCTTTTTTATATCGCGTATTCCATGGCAACGGCGTGGGTGCTTTCTTTTATGGTTTACCGGATTGCGCTGTTATTCATAAAATAAGGGGATAAAATGGAAACAAATATTTTTTACGCGCTTTTGCTGTCCTTGTTCGCGGGAATGTCAACCGCCATAGGCGCGGCAATAGCGTTTATTTCCGGCAGCAGGGGCGGAAAGTTTTTATCTTTCGGGCTGGGGCTGTCAGCCGGCGTTATGGTATATGTATCATTTATGGAAATACTTCCGCATTCCGCACAAAGCGCGGGCCCATGGATTTCGCTTGCCGCGTTTTTTGGCGGAATGGGGTTTACAGCGCTTATAGATAAAATGATTCCCGAAGCGCAGAACCCGCATGAAGTAAGGTCTGATGCAAGCGTTAAAGAGTTAAAGATAAGCGGCAGGCATTCAAAGCACAAACTTATGCGTACCGGGCTTTTTACTGCAGCGGCCATTACAATACATAACTTCCCTGAAGGTTTTGCCACATTCGCGGCAGCGGCAGGCGATATTAAACTTGGCATAACAATAGCGATAGCGGTTGCAATACATAATATTCCGGAAGGGATATCAGTATCTGTCCCCATATATGCGGCGACGGAAGATAAGAAAAAGGCGTTCTTATACTCTTCCTTATCGGGGCTTGCGGAGCCGGCAGGCGCGCTTTTAGGCTGGCTGATACTTGCGCCTTTTCTTACCCCGCAGTTGTTGGGTATAGTTATGGGGGCGGTCGCCGGCATCATGATATATATCTCTTTTGATGAACTTTTACCGACAGCGCGTGAATACGGCGAAGGGCACACGGAAATAGCCGGCATCGCCGCGGGTATGGCTGTAATGGCCGTCAGCTTAAACCTGCTTTAAAAAACCGTGTTGACAAAAAATGATTAATGCTGTATATTTAATTATACAGATATACGTATAAATGAATAATAGGAGGAAACAAAGAATGGAAAAGAAAGTAGAAATAGACGAAAGCCTTTGCACGGGGTGCGGCGCGTGCGTAGCAATGTGCCCGGCGCGCATACTTAAGATGGAAAAAGGCGCGGCAAAAGTTATAAATCAAGAAGCCTGCGATATGCTTGGCGGATGCATGTACGCCTGCCCCACAGGCGCGATTAAGGTTAACAGAAGGGCAAAAGCCGGAAGTTTTTTTGGATTTTAATTTATGCCGCTTAAATGCGCAAAAAAGGAGGATGTTATGGAAATAAACGTGAACTCAGCAAGTTTTAAGAAAGAGGTAATAGAATCAAAAGAACCGGTTCTGGTCGATTTCTGGGCTGAATGGTGCATGCCGTGCAGGATGGTGGCGCCGGCGCTGTCCCAGCTGGCAAAGGAATATGACGGAAAATTAACTGTGGCAAAAGTAAACGTGGATGATTCGCCGGAGCTTGCGGGAATGTACGGGGTATCAGGCATACCCACAATGGCAATATTCAAGAACGGTAAAGTTGTGGACACAATAGTTGGCGCGCTGCCAAAGCACCACATAGAGCGGGCGATAAAACCGCATCTTGCGGCTTAAAGGGGGAATGATAATGGAAACAGTGTTAAAGTTTGTAAGGGGAGGCGCCGGCGGAGCCCTTGTGGCAGCAGGATTTTTTTCCGCGGCTCCACAGTCATATGTTTTGTGGGTGATAGGGGCAGTTCTGCTTATTTCGGCAGCCGGAGCCTGCGGCGCAGGCAGCGCCTGCGAAAGGAAATAACTGCGTGTATAATTGATTTAAGGGAATTAAAAAAAGGGAGGTGTCTTATGTTGAAGCCTAATGAAGGAAAAGCAGACAGGATTGTAAGGGTGGTATTGGGCGCGGGGCTAATTGCGGGAGGCTTCTTAACAACCGGAACGGTTGCAATTGTATTATGGGCCGTCGGGGGAATATCACTTATAACAGGCGCGATTGG
>ENA-UOWO01002668-UOWO01002668.1-activated-sludge-metagenome-genome-assembly--contig:-NODE-2668-length-21828-cov-5.286088_pt1 | contig 21828 bp, 19 predicted proteins | sample MGYA00238148_ERZ761564 | MGnify/ENA primary metagenome ERZ761564 (study PRJEB28885, sample SAMN05720194) | activated sludge metagenome | isolation source: Anaerobic digester | place: USA... | reverse complement strand
AATTAATTAAATATTTATGATCCTCCCCCTTGATAACATGCCCGTCTCTATCTAAAACTCCTGGAAAATCAGCCGACGAAGGAGATTTAAGATTTTGCTTAACAAAGTTTTCAGCTTTAATATAAGCCATAGTAGAATTATCTTGTTCTGCCCAATTAACCGGATTTTTGTCTTTTCCTCCAGAGCTAAAAATTGATATAAGCACAATAATAGCAACTAAAACAATACAACCAATTACCCCTGTTTTTAGATCTTTCTGCTCTTTTTCTTTCTTTAATTCATTTTCAGCTTTTTCTCTAGCAATTGCTCTTGTTTTTTCTTCTTGTTCTATTTCTTGCTGGCGACTTAAAGTTTCCTCATTTTCTAAATTACTTTTAAAGTCATCTTTCTTTTTTTGTTTTAAACTAAACATACTTTTTGTATTAATTATAAAAAGATCTTATACCGTTAAACAAAAACGGGCATCCGACCTAGTTGCGAAACAGTAAAAGGTGTCCGTGAGGATCCTACTTACGTTCAGTCGGAGTGCCCGTTCCTGTACGTAAATAGGAAAAATGCCATAAAATGACAAAACCTCACATATTAACTTTTACTGTTTCGCACTTATAATATAACGCAAAAACAACAAAAAGTAAAGGAAAGTTACCAACAACTACGATTTGTTAATGGAAATGCAAAAAGTAAAGACTTTCTATTTTTTTTCTAATATGTTATAATATTGCTATATTAAAAAATAAACAAAAAATATGATAACAAAAAAACAAAAGGAAGTTTTATCATTTATTGAGATGTATAATAGAAAAAATGGATATTCACCTTCTCTAGAAGAAATTAGAAAAAGATTTAAACTATCTTCCGTTTCTACTGCTCATTATTACATAAAACAATTAGGAAAATTGGGTTACTTAGAAAAGGAAGAAAATCATTCTAGATCGATATCCCTATCTAACTCTGGAGCTATTGAAATTGATATAGTAGGAACAATAACAGCAGGAAAACCAATCGAGGCCATCGAAACAAAAGAAGAAACTATATCTATATCAGCGAAAAATTTAGATTTAAATTCTGAACACTATGCGCTAAAAGTTAAAGGAGATAGTATGATAAATGAAGGAATATTTGATGGTGATATAGTTATAATAAAAAAACAATCTGTTGCTGAAAATGGACAAACTGTTGTTGCTATTATAGATGACAATTCAGCAACTTTAAAAAAGATATACAGAGAGAACAATAAATTTAGATTACAACCAGCTAACCAAAATATATTGCCACTTTTCAGAAAAGAAGTAGAAGTTAGAGGTGTTGTTGTAAATATAATTAGAAAAATGGTTCAAGACAAACCAGGATTTCAAACTCTCGATCTATTTGCTGGCGTCGGCGGAATAAGGTTGGGTTTCGAAAAAGCTGGATTCAATACTATTTTCGCCAACGACTTTGACAAAAGTTGCAAAAATACATACGATTTAAATTTTAATACATCAAAACTAATAGTAGAAGATATTAGAAAAATAGGAATAGATGATTTACCTGATTTTGATTTTTTATTAGCAGGATTCCCATGCCAATCTTTTTCGATAGCTGGATATCGAAAAGGTTTTGAGGATAAAAACAGAGGCAATCTATTTTTTGACATTGCTAGAATAATAAAGACAAAAAGACCAGCTGGATTTTTATTAGAAAACGTAAAAAACTTAAAAGGTCATGACGGAGGAAAAACTTTTAAAATTATAGAAGAAACATTGATTAATCTTGGCTATTATATAAAGTCAAAAGTTTTAAATAGTATGGAATATGGAAATATTCCACAAAACAGAGAGAGAATATATATAGTCGGCTTTAAAAACAAAAAATACTTAGATAATTTTGAATTCCCCGAGCCAACAAAATTAAATATAAAAATTAAAGATATTTTAGATAAAAAAGTTGATAAAAAATATTACTACAACGGTAAACCCTTATTTGAAAAAATAAAAAAAGACGTAAAAGATCAAAATAAGGTTTATCAATGGAGAAGAAAATACGTTAGAGAAAATAAAAAAGGCGTATGTCCTACTTTAACTGCTAATATGGGAATGGGTGGCCATAATGTACCAATAATAAAAGACGATAAAGGAATAAGAAAATTAACTCCAAATGAGTGTTTTAGAATTCAAGGATTCCCCAAAAGTTATAAATTACCAAAAGATTTAGCTGATTCGGCCTTATATAAACAAGCTGGAAATTCCGTAACAGTAACAGTAATTGAAAATATTGCCAAGGAAATAAGAAAGGCTATTGAAAAATAATTACCAAACCTTTACATTTTTAGCTATTGGTTTTAAATTTTTGTCTTTAATGATTTTGTCAGTGATACTAAACCTTGGGCGTCTTGCCTGCAATTGCTGTTCTTTCATGGTCTGATCCTTATTTACCTTCATATTATATATCAAATCGGAAGACACTTTATAAACATTAAATGTTCCGTCAAGTTTGCCCTCATTGTAGAAATCTAAAAAATATAAATCATCCCATTTTGAATCTGGACCAAAGGATGTTAAATCTGAATCCACACTACAAGCTTTAATTTGTTCCGCTCTATTAGTTTTTGTATTAAATGTATCAAAAGACGCTGAGGATTTACCTTGAAGAGATATAAATCTTTTTGATCCTGAGTATAAACAAAATGCAACCTCGGATAGCCCTTCTGGGAAATTTGGCTCTCTGGATTTATAATCCCTCATACCAAGCTTTAAAGACTTCCACATATCAAAAAGCCTTTTCCACTTTTTTCCATCACTTTTATCAAAATCCATTAATTCAAGGCAACAATCACTCCCAAAGACTTTTGCTTTGTGTTTTATTAGTTTCATAAAATTAAAATCAATTTTTTTAATGTTGTAGTAACTTTATATTTAATTTTATATAATTTTTTATACTATTGAGCATCGCATTCTCCTTACTTGGGATTGTATCTATAATAGATTTATGCATGAAATATTCGTCACTTTTTGCGCTAGCCCTATCTAATAGCTGAAATTTGATGGTGTAGGTTTTATTTGCCTCTAATAATACATCGTTTATCCTCGCCTCGTCTGTTGTATAAATTGTGACTGAACTTTTACTGTTTTTTAAAACTTCAATTTTATTTAAATTTTCAACATATAGACCAAGCAATTTGTGTTTTCTGTTTTTATCTAAGATATTTTCTTTCCAGCTATATAAATTGTTTTTATTCTTATTAATTAAATTTAATAAAGCCGTAGTTCGTGGCAGAACCCTCGGTGTTCGTGTTTCTTTTATCTCTTTTATATAAAATGGGCTTTCTTCCTTGCTACACAAAGTAGAATGTTGCATAAAATCATTTGCCAAACATACCGTAATAAGTTTTAAAGATCCTAAGTTCGTATTATTTCGTTCAATCTTTGTAATTGGTAATAAATCTTCATTTTCGTTCTTTTTTATAAATATACTATCATCCATTTTTAATTTTTTATAAACATCTTCGCTAATAACTGCTTGTTCAAAAAACGGCAATAAATAGTCACTATCAAGATTTGTTTCAACCATAACAAGATATTTACCTCCATAACCTTGATTTCTTAAACTAACCATATATTGAGATTTTTTAAATGATTTAACTTCAATTTGTGGGGCATTATTAAGAGGTTGCCATTTGTTTACATATTCAATAAAGGGAACTACTTTGGTTCTGATCTTTACACCTAAAACATCTGGTGCGATTCCCGATTTTTTGGGATTATATTCATAATAATCAGATATAACTTCTAGTTTATTTGCTATTTTAGGAAGAAAATATTTATTGAAAATAATACTCTCGGGAATAATATTAATCCAGCGATCAAAAACACCGCCAATATAATCACTTTTTCCGCTAAGGTTCCCATACATTTTGCCACGCTGAGCCATTGAACATACAAAATAGACATATGGAACAACATCTTGTTTGTTTATAATGATTTTATCCATATAATAAGTTATTAATATAGCATAATTATCTCATTTTCAACTATAAAAGTCAAAAACAAACAAAAAAACAGAGCTTCAAAAAGCTCTGTTTTCAAACTACCTCGTGCTAGCACGATGTTGCGGAGAGACAGGGATTTGAACCCTGGAGAGCTTGCGCCCAAACGGTGTTCGAGACCGTCGCCTTAAACCACTCGGCCACCTCTCCTTATATTATTCTTTTAATAGCTTAATTTCCCCTGGAGTTAAGAATTTCCATTCCCCGTCTTTTAGGCTTTCTAATTTTATTCCGGCAAAATCTACTCTTTTTAATTCCTTAATGTTTAGATTAAAAAAAGCGAACATTCGTCTTAATTGTCTTTTTTTCCCCTCTGCCAATATTATTTTAAAGTCATTTGCTCCTAAATATTCAATATTTTTAGCTTTAGCTAGGGTTCTTTCTTCGATATCAATTCCATTTTTAAAATATCGAATTATTTCTCTAATAAAGGCAGGGTCTTCCAGTCTTCTGTCAAAGTACAATTTTATTAGATATATCTTGTGATGTTCAAATTTGGGATGAGTTAGCTGATAGTTTAAATCTCCGTCATTGGTTAATATTATCAAACCACAACTATCTTTGTCCAGTCTCCCAACAGAAAACAATTTTTCACCTAATGGTATTAGAGAAAAAATATTTTTTTCTCCCGGAAAGCTTTTGTTGGTACAAGTATATCCGATTGGTTTGTTGAGCTTGAGATAAATTTTTTTATCTTGTTTATTTTCTATTTTTTTATTATTTATTTCTAGTTCACAATCATTTTCTACTTTATCTCCTAATTTAGCTATTAATCCATTCACCTTAATCAGACCCTCTCTTATTAATATTTCCGCTTGACGACGAGAATGATGACTTCTTTCTGTTATTAATTTGGTCAAGTTTATTTTTTCCATATTTTGGGAGAATTATTTTGTAGTTTTAATATTGCTAGTAATGCTATTATTATCCAAAAGAGGGCTGATAAATCATTTTTAAAATAAGGAACATCAACCATTCCATGAATTAATATTATAGTCATTGAGGAAAAAAGAGCTAGACCTAAATATTTATTTTTGTTTTCTTTTTCTTGATAATAATATTTTAAAGATAAGATTAAAAACTTAATAATTATAAAAATAAAAATCAACATTCCTAATAATCCTAACTCAGTCCAAAAGTTTAAAAAGATATTGTGAGGGTATAGGTATATTTCTAGGGGTTGCCATCTTTCGGCTCGATATTGATCGTCATCCCCCCAAACTACTTTCATGCGAAAGTCGGGATCGGCATCTTTATTAAAGAAGAATCCATCTTGGTGATAGGGGGCTATTTTATTTTGATAATTAGCTAGACCAGAACCATAGAGAAGATTTCCGTCTTTTAGCATTTCTATAGTTTCTGTCCATTGTAGGGTCCTTATTTGGTAAGATAAGCTATTTAACATTTTGAATTCTATCCAATCTCTTTGAAAATAAGCCAAGCCGGACAATAATATTAATATGGTTATCAAAATTATTTTTATTTTTTTCTTTGCTAAGATAAAGAATATTATTATTGCCGAGACAATTAGGGCTAATAAGGCTCCCTTGGATTTGGCAAAATAGACAGATGATACTCCGGCTATGATAGTTAAAAAAATGAATATTTGATTAAAAAAATTTAATAATTTTCCTTGTTCTCTTAGTCTCAGAATGAAGGTACCAATTAATAGTGGAATTATTGGGGCAATAAATAATGCTACAGCATTAGGATAGCCAAAGAATGATACAATTCTTCTACTTTCGGCTCTGGCCCAGAATTCATTAAAGATAAATTGCCCTGTTATTTTCTGCCAGATAGCAAATAAAGAGATAATTAAAACAGACAAGGCCAGAGAATTTATTATCTGTTTAACACCTTTTTCTCCTTTTAGGTTGTTTAATATTAAAATAAATAGAAGAATCGGCTCTAAAAAATAGGCTTTAAAGATTCCTAGGGCCGGGTTAGATATTCCTCCGATGAATATAGCTATAAAAGAAATAATTAAAACTAAAATTATTTCCCAGCCAAATGGATAGGGCTGATATGACTTAGCTGATTTTTCTTTTCTTTTCTTAAATTTGAATAGGATTTTTCTATTATCAAATAGCCAGCTTAAAAAGACTATAAGTATAGAAACCTCTAATAAGGTTGTTGGAATTGGTCCAATAGAAAATCTTATTAAATAGGATGGCAATATTATTATTAATAATAATATTGATAGCTTAAGATTTATTCGGCTAAGTAAGGCTAAAATGATAAAAAAAAGGATAATTAAATAGTTCATATTCTTTGTTAATATTTTTCTTTATTATAGCATTATTTTCTTTATTTTTTAAATGTAGTATAATATGGGTATAAAACATAAATCTTAAATTAAAAAAATTATGGAAAAGAAAACAAATAAAAAAGTTTTGGCCAAGAAGCCTTTAGTAAAAAAGGTTCCGGTTAAAAAAACTACCTCCTCTTCTACTTTAAGCTTAATGAGTGATTTTTCTCAAGCTTTGGTAATAACTTCGGTTATTATATTACTAACTATTAGTTTTATGGTAGTTGGCATGCAGAAGAAAATTTCTTTATTGGAGTCAGAGCAAAATAAAAACTATTTTGGAGTTTTGGACGAAGTAAAGATTGTTAAAAAGGCTAAGGCTTCTTTTGGTAATTTAGCTATAAATTATTCCTCTGACGCTAATGGTGTTAAAGAGATGAGTTCAGCGCTAGGCATGGGTGGTCGTGAGGTTACTCAGGTTTCTTCTAACGACACTATTGCAGGATCAGAAAATATTACTTCTCAGCCCTCCTATGATATAGATGCAAAAATGATAGCCCCTATGGATATAGTAAAATATAATTATATCTATGTTGGAGAAGATTTTTCTTTATTACCAAGTGAGGTTGATGTTTATAAAAAAATAACCCCAGACTTGAGCAAAGAGTTTTCTAATCTTTTTTCTGGTAAAAAAATATCTTTCTTTGATTTGAAAAAGTTTTCTGATATTAGCATTAACAACCTAACCATTAATGAAGATCGTGATTATGGTTATTCTATCTATTTAGGTCTTCAGGATGGTAATTTTTCCATTTATAAAAATTGGAAGAAATGGCCTAACCTAGATAGTCTTTGTGCTTCAACCGGATACGAAGTTTCTTGCTATGAACAAAATAGACTAACTATAGCGGACATTTTACCCGATCAAGAAATTTTAAATATTTCTAATAAATTTTTAGCTGATTATGATATTAATTTAGATAATTATGCTGAAGGGGTTATACAAAAGTCCTGGTTAAGATATTATATAGCTAGTGATTCTGAGCAATCAATTTATATTCCAGAATCAATCTCAGTAATTTATCCTCTAAAGATAAATGATGTTATGGTCTACGAGGAATATGGTAATTTTTCTGGCTTAACAGTAGAGGTTGATATGAAAGAAAGAAAAGTCTCGGGGTTGAATGGTCTTTCCTACCAATATTATGAAAGCTCTTTGTATAATACTGAAACTGATAGGGAGGCTATTATGAAAATAGTTAATCAAGGGGGTAGATATCCAGATTATTTTTATTATGAAGGTAGCGATTTCAAAAGTATCGATATCGAAGTTGGTACCCCAACTTTAGGATTAGTAAAAATTTGGAATTATGACAATAATTACTCTAACGGATATGAGCTCTTTGTTCCGGCTTATATTTTCCCAATAGTTTCAGAGTCTGAGGCATCTTATTTTAATAAAGAAAATATTGTAGTACCGGCTGTCAAAGATTTTTTTATTCAAGGTTCTGAGATAAATCCTTTACCTGTTATTATGAGGGATGTAGAATCAGCTACAGTTTCTAGTGGGTCTGCTGGAGAGGCAGGACTCTAAAAATAATTGATAAGAGTTTTAAAAAAAGCATCTTTTTAAAAAGATGCTTTTTTTATTGGAAAAATAATATTTAGTTGACTCTTTCTACATATTCGCCTGTTTCAGTATTAACTCTGATAATATCTCCTTCGTTGATAAATAATGGAGCTGTAATAGTAGCGCCTGTTTCTAACTCAATTTGTTTGGTTACATTTCCGCTAGAATTACCCTTTACTCCCGGAGGAGCACTAGTAACTAAAAAATCCATTTTTACTGGAAGCGTTATGGCCACGGGGTTGTAATTGAAGTATAAAACGTCTACGTCAATTCCATCCTTTAAAAATAATTGGTTGTCTCCAATGTTTTCTAGAGATAAAGAGAATTGCTCGAAAGAAGCATTGTCCATAAAATAAGCTTCATTTTGATCTTTGTATAAAAAATTAGCTTTTTTATTTTCAGTCTTAGCTTCCTCGGCCTTATCATTGCCTTGATAAGTTTTTTCTAAGACATTGCCGTTGATTAAATTCTTCATTTTTACTTTTAATACGGCTCCACCACGACCCATCTTGTGATGATCTGTTTTTATTACTAAGAATGGTTCGTTATTAACTTCTAAAACTTTCCCAGTTTTTATTTCATTAAAACTTAGCATATCCTTTATAGTTAAGTGTAAATTATTTATGAGTGAATCCTAATAAAGCCATTTTTCTAGCTCGTTTAATGGCGGTAGTAAGTTTTCTTTGGTGCCAAGAACAAATGCCAGTTCTTTTTTTGCCAATTATCTTCATATAATAATTTACAAAAGTGTATAAAGTTTTTGGATCTTTATAATCTGGATTAGAATTGTTATTGCAAAAATGACATTCTTTTCCTTTGCTTGATTTGTTGTTCATATTTTTTTTAATTATTTAATTTTTCTTAAAATGGAATATCTTCGATTTTGATTTCATCATCGCTGTTGTTCTCTGGAAGAATTATTTCATCTTCATTTTTATTTCCAGTAGAACCAGCCCCTCCTTTAGGGGTTAAAATAATCATATTGTCAGCGACGATTTCGGTTCTTTGTCTTTTAGCTCCATCTTGTCCGCTCCATTCGCTAGTTTGAAGACGTCCCTCAATATATACTTTTGTTCCTTTGCTTAGATATTGTCCGCAAATTTCTCCCAATTTTCTCCAAGCAATGATATTGTGAAATTCGGTTTTACTTTGTTGTTGTCCATTTTGATCATTCCAAGTGAAATTTGTAGCCACAGAGAAGGATGTGACAGTTTGTCCCGAAGGAGTATTTCTAATTTCTGGGTCCCTGGTTAAATTTCCGATGATCATGGCCTTGTTTAGAGAATACATATGTTTTTGTTAATTATAAGATTTAGATTATAAAAGATTGTCAATGTTTAAAACATCGTCAAGCTTTTCATCTAAATTTTTTAAATCAATTTTTTTGTCTTCCTCTTTTTTTGTAGTAGTCTTTTTCACGGTTGCTTTTTTAGTTTTTTCTGTCTCTTCTTCTTTCTCCTTGGCCTTTTTATCTTCTATTTTCGCTTTTATTTTTTCGTCTTTTTTGATTTGTTCTTCGCTTTTGATATCTTTTTTAACAATTATAAACCTCAAAACATTATTATCATGTCTTAATTTATTGTTGATTTCAGCGATTGAAGACCTTTCTAGATCAAATTCAAGAAGACCATAATAGCCATAATATTCATGTTTGATTGGGTAAGCAAATTTCTTCTTTCCCCAATAATCTTCCATGGTAATGGTTCCCTCGTTAGAAGTGATTAATTGTCCGACCTTCTTAAAAATTCCCTGAGCCTCTTCATCAGTAAATTTGTTTGGGATGATGAATAAGATCTCGTAATGAATCAGGCCTGATGGTTTTGTCTTTGACATAGGCGATTTTATCATTTGTTTCTTAAAATTAACCATAATTAAGGTTAAATTTTAAGTAACGTTTTTAAATTATAAATTAAACAAAAAAACCCAAAAGTATCCTAAGAAAATATGGGTTTTCAGAGAATACCTTTAATTCCATTATTTATAATGGGATTGCCTTTTTATAAAAAAGCGTGGGAAAGGTAATTTTTATTTATTTTTTATTATTATAACACAATTTTTAATAAAATCAAGCCCTAAAATTAATTATTTTGTTTTGTGGTTTTTAATGCTATAATCTGATTATAATTTATTTATTTAGAAAATAATGAAAAAGTATTTTTTTGCCCTAGGAACTAATCCTGATTTATCGTTGGCCGAGTTAACCTCTCTTTTCCCTGATAATGATTGGTATAAATCTGGAAGCATAGTAATGTCTGATTTTTTAGAGGATTTACAGCCTCAAGAGTTAATGTCAGTTTTGGGTGGGACAATTAAAATAGGTGAAATAATTAAGGAGATTAGCCTAGCTAATCGTCGAGCTTTGTCTGAAAAGATCAAAGAGGAGGCTTTTATTATGGCTGAGAAAAATGTAACTAAAAGATTTAATTTTGGCTTTTCTTTTTATAATAAAAAAGTTCCAGGTGATTTTTTTAAATTGGGATTGGCTATAAAAAGAGAGCTTAAAGAAGAAGGGATTTCTAGTCGCATGGTTACCTCCAGAGATATTATTTTATCTAGTGTTATTGTTGAGCAAAACAAGTTAATTGAAGATGGAATTGAATTTTGTTTGATAGTTGAAAAAAATAGAGTTTTTTTGGGAAAAACTTTAGTAGTTCAGCCCTTTAAAGATTTATCAAAAAGAGATTTTGGTCGTCCGGCCAGAGATGATCATTCTGGCATGATTCCGCCAAAATTAGCTCAAATAATGATAAATTTAGCTAGATCTAATGATAATATTAAAGACAAAATATTATTGGATCCCTTTTGTGGCTCAGGAACTATTCTAATGGAAGCGTATTTAATGGGGTTTAATAATATTATTGGTTCTGATTTGTCGGACAAGGCTGTTTCAGATAGTCAAGAAAATATTGATTGGATTATAAACTTAAAAAAAGATAATCAAAAAAATAATATTAATATTTTTCAGTCTGATGTTTTAAATCTAGAAAAGCATATTAAAAAAAATTCGGTTGACTATATAGTTTGTGAACCATATCTAGGGCCACAAAGGGGCTTTCAAGATTTTGATATGGTGGTTGATGAATTAAATAGATTGTATTCAGGAGCTATAAATATTTTTTCTAAAATATTAAAAAAGAATGGTCGAGTGGTAATGATTTGGCCATATTTTAGATCAATTGATAAAGTTCGTCGAGTTAAGCCAGAAACATTTGGTTTTGATTATAAATCAATTGGTGTTTACGGAAGAGATAATCAGAAGGTTTGGCGAGAAATCATAATATTACAAAACGGAGTGTAGTATAATGGTAGTACGCGTGCATGGGGTGCATGTAGCCCCGGTTCGATTCCGGGCATTCCGACAAAAATATGAAAAAATTAGTTATCGTTAATGACAAAATGCAGAAGAATTATAAGTATTACCTAGTCGAGCCTATCGGTAAAAATTTTGATCCTCTTTTTAAACCAGAATTAACTCCTTTTGAAATGTTGGAGTTAGGCGTTTTTGGTGGTAAATATATGACCGATTGTCAAAAAGAATTTCCCATGTCTTGGTTCAGTAAAGCTAAATTATCTCCACAAAAAAGTGATTCTAAATTAAATTATTTTAAGGTATCAGCTAGTCAATCTTTAAAGATTTGGCGACAAAAAGGCTGGATATATAAAGATGATCCTCGAGGTTGGTTTCAGTGGTATTGTCGATATTATATGGGAAGAAGATTGCCTGACGAGGATAGACGACAAATAAAAAGATGGCGAGCTATTAAAAGACATGTTGTTGCTATCATAAATAATTGTCGTCGAGAAGACTTAACTTGTCGTCCCAGACAAAGACAAGCCGTCCTACATTGGGCCTATGATAGTAGAAAAATATAATTAAAATATTTTTATTATTAAATAAAAAAATATGTGTGGAATAGTTTCATATATCGGTCCAAAAAATGTTTATCCCATTTTAATTAAGGGACTAAAAAGATTAGAATATCGTGGTTATGATAGTGCTGGTGTGGCTATTTTGAATAACGGCTTAAACATTTATAAAGCCAAAGGTAAGGTTAGTGATTTGGAAAATAAGGTTTTACAAGAAAAAAATAATATTGATGGTCATATTGGAATTGCTCACACTAGGTGGGCTACTCATGGTGAGCCGAATGATATTAATGCTCACCCTCATATATCTCAGTCAGGAGAGTTGGCTATAATCCATAATGGTATTATTGAAAATTATAGCACCTTAAAAGAAGAGTTAGTTGCTAGGGGATATAATTTTGTTAGCCAAACTGATACCGAAGTATTAGCTCACCTGATAGAAGATATTAAAAAAAATGAAAAAATTGACATTTCTGAAGCGGTTCGTTTAGCTTTGAATAACGTAGTAGGGGCTTATGCCATTGTTGTTCTTGATAAAAACAATCCTGACAAGTTAATTGCTGCTCGCAAGGGAAGTCCTTTGGTTATTGGAGTTGGTCAGGAAAAAGGTGAATATTTTTTAGCTAGTGATGCTACACCAATTGTAGAATATACTAAAGATGTGGTTTATTTAAAAGATGGCGAGATTGCCATAATTGAAAAAGGAGAACTTCATATTAAGACAATCCATAATGTTCCCAAAAATACCTATATTGAAAAATTAGAATTAAATTTGGAACAAATTGAAAAGGGTGGCTTCCCTCATTTTATGATTAAAGAAATTAATGAGCAACCTAAATCAGTTTTTGATTCTATTAGAGGAAGAATAAATTTAAAAGATATTTCAGTAGAGATGAGAAGTCTGCAGGATTATAGCGATAAACTTAAGTCCATAAAAAGATTAATTATGATTGGGTGCGGAACAAGTTGGCACGCCGGACTAGTTGGTCGTTATTTATTTGAAGAAATTGCTCGCCTGCCAGTTGAAGTAGAATATGCTTCAGAATTTAGATATCGTAATCCGATTATTTATCCAGATGATTTAGTGATTGCTGTTTCTCAAAGTGGAGAGACAGCTGATACTTTGGCTGCCATGGAATTAACCAAGGAAAAGGGGGCGACTGTTTTTGGTCTTTGTAATGTAGTAGGGTCTTCTATTCCTCGAACCAGTCATGCTGGATCATATACTCATGCTGGTCCAGAAATTGGCGTGGCCTCTACTAAATCTTTTACTGCCCAAGTTTCCGTATTAACTCTAATGGCTTTAGCCGTTGCTCAAATTAGAGGGACTATCACTAAGGAAAGGGCTAGTATCCTGCTTAGTGAATTAGAAAACATCCCGAAGTTAATTGAAAAAACTTTAAAAACTAATGATGAAGTTTATAAAATAGCTCAAGAATATAAAAATGTTAGCAATTGTTTATTTTTGGGACGAGGTATAAATTTTCCTGTGGCTCTAGAAGGAGCCTTGAAGTTAAAAGAAATTTCCTATATTCATGCCGAGGGTTATCCGGCGGCTGAGATGAAACATGGGCCAATTGCTTTAATAGATGAAAACATGCCAGTTATTGTAGTAGCCCCTCAAGACAATATTTATGAGAAAGTTATTAGTAATATTTGTGAGATAAAAGCTAGAAAAGGAAAAATCATCGCCATTGTTAGTGAAGGTGATATTAAGATAAAAGAATTGGCTGATCACGTGATTGAAGTTCCTCGTGTTGATGAAATGCTGAGTCCTTTAGTGACCACTATTCCCTTGCAATTATTAGCTTATCATATTGCTGTTTTAAGGGGTTGTAATGTTGATCAACCTCGTAATTTAGCTAAATCTGTGACTGTGGAATAATTTTAATTTTATGAGATTAAATAGATTTTATTTAGAAAACTTTTCCGGAGAAAGGATGGTTGAATTAAAAAAAGGTCCAATTTTTCATCAGATAAAAAATGTTTTAAGGATGAAAATAGGAAATTCTTTGTCTTTATTTTGTAATAATAAAGAAGCAATTTATAAAATAGAAAAAATTACCAACAAGGATATTCTTTTGACCTGGCAAGAAGATGTTGTTATAAAAAATAAAACAAGTAGAGAAATTGTCCTGTTTCAGTCTTTGATTAAAAAAGATAAGATGGAGTGGGTGATACAAAAGGCGGTGGAGCTGGGAGTAACCAAAATTATTCCCATAGTTTCTGAGAGAAGCGAAAAGAAAAATATTAATTTAGATCGATTAAATAAAATATCTCTTGAGGCTAGTGAGCAATGTGGTCGTCAAGATTTAATTAAAATTTCCGAGCCTATAAAATTTAAGGATACTTTAAAGAAAATAAAAGGCCTTTCTTTTTTGGGAGATTCTTCGGGAAATAATTTTATAAAAAGTTTTAAGGAGAAAAAGAATATAGAAAATAATATTAATATTTTTATTGGCCCCGAGGGTGGCTGGAGCTCAGAAGAGTTAATATTGGCTAAAGATAATAGAATAGAAATAGTAAAATTGAACAATTATATTTTAAGAAGTGAAACTGCTAGTCTGGCCTTTTTGTCATTGCTTAGTAATTTGTAAAATAAAAAACCTGCTAAATTTATCAAGATTTTGGCAAAACTCGATAGGAGTTCCTATTTACATAGGATTATTTAAAAAATTAGCAAAAAAGAAAATTCCTTTTTGTATCTTTCTGAATAAATTTGCCTCAGTTTCTATATTTATGGCCACGGCTATAAATAAAACGAAAACCGAAAAATATTGTTCCAAAACTTGATAAATAACAGGTTTTTCATCTTTTATTATAACATATTTTTTTTGTTTGCCAAAATGGTATTTTTAAATTATAATGAGATTAAGCCAATTAATTTGGAATTTTTATTATTTACTTATGATTGATTTTAAGCAAAAAATGGAGGAAGAGATTGGACAAAAATTATTTGAGAAGAAACCTAAAAAAATGAGGGCCAGAGCTAAGGTCTGTGGTTTTATTTTGGCTTTTTTTATATTATTTACAGCTACCGTTTTAATTTCCGGAGATGCTTCTGAATCCTGGGCTGGAAAAATTCCCTTGATTGGTAAGATTGTTGGATTAGTAGAAAGTTCTGATAAAAAAATAAAGGGTGAAAGCCAGGACAGAATTAATATTTTGTTATTAGGCATGGGGGGAAAAAAACATGATGGAGGATATCTAACCGATACTATTATTTTAGCTAGCTTGCAACCTTCAACAGGTAAGGTGGCGATGCTATCCATTCCTAGGGATTTAATGATTTCAGTAGAGGGCATGGGTTGGCAAAAAATTAATGCTATTAATGCTTTTGCTGAAAATAAAAAAAAGGATAGCGGAGGAGAGGCTATTTCTCAGGCTTTGAGCGATATATTGGAAATCCCTATACATTATTATTTCAGAGTTGATTTTGAAGGGTTTACTAATATCATAGATCATTTAGGTGGAGTTGATGTTTATGTTGATAATACTTTGGAAGATTATAGATATCCAATATTAGGAAATGAAGACAATGAAGATTATTATTCTCGCTATGAGCATTTATATATTGAGAAAGGTTGGCATACTATGGATGGTAGTTTGGCTCTAAAATATGCTAGATCAAGATATGGTCTAGGCGCTGAGGGATCAGATTTCGCTAGAGCTAAAAGACAACAGAAGATTATTCAAGCTGCTAAAGATAAAATTTTATCAGCTGAAAATTTATTAAAACCAAACATGATTAGTTCAATAATTTCAGAATTAAATGAACATGTTTTGTTTAATATTAAGGTTTGGGAGGGTTTAAAAATTTGGCAAATATTCAAGGATGTTAAAAGCGATGATATTACTAATTATGTTTTAGATGATCGACCCAATGGTCTATTAGTAGCTGGTCGTAGTGAGGCTGGTGCTTATATTCTTAGCCCAAAAGGAGGGGATTTTTCTGATATTCGATACTTGGTTAATAATTTTTTTCCTACAACCGATCAGATTGAAGCTATTCAAAGTGAAAATAATCAATCAGCTAGAATTGAAATAAAAAACGGAACATGGATTAATGGATTGGCTAGTCAGATTTCTATTGACTTAGAAAAAAAGAATTTTGAAGTTTTAAGAATTAGTAATTCTAGTCAAAGAGACTTTAGGCAATCCACTATTTACGATCTTTCTTATGGTGAAAAAAATGAAGCTCTTAAATATTTGAAAGATGTTTTACAGGCTGAGGTTTTGTTTGAAGTTCCTCAGTGGTTATCAGAAGAAATAAAAAATGATGTTGGAAACTCTGGCGGTGAAGTTCCTGATTTTTTGGTTATATTAGGAGAGAGTGCCAGTAAGGTTCAATTTTAATAATTTAATATTATGGAAAAAAAAATACCGTTAATTGTAATAGTTGGAAGAACTAATGTTGGAAAATCAACTTTATTTAATCGTTTGGTTGAACAAAACCAAGCTATAATTTCTTCTATTGAGAATACTACTAGAGATTTTAATACCAATACTTTGAATTGGAGGGGTTTTGATCTTCAATTAGTGGACACTGCCGGTGTTATGGACACTGAAAATTTGAAGAGGAAAATTGATCAAGATTTAGCCGGGATAGAGAGAGTTGAGAATAAGGCTCAAAAACAAGTTTATGAGCTAATTAATAAGGCTGATTTACTTCTTTTTATGGTTGATAGTAAAGCTGGCATTTTGCCAGAGGACAAAGATATTGTTAAGTTTTTACAAAAGAGAAATTATCAAGATAAAACAATTTTAGTGGTTAATAAAGTAGATAGTTTTAATCAAAGATTTGAGGCTAGTCAATTTAATAAATTGTCATTAGGAGAACCTATGCTTATTTCGGCTACTACCGGCTCTGGCTCAGGGGATTTATTAGACCTAGTAGTTGATTTTTTCAAAAAAGATAAAGGCAAATTTTTAAAATCTAAAAAAGAAAACGAGCAAGAAAAAATTAATCTATGTATTATTGGTAAGCCTAATGTTGGAAAGTCTTCTCTTTTAAATTCTTTGTTGGGGTATGAGAGGGTTATCGTTAGTGATATGCCTCACACTACCAGAGAACCACAAAACACTGAACTTGTTTATAAGAATAAGGCTTTGAATATAATAGATACTGCTGGAATTAGTAAAAGAGGTCAAAAAACAAAAGGTTTGGAAAAATATGGAATTATTAAATCAATGCAAACATTAAGAAGAGCCGATATTGTTTTATTGGTTATTGATATTAATGACCCAATGACTAAACAGGATTCTAAATTAGTTGAAGAGATAACCGAGCTGGGAAAAAGTTTTATAATTATAGCTAATAAATGGGATTTAATTGAAGATCGTGATACTAAAAAATGGACCAGAGAAATTAATATGCAATTTCCTTTTATTTTGTGGGCGCCGATATTGTTTGTTTCGGCCGCAACCGGAGAAAAAACAAAAAAAATATTTGATTTAGTTTTATCAATTGATGAAGCTCGTAAAATGGAGATAAACGAAACCGCTTTAGATAGGTTTTTGAATAAAATGATTAAGATTCATAAACCTTCTAAGGGTAAGGGAGTTAGGCATCCTAGAATCTATAGTCTTAAGCAAAAATGGGTTAATCCACCTAGATTTGAAATAAGGATTGGCTCACAAGAAGATTTACACAAGTCCTATTTGCGTTTTTTAGAGAATAGAATTAGAGAGAATTTTGGGTTTGTAGGAACGCCGGTAAGAGTGTCCGTAAAAAAGAACAAAAAAATTCATGGAACCAGGGGATAATTATATTTACCAAAAAAGTTTTTTGTGCTATATTAGTTCTTAGTTAATTTATTAATTAATAAAAAAATATGTTTAAAAAAACAATTTTATTTTCGACAATTTTATCATTAGTTTTTTTGTCAGCTTGTAGCCTAAAAAAAGATAATGTTATTAGTATTGAGGAGGCTAAGGTTAAAACTGAAAAATTTGTTAATGAAAATTTTATGGATCCGGAGTATCCTGTTACTATTGTCTCAGTTGTAGAAGATGAACAAACTGATTTGTATAAGGCCTCTATTGATTTAGGGAACGGAGAATTAATTGATGCTTATATTAGTAAAGATGGAAAAAAGTTTTTTCCTCAAGCCTATGAAATAGCTGAACTAGAAAAAACCTTAAATCAAGACACTACTGAGTCTGAGGGGGATACAGCTTCGGTTAATACTAGCAATGATTCAGGAACCGAAATTAATGCTGATTACTTTAATGAATCAGCCGATTTTGAATCTGATAAAAAGGTGGTCATCTATTTTTTCTGGGGCGATGGTTGTCCTCATTGTTCTAGCCAAAAAACTGCTATGTCAGCTTGGGCTGAAAAATATTCTGATATTGAGATAAAAACTTATGAAACTTGGAACAATACTGATAATAGAGTTGTCCTAGAAAGCTTGGCAGCTGCTTATAATACTACAGTACAAGGAGTTCCAATGACTTTCATTGGTGATAAATTTTGGGTTGGTTATGCTGATTCTTTCGGAGAGGAAATGCAAGCCAAGATTGATGAGTGTTTAAAAGGTTCTTGTGAAAATCCAGGTAAGCGAATAAAATAAATAAAAGCGTCTTTCTTAAAAATAAAAAAAATCGGAGTAATCCGATTTTTTTATAGTATTTGTGTTAGAGATTTTAATACTTTATTTGAATAAATATTTGCCCAGAAAGAAAGACTAAATACATTAATAGCAAGAAAAAACCTTCTCGGCGACTTAATAATCTGTCAGTTTTATAAAATATAAACAGAACAATAAAAAGGGCCAGAGTAAAAAACATTAAAAATATATAAGGTAAATCTATTTCTATTTCAATAGTTTTTATAACACTTAAAATTCCTAGCATTAAAGTGTTGCTCATGGCTGATCCGATTAAATTACTAAAAGATAAGTCTTCAGCTTTTCTCTTAAAGGACCTGATAGCTATAATTAATTCTGGCAAATTTGTTCCGATGGCGTAAAAAAGAAGCCCCACAATAAAGATAGAAATATTATAATCTTGCAGTATAAAAATAGTGGTCCTGACAATTAATTCCGAGGAAATAATTAATCCGACAATACCTATTAAGATAAACATTAAATGCTTGTTAATTTCTTTTCGGTTGACAATTTCTATTCCTAGCGATCCTATTTGTCGATGGTTTTTATATAAATAAAATATTAATAAAAGATATCCAGCTATAAGTAAAATTCCATCTATATAATTTAATTGCCCTTTAAAACCAAGTATTAGCGGTAGAAACAAGAATATTAGAGTTATTAAAAACGGCCAAGCTTTTTTTTCGGTATGTATTTTTCTGTTTAAGATAGCACTAATAGCCATTACTAATCCAAAAAGAACTATAATCCCTCCTAATAAATTGCCAAAAGATATAGTTGAAATTCCAGAGATTGTGGAGTTTATCCCAATGGCCATCTCTGGTAAGCTAGTCATTATTCCCAAGATTATTCCTAGAAAGAATATTTTTATTCCTAATTTTTCTCCAGTTTTTCTAAGATGTACAACTATTAGGTCAGCTGACTTACTAATAATAAAGAATAGGGTTAATAGGGCGAGTATGGCTAGTATTTTTGTTAGCATATTTTTAAGTTAATTATGTATTTTAAGTATAGCAAATTTTTGATTATAAAAAAAATATGGTATAATTTTGTCATTAAGTTTCTATTGACCCAATTAATCAAATGATATAATATCATAGGAATTAGTTAAATAATATTAAATTTTTTATATGGAAAATGAACAAAATAAAGAAAAATCAACATCTTTTATCCAAATGGAATCTGATGTTTTAGCTTTCTGGAATAAAAATAATATTTTCTTGAAATCGGTTGAGCGTGAATCTTCTCAAGGCGACTATGTTTTTTATGATGGCCCTCCTTTTGCTACTGGAACACCTCATTACGGCCATATTATTGGTCAAATATTGAAAGATTTAGTGCCTAGGTTTTTTACAATGAAAGGTTATCGAGTAGAAAGAAAATGGGGCTGGGATTGTCATGGCCTTCCAATAGAAAATATAGTTGAAAAAGAAATAGGTAGTAAGAGTAAAAAAGCTATTGAAGAATTGGGTATAGAAAAATTTAATTATTCCTGTCGTTCCAAAGTTTTAGAATACGCTGAGGAGTGGTATAAAGTTTCTGATAAATTAGGTCGCTTTGTTGACCAAAAGAATGCTTATCATACTATGGACTTAAACTATATGGAGTCTATTTGGTGGGTTTTCAAGACTTTATTTGACAAAGGCTTGGTTTATAAAGATTATCGTTCTATGCATGTTTGTCCTCGTTGTGAAACTACTTTGTCACAGTCAGAAGTAACAGAAGGTTATCAGGATATAAAGGACTTGTCTTGTATAGCTAAATTTAGATTACTAGACGAAGAGAATACTTTTGTTTTAGCTTGGACGACTACTCCCTGGACACTTATTGGTAATGTTGCCTTGGCTATTGGCAAAGAAATTGATTATGTAAAAATATCTTATCAAGAAGAGGGCGGGCAAATAGAGAAATATATTTTAGCCAAAGAAAGATTGACGGATGTTTTGAAGGATAAAAAATATGAAATAGTTGAAGAGTTTAAAGGAGAAAAATTGTTGGGTAAAAAATACCAAGCTTTATTTGACTATTATGTGAACGACGAGAGACTAGAGAATAAAGAAAACTCTTGGCAGATTTATGATGCTGAGTTTGTAAACACCGAAGACGGGACTGGTATTGTTCATATTGCCCCAGCCTTTGGTCAGGATGATATGAATTTAGGTAAAGAAAAAAAATTGGCTTTTATTCAGCATGTAAATATTGATGGTAATTTTAAAGAAGAGGTTGTCGATTTTCCATCCCTAAATGTTAAGCCTAGCGGAGATCATATGACAACCGATATTGAAATTATTAAGTATTTAGCTGGAAAGAAATTATTGTTTTCTAAAGAAAAATATGAGCATAGCTATCCCCATTGTTGGCGCTGTGATACTCCTTTAATTAATTATGCAACTTCATCTTGGTTTGTAAGTGTTACTAAAATAAAAGAAGACTTGCTGAGAGAGGCTAAAAAAATTAATTGGTCACCAGATTATTTAAAAGAAGGTCGTTTTGGCAATTGGTTGGAAGGTGCTCGTGATTGGTCAATTTCTCGTCAAAGATTTTGGGCTACACCCTTGCCTATTTGGGAGTGTGCTTGCGGAGAAAGAAAAGTTATTGGTTCAGTTGAAGAACTAGAAAAATTAAGTGGACAAAAAATAAGCGATATTCATAAAGACGTAGCTGATAAGATAGAGTTCGAATGTCCTAGTTGTAGTGGGAAGATGAAAAGAATCCCAGATGTTTTAGATTGTTGGTTTGAAAGTGGTTCGATGCCTTATGCTCAGCTTCATTATCCTTTTGAAAATAAGGAAAAATTTGAGAAAAACTTTCCGGCTGAGTTTATCGCTGAAGGAATTGATCAAACCAGAGCTTGGTTTTATTATTTACATGTTATTTCCGTTGGTCTTTTTGGTTTAAATGCTTTTAAAAATGTTATAGCTAATGGTATGGTTTTAGCCGAAGATGGTAAAAAAATGGCCAAAAAGCTTAAAAATTATCCAGACCCAATGATGATTTTGGATAAATATGGTGCTGATTCTTTGAGAGCTTATTTGCTTTCCTCTCCAGTGGTTCAAGCTGAAAATTTTAATTTTTCTGAAAAGGGGGTAGCTGATTCTTTGAGAAAAAATATTATGCTTTTGAATAATATTTATAATTTTTATCAAACGTACGAATCCGAATTAGATGAAGATAATTATAGTAATTACAGAGATAGTCAAAATATTTTGGACTTATGGATAATTGAAAAAACAAATATTTTAATATCCGAAGTGGAGGCATCAATGCTAGCCTATAATCCAGTGAAGGCCATGAGGCCAATAACAGCATTTTTTGATGAGTTTTCTACTTGGTATTTAAGGAGAAGCAGAGAAAGATTAAAAGGTGATAATCAAAAGGACAAAATTTATTCTCTATCTACAATGCGATTTGTTTTTCTAAACTTGAGCAAAGTCATTGCCCCTTTTAT
>ENA-UOWO01002664-UOWO01002664.1-activated-sludge-metagenome-genome-assembly--contig:-NODE-2664-length-21846-cov-8.431738_pt1 | contig 21846 bp, 25 predicted proteins | sample MGYA00238148_ERZ761564 | MGnify/ENA primary metagenome ERZ761564 (study PRJEB28885, sample SAMN05720194) | activated sludge metagenome | isolation source: Anaerobic digester | place: USA... | reverse complement strand
CACCGACATGTGTACGTCACCGAGATCGTTCACGTTCTCAAGGGCAATCTGACACTGCGCATCGACAAGGAAGTGAAGGTGATGGGTCAGAATGCCGTCGCCTACATCCCGCCCCAGACGTTCCACGAGTATCTGAACGATTCGGGCGACGTCGTCGAGTTTCTCCAGTATTTCTCCCCATCCGGCCCCGAAGAAGAGTACCGAAACTGGGAGCGCCCGGATGCGCCGAAGCAGGTGATCCAGCCCAAGACCGGCCCCGCCAGCCCGACCGAGATCGTCCGGCCGTCGCTTCCGCCGATTCCCGGCAGCCCCCGCGTGCTGGTCGGCACGGTCCAGGAATCCGCCGCCGATGCCGGGCAGCCGGAAACGGTCGTCGCGACGCAGGCGGCCCCGGTTGCCGAAACGAAGAAGCCGGCTCCCGCGAAGCCTTCGAAGATGGAGTTCAAGCTGAAGAACAAGGACCACGCGGTCCGTCTCGAGACCCCGGCGGCCTCGGCATCCAAAGGCCTGGCGGTCGGCACTCCCCGGGAACGCCCGTGAGCCTCATCGACCGGCCCCGGTCGTATTTCAGCCCCGGCCTCCTCGACGAATCGATCGAGGAAAACCGGAAGAAGCTTTCCGCCGACCCGGGGAATCACCTGCTCCGTCACGGCCTGGCCAACGCCCTGATGCGGGCCGGTCGCGTCGAGGAGGCGCTCGCGGAGTACAAGACCTGCGTCGAGCAGAACCCCTCGCCGGAGTATCAGATGAACTACGGCAAGGCCCTGCTGAACGCCGGCTGCTATGAAGAGACGGTGACCGTCCTCCAGCGCGTCGTCGCCGCCGACCTCCGGTGGCCGGATGCCTATTTCCATCTGGCGCGCGCCTATCGGGGCATCGGCGATCTGACGAAGGCGGACGAACTCCTCCGCCAGGCCATCGCCCTCCATCCGAAATACCGCGAGGCGATCAACGAGCTGGCCCAGAACCTCGAACAGGCGGGCCGCCCCGAGGATGCGCTGCGCGAGTACAAGAAGGTCATCGCCCTGTTCTTCGCCGAGTATCAGTTCGAGGATACCGACGCTTACGATTACGAGCTGTCGGTGCTGTTCGACCGGCCCGAACTGGTCGAGGAGTCGATCCGGCAGTTGCGCCAGTTCGTGCAGAAATACCCCGGCTACGCCGACGGGTATTACAAGCTCGGCCAGGCCCTCGAGGCCAAGGGACTGGCGAACGAGGCGATGCTCGCCTTCCGCCGGGCCCTCGAGATCAACCCCCGGTATGAAAGCGCCCGCCGGCGGTTCTGGAAGAGATCCTGAGCGTAATATATATTTATTAGAATATAATACCCGGAGAAATTCATGCAGGCCAAGGCCCCGTCCGCGCCCCGCAAGCGTCTCGGCGACACGCTGGTCGAGGCCGGTCTGATCACCGCCGACCAGCTGAAAGAGGCCCTGCAGAAGCAAAAGTCGCTCGGCATCCGGCTCGGCAAGGTGCTCGTCCAGGCGGGCATGGCCACCGAGGAGAGCATTGCCGTGACGCTCGCGCGGCAGATGAACATCCCCTTCCTCGATCTGAACACGCTGACGATCCGGCCCGAGGTGCTCACGACGATCCCGGAAGGCATCGTGCGCAGCCACACGCTGCTTCCGATCTCGCTCGAGGGAAACCGGCTCCAGGTCTCGATGCTCGACCCGCTCGACGTGTTCATCATCGACGAGATCAACTACCAGACGGGCTACGAGATCGACATCGGCATCAGCCCCGAGTCCCAGCTCGAGGCCGCGATCCGGCATTATTACGGCACCAGCGAGTCGCTCCAGGCGGCCGTCGACACCCTCGCGGCCGAGCGGCGCGAGGAAGTGAAGAAGCTCGACGAGAGCTTCTTCACGACCTTCGACATCGGTGCGGGCGGTGAGGCCGCCGCCCCGATCATCAACCTCGTCAACACCGTCATCCAGCAGGCGATCGCCGACCGGGCCAGCGACATCCACATCGAGCCCGACGAAGAGGTGATCCGCGTCCGGTACCGGCTCGACGGCATCCTCAACGAGCTGATGAAGGCCCCGAAATCGATCCAGAGCGAGCTGATCTCGCGTCTGAAGCTGATGGCCCAGATGGACATCTCGGAGAAGCGCCTTCCGCAGGACGGCCGCATCAAGGTGAAGGTGAAGGAGACCTCGATCGACCTGCGCGTCTCGGCGCTTCCCACCGTGTTCGGCGAGAAGATCGTCATCCGCATCCTCGACAAGAGCCGCATGCAGCTCACCCTCGACCAGGTCGGCTTCGACGAGGAGCTGCTGGCCCAGTTCAAGGCGATCTCCCTCTCCCCCAACGGCATCTTCCTGATGACCGGCCCGACCGGCTCGGGAAAGACCTCGACGCTGTATGCCGCGATTAACTTCATCCGGAACGGCCAGATCAACATCACGACGGTCGAAGACCCCGTCGAATACCTGATCCCGAGCATCAATCAGGTCCAGGTGCGGCCCGACATCGGCCTGACCTTCGCGCGCACCCTGCGCTCGATCCTGCGCCAGGACCCGAACGTCATCCTCATCGGCGAGATCCGCGACTTCGAGACCGCCCAGATCGCGATCGAATCTGCCCTCACCGGCCATCTGGTCTTCTCGACCCTGCACACGAACGACGCGGCTTCGGCCGTGACCCGCCTCATCGAGATGGGCGTCGAACCGTATCTCGTGGCCTCGGCCGTGATCGGCGTCGGCGCGCAGCGGCTCGTGCGGCGCATCTGCCCCTCGTGCCGCGTCACCACCCAGCCGGATGCCGCGGCGAAAGCCCTGTTCGAGGGAAGCGGCATGGAACCCGATATCCTCTCCCGGGGAACGGGCTGCCTGACCTGTCGCCGCACCGGGTATGCCGGCCGCACCGCGATCCACGAGATCATGACCCTGAACGACGAGATCCACGCCCTGATCCTCGACTCGGCCCCGGCCCGCACGATCCGCAAGGCCGCGATTGCCGGCGGCATGCGCACGATGCGCGAGGACGGGCTTCGCAAGGTGGTCCGGGGCATCACCACCGTCGACGAGGTGGTCCGCCTCACCCGGCGCGAAGAGGGCGAAGCGGCGCCCGCCCGGCCCCGATGAGCCGACGCCGGTTCTCGTACCGGGCGCTCGATGCCCACGGCAAGCCGATGGACGGCGTGATGGAGGCCGAATCCACGGAAGAAGTCGGCATCTGGCTGGCCGACCGCCAGTATTACGTGCTCGAGATCTCCGAGGCCCCGCTTGCAACCCTCGCGGCAGCGGCAGAACGCACGGCCCTGCACATCTCGCAGGTCGAAATGAATTATTTCCTGATGCAGCTTTCGAGCCTGCTGAATGCCGGCTGTCCGCTGATCCAGAGCCTCCAGGCCCTCCACCGGCAGCTTCCGCCAAGCTCGCTCAAGACGCTCCTTCAGGAGATCAAGGAGAAGATCGAGTCGGGTAAATCCTTCTCCGACGCGCTCAAGGCGCATCCCGGCGTGTTCTCGACGCTGTTCGTCACGATGGTCGAGATGGGCGAGGTCGGCGGCATCCTCGACGAGGTGCTCGAGCGGTATGCCCAGATCCACGACTCGATGTACCGCATCCGGTCGAAGGTCATCAAGGCGATGATCTACCCGGCGGTGCTGCTGGGCGTGACGCTGCTCGTCAGCTGGGCGCTGCTGGTCAAGGTGTTTCCCGTCTTCATCGAGCAGGTCGCGGCGCACGGCCAGGTGCTGCCCCTGCCGACCCGTATCGTCCTGTTCCTCTCGCATCTGCTCAGTGACAACTCCCTCCTGATTTTCGGGGGAATCGGCCTGCTCGTCTTCGTCTATCTGCGGATGAGCCGCACCGAGTCCGGCGCCCGGCTCCTGAGCAGCCTGCTGCTGGGCCTGCCGGTCCTGGGAACCCTGGCGCAGAAGTTCCAGCTCGCCCTGTTTTCGCGCACGCTCGGCACCCTGCTCAAATGCGGCGTGCCGATCCTGACCTCGCTTTCGGCCGTCGAGAAGGCGCTGACGAACGAGGTGTTCCGGCTGGCCCTCGGCGAGATCAAGGCGGGCGTCGCGCGCGGCGAATCCGTCTCGGCCGGCATGGGAAAGCACCGCGACCTGTTTCCCGACAGCCTGATCCTGATGGCGGACGTCGGGGAGCGGGGCGGAAACATCGGCGCCATGCTCGAAAAGGCAGGCGTCATCTACGAACGGGACCTGGAGTCGACGATCGAGGCGGCCGTCTCGCTGATCCAGCCGCTGCTGGTGATTTTTCTCGCGCTGTTCGTCGTGCTCCTGACGATGGCGATGTATCTGCCAATGTTTGACATCATCAAAATGGTGCGTTAGACTGGCCCTCGTGCGCAGGATACATGCCTGCCGACGCATCCTGGGAGGCTCTTCATGACTCGGAACGGATTCACGCTCGTCGAACTGCTGATCGTCGTCCTCGTCATCGGCATTCTCGTTGCAATCGCCATTCCCCGCTATCAGAGCATCGCTTCTGTCGCCCGGGCCAAATCGTGCCTGTCGAACCAGAAGTCGATCGAAAGTCTGATCTCCCTCTGGGAGGCCAAGAACTTCGAACTCGATTCCGGCAAGAACCGATATGCCTGGATCGACCGCTCCGGCGTGATGCGGTGGAAATACTCGAACGCCGTTCTGCAGCTGAACGATATTGCCAAGGATACAAAGCTGTTCATCTGCCCCGAGGCCGCGAACCGCTGGGGGTACACCTGGCCGGGCTCGAGTTACAGATTCTATAACACCGACAATACCGGTCTCTGGATCATCGGCTCGACGGGGAACATGGGCGGCCGCGGCGTCGTCTGCGCCCTGCGTCTTGGGCCGCGCTGGATCGGCATGAACGGGCAGATGGGCCCCGACGGCTCGAAGGACAGCGCCCACCATTACTGGTAAGCCGGCGCATCCGGTCGCCGGGGAAAGGGCAGCCACGATGCCGCACGGCCTTTCAGGGCGGAACGCGCGGGCAGCCTTCACCCTCATCGAGATGCTGATCGTCGTCCTGACGCTCGGGATCCTGGCCGGCGCCGGAATCCGGTTTTACGCGTCCCTGACTCGCGACACCCGCATGAGAACCGCCACCGATCATCTGAACGCCTTTCTCGCAGCCTGCCGGCGGCGAGCGGATGAGCGCGGCCTGCCGGTACGTCTCACCGACGACGGAAAGCGGATCATGGCGGTCGACACCCCCGCCCTGACGTTCCCCGGTGACGGCTGGAGCCAAGCCTCCCGCGCCCGTCTCGGGGGTCTCGTCTTTTCGGGGAACCAGGTTCTCGATGCTTCGGGAACCCGGCTGGCGCGGCTCGATCTCGCGTTCGAGCTTCCGGGCGGCGGTATCGAGCCGGTCCGGCTGGAGCTGGGACAGCCATGACGACGCGCGGCTTCTCGCTTCTCGAGGTTCTGCTCTCGATGCTGATCCTGTCGGGCGCCATCACGGGCCTGTTCGGCGGCCTCCACAGCGCCGGACTGCTCGACCGGCGGGCACGGTTCGAGGAGCGGGCGGCAGCCTATGCCGAGCGGGAGCTGGAGCTGCTCAAGAGCGACCTCGCGGCCGGCACCCGGAAGAAAGGCCCGGCAAGCGCACGCGGCCGGTTCCGTCTTCCCGGGGGCTGGAAGACCCGGCTCGTCTGGGCTCCGCAGCCGCAGGAGGACAGCGTCCGGGTTGCCTGCACGATCGAGTCGGCCGGCGACCGGCTCGCCGTCGAGTCGTTCCTGTATCTGCCCGGAGCGGGGAGCGCCGTCCGATGAGAACGACACGCGGATTCACGCTGCTGGAGGTGCTGGTCACGCTTCTCATCATGGGACTGGCCACGACGGGCATTCTCCAGCTCCTCACCTATGGCACGCGGCAGTATGACGAGCTCGCGCGCGGCTGGCGGCAGCGCGAGGGGCTTTCCACGCTTCGGCGGGCCTGCCGCCAGGCGGTGATGGGCGGCAACGTCGCCGGCCTGACCCCCGCCTTCGCCGAAACGCTTCTCACCCGCTCCGGCTCGGGGCTTCGTTCGGCCGGCCTGATCGTCAGGCCCCAGGCGTCCGGCACCTGGTTCATCCAGCCCCGCCTGTATGACGACCGGAACGGTAACGGCCGGGAGGACGCGGGAGAGCCGCTTCCCCTGACCGTCTGGTGCTTCCGGGATCGGGGGGCCGCCTCATGAGCCGCTCCAGGCGCGGGTTCATTCTCTACATCACCTTCGTCGTCACGTCGGTGCTGCTGCTGCTCGTGCTCGGCGGCCAGGAGATCGTCCGGTTCAGCCTCGACATGGGCCGCTCGGCCGCCCTCGAAACCGTCGCGTTCCACGCGGCCGACGGCGGGCTCGAACGCGGCCTGGCCCGGTTCGCCACGCATGCCGCGGCGTTCCGGTTCGCTTATGAAAGCCGGCTCGATGCGCATCGCACGGTCACGGTCGAGGTCGAAGCCCGGCGCACGGCGAACAACACGTATATGCTCAGCTCCGCGGCCGGCGTTCGTGACGGGGGCCGAGAGGTCGCCCGGCGGCGGCTGGTGCGGCGCGACGTTTCCCGAACGGGCGGCAATCTCGTTCGCGGCCGGTTCGAGGAGGCCTCATGATGAAGCGGCAACGCCCTGACGGGTTGTATACGGCATTCGATCTGGGAAGCTTCGCCGTGAAGGCGGTCGTCGTCGAGCGGCTTCAGGGGCGCGACCGGCTCACCCTGATCGAGGAGGAATCGCTGCGGCCGGCCTCGGAGTTCGCGACCGAAGCCGATTACCGTGACCACCAGGTTCAGGCGATCCGGAGCCTTTCGGCGCGGCTTCCGATGAAAGAGAGCGAGCACATCGCGGCACTGTTCAACAGCCGCGAGATGCAGGTGAAGATCGCCGAGCTTCCTGCCCAGATCCAGCACGATCAGATCGAGGGGGTGCTCTGGTTCGAGGCGCGCAAGCTGCTTTCTCCGAACTTCCGGCAGGATCCGTTCATCATGGGCTACCGGCTCCTGCGCGATTCGCCCCCGACGGCGCTGGTCACCTGCATTCCCCAGGCACTTCTGACGCGGTTCACCGACCTGTTCGACGCCGCCGGCGTCACGCTGACCGGAGTCTACGGCGAGGTGTTCGCGACCTACGCCCTGCGCGAGACCCAAGATCTGGGGGCGGTTCCGACGCTGGCCTTCGCCAACGTGGGCCATGCGAGCACCTATCTGACGATCTTCGCGGCCGGGGAGCTGAAGTTCTACCGGCATATTCCGGCCGGAACGAGTGAGATTCCCGAGATGGCCGAGAGCCAGGATCTCGATGTGTATTTCCAGAAGATCCGGTTCAGCTTCGACTACTTCAAGGCGGTCAGCAAGCTGGGACAGATCGACGAGATCCGCTTCATTGGCGGCGGACCGGGCCGGGGCGAGTTCCTCAGCCATGCGCGGGAGTATTTCGCCCCGACCCGCACCGGCCCTCTCGATGTTTCGGCACGGCTCGACGTGGCGGCGGTGCTGAGCCCCGGAACGGCCGCGCTCGGTCCCAATGAGGCGGCCGTGCGGCTGCTGCCGTCGGTTCCCGCGATCGGCACGCTCCTGGCCCACCTTGATCCGAACTGCGGAACGGGCGATCTGCTCGGCCGTCTCCAGGAACGTCGCCGGGAAGCCCTTCTCGGGCAGTTGACGACGCAGATTCCCCTGTATCTGGGAAGCATCGGCATCGTTCTGCTCCTGCTGCTGCTTCTCTCGCTCCGCAGCGGGGCATCGGCCGAGCTCGAGGGGGCCCGCCAGAAGGGAGCCATCGAGCGGGCCACGCTCGACGGGCTGAGATTGAAACTGGCCGGCGCACGGAGCGCGGCCGGGGCGGTTTCGAACGACCTCCCTCCGCGCGACAGGAAGGCGCTTGCACCGCTGTTGAAGCCGCACCGGACGCCGGCGGAGGTGCTGTATCTGACCGCCCAGGCGCGGCCCGAAGGCCTGACGCTCAGCCGGATCGCCGTCATCAGCCGGCAGACCGATGCCTCAGCCGGCCTGGAGGAACGTCTCGATCAGGCCCCTGCGGCCGAACCGGGAACCACCGGCCCGGCGCCGGGCGAGGCAGCTCCGTCCCTTCCGTCCATCGATGCGGCCCAGCCCGCCCCCGAGGCAGAGCAGAACGAGGAGCTGCGCGGCGAGATCCTCGAGCTTCGCGGCCTCAGCCGCTCCCCGGAAGCCCTTGCCGCCTTCACGGCAGCCCTGGTCCGGAAGGGCGCGCTGCGCCGCGTGACCGCCGTGCGCTGCCGGTTCAGTGGCGCATCGCCCGATGGAGCGGCGTTCGTCGTGAAAGGAGAGCTGCCGTGAACAAGCTCATCACCGTCGTGGCGGCAACCCTGATCGGGCTTCTGGTCGCAAGCGCTCTCGGCTATCATCTGCTGGTCAACGGCATTCGCACCGATGCGGCGAACGAGACGGCGGCTCTCGCCGGGTTCCAGACCGAGCGCACGCTGCTCGATGCGGAATTGAAGCGGCTTTCCGACAACATCCAGACCCAGCGGCAGAACGGGGTTCCGGGACGGCCGATGCGCCCGGGCGAAGAGGGGCTGCTGCTCGGCTCGATCCTGGCTGCGGCGTCGGCCACGGACATGATCGTGCAAGGGTTCGAACTCCAACCGTCCTGGAAGGCCAAAGGCGATGCCGAGGCGATCGGGGGCGCGGCACAGCCCTCCCCCGCCCAGCCGGCCCAGCTTCCCCAGCTCGACGAGAACGGGATGCCGGTCGGTGCGGTCACCGACGAGGGCGACGAGGAGTGGCCCGGCGTCGAGATTGTTCCGGCCTCGCTGAAACTCAAAGGGACGTTTCCCTCATTCGGCCGCTTTTTCGATCTGGTGACGAAGAAGCTTCCTCTTTCCGGCATCCAGACGATGTCGCTCGATCTCGACGGCTCCGGAATCATCCGGGCCACTCTGCGCATGACGTTTCCCGTAGCCGGGGCGAGCGGCGGCAACGCCGGCGGCTCATCGGCGACCGGCCAGCGATGACCGGGATCCATTCACGGAGATGACACCATGGAAGTAGGCAAAGAAGCTTGGAAGTGGGGTCTGGTACTGATCCTTCTCGCGGTGCTCCTGCTGGTCGGACATCAGGCCTATGTGGCCGTCACGAGCCAGGAAGACTATCCGCCGCCCGAGGATTACAAGATGGGCGACTCGTTCGACATCGAACGCACTCCCGGCCCGGGAGCCGGCCAGCCGGTGTCCCTTCCGAACGTCGTCGCCTCGGAAGGCATTGCCGCGGCGCCTGCCGTCGAGCCGGCATCGGCCGGCGAAGCGATGCCGCCGATGCCGACCGAACTTCCCTCCAGCATCCCCGACTCGTTCCAGAACCTCGGTCCGGACACCCCGACCCCGGACTGGAACCAGATCAAGGATCCCTCGCAGAAGTAGGAGGCACCCATGCCCCGATCCGGCGGTCCGGCTTCCCTCATCGCCGCCGCTCTGCTGCTGGTTCTCCCGCTCCGGCTCGAGGCGGGCGAGCTTTCCTCGTCCCTCCGGACCGCCTCCGAACTGTACCGGGCCGGCCGCCTCGACGAGGCGCGGGCCGAGGCGCTGTCCGTCCAGAAGCATGTTCCGGACGATCTCGAAGCCCTGCTGATTCTCGGACGCATCGATTTTGAAGCCGCGCGGTATGCCGATGCGATGCAGTGGTTCCGCCTCGCCTCGGTGAAGCATCCGCGGCACCCGCTCGTCCGGCGGTACCGCGCCCTTCTCGAGGAGCTCGAGTACCGGAACGGGCCGTTCAGCGTCGAGCCGCTGCCCCTGCCGGTCCCCGACCGCGACGAGACGGCGCGCCGGTTCAAGAAAGGCTGGTTCGGCCCGAGTTTCCCCCATCTCTCGGAAGATTGTAAACCATCAACGATAGAACCCATCCTGAGCCGGGCGCCCCTGACCTCTCCCGCGCAGGAGCCTTCCTCTGCGGCACCGGCACCGGGGGCGGAACCGTCAGAAATTCCCGGAGACGAGCTCGAAGCAGCCGGAGCGCTGGCTGCGGGCATGTATTTCAAGGCATATATCATCTACGCCGGCATGACCGCGCAGCAGCCGGACCGGACGTCGGCGCGGCTGGGCCTGGCCCGCGCGGCGATCGGCATGGGGCGGTATGCCGAGGCGACGGAGATTCTTTCCCCGCTGCTCACGATCGGCGGGCCGGCTGAAGCGGCATCGGAAGCGCGACAACTGGCCGAGTTCGCCCGCCGTCAGATTCCCTGATCGGCTCCGGGGATCACTCCCAGCGGTAGACATCCTTCTTGCGCTGTTTCGTCGTCAGGATCATGATCTCGACGCGGCGGTTCATGTCGCGGTCGGCCTCGGTGATGTTCTCGACCTGTGGCCGGAACTCCGCGAAGCCCTGCGCCGAGAAGCGGCTCGAATCGAGGCCGATCTTCTCGGTGAAGAACCGCAGGACCGCGCAGGCGCGGGCGGAGGAGAGTTCCCAGTTTGTGGGGAACTGGGAGTTTTTCGTGGGCTTGTCATCACAGTGGCCGTCGATGCGGATGAACTGGTTCAGCTCGCCGATGACGGGCACCAGGGCCTCGAGCACCTCGTCGGAGCCGGCTTTGAGGGTTGCCGAGCCACTCATGAAGAGCACCTTCGAGGGAATGCGGATCTTCACACCCTGATCGTCGCCGGTGACGAGGATCTGGTCGCGCATCTGGGCTTTCTGGAGCTGGTTCTTCACCCGGCGCACGATGCGGGGGATGTCGGCCATGTGGCGCGGATTGGGCATCAGGAGAATGCCCTTGCCGCCGGCGACGAGCCACTGGTGCGCGCCTTTCTCCGGGTTGATGCTGAACACGGGGGTGAATGCCATTTCCAGGGCGCGGTTTTCCTGCTGGTTCCGCTTCTGGGCACCGAAGGTCGCGAACATCAGCAGCATGACGAAGAAGCAGAGCATGTTGGTGACCATGTCGCCGTAGGACAGGCACCAGAGAGGCGCGGACGGATCCGCGTATTTCCGCTTAGCCACCGGCCTTCAACTCCTCGGACAGATGGAGTTCGTTGAACTGGGTGCGCAGTTTGTCGGAGAGGTAGGAGAGCAGGCGCTCCTGGATGATACGGGGGTGGACGCCGCCGGCGATCAGCAGGCAGCCGCGGGCGATCATTTCCCCGTACAACTGCTCGTTGTTGCTGCGTTCTTCGAGTTTCTTGGCCCAGGGCATCAGGAACATGTTCGCTGCCACGGCGCCGTAGAACGTCGTGACGAGCGCGAGAGCCATGGCGGGGCCGATGGCGGAAGGATCGTCCATGTTCCGGAGAAGGCCGACCAGGCCGAGGATCGTTCCCATGAGACCGTAGGCAGGAACGACACTGGCGTAGAAGTCGATCGAGGCTTTCACGTCGGCATGCCGGGCGGCCCGGGAATCGAGTTCGGTCGTCATGACCTCCTCGATGATCTTCACGTCGACGCCGTCGACAACCATCTGAAGGCCGCGCTGGAGGAACGGGTTCTCGATCTCGGCGATTTTCGAGTCGAGCGCGAGAATGCCTTCCTTGCGCGCCACTTCGGAGATCTGAAGGATATTGCTGATGACCTTCAGGTAATCAAAATCGGGTGGAGTGGAGTATGTCCATCTGATCTGCCGGAACATCGAGGCAACGCGGGGCCAGCTGTAGGAAATACAGAGCGAGCCGGCGGATCCGCCGAACACGACCAGCACCGAGGGGAAATCCCAGAATGCAAGCGCCTCGCCGCCACCGAGCTTCAGACCGATCAGAAGACAGGAAAGGGCGAGGATGGAACCGAAGGCAGTAATCTTATCCACAACCGAGACTCCTGAGGGTTATTGAGAGCGGCGAGAGTCAAACCAGACCGCGCCGGGTTTCCAGAAGACACCCGGCCGCGGTCGAAGGATACAACGAATCAGCCCGTCAGGTCGAACTTGAAAACCAACTCGCTGACACCACCGTCGGTGACGCGGAAGGAATCGACGGCGATATGGAACTTGTAGGGGGCCACCTCGGCCAGGCCGAGCACCATGCCCTTCCGCAGCTTTCCGGCCTCGATGTTCACGGCCGGGATCCGCAGATTCCGGACGACATTCTCGCCTTCCATCAATTTTATATCAAAAGCAATATTTTTCAGGCTGCCGTTCTCTTCCTCGTCGACATCCCATCCCTCGCGGTAGGAGACCTTCAGCCAGTAGTTGTGGCCGTTCAGCGCGAGGGGCTTGTCGCGCAGGAACTCCTCGTCGGTCGGGTGGGGGCTGTAGTTCAGCATGCGCACGTAGGAGAACAGCCGGCCGGGCTTTTTGGCCGAGGCCATCGTGGCCGGCCGGGCGGCGGGCTTGCCGTTTTTCGCAACGGCCGTCCTGGCCGTGGGAGCCATGGTCGCCGCGGCGGCCGGGGCCATGGGCTTGACCGAGGTCACCATCGCGACGCTGCCGGCGCGGGGAAGTTCGGCGGGCGGCGGCACGAGGGCCAGAGACCCGGGCTGCACGGCTGCCGGGGCGGGGGCTGCCACGGGCATGACGGGAGCGTTCCGGCCGGCCGGCATCGCCGTGGCCCGGCGCGCCGCCGCAGCGTTGGCCTGGGGTGTGGATGAAGCGGCCCAGGAGAGGCTTCCCATCACGAGAATCCCGGCACCGATGCAAAACACTTTTTTCTTGTCCATCATACTGTTTCTCCTCACCTCAGTTGTTGCGGGCGCCACCGTTGATCCAGTTGGCGATCAGTCCCTGATCCGACGTGGAAAGCGCCGAGCGGTTCTTGGGCATGCGGGGCGTCTCGGTGCCCTTGATGCGGCGCATCAGCTTGCTGCTCTGGGCGTCGTAGGGATACACGACGGCCCCGTAGCGCGAACCCTTCATGAGATTGGTGTAGCTGTTCAGGCGCAGTCCCGAAGCGGCGGTCGCATCGTCATGGCAGCCCACGATCGAGCAGTTCACCATCAGGATGGGCAGGATGTTCCGGGAGAAACTTCCGCCCATCGACACGAGGGTCAGGTTGGTGGTCGCGGTCAGGCCGTTGTCGACCGTCACCGTGATCGAGTTCGAGTTGTAATCGGCCGCGTTCGCCGTGACGGTGTAAACACCGGGCTCCACATCCGAAATGGTGAAGTGGCCGTTGATATCCGCGTTCACGGTGGAGGTGGACGGCGAGGTGAGAACGGAGGCGCCGGCGACGCCGATTCCGGTCTGGGAATCGACGATCGTTCCCGAAATGCTTCCCCGAAGCGTCGTGCGCGTGCCGCAGCCGACCGCCGTGAGCAGCGCCACTCCCAGGATAAAGGCAAGGAATACCTGATACCGTTTCAACATAGCGCCCCACTCCTTCCGTGGTGTGAATCCATACGACATCTCATCGGCAGAGACCGGTGGGAAATTGAGAGGGCTCTTCGATGGATTTTCCGGCGCATGGTATAATGCCGCCATGATGCGATTCGATTCGAACGGGAAAGCGGGAAGCGGACGGCGCGGGGAAAGCCTTCTCGAGCTGCTGCTGGCCGCCTGCCTGATGACGGTAGCCCTCGTGCCGCTGTTCCAGGTATACCGGCTGTCGCGGCCGCCGGAGCGGGCATCGGACATGGAGTTCTCGGCAACGCTGCTCGCCCGCCACGTCATCGAACGGATCATCGCCCTCCGGAAAGCCGACCCGGCCTACCTCCCCGGCATGACCTCGGAAGAACCGGTCGTTGCGCCGGCCGACGGGTTCCAGCCAGTCTCGGAGCACTTCCGAGCGCTGTTCGGCCATGAGAACGGCATCGACCGGAACGAGCTGCCCGCGCTGTATGAGGCTCTCGAGCCGTTCCGGTGCCGCGTCGACACGTATTATCTCGACGGAGGGCATTACAAGATCATCGTCTATATCGAGTATGAAGAGAGCGGACGGCCGAAGCGCGTCTTCCTCGAGCGGCTGCTTCCCGCCCCCGCCACCCCCGACCTGACCGGAGACACTCCATGACCCGGCGACGCGGCATCGGTTCGATCGAAATCCTGCTTCTGGGCATCTTTCTGCTGATGCTCGGGGCGACGCTGGTCATGGTGTGGCAGTTTTCCCGGCATACCGACCCGACGACGCTCCAGGGCAAAGACCTGATCGGCTCGTATGAGCGGACGATCGAAGCGCTCAGCCGGGACACGCGGATGGCCGTTTCCTTCCTTGCCGGTCGCGAGCATCTCACGCTCGAAACGGTTGCCAGCACGACGATCGAATGGGGATTTTCCGGCAATGCCCTGCGGCGGACCGAGCCGGGCCGGCCGCCCGAGGTGTTCGTCGAGAACCTGCGGGAAGGCGGCTTCACGACGGCCAGCACGACACCCGACCTGTTCTCGGTCTGGATGATCCCGATGGATGCAGGGCAAATGCCGGTCTTCACCTCATTTGCCCCGAGGGGAGGCGGCCTGTGACATCTTCCCGCTCCGGCGTCACGATCTACATGGTTCTTGCCATCCTTCTCGGCCTGGTGATCATCGGCACGACGTTCACGCTGAACTCGCTGCGCAAGATCACCCCGCCCCCGTTCCTGCTCGAGCAGAAGGCGGATTACCAGATGGAATCGGCGTTCGTGCTCTGCCTCGCGAAGCTCGACCAGCTCCCGGAAGGCGGCTCGAACGAGCCCCTGCTGCGCCAGGAAATCGCGCCCGGCGCCTGGCTCTCCGTGACCGCGACACCGGCCGGGCCGCGTCAATGGAACCTCGATGCCCGCGTGACGGCCGAGCACTGGTCGAGAGGGCTTCTGGCCCAGGCCACGAAGCGGGCTCCCGATGTCGAGGCCCCGATCGCGTCCCCCACTCTCTCACCGGACGGCACGGCTTCGGCCTCCATGACCGGCGACGGACCGGCGGTCCACACCCCGGGCTGGTCGCTCCGGTTCCTTGCCGCCGAGTCCCCGGCCGCTCCTCCGGCGGAAGCAGGCAGGACTCCCTGAAACCGCCATTCCAACCGGACCTGCGGCCGGGAGGCAGGCTCCGGACCAGGGCGGGCATGGTCATGATGCTCGTCGTCGTGCTCGGCGGCATCCTTCTGCTGCTCGGCCTGACCCTGCACCAGTATGCGGGCCGCCAGGAAGCCAACATCCAGCACATCACCTCCGGCGAGATCGCGCACTTTCTCGCCGAATCCGGGCTCCAGGTCACCATCCGGACGGTCCGGGACACCCTCAGGGACGCCGGAATCGACGGTGGCCAGGGGAATGCAGAGCTCACCCGGCTTCTCACCAGTCCCGGCACCCTTCCGGACACGTCGCTGATGCCTCTCTTGAAAGACTCGTGGAACGACGATCTCAAGGGGTTCGCCGCCGAAGTCGACCGGACGGCGGGCATCCGCGTGGAAGTCTGGCTGCGCGAGTTCCGCCAGACCGAGACGAATCCGGCCGAGTGGGCCGATCCGACGGCCCGGTCCGGGTATCTCACGATCGAATCGACCGGGGAATACAAGGGCGTGCGACGGGTTCTGACCGTGAAGCGCCAGGTGCATGTCGCCAGTATCCTGCCTCCCGTGGTCTCGAAGTTCACGCTCCACGTCGCCGACGCGATGCGCGGGCAGGAGGGTCGATATAATATCATTCGCAATGATTATGCCGGCAGCATCACCGACGGCCCCCGGCCGGTGATCTGCCTCAACCACGACACCCCCGAGTCTCCGCTCGAGCCGCGGCCGCTGGCCGAAGTGCTGTCGGCCGAGCCGGCCCCGGATGCCTGGACGAAACGGGGCTGGATCCATCTCGGAGGCCGGCGTATCCGTCTCCAGATCACGTCGGGGGCTGGGGCAATGGGCGAGATCTTCCATTTTTACGACGTCGGCAACGTGAACACCTTCCAGGCGATCCGGTTCAAGACGCCGGCCGACCAGCTTCCCGAGCTCTTCTCCCGCCCGGTGCAGCTTCCCATCGACACGGATCCGCTCCGCCAGGCTTCCTACCGGTTCGGCCACGGCTTCGTGATCGAGGGGTTCCACGACAAGAGCAGCCGGGCGGATCACGACGCAATGTATCAGGGCGACGTCCTCTCGGCCGCCGACAAGAACGCGTACGGCGCCCAGTCCTCCCAGCTCCATCTGTTCGGCGAAGCCCGCAAGGGATTCCAGTCCCGCACGAAGGTCGTCGGGAACGTGACCGCGGCCTTCCCCCGGTTCGCGAGCCTCGATGTCATCCCCGAAGACGCGGGAATCGCCGAACGGTTCTCCCGGCTCCGGCCGCCTCCGATGTATCTGCTTCCCTCCATGTCCGAACAGACCTTCGATGCGGGCCGCGAGATCCGGGACATCCTGAAGCGCCGCACGGGCGGGCCGATTCTCGCGGCCGGCCTCATCTGCTCAACCGCGGCGGAGTACATGAAGCTGACGAGCGGAATCGTCGAGACTCCCTATGCAAAAATATATAATATCATGCAGGATATCGCCGAATCCGTGACGCCCCGGGTGTATCCTCCGACACGCACCCTTCTCGACCAGGATGACGGCTCGGCCCTGGAGCTGAAGCGCGATGCGTTCCTGCTGTATAAGGGCCCGGCCGCGGCCCCTCATGCCGCCACGGTGATGCAGAGGCGTGCCCGACGCGAGTTCACCGACATCGCCGGGTTCTGGAACGCCTGCTACGACACGAAGACCGGTAAACTCCGGCTGAACGACCTGGTCCGGATCCGCAACGACGAGGGGCTGACCTTCGCCCTGCCCCCCGCGGGAAAGCCGTCCCCGCTCGGTGTCGAGGGTGGCGGACTGATCGTGCTCGACAAAGGGAACCTCTCGCTGCGCGGGGTCACGATGGCATCGCCGGGAGACGCCCTCACCATCGTCCTGATGAGCGGCTCCAGCGTCTCGATCGAGAACACCCTGCCCAACCACGTGAACGTCCTGGCCCCCCAGGCGGATCTCGCCTGCCATGCCCGGATGGACCTGACGGGCACGCTTGCCGTCGGCAACCTCCCCCCCGATCCCCGCTCCGCCGGCGGCGTGATCCGCTACCGGCAGCTCCAGGACCCGACCCAGCCCGGCAGCCAGGCCTTCTATCGCATTCATATCGAGGACCGGGACGACATCTGGCATGAATAACATACTTATTGCAAGACATCGCCGGGCGCTGACCCTGGTCGAGATTCTCGTGGCGGTCGGCCTGCTCAGCGCGGTGATGATCCCGGTCATGCTCACCTTCGGGGCGGGAAGCCGGGGCCTGACGATGAGCGCCGAGGATCTGACCACCCACACGGCGGCCCTCGAACTCGTCGAGCAGATGATGGCCGCCCCGTTCGACCTGGTTCCGACGGGCGTGTTTCCCCACGACCGGATCCGGGACAACCAGGCGATGTCCCCCGCGACGCCGTTGCGATTCCATATCAGCGACGTGCCGGGCATCGAACGGCGGATGACCGTTTCCGAAGTCTCGAAAAACGGCGTGGTCCGGTTCAAGAAGATCGCCGTGACGGTCACGATGACGGGGCAGAATGCCAAAGGCTCCGGGCGGAGCGTGACGGTCAAGACCCTGCTGGCGAAGGAGAACTGAGTGACGGTTTCACGTGAATCCGCAAAGCCGCCGTACATAAGGTACCGCGGCTTCACCCTCGTCGAGATGCTGGTCGTGATGGCGATCGCAACCCTGCTGATCGGCGGAATCGTGCTGCTGCTCACCCAGTTCAGGCGGGGCTTCTCGAAAGGCGAGGAGACCGGGGTCGCTCTCCAGGAGGCCGGGATGTTTCTGGCGATGCTCCGTAATGATCTCATCAATGCCGTCCCGGACCCAACCCTCCCACCCGAGAAGCGGCAGGAGTCGGTCCGTGCCACGCCGACCGGCATCTCGTTTCCGGTGTACACCGGGGAGCGCGACCGGACAGCCCGCATCACCTATTCCTACCAGCCTGCCGACACCCGCGGATCGATTTCACGAGCGGTCGACGGGGGGCGGCCCCGCACCCTGGTGAACGGCCGGGTGGCCTCTCTGACCTGGGAAGTATGTACCGAACAGATCACCGCAACCGGCCCCGGGTCCGGCACGAAAAGAATCTGGATCGATGTACATGCCCGCATTGGGGGTCAGGGGAAAGCCGGCGTCAAGGGGCGGGAAATCGTCCTGACCACCAAGCTGTTTCCCGCCCGGCTGATCAGACAATTGAACTGAACCCTCAGGCCGCGAAACGCGTCAGGAATATGGGCATCATTCACCGAAACGTGTTCGCCTATTCCCCACATGGTGGCTGTATAATGATAGAAGACTTCATATTCGGACCAGGGAGGTATCTCATGAACGCGCGGCTACGGACGCTCACGCTCGTTCTCGTATTTTCGCTCGCGATTCTTTTCCAGGCCGTTCCGGGAACGGTTCGGGCCCAGTCGGGAAGCTATCTCGACACCCTGTATCAGGCATCCGAATCCGGCCAGAGTAAGGAAGTCGAACCGGCGGCCGATGCCTCCCCGGCCGCGGAGGAGCAGGCCCCGTCTGCCGCGCCCGCCTCGACGGATACGAACGCCGGCCAGGTCCAGTTCCAGCAGTGCCCGTATTCGTCGGCCCAGTTCGAATCGATGATCAGAAGCATCATCCAGCAGATCCTGTCGAAGTTCGGCGCGGGCATGGGCGGCCGTATCATCATCATCCGCATCCCGCAGACCGGCACGACCGGCACCCCGGGCACGACGACAAAGCCGCCGACCACCACCCCGACCCAGCCGACCCAACCCACTCAGCCGACGCAGCCGACCACCCCGCCCACGACGACGGGCACCTCTTCGACGGCCGGCCTGAAGGGGGAAATGAAAGCGAAATACGGGATCGACGCCGTCGATGGGGATGGCGCCACCTGGAGCCAGCGCCAGCTCGAGGAAGCGAACAAGGTGCTCGCGACCTTGCCGAACGGGTTCCGCTCCAACACCAAGAGCATCCAGCGTGACGCGGTGTTCCAGAGCCCCGGCGTTCTCGGGTATGTCCGGATGGGCATTCCGACCGTTCACCTGCTGAACAGCGCCTGCTACCAGGGCACGTTCCAGGGGACGCTCGTTCACGAGATGACGCACACCTTCCAGGCCAACAACCCGCAGGTCACCCGGGCCTGGCAGCAGCAGTTCTGGGGAAGCGGCCGCCCGAATCCGCCGTCGGTTTCCAGCTACGGGAACACGCAACCGGTCGAGGATTTCGCCGAGTCGGTGCGTCAGTTCTGGCAGGCAGGCTCGAAAATGAAGCAGACGCAGCCCGCGCGATATGAGTTCATCCGCCGCCACGTCATGGAAGGGAAGGAATTCTGATGCGCACCTCTCTCCGACTGATCGGCATTCTCGTTCTTCTCGTCATCACGATCGCTGCGGCCGAGGCCATGATCGCCACGCTCAAGCTTCCCGACCTGGTGCGGAAAGCCGATATCATCGCCCTGGTCACGGTCGTTTCGACGTCCGAAACGGCCACCGACAAGGACCAGATCACGACATGCCGCAACGAGCTGAAGCTGGACAAACTGATCAAGGGCATCTGGAAGCCGACCGAGCCGATGGTCGTGGAGACCCGCCAGTCGGGCCAGCCCGGTCAGATCGGCTGGATTGAGGATCAGCCGCAGTTTCCGGCCAAGGGGCAGCAGTGTCTCGTGTTCCTGGCCCGGTCGCAGAACGATGTCGACCGGCTCGAGATCGTCAATCTCGTCCAGGGCATCTGGCCGATCATCGAGGGCCAGCCCGCAGGCATGGGCCTCGGAACCAAGGTTTCGCAGATCGAGGAGATCGTGAAACAGCAACGCAACTGATCCGCCTCTCTCGCGAAAGCCCCTGGCCGTACGGTCAGGGGCTTTTTCGTCGGCGGCACAGCCGGAGCCAGCCAGGAACGGGGTGCTGCACGACGCCCTCGGCAATGCCGAGGTCGAGAATCCAGAGAATGTCGGAGCCGGAGGCGATGAGGAGGAGCTCATCACGCTGATGCCGGGGGATGTGCCGGTCGATCAGCCAGCGGGCCAGCTTCTTCCCGCCCGCTCCGCCGGCCGGGCGAAACCTGTCGCCGGGGCGACGGGTGCGCAGGAGGATCGGCCCCGGAAAGCGCCCGGGATCGAACCAGAGAGCGTCGTGAATAGTGCTGTCGATATTTGCCTCAATATCGAATGCCCATTTCCCCGCTTCGACGGATCGGCCCGGCTCGAGGACCAGATCGGCCGGAGCGGGCGCCTGCGCGGGGGGAGGAAGAACGACGAGACCGCCGTGCGTCCGGGCGATCGTGCGGCCCGCGATGACGACGGAGCGTCCGCACCTGTCGGATCGGACGAGATCGGCGAGCCGCGCAAGCATGGCGCGGCCGGGTTCGGCGATGCCTACCCGCCCGATGAGCCAGTGCCGGAGGATTTCGCGAAGCAGGAACCCGGATGCCCGGCTGGGAGGAGCGATGCCATCGGAAGAGCCGGTCCGGGCACTGCGGCGGGCCCGCGCTCCGACGAAGGTGGCGGCAGCGCCCAGATCGGCCGCAAGGTCGCAGATGCGGCCGATCATGCCGGGCCGAAGACGTTCGAGAAGGGGGAGCAGCTCGGCACGGATGCGGTTTCGGAGGAATCGGGGCGAGTCGTTGGAAGGATCCTCCAGCCATCGCTGGTCCAGCGTCTCGAGAAGGGTACGCAGATCAGACCGCGCATGTCCAAGGAGGGGGCGCCAGAGACGGAGCGGCGCACCGTCGATCACGAGGCGGCTGCGGGGGCGGATTCCCGCGAGTCCCTGGAGGGAGGTTCCGCGCAGAAGGCGCATCAGAACGGTCTCCGCCTGGTCATCGGCGGTGTGGCCAAGCGCGACGGCATCCAGCCGTTCCTCGCATGCGATCCGGGCGAAGGCGGCCAGCCGGCCGGCCCGCGCGGCAGCTTCGCTGGGAAACGGGCCGGCTTCATCCCTGGCAGCCGCGAGAGTCACGCCGCGAAACGGCAGGCCATGGGCTTCGGCGAGGATGCGCACCCAGTCCGCCTCGGATGCACTTTCGGGGCGCCATCCATGGTCGACATGGATCACCGTGAGCGAGCAGCAGCCCGACTCCTGGAGCGGCAGCAAAAGACGTAGCAGCGCGACCGAGTCACCGCCTCCGGAAACAGCGACGCCGAGGCGCGTTCCGGGGAGATGCGCCGCTTCATCGGCCAGCCACCGGCGCCACGGCCGCGGCAGTGTCTCGAAGGCCTTTCCGGAAAGAATCGCCACGGAGCCACCCTCTTCGGTCAAAATTCCGGCAAGAACAAAAAAGCCCCCGTTCGGGGGCTTCCTGCGGTAGCAGGGGAGGCTATCGGAATCACCCGATCAAGCCAGCATCAGCAAAGCATTTATCCTGTCGATACTTTGTGAGTTACCCCCAAAGTTACCCCCAGGTTGTCCCGTTGCCCCCCTGCGAATTACTCCCCCACAACGACACGATCATACCACACGCGACGGCCGCCACCCAAAAAGAACGGCCCCGGCTTGTCACGCCGGCGGACAGGAACCGGCCGGCACCGGATCAGCCGCCATCATCGCGGCCCATTCACCCCTACCGGCTCCGAGTCGGCACGGCTTCACCCTGACGGGTTCCGCTCGCCCGCCCCGGCCCCGTCCGGGTTCGTCGAGTCTATCAGCGCGAGAGGTTCCGCACAAGCAGACACAAGCCGGATCGGACGGCACGATAGAGCCGACCGGCCCGGCGGTGGAGAGCATCGGGAGAATGAAAGAGGGTGGCGGCCGTTACATCTCGAACGGACCGGCGGGAGACGTTCAGCAGTTCGGCGGTGGAGGTTGCGCCGGCATAGCAAAAGCACCCACACGCGGATGGTGTGAGTGCTTCGGCCCGATCGGCTTATCGTTTGAACTCCGCGAACGGGTCTACGTCGGCAAACGGGTTGTGTGAAAGATCATTTCGCGCGGAAGCCTCCACCCGCGAACGCGACGCCGGCGTCAAGCCGAACTCCACCAGGAAAGCCCGCATTTCCTTTGATGCCTTCGTGGCGATGGCAAGGTTGGGATTCTGAGCGAGAACACCATTCGGAAGCGTGATAACCAGCC
>ENA-UOWO01002661-UOWO01002661.1-activated-sludge-metagenome-genome-assembly--contig:-NODE-2661-length-21867-cov-6.317853_pt1 | contig 21867 bp, 18 predicted proteins | sample MGYA00238148_ERZ761564 | MGnify/ENA primary metagenome ERZ761564 (study PRJEB28885, sample SAMN05720194) | activated sludge metagenome | isolation source: Anaerobic digester | place: USA... | reverse complement strand
ACCCCCAACCCCCGGTTTTGGAGACCGGTGCTCTGCCAATTGAGCTATTGGCCTAAGTAAAAACCAGCTGACCCTTACTTGCCTTCTTTGTGAACAGTGTGCTTGCGCTCGGCGCTGCAATACTTGCTCAGTTCGATGCGGTCGGGGTCGTTACGCTTGTTTTTCATGGTCATGTAGTTTTTGCGTTTGCAACTGCTGCAAACCAGGGTGATCTTTTCTCGCATAACAGTACCTCGCTTAAAAAAGCCGACAGGGTCGGCTTGTTAAAGATTAGCAGGGGGCGGAACGGTTCCGCCCCCGAAACTTACATACTTATTCGATGATCTTGGTGACGACGCCAGCGCCGATAGTGCGGCCGCCTTCACGGATTGCGAAGCGGAGACCTTCTTCGCAGGCGATCGGAGTGATCAGTTCGCACTGGAATTCAGCGCGATCGCCGGGCATGATCATTTCTTTGCCTTCGCCAAGTTCTACAACGCCAGTAACGTCAGTGGTTCTGAAGTAGAACTGGGGTCTGTAGCCTGAGAAGAAAGGTTTGTGGCGTCCGCCTTCTTCCTTGCTCAGAACGTAAACCTGTGAATGGAACTTCTTGTGGGGCTTGATGGTGCCGGGCTTGGCAAGAACCATGCCGCGCTCAACGTCATTCTTTTCAATACCGCGGAGCAGGAGACCAACGTTGTCGCCGGCCTGACCCTGATCAAGCAGTTTGCGGAACATTTCGACGCCGGTAACGGTGGTTTCGCGGGTTTCTTTGATACCAACCAGTTCGACCTTTTCGCCGACCTTGATGATGCCGCGTTCGATACGACCGGTTACGACGGTGCCGCGGCCGGTGATAGTGAATACGTCTTCAATCGGGAGCAGGAAGGGCTTGTCAAGAGCGCGTTCCGGTTCCGGAATGTAAGCATCGAGAGTTTCGAGAAGCTTGTGGATGCATTCGCAGTCGGGGCCTTCACCATTAGCTGAAACAGCTTTGGTAGCTGAACCACGGATGATCGGTGTGTCGTCGCCGGGGAATTCATATTTGCTGAGCAGGTCGCGAACTTCGAGTTCTACCAGGTCAAACAGTTCTTCATCGTCAACCAGGTCGCATTTGTTGAGGAAAACTACGATTCTGGGAACACCGACCTGGCGGGCCAGGAGGATGTGTTCACGAGTCTGTGGCATCGGGCCGTCAGTAGCTGCAACAACGAGAATAGCTCCGTCCATCTGGGCGGCGCCAGTGATCATGTTCTTGATGTAGTCAGCGTGGCCTGGACAATCGACGTGAGCATAGTGGCGCTTGGGGCTTTCATATTCAACATGTGCGGTGTTGATTGTAATACCACGTGCTTTTTCTTCAGGAGCTGAGTCGATGTCTGCATAGTTCATAACTTTAGCTCCACCAGCCTTAGCTGATGTCATGGTGATGGCAGCGGTAAGCGTAGTTTTGCCATGGTCGATGTGACCGATGGTTCCAACGTTAACGTGCGGTTTGGTTCTGGTAAAAGTTTCCTTTGCCATGTGGCGTCCTCCTGAGAAATTATGGGAAATCAATATCAACCCAAGATACAATAAAAGCCCGCGACCGGGATTGAACCGGTGACCTCTTGCTTACCATGCAAGTGCTCTACCGTCTGAGCTACACGGGCACTTCACTGGAGAGAGCTGGATTTGAACCAGCGTAGGCGCTAGCCAACAGATTTACAGTCTGCCCCCTTTAGCCACTCGGGCATCTCTCCGTCTGCAGCTGGCAATGGGACTTGAACCCGCAACCTGCTGATTACAAGTCAGCTGCTCTGCCAATTGAGCTATGCCAGCAGCACCAGTTCACTGGGAACTGTACCGCGTTAACGGTATTGTCGGATTATAAAGCACGCCTGATTTAATGTCAACTGTTTTTTCAATTATTTTTTAAAAAAATCTTTCTGGCGCAAAATCTCGTACAGGGCGACCGCAGTGCTGACTGAAACATTCAGCGATGGCGTCTTGCCCGAGAGCGGAATCGACACGACGTCATCACATACTTTTCTTACTCTTTCGCCGAGCCCGGTGTCTTCACCGCCGGCAACCAGTACAATTTTACCGCTGTACACCACTTCGTCGTATCTCTTCGGTGCGTCACCATCGAGGCCGACGACCCAGAAACCATCTTCTTTGAGTTTTTCAAGTGCGTCACCGAGGTTGTTCACTCTGGCAACCGGAAGATAGGCGGCAGCGCCTTGAGCAGTACGAATCGCCCACTCGGTCATACCTGCCGAACGATGCTTCGGAATAAGAACTCCGCTGCAGCCGGAAGATTCAACAGTGCGTACAATCGCGCCAAGATTTCTGGCATCTTCAACATGATTGAGTGCGACCAGAATGCCGCGACCGGCACAGGCTTTCACTGAAATTTCTTCGAGCGAGCAGTATGCGAAAGAACCACCGATAGCAACAATGCCCTGGCTCTTATCGCCGAATTTTCTCGCGAACAGATCCGGGTTCATTTCCTTGACCGGAATCCCGCGGGTACTGGCAAGATCGCGAACCACACTGCCAACCGGACCTTTTACTGCAGTCGAAATAACCACCGAATCAATCTGTTGACCGCTTTCAAGAGCCTGAACGACTTCATGGCGCCCCTTGAGAATCAGGCGTTCATCTTCGCCGCCCTCAACCTGAGTGGCTTCGCCGACAAATGATTTTTCGCGCTTTTCGAATTCAGGTTTGCGGGCCGGCCGCTCCTTGCTGTATGCCTTTTCCGGGCGCTCGCTTCTTCTGGCCGGTCGGTCGTCACGCTTCGCCGGACGATCATCGCGTTTTGCCGGTCGATCTTCACGTCTTGCCGGACGGTCATCGCGTTTTTCATAACGATCATCATGCTTTGCGGGGCCTTCTCGCCTTGCCGGGCGGTCGTCGCGTTTCGCCGGACGATCATCACGTTTTGCCGGCCGAACAGGGCGTTTTTCACCACCATGGCGTTTTTCTTCATCGCGGCCAGGAAAAGACGGTCGGCCACGCTCGACAAATTTATCATCGCGGTCATGTTTGCGTTCGCGTTTATCTTCTGAGAACCTCGGCTTTTTGCCACGTTCGCCGCCGCGTTCTTCGCGACCGCTGTCTTTACCGAAACCACTCTGCTTTTTATTCATCTTATTATCCTTATTCTTCATTCAAACCCGCGGCCACTGCCATCAATGACTGCAGGCGATCATTCTGTCCGGTCAGAAACAGATATCCGACCCAGGCCTCAAGAGCAGTAGCCCTGGCATATTCGGCCCGCGTTCCTGAACCGTAGCGGGCCGGCGTCTTGGCGTTGCGCCAGTTTTTAACCAGTTCCTGGTCAACTTCTGGCAGTTCCGGGAAAATCAGCTCGAATACCCGCGCCTGGGCCGTCGAGCTGACAAGTTCGACGAGCGAGTCATGCAGACGACCGGCGCCGTCTATGCCTTTTCTGACGTGGTTCATCCGCAAACCCAGTTCATACACCCCGTCACCTATATAAGCGAGGGTGCGGGCCGGCAGACGGGCGACTTCGGCATGGTTCCAGGCTTCGGCCATCAAAAATGCGTCAGAGCCACCAAGAAGCGTTTTATTTACATCCATATCAGGCCTTGCGCCAGCGCATGCCTTCTTTTGTGTCTTCGATCAGAATGCCGCCGGCTTTTAGACGGTCTCTGATAGCATCGGCCACGTCGTATTTCTTGCTGGCCTTCATTTCTTTGCGCAGTTCGATGATTATATCCATGATCGGCGCAATGTCGAGACCACTGTCAGCGCGTGCCACTTCGGGAACAATACCGAGAATGTCGCTGCCGTAAACTTTGATCAGCTGCAGAATGCGGGCAGCTGATTCCGAAGAGAGCGAGCTCGAACCGATAAAGCGGTTGACTTCGGTGACCATGCCATAAAGCGCGGCAATGGCACCGGGAGTATCGAGATCGTCATCGAGACGTTCGCGAATCTTCGCTTCAATCTCATTGCACAGATTGACAGCTTCATTATCAGCGGCACCGGCCGCCACTTTTTTATCAACGATTTCAAGAAGCGCAATCTGCAGCTGACTGAGGCGGGTAAGGCCGGTAGCAGCTGCATCGATAGCATCTTCGGTATAATTTGAGGGCGAACGGTAATGAGTGGTCAAAACGAAAGCTCTGATCGCTTCAGGCGAATGTTTCGCCAGCAGATCCTGGCAGGTTCTGAAATTGCCCAGCGATTTTCCCATCTTCACGCCATCGACGGTAACCATGTTGTTATGCATCCAGTAGCGGCAGAACTGCGTGCAGTTCAATGCTTCAGACTGGGCAATCTCACACTCGTGGTGCGGAAACTTGTTTTCGAGGCCACCACCGTGAATATCGAAGGTCTTGCCGAGATATTTGTTGGCCATTACCGAGCATTCGATGTGCCAGCCCGGGTAACCTTCGCCCCATGGCGAGTTCCATTTGAGAATGTGGCCAGGTTCGGCTTTTTTCCAGAGGGCGAAATCGCGGGGGTTGCGTTTTTCGCTGCGGCTTTCGACGCGCACTGCCTCTTTCTGTTCTTCGAGGCGGCGACCAGAAAGCTTGCCATATTCAGGAAACGACTCGACATCGTAATAAACGCTGCCGTCGACCACGTAAGCATGACCTTTTTCGATGAGCTTCTGCACAGCTTCGATCTGCTCGCCGATGTGCTGACTGGCTCTGACATAAAAGTTCGGATGTGCCAGCCGCAGTTTTTCCATGTCATACATATACTGACGGGTCCATTTATCGACGATCTCGTAAGGGTGAACCTGATCGATGCGTGCCTGCCGCTGAATCTTGTCTTCGCCGGAATCAGCGTCATCAGTCAGATGGCCGACATCGGTAATATTCTGCACGTAGCGAACCTTGAGTCCGGAATTGCGCAGGTGTTTAACCAGCACATCGAAGGTAATGTAACTCTTGGCGTGGCCAAGGTGCGGCGGGCCATAAACGGTCGGGCCGCAGACATAGATTCCGACGTGGCCGGGCTCGATTGGTTTGAATTCTTCTTTCTGACGGGTGAGTGAATTATAAATTGATAAAGCCATAGGGCCCTCCAGACGCTTTGCAAAAATTTCAGACGAAATGATACCACATTCTAAAAATTCTTTCCGAAACAATTGCAGCGTTTCCAGGGTAAACGTAAACTTTTTTCTTTCCAACAGCTTGTTGCGGCATGCCAGTCGTTGCAACGCTCTGCGGCCTTCGCACCCTCATAGTTCCATCTGCTCCCTCTGCTCGCACGACCGGAACTCGGGCTCTAAGCCGCATCCTGCGGCAATCGCCCGCGTTTTGCCCTCCAGGCAAAACGTCCGGTCTTAGCGGCATCGTTCGCAGGGAACTATGGGGTGCTCGACAAGCTCGCTTATGCAATCGCCTGGCCTGCCGAAAGCAGCGTTTTAGAGTTAATTAAGTTTGCGTTTACCCTTGCAGCGTTTCGAGAAAACGGCTGGTTGTAACCTGGGGGTAAAGGGGGTAGACTTGAGGTATGTCAGCCGGCATAAGCAAAAGGGAAAAAATCATCGCTGCCGCAGCAGTGACCATCGTCGGCCTGCTGCTCGGCGGGTATTTTGCCGTCAACATGCGACCAGGCAAGGGGCTGCGAATTTCGCCGCCGTCGATAAACCTCTCTGATGCGCAAAAGACTGCTGAAAACCGGCCGCAGAGTATCGACCATATAGGTTCAACATCGGTTATGGCCTTTTTCGGTCTCGATATCAACCCGCCAGTCGCAGTTGCATCCGCCGCCCCCGAAATAAAAAAGTCTGAAACACCGCCGGTTGCAACCCCGACTGCGATTGTGCCCGTCACTCCCCCACCGGTCGACCTTGCTAAAAAAGGCTACAAACTTCGCGGTATTGTTCTCGAAGACGGGCGAAGCGCCGCTTTTGTTTTTGTTCCTGCCGAAAAGAAGGTATTAGTGCTCAGAGAAAACGCCAGCGGCACGGTTCGCCTTCTCGAAACCGACATGCGTAGAATCAGACTGCAGACGCCAGAAGGCACAGGCTACCTTGAACTTGACAGCGCTAAAGCATCTCCGGGCGGCTCAACCGTTGGTGCAGGCACTTCTGCAATACCAGCCGCACCTGCTGGCGGCGGTAGTGGCACTGTTACGGGCAATACGCCCGTTGGCGCAACTGGCGCCGGAATGCCGCCTCAGGGCGGTCAGGCAGGCCAGACACCCCCGAACCCTATGCAGAACGCCGATGCGGTTGCCGGCCTGATAAATCAGGGCAAACTGCGAATTTCACAGGAACGCGGCCGCTTTTCAGTCGAAATCAAAGAAATTCCTGAGCTGTTGAAAGATTACGACCTCAAGCCCGGCGACCGCATCATCGGCACCGATGCCGGTGAGTTCAGACGATCACAGGATGTAGCTCTCAATCTTGGTTCAGCCAGCGAAAAATCTCATGGGCTGAGAATTCAGAGAAACGGCAGAATAATCAATCTGAGTGCTCCGATGCGGCAGCCACCAGCAGGAATAGCCTCGGGATCGCCCGGGCTCGCGCCGCCACCTGGTCACCCTTGAGCTGATCATGCAGCAATTCTGATTATTGAACACTGCATTGAGCTGGTTTGACAGCGCTGTTTATGTTTTGGCCACGGGTAGAACAGGTAAACACCGGTTGGATTTTTAAATAAAAAGTCATTGACAGAGCCTTTGATTTAAATACTTTTCCCGATTAACGTCGGGTTTCCTTGCCCGATGCCGCAGTTATCCTGACTCAACCTGTATCGGGGAAATAAGATGTCTGACCGAAATTTCTGCCAGAAAAGCAGTTTTAAACTCTCAATCGGCTTCTGCATTCTTGCCGTGACCATTGCCACCGGTCTTCAGGCACAGACACGTGTGATCGAGCCCCAGGGCAACCCATTTCAGAAACAGCCTCTGATCAGAAACATGCCTGGCCAGCCTCAGGGCACTCAGGTGATTTCGCCTGACCGTTCACTGAACCGCAACCCCGGCCTGCCCCCGATCGTCAAATTCAATCAGACCGGCAGCAGCGATTCTGCAGCTCAGGCTCCGACCGCAGTCACACCCGCACCTGCCGGTGGCTCACCAATTGCCGCTCCAGACATCAACGCTGCCGAGATAATCGAGCCTTCAGAGGGTTCAAAGTCCGACGAGATCGCAATCAACTTCGAAGCGGTCGATCTGATGAGCCTGGTTCGCTACATGAGTCAGGAAACCGGCCGTGGCTTTATTATCAACCAGCCGCTGCAGGGTGATGTAACCATCATTTCGCCGGTCACTCTCGGCAAAGAAGAAGCTCTGGCAATGCTCGAATCGATTCTTCAGGTGCGCGGCTACACGGCCGTTCCTTCCGGCAAAATGTTCAAAATTGTCGCTCTCAGCGACGCCAAGGTGGCCGGCACCGAAACCAGAACCCCTGGGGAGCTTACTTCCCTCAGCGATGACGACACCCTGATCACTCAGATTGTGCCTCTCGAAAGAACCTCGGTGGAAGAAGCCAGCAAAATTCTCGCCACCCTGCTGCCCCGCGATGCTTCGATGCTGCTTTTCCCGCCGTCGAATACGATTGTTCTGACCGGCCGTTCAGTCAACATAAAAAGAGCGCTCGAAGTTCTGCTCGAACTTGAAAAGGGTCTGCTGCGCCCCGGCCTCGACATTGTACCCCTGAAATATTCAGCTGCCGACGACCTTAAAGCCCAGCTCGAAAAAATCATTTCGGGCGGCGGGGTTGAGCGCGACACAATCAAGGGTGGCGTCAACTTTATCGCCGATAAGCGCAGCAACAGCCTGTTCGTTCTCACCTCACCCGAAAATTTCGAACGGGTCAGAACTCTGATCGACCGACTCGACACCTCGACAACCGACGCAAGACCAGAACTGACAAGGTTTTTTACCCTCAAATATGCCGACGAAACCGAAACGGCCAAACAGCTCGAAGATATTCTCGGTTTCAGCCGCAAAAACGAGATAACTTCAGCCTCTGAATCGGCAATGATCGAAACGACCCGGCTGGTTCCGATCAAAAGAACCAGATCGATTATGATTACCGCCAGGTCAGAAGATGTCATGAACCGCATTGAATCACTGCTGCAGCACCTGGATTCGCCGCCGGCCAAAGGCAGCGGCGATGTCAAGGTAATAAAGGTTGTCAATGCCGACGCCAAGACCCTGGCAGAAACTCTCGCCAAACTGGTTCAACAGACCGAACAGGGGGCCGCGCCGACTTCGGGCCCGAAACAGATAGTCACCTTCGTTGCCGAAGAGCACACCAACTCGATCATCATGACCGGGCCGCCGCAGCAGTTTCCGCAGTATGAGGCCATTCTGGCCTCTCTCGACGTCATGCGGCACCAGATTCTGGTTGAAGTACTCATCACCGAAGTCAGCGGCCAGCTGACCCACAATCTCGGCATCGAGTGGAACGTCTTCGACTATAATTCAGAAACCTGGCGCGCCTTTGGTGGCACCAACTATGGCATCAAGGGCAGCAACCCATCTGCCAACAGCGGTTTTCAGGTTGGCCTGATCAAGGAAGCCGTCACCGCCGCCGATCTGGCAAAGGGCGACGCTACCGCTCTCAGCAAGATCAAGGCCATGGTTAAAGCCTACAGCAACAATTCGAACTTCAAGATTCTTTCAGCACCCCAGATTCTCAGCACCGACAACCAGGAAGCGAAAATTTCGGTCGGCGAAGTGGTCGCCCTGCCCCAGGGCTTTACCCAGGACCGCGACACCGGCCGCTTCGACCTCACCAACTTCAAGTATGAAGACGTGGGCATCGTGCTAGGCCTGACTCCGAGAGTTAATTCCAACGATCTCGTTACTCTCAAAATCGATCAGGAAATCAAAAAGCGCCAGGAAGAAAATCTGTATGAATTCAATGTTCCGGTGCTTACCAAACGCCAGATGCAGACCACTATAACGGTTCCGAATCACAAAACCATCGTTATCGGCGGGCTGATGCGAGAAGACAAAACCAAGGTAATCGAAAAGGTGCCGCTGCTCTCGAAGATTCCGTTCATCGGCGAAGCTTTCAAGAACCGGCGTGACGTGACCCAGAAAACCAACCTGCTGGTTTTTATTACACCACATATTCTCTCGACACCTGAAGAAGTGTTAAAATTTGACGAAGCCAGAGGTGCCACCACCGAAGAAAAAAAACTGGAAGAAGTGAAAAAGGTTGCTGTGCAGAAGCAGCAGGCACACGAAAACCAGTTCAGAGATCGGGCACTGAAAGCATTTGAAAGACTCAAGACCAATATCGACAAAAAGTAAGCAGGCCTGCGACAGATGAAAAACCGGCAAAAGCTCGGGCAGATTCTTGTCGAGCGCGGCGAGATCTCGCCCGAGATGCTCGATGAGGCGCTGCGGCAGCAGACCGCTGTTCCCGTTCGCCGCCTGCTCGGGGAAATTCTTGTCGACAGCGGTTACATCGATGAACAGGCACTTTTTTCTGCCCTCGCCCTGCAATGGGGTTTCGAATTCGCGCAGGTAATCGACCCGGCCGATATCGACAACGGCATTCTTGAGCTTTTTCCGCTCGAACATCTGCGCCGCAATATGACTTTTCCGATGCACCAGACCGACGACACCCTGTTCGTGGCGTCGGCCGACCCTTTCAAACCCGGGGTTATCGAGGAACTCAGCCGCAAGTTCAAAAAGAAACTGCGTTTCGTGGTTCTGCCGCCCGGTGTCATCAGCAACGCTCTTAACGAGACCTATGGCCGTGGCCGCGATTCACAGGAAATAATCGAGACAATCAGCATCGAAGAAGACGTCGACGGCAACCTCGAAAACTTCGAGCCCGAAGACGTGCTTGAATCGGCCAACAAAGCGCCGGTCGTCAGGTTCGTCAACACCCTGATCTTTCAGTCTCTGCGTGAACGGGCCTCTGATATTCATCTTGAGCTTTCGCCAGAGGGCTTTCGTATCCGCTACCGTATCGATGGCGTTCTGGTCAACCGGTTTTCGCCGCCACGCAAACTGCATGCGCCGGTCACCTCGCGCATCAAAATCATGGCCGGGCTTGACATCGCTGAACGCCGCCTGCCCCAGGATGGCAAAATCAGGGTGAGATTCGGCGACCGCGAAGTCGATATTCGCGTCAGTTCAGTGCCGTGTGCGCACGGTGAACGGGTGGTCATGCGTCTGCTCGACCGCAAGACCGAACTGCTGACACTGGAACAGATGGGCATGGACAAAGAGGTGCTGCAGACTTTCGACCGACTGATTCGAAGACCGAACGGCATTCTTCTCGTCACCGGCCCGACCGGTTCAGGCAAAACCACGACTCTGTATGGTGCAATAATGCGCATCATCAGCCCCGATGTCAACATCATCACCCTCGAAGACCCGGTCGAATATGAATTGCCGGGCGCGAGCCAGATTCCGGTCAAGCCGCGTATCGGTTTCACTTTCGCGGCCGGGCTGCGTTCGATACTGCGTCAGGACCCCGACGTCATTCTCGTCGGTGAAATCCGCGATGACGAAACCGCCTCGATGGCCATTCAGTCAAGTCTGACCGGGCATCTGGTGTTTTCAACTCTGCATACCAACGACGCGGCTTCGGCTGCCGTCAGACTTATCGATATGAACGTCGAACCCTATCTGGTGTCGTCAACCCTGATCGGGGTATTGGCCCAACGCCTGGTGAGAAGACTCTGCGGCGCCTGCCGGCAGCAGAGCGCAGCCGGTGAATGGGCAGCGGCTGGCTGCCCACAGTGTTCCGGAACAGGTTTTAAGGGTCGTTGCGGCATCTACGAAATGATGGTCATCGATGAAAGCCTTTCGGCGATGATTGGACGCGGCGCCAGCCTCGATGAAATAAGAGCTCAGGCAAAGAAGGGCGGCATGGTCAGTCTGTATGAAAACGGCCTGCATAAAGTTGCCATGGGCGTAACATCGAAAAGCGAAATTGAGCGTGTCTGCTGGCAGGGAGGCTGATTGTGCCACTTTTCAGATACCAGGCCTATGAGCGCGATGGCAGCGAAGTAAGCGGCCTGATCGAGGCCGATGACGTCGCGACCGCCAGACAGACGGTTAAAAGCCGTGGCCTGGCGCCTTTCGCAATCGAACCGGCAGCAGATGAGCAGACCGGCAGTTTTGGCGCCGGGCAGTTTTCGCTGGCCGAGCAGGCCCGTCTGGCACGTCAGTTGTCAGCTCTTCTGAAGGGTGGAGTTTCGCTGACAAAAGCCCTGGCAGGTATCGAAATTCAGGCTGCCTGGGCCAGCCGGCGCAGCAGCCTTGTCACTCTGCGCGAGGGTATTGAAAAAGGCCGTGATCTTTCGGGGGTACTGGGCGAAATGAAAAGCATTTTTGCGCCAGCCCTGCTTTCGGTCATCAGAGTTGGCGAAACCACCGGCCGGCTTGACTTCGCTTTCGCGCAGCTTTCATCGCATCTTGAACGCGAGCTCGATCATCGTCGCCGCCTGACCGCAGCGATCGCCTACCCTGCCATCACCGCCATAATTTCGATCGGCGTGCTTGCCTTTCTGATGGTCTATCTTGTACCGGTAGTCGCGCGCATGTTTGCTGACGTTCAGGGTGATCTGCCCTGGATCACCCGCTGGCTGATCGCGTTCAGCAACTTTTTTTCGGCAAACTGGCTGCTGATATCGCTTTCTCTGATGGGATTGTTCGTGGCGTTTAAAATCGCGATGCGATTTCCCGGAAGTCGCCGGCAGTATGAAAAACTGCAGCTGAAGCTGCCTATCTGGGGTCGTTTCATCGAAGGCATGCGCATGGAAACCTGGGCGCGCAGCACCGGCATGATGATTGAGTGCGGCGTAACCCTTCTCGAATGTATAAGAGTCATCAGAGAAAACGAAACTTCGGTGTTGCAGAGCGAAGCCCTTGCGAAGGTCGAAAAGGCTCTTGAACGCGGCACATCGTTTTCAGAAGCGTTGAAGAGTTCTGAAGGCTTTCCGGTTTTTGTCATTCAGATGATCGAGGCTGGCGAAGCTTCGGGCGAACTGGCACCGATGCTGTATTCAGCCGCTACCGAACTCGAAGCCGACAACCGTTCAGTCACCGAACTTTTTCTGACGATTCTCGAACCTGCCCTGATCGTCATTATGGGCACAGCGGTCGGCGCCATCATGATTGGCGTTCTTCTCCCCATCTACGAGATGAACCGCTTCATGTAGGCCAGAATGCCAGGTTGCGTGGTGTGGTAGAATAAAGTGGGCCTGGCGGGAAATTCTGAGCACGGGCTGAACTGACAATCAAGGAAAAAGGCATGAAATACCGCATTTTTACGTTCTATCTGTGTCTGGCTTTGATTTTTTGCTGTGGCACAGCCGGAGCCTGGTCGTATCACACGCATCGAAAGCTTACCGCAGATGCAGTGCGGCTGATGCCGGATGCGTTCAGAAACCAGTTTGCCGGGCAGAAAGCCAGTTTTCTCAAGGGCTCGACCGACCCCGACACGCTGATAAAAGACTTCACCAACCATGTCTATCACCCCGACGGGTCAATGGTTGACGGACTTTATCGCATCAAAGACCTTTTCAACACCACAGCCGGTCTGATTCGCAACCAGTCTGAGCCCGAAAAAATCGCCTACATGCTTGGCCTGATGTCGCATTACATCGCCGATCTGAATCAGCCGCTGCACACCGCCGGCAGTGAGCGCAATCCCGATGAGTCAGAGTATCATATCAGGTATGAGCGCGACCTCAATAAGGAACTGCGCAATCTGCAACTGCCTGAAGTGAGCTACCGGCCGGTCACCGATGTGGATCAGCGTGTCAAGGAAATGGCAGGCATCGCCCATCGTGAGTATGATGCAATAGACCGCGCCTATCGCGGCGGCGGCCAGGGTCTGCCCGATGTCATGGAAATGTCACGGCGCCAGCTGACAGCTGCAACCGGCAACATCATCGACTTCTGGCTCGGCGTTTTCATTGAAGGCGGGCGGCCCCTCGACACCGGCAGTCAGCAGCAGCCAGCCACAGGCACAGACCTTTCTGCCGAATGGCAGGGTGATGATGCACCTGCCGCCGCCACAGCAGATCAGATAAATATCAACTCTGCCACTGCCGAGCAACTGGCGGCATTTTTCAATATCGAACTGCCCAAAGCCAATCGTATTGTCGACGCCCGTCCTTTCAGCTCGGCTTACGACCTTGCCAAAGTTCAGGGTTTCACAGTGCACTTCGTCAAAAGACACCGCGACCGCATCAGACTCGACGGCGGGTCGGACCAGCGAAAACACTGATAAATTCAAAAAAATCAAGCCTGAAAATGGCATTTTTTTACTCTTAAAAGGTTAATTTTGCCATTAAAAATGCCACTCTAAGGATTTTAGTTTTTAAACCGGCAACAAACGCAAGCTAAAATCTCATCTGCAGCATTTTGCATAAACACCTCTTTGAACATTTCTCGATCACAAAACAGTTGGCCGTAGAATTTTTCGTTAATTAAGTGCAGACTGCTGCCGATAGCGGGTTACTGAAAAAATGACTCGCTGGAGGGCGCTTATGCGTATCGGTAAAAAAGAGTTTGTGGCCGGGCTTTTACTTGCTGCCATCACCTGGACTTCTGCCGGTGAAATTTCCTCTCTGCAGGCTGCCGGAAAGGCCCGCCTCAGTGCCGAAATCCAGTTTTCACAGCAGATCGGGCTGTTCGATGCCACGCAGCTGAACCAGAAAATGCTTGAAAGCTACATTTCTGAGCATGCTTTCAATCGCGGTCTCAACGGCGTTCTAGTTGAAAGCGGTCTGGTAACCAATTTTGATCTGAAAGAGCTTCAGAAGCTCGGCATCATAAAGATCGGCCCTGCAAAAAAAGGTATCAGCCGCCGCGAAGGCTGTGAGGCTCTGTTGCGCTCAGTCATGCATGGCTGGCAGAGTGAACTGATTCCCAGGCCTTCTTTCGAAGCTTCTCTCGGGTTCAGAGACTGGCAACCGGAAGAAAAGTATCGTGAAAGCCTCACATTTGCTATTACTTCCGGGCTGATTCAGGGGTCAAGTGCTGGCCAGTTCAGGCCTGACGACAATCTTAAAGTTAAAGAAGCGCTCATACTTCTCAAGCGCTTTTTCGATCTGGCGACGACAAGCCGAACCCCGACGCGCATCGCTCTTTTCGAAGATGTCATGCAGGATCATTACATGACTGCGCCGCTGCTCAATCTGAGAAAAGCCGGAGCTTTTGACCTGACCAATCTTGGCAAACGTCTTAATGGGACCGGTTCACTCAGCGTAAAAGATCTCAGTCTGATCATTCAGGGCATTCTCGGGCGTCTCGACAAACCAGCCTATACTGCTCGAATCAAACATATCGAAAGCAAAGCCAGAAACATCGAGGTGACCCGTAACATGCTTGCCTGCATGGGCGCTGTTCTTACTGAAGCATTGCCCCATAGCGAAGCCGACAATCATATTCTTTACTCAGATGTTAAAGAAGGCAGTGCCGTAGACAAGTCATTGAAGATTCTGGCCCGGGGTGGCATCAGAATGGGTTACAACAACAACCTTTTCAAGGGTAACGAAAGGGTAACCAGGTTTGAAGCGCTTGGCCTCATCAACCGTGTAATCACAGAACTCGAACCAGAGCCGATCAGAATTACAGAGAGCAGAACCGCTACCCGCGATGATCTTGAAGCATTCAAAAAAATTCTTCAGGAACGCCGCGAGAGAATTCACAAGATCCTTAACCGCGAGCCCTGATTTTTCGGGTCAGCAACAGCAAACCCACAAGAAACCCCGCCACTAGAGGCCGATTAAAAGGCCGCGACGGCGGGGTTTCAGGCATCTGGTCATGACAAAGTTCGCATTCTCCATGATCTTCGCTGTTTTCGTGGTGGCGAGCAGGCTCAGATTGTTGAGACGCGCCGCTGTGAAGGCTTTCTGTCATAATCGAGGGAAACTTCTCATCAGGCAATCGCCCACTATCGCGAAAAATTCTCAAAATTTCCGCCAGTCTGTCTTTTGCCCCGTCGAGACTCTGCCCCGATTTATGCCAGGCCTGCATGGCTTTCTGCGGGTCATCCAGTTCGAGATAAATTCTGGCCAGCAGGGTTTGATAAGCCGCGGCATTGAACGCCGGGTCTGAAGAAAGCTTGATCGACTCTTTTGAATAGAGACCTGTGGCCTTTTCGAGATATCTCGATGCAGAAATCATTGCGGGCCGGCCGCCACCCGAAAAAATTACCAGCCAGGCCGCAGCCGCATAAAGCTCATGCACCGCCGGGTGGTCGGGGTTGTTGATGATTCCCTGCTGTAAAACCTGCAGGCTTTCGCGCCCGCCTGTCTGCAGACCGGCAAGACAGCGCGACAGAAGCTGATATGGCGCCAGTTCTTCGGGCATAATGGCAATAACCGCATATAACAATGGTACAATATCTGAATTGCCGTTCAGAGACCCGGCGACAAACTGCTGGCGACTGCCGGGAAAAGGCCCGCGATGCATCAGTTCGTCGGCCCTGGCCCAGAAACGAGCAGCAACAAACGAACGCAGACGTTCCGGTACAAAACTGGCAATCAACCCGGGCATGTCTGTTTTTGTCAGAGCTTGTTCACAGATGTTTTTATAAGACCAGTTAAAGCTGAAAGACAGGCATAAAAGCAGTGCTACAACAAACGGCAGGCGACAGCGGCAACTATCAGAGAAATACATGATTTAAAGATCCCGGCGCTGCAGAAGCCCGCCGGTCAGCAGCAGATAAAAAACTGTCTGAAGAACAGCATAAGTCGAGACCATAAGCAGTGGCTCAATCTGCAGCCCGGCAAACCAGCCACCGCGAAAAACGGTCAGGTCAGGCAGCAAAACGGCAAGCACTTCAAATGCGGCTGCAACAGTCGACGAATCGGCAAGCAGGCTGCGAATGCCATCGAGGTTGTGCCCGATGACAAAGACAAGCAGTAAAGCACCACAGGCGAGCAGGCGTGACGAAAAAACCGCCAGAAGCTGAAAAACGGCGGCCAGCATGGCAAATTCATAAAAGACCATCAGAGCGGTCATGAACAGCTGAAAAAACAGGCGGCCTTCACTCGCAAGCATTATAAATGAAAACAGTATGGCGGCGATCAGCAGAGCAAAGGCAAGAACCAGGGCAAATCCGGCAAAACGGCCGGCGGCAAACAGTGTTCGATCGACCGGCCGACTGAGAAAAAACCACGGGGTACGCTGGGTGGCAGCCCAGAAAAAATGTTCAAAGCCCGATACAATCACAAGAATGCCGGCCATCAAGCTCATGACACTGCCGCTCAGGTCGGCAATAAAACCGGTCTGAAAGCCTGGGTTGGCGTTTTCAAAAGCCCAGGCTGCGTAAAACAGCGGCAGAAAAACCAAAATAAGTCCGGGCAGAAGGTTGCCGCGCCAGGCCTTAACAACAACCAGGCGACAGATAGTAAAAAACTGCAGCATCATGCCGGCACCGCCTGCGAGTCGCCAACCAGGCTGGCGAAGCGCTTTTCGAGTTCGACTGTCGAATCGGAGCTGCAGAATTCAAAAGGGGTTCCTTCAAAAACCAGTTTGCCGGCGTGAAGAATACCAATACGATGGCAGAGCCCGGGAAGATCGGAAAGAATATGGGTTGTGAAGAAAACCGTCGCACCCTCTTCGTTAAGTTGCCTGATCACGCGTTTGACCAGCTGGCGACCTAATGGGTCGAGACCACTGGCCGGTTCGTCGAGAATCACCAGCTGCGGGCGATGCACAATGGCGGCAGCGAGAGAAACACGCTGCCGCGTGCCCTTCGACAACTGCTCGACCAGGCGGTCTTTTTCCGGTTCGAGGGCCAGCATCTGTATGGCCCTGTCGATAAGGCCATCAGAGGGTTTAACAGCCGAAAGGCGGCAGGCTGACTGAAGTATTTCTGTCACCTTCAGGTATTCGGGCAGATCGGGCTCTTCGGGGGCGAAGCCGACACTGACCGATTCACCAGTCGGTCCCGGCTGGCCCGGTCTGGTTATGACACCAGAATCGGGCCGGCACAGACCGAGAAGAATTTTCATTGCGGTGGTTTTGCCGGCTCCATTCAGACCTGCCATGGCAAAGATTTCGCCGGCCCGAATCTGAAGAGTCAGGCCGCGAAGTGCTTCGACGCGGCGGCGCGAGCCAGGCTCAAAATATGACCTGGTTATCGCGTCGAATGAAATAACATTCATCAGAAGAGCCGCAAAAACATCAGGAAACTTTGGCGAGGGCGCTCAAAGCTTCATCATAGTTCGGTTCTGAGGTTACTTCGCCAACGATCTGACGATAAGCGATTTTACCTTTTGAATCGACGATAAACACGGTTCTTGCAAGCAGGCGCAATTCTTTGATGTGGATACCAAGGGCATCGGCAAGAGCCATGGCCGCGTGATCAGAAAGGGTCATGACGTTTTTGGCGCCGGCAGCACCGCACCAGCGGGCCTGCGCAAAAGGCAGATCGGCAGAAACGGCATAAACTTTGGCTTTGAGGCCTGCGGCTTTTTCGTTGAACTTGCGCACCTGCATATCGCAGACAGGGGTATCGAGCGACGGAACGGTAGTAATAACTTTGACACCTTTATCAGAGGCAAGATCAAAAGGCTTGAGCTCATTGGTCAGCAGGGTGATTCCCTGGGGGAAAGCATCGCCAACCTTGATTTCATTGCCGATAAGAGTCAGTGGATTGCCCATAAAAGTGACTTTACCAGTCTGTTTGGTCATTTTCTGTCTCCTCATTTCTATTTTAAGTATGTAAAAGAACACCAACAAACATTAGCAGACAAACCCGAACAACACAACCTCGCCCGAGATAAATGGCGGTGAACTATTATACTTGACAGGCTGAGGGGGTCTGCCTATTATCCTGAAGGTATGAGCGATTTTACAATAGAATTTGCAACTTCCGGAAAAGTTACGATTGTCAGAACTCAGGGCTACCTTGACGACGCGGGAGGAAAAGTCTTCAGGGATAAATGTTCCGAGTTGATTGACAAGGGCAACGTCAATTTTGTTATCAACCTTGAAAAAACGCCGGTTATCAACAGTACCGGTCTGTCGACCCTTCTCGACATCATGGTTCAGATAATTGACTACAACGGCGGCCAGGTGGCGATCACCGGTCTGTCGAAGCTGACACAGACAGCCCTGCAGATGACGGGCGTTCTGACACTCTGCGACGCTTTTCCAACCGAAACTGAAGCGGTCGCCGCAATCTCGGAAGCCTGATCAAAACAAAAGCCCAGGGAAGTTTTATGAAAAAGGCAATGCTGGTTCCGCTGTTCTTTCTGGCATTGAATGCCGTCCATGCGGCAGACATCAACTGGGATGAACTTGAAAAGAAGGCACAGCAATATACTGGAGAGCTTGAAAAGAAAGATGGCAGCTCCAGCTCTTCGAACTCAGGCAAAGGCAAGAGCATCGACCTGGTTCTGCCCGGTCAGCCACAGGGCAGAACAATTGACAATACCGCCCCAGACCTGACCGAAGCAGACAAACGACATATCACCGTTCATCTCAAGCTTGCCAACCGCCATTTTTCAAGAAAAAATTACCCCAAGGCGATTGAGGAGACTGATCTGGTTTTCGAACGCGAACCAGACAACGCCGGCGCACGTTTTATGCGGGCGGTAATCGCCGGCAGACTGCGTGACCACCAGACGGCCTGGTTCAACATTCTTATCGCCAGGGCAAAAGACCAGGCAAACCCCAAGATAGACACTTTTATCAGCAAGCTGAAAACCGTGGCGCCAGAGCCAACCGAACCGGTCTGGGTACAGGGCATCTATCGCTCAATCCCGATCTCAGGCTGTGAAAAGGCTGCTGATGTCATCGAACGCCTGCTGCTCGACCCGGTCAGTCACAATATCACCAGCCTTCAGACTGGCGATTTTTCAGAAGAGGCCGACAAAACAGTCATGCCTTTGCAGCTTGAATGTTCAAGCCCTCCCGATAAAGACGCCATTATCGGTCTGCTGAAAAAAGCTGCCGGCGGAGATGTAACCGTCAAATCGGGCGATGGCAACAAACTTGATTTGACTGTAACAGTTAAGGGATTTGGCATCGAGAACAAAAACGCCAGACCAATTTCTGATCTGCAGGAATTCATCAAGGATCTCACCGAAGAAATCGATGTCGCGATCAGCGACACGGTCGAACGTGAGGCCGAGAACAAGATTCTCGATATCACCTACGAAATTTCGACCCGCGATTTCAAAACGCTGAACGACTTTCTGCGCAAAGTTTCGCCATACGCGACCAGATTCAGAGTGCAAAGCCTGCGCCTCGCCTATATCACGGGTTCGCAAAGTATAATCTGGAAATGCAAGGTTCAGATACTTTATAAAGTTTCCTGATTTTTTTCGTTCAGAAACCGCAAACTTTTTCCGATTCTCAGCGCATGCGAATCAGAGGATTAAAGTTTTGCTGAAGATAATCTACGGTTCAGGCGCTACCCGCCTGCTGATGGCGGTATTTTTCTGCATTTTCGCACTGGCTTCAACGGGCCGGATCGCCAGGGCATTCAGCGACAAAGAACTGGCGGTCACCAACATATGTATTCCGGCGGCATTGGCTGGTTTGCGAGCGCATTTCAACGGCACCGACATTAAAAAAGCCATGATTCAGGCCGCATTTGGCGGCCTGCTGATGCAGGAAGGCCTGAAAATCGCGCCAAAGCTCGAAGAAAAGCCGGCCTGGCAGGCCTGGAAAGCAAAAATTCTCGTTAATCTCGGGGCGTCGCTTGCGGAATCGGCTGGCGATGACTTCGTTTACCGCATGGATATCGGGCCGGTATGGCTGGTTGTCAAAGATCGAACCATCAGACTCAAGCCGGCTCTGAACGCGGTAATTGCTCCGGTAGTGCATCTGATAGAAGGATCTAAACCAGACTGGGGGCGAAGCCTGAAATATGGCACTTTCGCTTTCGAGCGCAACAGCAGCCGCGATGGCACATTAAGCGGCACCGGCGCTCTGGCTTACAGCAACGCCAACACTTTTACCACCAACAAGTCAGGGGCCCATTCGGGGCATGAGCTGGTTCACACCTTTCAGTACCGACGCGACGCCATGTCGCCACTGCGCCTTGGCAACCTGATTTCAGGCCTCGACGAACGACTTGGCGACAACTGGGTCGACGATACCGGCTGGAGTATCAGCTGGGGTCTGCAATGTGGCTGGGCTGACTTTTATGACAAGAGCAAAGATTTTGACATCCCGCTCGAAAAAGAAGCATACTACCTTGAGAAAAAGTACCGCCGGTATTTTTAAGCCGCCAGCCTGACAAGGTAGTTAACTGATGCCCGAAGCACTGAGACTGACGTTGACCCTGTGCCGCCTGAAAATCAGGCTGCTGGTAAACAGCCTGAAAGGCTGGGCTTCACTCGGCAAAGGTATCGGTGTCAGTCTAAGTGTCGTTCTGACAGCTGTTCTCATCACCACCGGGGCGGCAGATCTTGTTAATTCGCTGCGCATGGTCCCTTATGCCGACATCATGCTCGACTGGCTGCTGGGCGGCATCATCATCTATGTGATTTTTGTAGTCTTCACCGGCGATCTGTTAACCGGGCACAGTCTGAACACCGGCCAGATGAGCTCAGACTTCGGTTATCTGCGCACTCTGCCGCTGCCACCTTCCAGTCTGGTTATCGTTAAACTTTTTGAAAGGCTGATCACCGACTATCTCGGGCTGATCATTCTTTACAGCGCTTTTCTCGGCATCGCCTGCCGCAATGCCTGCAATCTCGAAAGCCTGCTGCTCGCAACCGCTCTTTATCTGCAGATAAGTCTGTTGGTCGGCCTGCTGATCAATCTGACGAGCATTTGTCTGACACGCTTTTTCAGGCCAACGACGGTCAACAATTTTTTCTCTCTGCTCGGTTATTTCAGCGCCTTCATAACCGTGGCGCCTTATGTGATCCTGAATAATTTCCCGATGCAGATTCTGGAATTCATTGTCGCGAATCTCGACATTCTCAACGAGACGGTTTTCCGCTTCATGGTGCCGGTTCAATGGCTGGCAATGTCACTTCTCAGCGGCAGCTTCTGCGATGAATTCTTTTTCTTTTCAGGTTTCTGGGCAATTATGATGTTTACCGGCACACTGCTGTTCAAACTCGCCATCGACCTGAACTGGTACAGTTATTCACACAGCAGCAGCCGCAAAGGCGGCCGCAACGGGCGCAAATGGTTCAGCGGCCTTATTCACAAAGAAGTACTGCTGCTGAAAAGCGATTTCAACCTGCTGGTCAACGCGATGATGATGCCGATCACTCTGATCGTCATCGAAATTTTGCTTTTGAAAGAGGTTTTCAAGCTTTCATCACCAAACTCGATGCTGAACATCATTGCCGGGGCGGTTATTTATTTTTGCGGTTTCGGCCCGGTGAACAGTATCGGCTATGAAGGCAAAGCAATTTCCCTGCTTGAAACCTTGCCGATCAGGCCATCTTCGCTGCTTTTCAAAAAAGCTGCATTCTGGATATGCATCGCCGAGATAATCTTTGTTCCGGCCACGATTTTGAGTATGCAGCAGATGAATTTTGCGCCGGCTTTCATCGCTCAGTCAACTCTGGTTGCCGCGATATTCACCGCCACCTGCGTTCTGGTATCGGTCTGCGTTTCTGCCGTATTCCCATGTTTTGACAGCAAGGTTCTGCAACAACGCTCAACACTCACCGGCAAACTCGCCGCTCTCAGCCTGATGCTGCTGATGGTGCCGGTAAAAGATCTCAGCCTGCCTTCAATATTCAGCCTGATCGTATTTTCCTGCCTGCTGTATCTGATGTTCATCAAAGCCAGGGCCGCGCTGTTCTTCAGGCTCGACCCGCAGGCACAAAACTCTGAATATCAGAAACAGATCGATGTGATGCTTCTGGCACTGGCGTTCGCCGCCGGCGAAATCTCACTGACTCACATGTTTCATGCGATAGCGCCCGGCATCGACACCGGTATGTGGAACTGGTTCATTCCGGCAGTAATCATTCTGCCGATCAGCGCTCTGCTGCTGCT
>ENA-UOWO01002660-UOWO01002660.1-activated-sludge-metagenome-genome-assembly--contig:-NODE-2660-length-21873-cov-11.069805_pt1 | contig 21873 bp, 21 predicted proteins | sample MGYA00238148_ERZ761564 | MGnify/ENA primary metagenome ERZ761564 (study PRJEB28885, sample SAMN05720194) | activated sludge metagenome | isolation source: Anaerobic digester | place: USA... | reverse complement strand
GACCTCCTGCTCCCAAAGCAGGCGCGCTAACCGGACTGCGCTACGCCCCGCTGGATCGCCTTCCTGATCAACCATGTCGACTGGCATCAGCTTCACCGTCCAAGCCTCTTTTCCAAGACAACCCGCATCCTGGCCAGCGCCCGGCCGCGATGGCTGATCCGGTTCTTTTCCGCCATGCTCAGCTCGGCCATGGTCTTGCCGGTATCCGGCACCATGAAAACCGGATCGTAGCCGAAACCGCCGCTGCCGCGTGGTTCATCAATGATGAGGCCCTCACAAACACCATCAACAGTCTCCACTCCCCTGGCATCGGCGATGGCGATGACGCATCGGAAGCGCGCGGTGCGCTCCGCGGGACGAACTCCCTCTAGTTCACTGAGAAGCCGGGTGACGTTTTCAGCGTAGGTGGCGTTTTCGCCGCTGTAGCGGCTGGAATAAACCCCGGGGGCGCCATTGAGCGCATCAACCTCCAGCCCCGTGTCATCCGCGAGCGAAAGCAGGCCGGAGAGACTGGCGAGCGTAGCCGCCTTTTTGATGGCATTGCCCTTGAGCGTCTCCTGATCCTCGATCACCTCGGGAAGGGGGCCGAGTTCATCGACGGTGAGCAGATCGATCTCCAGCCCGGCCAGGGCTTCACGTATCTCCTCGACCTTGTCCCGGTTGCGGGTGGCCAGCAGCAGTCGGGGGCGGGCTGAAGCCATTTTTATCAGCCTACAATCTCATGCGCATTGCACTTGCAGACGCCGATGAAGCGGTCATTGAACCGCATGCTCTTTTTCTCTTCGTTGGGCACCAGGCTGATATGCTTAAAAGTGACAATCGTCTCACCGCATACCGGGCAGATTTTGGCGTGGGTCAGGGAGCCGCCCTTGGCGACCTTGGCGGTCTTGCCTGCAAAACTGCGATCTTTGGCCATGAACAGAATCTCCTGTAATAAAGGCACTATTTATGCATATGAAAATAGAATATATAATTTAGCAAAATTATGGAAAAAGTCAATAGAGATTATCGGAACCGCTGGGAAAGAGGGGGAGGGGCGAAAGTGTGGACCGGCTCGCTGGGGCGGAAGAGGAGTGCCGCAGCGCGTTCTCAAGCTGATCGACTGATCGAACGATCGACTGATCGAACGACCAACCGAAAATACGTGCTAACCCGGCCTCTGAAGCACAGTTGGTCTAATCCTTGACCTTGCTGCGCAGTTCGGTCAGTTCCTTTTCCAGGGCTTCGATGCGCTTGATGAGCTTTTCCTGCTCCCGCGCGTTCTCCTGCATGGCGCGAAGGCCGACCTTGTTCTGCGGAACCGCTTTGGCTCTTCTCACGGCGGTCCGGTACTGCTCCTGCATGCGGGGGTCCGGCCGGATGCTGTTGGAGCCGATCTTGACCTGGAAGGTTTTGGTGCTGTCGCCTCTGAGCACGCCCAGGGCCATGACGCGGCCCGGATGATTGTGCCGGACGAACTGTGCCAGCTCGAGGGAGCTGTGGATGCTGCTGCCGTTCAGGCTGACGATGATATCGCCCATGCGCAGGCCGGCTTCATGGGCCGGGCTGCCGGGGCGCACATTGCTGATGTGAACCCAGCCTCTCCCGCCGGGCCAATCTTCGGCGGTCACGCCGACCCAGCCGGCTTCGGAGCGGCCGGTGCCGATGATCTCGCGCGCATTGGCAGCGATTTCATGCATCGGATAAACCAGCGCGGCATCGCCCCGGGAATCCGTGGCGGCCGTCTGGTCATTGGCCACGATCAGTCCGGCGAGCATGCCGGCCAGGCGTCCCCTGCTGTCAAATACCGGTCCGCCGACGCTGCCCGCAGCCACATTGGCCGCCACCTGGATCAGGCCGTCCTGGCGAATGGCGTTGACGATGCCCCAGGAGACCGCGGACGAGACCCCCATGGCGTTCCCGATCACGGTGACATGGCTGCCGGGGATGAGAGCGCCCGCCTGGGTCAGGGGGGCGGGATGATGCAGCCGGATTCCGCTGCGCAGCACGGCAATACCATATTGGTTGTCGACGCCGAGCAGGGAGACGGGCAGTTCGCGCCCATCCTGGGTGGTAATGGTGATGTTTTTACTGTTCAGCACCACGCTGACGTGCGTGATGACATGCAGCGTGTCAAAGATGATGCCGGAGCCGATATTGGTGATCATGACATCTTCGGGGACGAACTGCTCATCCTCATGGCCGGTGCCGTTGATGAGCTCCAGCAGCGGGACCTGGGCGGATACCGTCACCACCGAGGGTTTGACTTTATCGACCAGCGTGCGCATCTCCTGCTCGAAGCGCATCAGAACGGAGCCGTCCTGAGCAAGAAGCGAGAGAGGGACTAATCCCAAAGCGATGAGAGGGAGAATTCTACGCATCAAAATTGCACCGAGGCATTAACTGCGCGGATACCGGGCAGGTTGCGGCTGCGGTTGGCGGTTTCGCGCACCAGCATGGTATCAAAGGCTAATTGTTCGAGAGCCGCCTGGCGGTTGCCGATGGCCTTGCGGTTTTCCCGGATCAGACTCTGCATGGAAAATTTCTGCATGACATAACGTTTCGTCTGCGCCTGGGTCTGCTCCAGCCGGGCGGAGGCGAGTTCCCCGGCATCGGCCGGGGCTGACTCTGCAACACTCGCGGCGAGGCGGCCCTGCACCAGTCCGGCGGCCGGACCTGAGGCTCTTCCCGTCACCGGGGCGTTCACCGGCTCTTCGAGGGCGGGCGAATCGGCGGCCGGGGCGGTACCGCTGTCCATGGTAGTCATTTGCGCGGCGACAGGATGGGAGGGGCCGAGATCAAACTGCCGGTCGATGACTATTCCCGCGCCGATCAGAAGCAGGGCCGCGGCTCCATAGGCCGGGGCCTGCCAGATCCAGTCCGGCATCGTCAGCGGCCAGAAACTGCGGCGCTCGTATTCAGCATGCCGCATCCGGGCGTGCAGAACGACATCAAAGTTGGACGATGGGGTATGCCGCGGCAGGGTGCGCAGCATCTGGCGCGACCGCCTGGCCCAGGCAAAGGACTCTGCACAGCCGGGGCAGTTCTGAAGATGGACCTCGATTTCCTCCTTTTCACGCGGAGAGAGCGTTCCATCCAGATAGTGGTTGGCGTTCCTTTTTATTCTGTCGCAACTTTTCATCGATACCTCATCATTGGTTCCACTGCCCTCGTGTTCGCCATGCTGCGGCGATCATCGCTGCGCATCGAACAGCTCCTGAAGCATGCCCTGCAGTTTAAGCCTGGCCCGGTTGACGCGCGATTTGACCGTGCCAAGTGGCACACGCATGATTTTACTGACTTCCTCGTAGGAAAGTTCCTGGACATCCACCAGCAGAATCACCTTGCGGAACCGCTCCGGCAGCTTGTCGATCGCCGCCTGAATAAGCTTTTCGGTCAGCATGCTGTCAACTTCGCGCTCCGTATCGGCCTTGGTGTCCACAATCTCGAATTCCTTGTCGTCGAATCCCATATCCGAGGTGTAAACCTGCCGGCGGCGTTTGCGCTTGCGCAGCTCGGTCTTGGCCAGATTGCCGGCGATCGTATAGATCCAGGTGGAGAATTTGGCAATCTGACGATAGGCGAACCGGTTGCGGAAGATGCGCAGGAATGTCTCCTGGACCACATCCTCGGCCTCCTGCGAGTTGCCCAGATAGCGATAGGTGAAATTGAACAGTGCATCTTTGTAGCGATGCACGATCAGGTCAAAGGCGTATTGATCACCCTCCTGAAATCGCTGGATGAGCTCTTCGTCGCTGAGTTGGGAGAGTTTGGAATTCTCTTTATTCATCCGGTTCTAGTCTTGAAACCGCCCGAGGCGGTAAAAGTTCCCGACGATCTCCACCCGATGGCAATGGTTTATTTTCCATGGACGGAAGGCTGCCCCGATCAGGCCGCGGGTTGCGGAGCTGATCTCAAAGGACATAGCGCAATTTAAAAAGTAAAAGTTCGAGCACCAGGGCCGGTTTTTGGTAGCTGCGTTTAAGCTGGGCGTCGGCTTCAAGGAGATGGCCAAGTGCGGCGCTCAGCTGGACGCCTGAAAAGGCGGCGGCCTGGGCGGCATAGTTTTTGAGAAAGAAAGGCTGGATTTTCAGTGCTTTGGCCAGCCCCTCTTCGGGAAGGCGCCGGCTCCGCATGCTGTGCAGCTTGGCCAGGATGAGAAAATGGCGCGCGAGCATGGCGAGTATGCCGGTCGGCTGCTCCCCCTGGGTGAGCATGTGGTGCAGGATGGCAAGACCGGCGCTGATCTTGCCCTGGCCAACCGCGTCACAGAGCTCAAAGACCGAGAACTGGCGCGAGGAACCGACCACGCGCTCCACATCGGTCACCCCGATCTCACGGCTCTCTCCGAGATTGATGCGGATTTTTTCAATCTCGCTGTCGAGCTGGCGCAGACTGCTGCCGGTGAGCCCCTGCAGCAGGCGGATCGCCTCGGCGCTGATGGTGAGACCGGACTGGCTGACGCGTCTCTGCAGCCATTCCGGCACCTGGTTATCGTAGAGGGGCTTGAACTCGACAGCGCTGCAGCTCTGGATGAGCTGCTGCCAGACCGAACGGCGCGCATCGATTTTGGCTGCGGTGAGGATCAGACATGTGCTCTGCAGGGGGCTTTTGGCGTAATTGGCGATCATTTCGAGCCCTGCCGCCGGCAGCTGATGGAGATTCTTGACCAGAACCACCCGCCGCGCCGCCATCATCGGATAGGAGGTGGCGATATTGACGATGCCCGCGCCGTCGCTCTCATTGCCGTAAAGCTGGTCAAAGTTGAAATCCTCGCTGCCGGGCTCGACAGCCTTGCGCACGAGGGCCTCACAGGCGAGATCAATCTGGAAATCGTCCTGGCCGTAAAAGAGGTAGAGCGGACTGAATTTGCCCGCGCTCCACTCTTTCTGCAGCTGTTCAACGGAGGTTTTCATCGTTCCCTGTTTTTGTCCCGGCAGCGGGCCAGAAAAGCCTCGAGCAGGGCGCTGCTGCTGCTCATATCCGCCATGGTCTCGGGATGCCACTGCACCCCGAGCACAAACTCCTCGCCGGCCAGCTCGACGCCCTCGATAATGCCGTCCTCCGCGCGGGCGGTTATCTGCAGCGGCTCGGCGAGCTTGTTTATCGCCTGATGATGGGAGCTGTTGACCGTCAGGGTCTCACTGCCGATGATACCGTGCAGGCGGCTGCCCGGCGCAATTGCCGCCGGGTGGTAGGTCAGAACAGGCGACTGGGGCGAGCGGTGCTGCTGCGCTCCCGCCACCTGGGAGGCGATATCCTGCCAAAGCGATCCGCCGAGGGCGACATTGATCATCTGACAGCCGCGGCAGATGCCAAAAAGGGGCTTGCGCTGCCGCAGCGCTTCACGGATGAGTTCGATCTCGAAAAAGGTGCGGGGGGGATCGATGCGCCACTGTCCGGCGATGACCTCCTCGCCATAGGCCCCGGCGTAGACGTCGTCACCGCCGGTGAGAAGCAGGCCGTCGATTGCGGCGATCAGGGCCGGGATGCGGCTGTTATCGAGCAGAGTCGGCAGGGCCAGAGGCAGGCAGTCGGCGCTCTCGAGATAGCGGACATACGCCGCGTTGATGAAATAGAGGTCCCGGCCGCGCGCGAAGGGGCGCACATCCGCGGCCGGGCTCTGGTCCATGGTAAAGGCGATGAGCGGGGGCTGCATGGCTTTGGCCTACAGAATAAACAGCATGATTATGCCCAGCAGCAGACAGTAGGGGGCGAACCAGAAGAGCTTGCCCCGGCGCAGGATGCGCAGCATGGCTTCGATCGCGAGCCAGCCGGTGAAAAAGGCGACAGCGGCGCCGATGATCATGATCGTCAGTTTGCTCTGGCCGACGGGTGCGGAGGACATTTCCCCGATCTTGAGCAGGGTGGCGCCCAGCACCGCCGGCAGGGAGAGCAGAAAGGAAAAGCGGGCGGCCTGCTCACCGCGCACGCCGGAGAAGAGGCCGAAGCTGATGGTTGAACCCGACCGCGAAATTCCCGGCAGAATGGCGATGGCCTGAGCCAGGCCCATGACCAGGGTATTGAGGAATGAAAGCTCCTTTTTGCCCGCGGAGGCGAACCGGGTGAGCCCGAGCAGCACGCCGGTGATGATCAGGGCCCAGGCGACGAAGCGTGGATGGTCAAAAGCCGCTTCGAGCGTATCCTTGAACGCCAGGCCGATGATGACCGCGGGAAGGGTGGCGACAACGATATAGACGAGCAGGCGCAGATCGCTCTCTTCGCGATAGCGCTCCCGGAGGTTCTTGCCGCCGCGAAAGAGGCTGAAGAAGGAGGCGAAAAGGTGGCCGATATCCCTGCGAAAGGCGACCAGTACCGCCAGAAAGGTGCCGAAATGGAGCAGGACTTCAAAGGTGATGCCGGCGTCTTCGACGCCGAGGAAATGGCTGAAGAGCACCAGGTGGCCGGAGCTGGAAACCGGCAGAAACTCGGTCAGTCCTTGCACGATGCCGAGTATGATCGAATTGAGCAGCGTCACTGCGCCTCCCGTCATCCAATAGGTGTCATCTCCGGCCCCGCCTTAGGCAGGTGAAGCCGGTTTCCGGACCATATCCGGCCCTGCAAATATCCCGGGCCGGGCACCCGGATCAATCAATTATATAGTTTAGCGAAAAAAAAGCAGAGATTCAAGGGATATATAACGAAAAAGGCCCTCATCGAGGGCCTTTTTCGGGTAAAGGGGAAAGAATCTAGAACTGGAGCAGATAGCTGGCCATGATCATGAGATCGGGCGCGCCGTCATCCAGGCCGAGGCCCAGGCCGCCGCGGTAGCGGACGTTGCCCATGTTGTAATCCACACCGCCGCTAAGCATCATATAGTCCATCTCGGTCTTGAGGACCCATTCGCCGACGAGAGCCAGGTTCTTGTTCATCGGGTAGATCAGACCGGCACCGAGCGTGAGATAATTGTCGTGTTCGGTCGTTTCTTCCACCTCGAAGGTATCCATATCCAGCTCATAATCGGTATACTCGTAGAAATTGATGCCGACGGTCCCGGTCAGGGTGAAGGCCTCGAGTTTGTGACGGACGGCTCCGAAGGCGCCGAAATTCAGGTGCCCCTGGCCGATGTCCTCGCTGCCCACCGGAAGGGTGGCATAGCCGCCGACCGCAAAGCGGGTCGGGCCGGGCGTCAGCTCATAGCGCAGACCGACATAGGGGTCGGCCAAACCGCCCTGGGAATCGACATCATTGTCGTCATAGCTCCAGTTCAGGTAATGGACACCGACGTTGAGTTCGAGCTTCTCGCCGATGGGCAGTCCGCCCTGGACACCGCCGGTGATCGTGCTGAAGCCGTCATAGCTGCCATAGGTCAGTCCGGCTTCGCCGTAGGGATTGCCGGCGACCACGGCATCATTGAAAAAATTCTGGAACAGATGCACACCATCCGTTTTCTGCGCAAAGGCCATGGTAAAGGGGACCAGCATGCAGAAAACCACCACCAATAGCTTTTTCATTGTACTTCCTCCTTCGTTCGTCTTGTGTGTACTGATTGGTCAACTGCTTGTTATTCCTTCGGGCCCATTTTGGCTTTCATCTCTTCGAGCTCTTTGGAGAGGCCGGCCAGCTTTTCCTGCAGCTCATCGATCTGGGCCTGTGCCTTGGGTTTCATCTTCTCCCAGGTCTCTTCGACCTGCTTGCTGACCCATTGTTTGGCTTCAGAGGCGCGGGCTTCAACCTTGTCCATGGTTTCCTGGACGACCTGGGCTTTGTCGCCCTGCTCCAATTCGCCCTTCTGGATCATATCTTCGACGAATTCTTCGATCTTTTCTTTGGTCGTCGAAAAAATGCCCAAACCGGCCATCATGGCCTTTTTCAGAACATCATCCATTTGATGCCTCCTTTTTGGTCCTGTTAAAGTGGCCTGCACTGGTTCCGGCTCAATCAGGCAAGCGTGTGATATTGCCATCCTTGTACTGCAGTATCATCACTTCGCGATTTACCCTCACGCCCGGCGCAAAGGAATAGCCATTGGCCAATCCGGTGCGCTTTTGGGGCTTGCCAAGCCAGTCCATCACTCCGGCCGCCGTGCGGTTGCCCGCATTGAGGGCGGTGGTGATCAGATGGGTGAGGTCGTAGCCGGCGATGGCCAACTGGCCGCCGGTTGTTCCTGTCGTCAATCTAAAACGATTCCTGAACTGGATATATTCCATGGCGGTCTCATCTGAAAAGGATCCGGCACAAAAAACCGCTCCATTCAGGTAGCGCCGCTGGCTCTTGAGAGCCGAGCCGTGGAGCCAGTCGTCTCCACCGAGCGGGACGGCCTTAATATGGGCGAGACTGAACTGTGGGCCGATGATCGAAATATCTTCCGCATAAGCCGGCATGAAAAAGCCATCGATCGAGAAGAGCTGCGGGATGTCCACGTCTTCGTCCGCCGGAACCGCCGGCCGGCTGGAGGGACGGCTGTAGCTGTATTCTCCGCTCACGCCCGGCTCCATGGCGTTCTGGCCGCCGGGCTCGGCGGGTGTGAAATGAGCGGCCGATGCGCGGATGGCGCTGAACTGGCGGGAGACATCTCCTGTACCCGGAAAATACCACTGCTGCGCGATGATGGTCCCGCCCAGCTTGTCGATAGCGTTGGCGAAGGCATCGCTCATCGCCTGGCCATAGTCATCGGCGGGGGCGAGGGAGACGAAGGTGCGCAGGCCAAGAGTGTTATAGGCATAGCGCGCCAGTGCGGCGCCGCGGCTCTCGAGGTCGCTGGTCATCTGATAGATGCCGGGACCGATGGCGGCGATGCCGTTGTCCGAGGAGACCGGCACGAGCATCGGAATGCGGCGTTCGGAGGCCAGTGCAGCCATGGCGGCGCTGCGGTCGCCGGCGAGTTCGCCGATGACCAGATCGACGTGGCTGTCGAGCAGCTCCTGCATCGCCCGGATGCCCTGCTGCATCCGGCTCCCGGAGTCCTTGAGCACCAGTTCGACGCCCCTGGGTTGATCCTGCAGCGCCAGCGCCACGCCGCGCAGAAAATCAAGCCCGTTCGCCGCTTCGAAGCCGCTCAGGGGGAGAATGATGCCGATGCGCAGGTTGTAGAGCAGCTCCCCGGCGGGCCGGCTCCTGATCTCCTGGGCCAGCTGCTGCAGGCGCGCCTCCGGGCCGTTCATCTGCAGCCGCTGCAGCCAAAGCTCACCCTCGCTGCGATGGCCGAGGCCGAATTCCTGCCTGGCCAGCCAGTAAAGCAGCCAGTTGCGGCTGGCGGCGCGCTGGAATTCGCCCAGATATCTCTCCAGCCCGCTTTCGTGCAGCCCCTGACTGACGATGCGGCTGCCGGTCATTTTGGCGGTAGCGACCAGACCCGGATCCCGGTTGCGGTCGATGATGGTGAGGAGATGAACCAGGGCGGGCACGGGCTCCTGAGCACGGTAGCTGGCGCGCGCAAGAGCGAATTCAGCAGCATCGCGGTAGCGGCTCTCCGGAAAATGCCGGATCAGCTTGAGGGCATAGTAGCGCGATTTGTCGGTATCGCCCAGCCTGTCATGGACTGCGCTGAGCAGCAGGTAGATTTTGCTGAGGTGCGGCGCGCTCGCGGGCTTGTCCAGGGCCTCCAAGAGCAGGGTCCTGGCCTGATCGCAGGAGCCGTTCCGGTAGAGGATCAGGCTCTGGTCCAGAAGGGCCCTGGTGCTGCCGGTCTGGGCGGCAGCCGGCTGCGGTGTCAGCCACAGCATCGCCGGGAGCAGGAGAGAGAGAATGAGCAGGCGCAAGTTCGTCATGCCATGAGGCGCGCCGGCGGGCCGGATCGTTAGGGGCAAGGTGAACTCCTTCGTGTGTTCTCTATTCAACAGTAACGCTTTTGGCCAGATTTCGCGGCTGATCCACGTCGCAGTTGCGCAGGATAGCCATGTAGTATGCGAATAGCTGCAAGGGGATTATCGTCAGCAAAGGCGAAAGCATTTCGATAGTTTGCGGTACATAGATAACATATTGTGCGTGTTTTTTTATTTCCTGATCCCCCTCGGTGGCGATGGCGATGACCCGGCCGCTGCGCGCCCGCACCTCCTCGATATTGCTGAGGATCTTTTCATAGATCGAGTCGCGGGTGGCGATGACCATCACCGGCATCTGATTGTCGATCAAAGCGATGGGGCCGTGCTTGATCTCCGCAGCCGGATAGCCCTCGGCATGCACATAGGCGATCTCCTTGAGCTTGAGCGCTCCCTCAAGGGCGACCGGGTAGTTGTATCCCCTGCCCAGATAGAGGCAGTTGCGCACATATTGGTGCATTTCGGCGATCTGGCGGATCTGCTCATGCTGTTCGAGGATCTTGCGGATCTTGCCCGGAATCGCCTGCAGCTCGCTGACCAGCTCGCGGCCGCGCGCCGAGGAGATCGAGCGCATCCGCCCCAGAAGCAGGGTGATGAGGGCCAGGACCGTCACCTGCGAGGTGAAGGCCTTGGTCGAGGCGACGCCGATTTCCGGACCGGCGTGAAGGTAGACCCCCGCATCGGTTTCCCGGGCTATGCTCGAGCCCACCACATTGCAGATGCCATAGACTTTGCAGTGCTTGCGCTTCGCCTCGCGAATCGCCGCCAGCGTGTCGGCGGTCTCGCCGGACTGGCTGATGGCGATGACCGCCGAGTCGTCATTGACGATAGGATTGCGGTAGCGGAATTCCGAGGCATACTCCACCTCGACCGGGATCCCGAGCATCTCCTCGAACATGAATTCGCCGATCAGGGCCGAGTGCCAGGAGGTGCCGCACGCGGTCAGGACGATCCGGCGGGCGTAGAGCAGCGACTCGAAATCGTGTTCGATGCCGCCGAGGCGGGCGGTGCCTTCTTCCCATAGCAGCCGGCCGCGCAGGGTGTCGGCGATGGTGCTGGGCTGCTCCATGATCTCCTTGAGCATGAAATGGGCATAGCCCGTCTTTTCGATCTGCTGAAGATCGAGATCAATGGGCTCGGCCATTTTGTCGACGGGACAGTTTTCAATGGTGCGGACCGTCATGCCGCTGCGGGTCAGCACCGCCAGCTCGCCGTCATCGAGATAGGTGACGCTCTTGATCACCCCCACCAGCGGGGCGGCGTCGGATGCGAGAAAGAACTCCCCCTCGCCGTGGCCGATCACCAGGGGAGAGCCGTTGCGCGCCGCTACCAGGGTGTCGGGGTTCTCCGCGTCGATGATCGCCAGTCCGTAGGTGCCCTGCACGCAGGCGAGCCCCTGGCGGACCGCCTCGCCCAGTTCCACTCCCCGCTGCAGATACTCCTCGAAGAGATGGCACAGGACCTCGCTGTCGGTCTGCGAGAGGAAGGTGTGGCCCTTGCGGATCAGCTCATCGCGCAGGAGGGCAAAATTTTCGATGATGCCGTTGTGGACGACCGCGATCCGCCGGCTGCAGTCGCAGTGCGGATGGGCGTTGACCGGATTGGGCTCGCCATGAGTCGCCCAGCGGGTGTGGCCGATCCCCAGCCCGCTGGCCGGATGATCTTCCGGCAGGATGCGCTCGAGCTCGGTGATCTTGCCGGCCGCCTTGCGCATCCAGATTCCCTCTCCGGTCCAGAGTGCGACGCCCGCGCTGTCGTAGCCGCGGTATTCCAGCCTGTGCAGCCCGTTGAGCAGCAGGGGCAGCGCATCCCGGTTGCCGATATAGCCCACTATACCGCACATTGGCGGCCTCCTTTCCCCCTTGGTTTCCTTCTCTTCCCCCTGCCCCGTGCCCCGCCGGCGAGTGCCGCCCGAGCAGGCGCAGCGCCCACTCTCATTCCCACTCGATGGTGCTGGGCGGTTTTGAACTGATGTCGTAGACCACCCGATTGACCCCCTTGACCTCGTTGATGATCCGGTTGGAGATCAGCGCCAGCAGCGGGCGTGGAATCTCCGCCCAGTCGGCGGTCATGCCGTCCATGCTGGTCACGGCGCGCAGGGCGACTACATTCTCGTAGGTGCGCTCATCGCCCATGACGCCCACGGTCTGAACCGGCAGCAGCACGGCGAAAGCCTGCCAGATTTTCTCGTATTCTCCGCTCCTGCGCAGTTCCTCCATAAAGATGCGGTCCGCCGGCTTGAGGATGGCCAGCCGCTCCCGGGTGATCTCGCCGAGGATGCGCACCGCCAGACCGGGTCCTGGAAAAGGATGGCGGCCGAGAATGTAGGGGGGGACCTCCAGCTCGCGGCCCGCTCTGCGCACCTCATCCTTGAACAGCTCGCGCAGCGGTTCGATCAGCTTGAGGCTCATCTTCTCGGGCAGCCCGCCGACATTGTGATGGCTCTTGATGGTGGCGGAGGGTCCCCTGGTCGAGACGCTCTCGATGACATCGGGATAGAGGGTGCCCTGCACCAGATAGTTCACGCCGCCGATGCGCGCCGCCTCTTCCTCAAAAACAGCGATGAACTCCCTGCCGATGATCTTGCGCTTCTCCTCGGGATCGCTCACCCCCGCCAGCCGGTCGAGGAAACGGCCGCTGGCATCGACGAACCTGAATTCAAAATCGGCGTTGCGGTAAAAGCTGCAGACCTCCTCGGCTTCGTTTTCACGCAAAAGGCCGGTGTCGACAAAGATGCAGGTGAGCTGGCGGCCGACCGCGCGGCCCACCAGCGCGGCGGCGACAGTTGAATCGACGCCGCCCGAGAGGGCGCAGAGCACCCGCTCGGTGCCGATCCGCCCCCGCACCTCCGCCACTGTCCTTTCGACGAAAGAGCTGGCGTTCCAGTCGCCCCGGCAGCCGCAGACCTTGAAGACGAAATTGGCGAGCAGTTCGCTGCCGCGGGGCGTATGCACCACTTCGGGATGGAACTGGATGCCGTAGAGGGGACGGTGGCGATGGCGGATGGCGGCGATCGGGGCGTTGGCCGTGTGGGCGATGACCCTGAAATCGGGCGGTATGCGGGTGAGGTGGTCGCCGTGGCTCATCCAGACGGTGAGAAAATCTCCCAGCCCGTCAAAGAGCGCCGCGGCCTCATCAACCTGCAGCTCGGCGCGGCCGTACTCCCGCTGCGGCGCCCGGTCGACCTCGCCGCCGCAGAGGTGGCCGATCACCTGCAGACCGTAGCAGATGCCGAGAATGGGGATCTCCTGCGTGAGGAGGGCGGGATCGGGCAGGGGGGCCTCCGCGCCATAGACCGAAGAGGGTCCACCCGAGAGGATAATCCCCTTCGGCTGGATCTGCGCCAGCTCGGCCGGGGTGATTGAGTAAGGACGGATCTCGGAAAAGACCCCCAGCTCCCGCACGCGCCGCGCAATGAGCTGGGTGTACTGCGAACCGAAATCGAGGATCAGGATCCGTTCCAGATGTTCCATCATGCCATGTACTCCTGATCGTTCAGCGCTCTATCTTCCACTTCCTGAGTATCTCCAGGCCGGGGTAATAGGTCATGTCGCAATGGACGGGGGTCACCGAGATCTCGTCATCCAGGATGGCCCGGTCGTCGATCTCATCGTCGGGCTCGATCTCCATTTTGTCGCCCGTCAGCCAGTAATAGTTACGGCTGTGAGGATCCTTGCGGATCTCGTACTCTTCCCTGTAGTTGGTCATGCCCTGGCGGGTGATGCGGATGCCGCGGATTTTTCCGGACGGCAACGCCGGCACGTTGACGTTGAGAAAGACCCCGGGCGGGAGAGGATGGGCGAGCAGCTGGCGTGTGATGACCGGTGCAAAGGCCGCTGCGGCGGAGAAATCGGCGCTGGTATAGGAGGCCAGGCTCAGCGCGATCGACGGAATCCCGGAGATGGCGCCCTCGGTCGCTGCCGACACCGTTCCCGAGTAGATGGTGTTGATGCCGGTGTTGGAGCCCTGGTTGATGCCCGAGAGGATGATGTCGGGCATGCGGTCCTGCCGGCCGAGGTCCCAGATCGCCACCTTGACGCAGTCGGCGGGGGTGCCGCGCACGGCGATGCCGAAAAAGTCGCCGTTTTTGCGGCACTCGCTGAAGCGCAGGGGGTCGCTGAGGGTGATGGCATGGCCGACCGCACTCATCTCCGAAGCGGGGGCATAGACAATGATTTCGCCGTGTTTGGCCATCTCCGCCGCCAGGGCGGCGAGCCCCGGGGCATTGATACCGTCGTCGTTGGTCAGAAGGATTCTCACACTTCGCTCGCTGGTTTCGGGTGATTGCTCTTTTTGGCGGCCGGTTTACGTTTCGGGGCCGCTTTCGTACTTTTGACTGTGGAGGGCCCGGCTCCGGCGGCACTCTTGGCGGCCGGTTTCCGTTTCGGGGCGGCTTGCGCTTTCTTGCCGGCGGCCGGACTTGTTTCGGCGGATGCCAATGGGGCCGCTTCCCCCTCTGCCTGCGCCGGCAGCGCCGGCTCGAGCCCGGAATCGGTATCCAGACCGGATTCCGCCTTGATTTTCGGCTTTGACGCCGCCCGCCGGGGCTTTTTCCTGACCGGCCCGACGAACCAGCCCAGGATGCGCTCCAGATGCTGCTTGAGCTCGCGGCGATCGACGATCATATCGACAAAGCCGTGATCCTGCACAAACTCGGCGCGCTGGAATCCCTCCGGCAGGTCCTGGCCGATGGTCTGCTTGATGACACGCGGACCGGCAAAACCGATAAAGGCGCCGGGCTCGGCGACGATGACGTCGCCCAACATGGAAAAACTGGCCGTGGTCCCGCCCGCGGTCGGGTCGGTGAGGATGGAGAGGAAGGGGATGCCCGCTTCCGCGAGCAGCGCGAGCTTGGCTGAGGTTTTGGCCATCTGCATCAGCGAGAGGGCCCCTTCCTGCATGCGCGCGCCGCCGGAGGCGGAGAGGATCAGCAGAGGCCGGCGGGTTTCGATGGCGCGGTCGATGGCGCGGCTGATCTTTTCGCCGACCACCGAGCCCATGCTGCCGCCGATGAAACGGAAATCCATGATCGCGAGCACGACGGGGATGCCGCCGAGGGTGCCTTCGCCGGTGATCACCGCTTCCTTCAGACCGGTCTTGGCCATCGCATCGCGCAGCCGGTCGGCGTACTTTTTCGAGTCCTTGAAGTTGAGCGGATCGGCGGAGCTGATGGCGGCATTGAACTCCTCAAAGCTGCCTTCATCTGCGAGCAGGGCGGCATACTGCCCGCTGTCCATGCGGAAATGAAAGCCGCAGCCGGTGCAGACCAGCTGATTGCGATCCAGCTCCTTTTTATAGAGGATCTGGCCGCAGCGGTCGCACTTGATCCACAGGCCGTCCGGCAGCTCCTTCTTGGTCTGGGCCTCCAGACCGGGGGTGACACGCTTGAACCATTCCATGGCGACTCCTTGGTGTGGTGGCGGCTGCGCCGCGGCTAGGAGGCGAACAGGGGATTGCTCTGCAAGCGGCAGCTCATCAGTACGGCATCCTCGTGCTCGACCTCATAATAATCCTTGCGCAGGCCGACCCTGGCAAATCCGAGCTGTTCATAGAGGGCGATCGCGCCCGTATTGCTCACGCGCACCTCGAGATGGGCGAGAAAATAGTTCATCTCGCGGCCGGCGGTAAGCAGACGTTTGAGCATCGCAAAGGCGATCCCGCGGCGCTGATAGGCCGCGGTCACCGCGACGTTGGCGATGTGCATCTCATCCAGGACGAGAAAGGTGACCACGTAGGCGGCAATGGTCTCGCCGTCCAACACGACCAGCGAAAGAGCGTACTCCTGATCCAGATCCTCGCGGAACATCTCCTCGCTCCAGGGCGAGCTGAAGAGCTCTTTTTCGATGGCTGTGATCGCCGGCAGATCCCCGGCGCGCATCTTGCGGTAGTGCAGCGCCCTGCCCAGTGCGGGGATTTCGAGTGTTCCGGCGGCAAAGTGGTCAGCGAGCATGCCCCTCCGCGGAAAAGACCGGCTGTTTCGGCTTGCCGACGATGAATTCCTGCAGATAGAGCGGCTCGAGCAGATCCGGATTCTCCCTCCGGCCCTGCTGCAGACGCCGCCAGCCCAGACGGGCGACGGTGAAGGCGCTGGGCAGGGCGGAGGAGGCGGGCGCGATGCGATAGCCGGGGAGCGGAGGATGGTCCGCTGCGCCGCCGATCAGTACGGCTTCGGGGGGGATGGCCTGCGCGATCTCACCCCAGGGAAGAATGCGCACCTCCTGCACCGCGGCCAGCCCGGTGGCGCTGCGCTCGTAAAGAGCGGTGTAATACTCGTCCGCCCGCGAACGTATGAGCGGGGCGATCAATCCCTTATCCACCGGCGCCTGGGTTGCCAGCACCTCGAGCGTCGGCACCGCCGCAATCGGGATTCCGCGGGCCAGAGCGATTCCCTTGGCCAGAGCGAGGCCGATACGCAGCCCGGTGAAAGAGCCAGGACCGATCGAAACCGCCAGCGCCTCGATATCGTCCGGCTGCCAGCCGGCATCGGTGAGGATCCGGTCGATGGCCTGGGTTAGCAGACGGCCGTGGGCGTTGCGGATTGCCGCGCGGTACTCCACCACCAGGGTCTCCCCGCTGGTCAGGGCGGCGCCGCAAATGGGGGTGGCGGTCTCAATCGCGAGCAGTTTCATGGCGGTATGCCTCAATCAATCGGACATCAGCGGTGATCAGCAAAGGGTCTTCGTGCCGGGCTTCCCGCAGGGCGGCGATGCGCCCGGCGGCATGCACCCCGTGTGAGAGCTGAAACCGGGTATGACGCGCCGGCAGCCAGCCGGCGATCAGCTCGGGCCACTCGACCAGGGAGACTCCGTCGCCGTAAAGATACTCCTCGAGGCCGAGATCGGCGAGTTCGCCGGCCGAGTGGAGACGATAAAAGTCAAAATGGTACACCGGCAGCCGGCCATGATATTCGTTGATCAGGGTGAAAGTCGGACTGGTTGCGGTCTCTTTAACATCAAGCCCCCGGCAGATCCCCTGGATGAGCGTGGTCTTGCCTGAACCGAGATTGCCGGTGAAGACGAGCACCGCCCCGGGTGTCAGACGCCCGCCGATTTGGGCGCCGCGCGCGAGGGTTTCGGCCGCGCTCAGGGTGATCCACCACTCCTGGAGCTGATATCGGGATTCCTGCACACGCCTCCGGCGCTATTTCGGTTCCATCGTGATCACCGGCAGGATCATCTCCTCCATCGAGATGCCGCCGTGCTGAAAGCTGTCCGCGTAATAGTTCAGGTAATAGTGGTAATTGGTCGGGTAGACAAAATAAAAGTCTTCCTTGGCGATCAGATAGTTGGTGTTGACGCCGCGCACCGGCAGCTTGTACTGACGGGGATCCTTGATCATCATGGCGTTCTTGGCGTCGGCCTTGATGTTGCGGCCGTATTTGTAGCGCAGGCTGGTGGAGGTTTCACGGTCGCCGATCACCTTGGCGCCGCGCAGGCCGCGGATGCTGCCGTGGTCGGAGGTGATGATGATCGTGCTCCCGGTCTGGGCGAGCTGTTGCAGTGCCAGGAACATGTGCGAGTGCTCGAACCAGCTCTTGGTCAGGGCGCGGAAGGCCGATTCGTTGGGGATCATCTCCTTGATCAGCTCCGAGGAGCTGCGCGTATGGGCGAGGATATCGACAAAATTGATCACGATCGAGGAGAGGGGTAGATCGCCGAATTCCTGGATCTTGCGCGCGATGAGGCGGTGCTCCTGCATATCGAGGACCTTGGCATATTTGGGGCTCGGCTTGAGCTCGATGCCGGCGCGGCGCAGCTGCTCATCGAGCAGCTGGCTCTCGAAACGGTTGCAGCTGACGTCGTCGTTTTCGTCTCCCTGTGTCCAGAGTTCTGGCAGCTGCTTTTCGATCTCGCTCGGGAAGAGGCCGCTGAAAATGGCGTTGCGCGCATAGGGCGTGGCCGTGGGCAGAATCGAGAAATAGTATTCCCGCCGGATGTTGAAGAATTCGCGCAGCAGGGTCTCGACGACCAGCCACTGGTCGAGGCGGAGATTGTCGAGGACCATCAGCAGGGTGCGCCTGCCGGCGCGCACGTGGGGCAGAACATAGTCCGGCACGATGTTCACCGATAGGGGAGGGGCCTCTTTGGAGCTAAGCCAGGAGAGGTAATTTTTTTCGATAAAACGCCCGAATTCCGAGTTGCATTCGCGCTTCTGGTCGTAAAGGATCTGCTTGAGGCCGAGGTCCGGATGCTGGTCAAGCTCGATGTCATATTCGCACAGGCGGAGGTGGACATCGATCCAGTCCTGCCATTTCATCCCGCCCATCAGGCGCATGGCGATCTGGTTGAATTCGGAAGTATAGTCGCGCGAGATGCGTTCGCCGGCGATCTTGCGTTTCTGCAGGATTTTTTTGCAGACGAGGAGGATCTGGCTGGGGTTGACCGGCTTGGTGAGATAGTCGTCGATCTTGCCGCCGATGGCCTGTTCCATCAGCGACTCCTCCTCGTTCTTGGTCACCATGATGACCGGCAGGCCGGGGCGGATATTCTTGAATTCGTTGAGCGCGGAGAGGCCGTCCATGCCGTTGAGCATTTCGTCGAGGAGGACCAGGTCAAAGTTCGCATTGCGCACCAGTTCGAGCGCGTCCTCGGCATTGGTGACCGTAGTGACGGTATAGCCCTTCTCTTCCAGGAACAGAACATGCGGCCGCAGCAGGTCGATCTCGTCATCGACCCACAGAATCAGCCCTTTGTCATCCGCCACAGCGCCTCCTATGATGTATAAATAGAAAAGTAATCAATTTCAAGCAGAGTGTCAATCCCTTTTTATGTCCAGCGGGCCTGCTTCTCTTTTTCTGTTGCTATAATAAAAAGAATACATTATTTTATAAGCTAAATTCCAAACGGGGCAGCCTCACCGTATCCTTCTGCTCCGTTTGCGCTTGTCCAATAACAGGGAAAAGAAAATTGCTGCAGCAGCTCATTCATAAAGGTGTCATCGTGCCCGACCCCCCGCTTTATCAGGGGCTGGTCATCCATTTCCGCGATAAAAGTCACAAACTGACGCCCCGGCAGGAAGAGATGGCCCTCGCCTGGGTCAAAAAACTGGGCACCGAGTATGCCGAGGACGCGGTCTTCGCGCGCAACTTCTTCACCGATTTCAGTCAGGCCCTGGGGGTTGAACCCGCGCTCAAGGTCGATGAGGTCGATTTTCAGGCGGTCATCGAGGTGGTCGCCCGCGAGCGCATGGCGCGGGAATCGATGACCAAGGAGGAGCGCAAGCAGCTGGCGGCGCAGCGCAAGGCCAAACGCGAAGAGTTGAAGGAGATTTACGCCCACGCCACGGCCGACGGCGAGCGCATCGAACTGGCCAACTATATCGTCGAGCCGAGCGGGATCTTTATGGGGCGGGGCAAACACCCTCTACGCGGACGCTGGAAGGATGGGGCGGGAGAGAGGGATATCACCCTCAACCTCAGTCCCGACGCCCCGGTGCCGGCTGGTGAGTGGGCCGAAATCGTCTGGCAGCCGGAGAGCCTCTGGGTGGCGCGCTGGCCGGACAAGTTGACCGGCAAGATCAAGTACGTCTGGCTGCACGACAGCGCGCCGATCAAGCAGGCACGCGAAGAGCAGAAATTCAGCAAGGCGATCGAGCTGGAAGAGCAGATCGTCAAGGTGCGCGAGTATATCGCGCAGGCGCTGGAATCGGAGCAGCCGCGCCGCCGCAAGATCGCCACCGCCTGCTATCTCATCGACGCCCTCTGTCTGCGCGTCGGCGACGAAAAGGATCCCGATGAGGCCGATACCGTCGGTGCCACCACCCTGCGGCCCGAGCACATCAAGCTGCTCCCGGCCGGCGTGGCCGAGTTCCGCTTCCTCGGCAAGGATTCTGTGCTCTGGCACAAAAAGATCGTTCTGCCCGACCATGTGCGCCGGAACCTCGAAGAGCTCATGCGCGAGGCGCGCCCCTCGGCCGGGAACGGCAAGAAAAAGAACCCCGCCTACAACAAGCCCCAGCTTTTTCCCGACATCTCCAGCCGCAATGTCAACGCCTTTCTCTCCGAGGTGCTCCCCGGCCTCACCGCCAAGGTCTTTCGAACTCATCACGCTTCGGCGGTGGTGCGCGAGAGCCTCGATCAATCGGGCGTGGTGGTGGAGGATCCCGAATACGTCAAGTGGGAAGCGGTGGTCAACGCCAATCTCGAGGCGGCGATGCTCTGCAACCACATTAAAAAGGCACCGGCCAACTGGGCTCAGCGCAAGGAAACCTTTAAACAGCGCGAAAAGGCGCTGCAGGCGGAGATGGAGGCGCTCGCCGGCCTGATCAAAAAAGAGAACGCCGCGCTCGTCCAGCTGCGCCAGCAGATGAAAGCGCGCAAGGCCGAGACCGCAAAAACGGACCAGCGCGCCCGGGTCGCTGCCGCTTTTCAGCGCCGCATCGATGCCCAGAGCCGCAGGATCGGCGTGCTCAAGCTCAGGGAGGAGAAAAAGCAGGCCGCTCTCGGCAAGCTCAAGACCCAGATCGCCATCGCCTCCAAAAATCGCACCTGGAACCTCGGCACCAGTCAGAAATCCTACATCGATCCGCGCACCTTTTACAACTGGGGACGCGAGGTCGAGTATGATGTGCTGCGGAAATACTACTCCAGCACGCTGCAGCGCAAATTCCAGTGGGTGCGCGCCGGCGAGGAGCCGGAAACGGACGAATGAAAAAGGGCGTAATTTACTCCCTCATCGCCTATACCATGTGGGGTTTTTTTCCCGTCTACTGGAAATGGCTCGGCGTCGTGCCCGCCCTCGAGATCCTCAGCCATCGCATGGCCTGGTCGCTGGTCTTTGTCGCCCTGCTGCTGGTGCTGAAAAAGAGCCGGCTGTTCTCCGCCCTGCGCCGCAATCCCCGTCAGGCGGCCATTTTTCTGGCCACCGCGGCCATCCTGTCGGTCAACTGGGGGCTCTACATCTGGGCCGTGCAGAACAACCGCGTTGTCGACGCCAGCCTCGGCTATTTCATCAATCCCCTGGTCAATGTCGTTTTCGGGGTCTTTTTTCTGGATGAACGCCTCCGGCCCGCCCACTGGGCGGCGGTCGGACTGGCCGCGGCCGGGGTGCTCTACCTCGCCCTGCAGAGCGGCGGACTGCCCTGGATCGCCCTGGTGCTCGCCCTCAGTTTCAGCACCTACGGCCTGCTGCGCAAGATCGCGCCGCTCAACAGCCTGGAGGGGCTGGCGGTTGAGACGGTGCTGCTGCTCCCCTTCGCCCTTGCTTATATCCTTTTTCTCGAGTCCGGCGGCACCGGTTCTTTCCTCCACGGCGGCACCTGGACCACCCTGCTGCTGATTCTGGCCGGACCGGTCACGGCCCTGCCGCTGCTCTTTTTCGCCGCCGGCGCCCGGCGCATCCCATACAGCCAGCTCGCTTTCATCCAGTACCTCTCGCCCACGCTGCAGTTTCTGCTCGGGGCGTTTCTTTACCGCGAGCCGCTCTCGGCGGTCAAGTTGACCGGATTCGGGATGGTCTGGCTGGCGACTGCTGTTTATATCGGGGTGGAGTGCCGCCGCACCCGCTGCCGTCCCGCCGCTGTTGCGGCTTCGTGACCCCCACCCATCTCGTTCCCACCCCGTTCGCAGCATGTTTCCACCCGATTTCCCTCCCGCGGCCTGCCCGGGGGAAAAGAAATGGCGCGATGTCCACAAAAGTATTGATTTGAAAAACAAATTTTAGTATATTATTTGACTTGAAACATGGCGGTGTAGCTCAGCTGGTAGAGCAGTGGAATCATAATCCATAGGTCGGGGGTTCAAATCCCTCCGCCGCTACTCGTAAGTATAATAAAAAGGCCAGTTAGATCAAATTCTAACTGGCCTTTTTATTGCCAAAATAGGCAATTTTAGGCACTTTCTGACTGTCGCGTTCCAAAAATGTTCCAAAATATTTTGCGCCTTGATGCCTGCTTTAGCTCTCCACACACAAACTTGCCAAATTTCCCAGTACGTTTACAGGTCTACATCACTCATCGCCCGCCCGATATCCTCGATATATGTCTGCGTGTAATGGTCCGTCATCACCCTGGTTTTATGGCGCAAAAAGCGGCGCGCTATCTCCTGGGCATTTCCCGTCGTGAAATATCGCTCTATAATCCACGGGGGGTCGATTTCAGGGGCAGGGAGTCCAAACTATCTGAGCCAGCCCAATCA
>ENA-UOWO01002654-UOWO01002654.1-activated-sludge-metagenome-genome-assembly--contig:-NODE-2654-length-21899-cov-6.673961_pt1 | contig 21899 bp, 19 predicted proteins | sample MGYA00238148_ERZ761564 | MGnify/ENA primary metagenome ERZ761564 (study PRJEB28885, sample SAMN05720194) | activated sludge metagenome | isolation source: Anaerobic digester | place: USA... | reverse complement strand
ATCGTGGAACTGGTCATGAGCACCTGTTTTGATGGTCTAAATGCCCGTTAGCCCCTATTGGATATGCGTGAGTAGCTATTAAATTAGTAGCAACGTACTTCTTTCCATCACACGCGACCCGTGCGCCGGTCGTATCCCGCCGGGGCTCGCGAAAACGCCTCAAGTTGACCGCCCTCCGGTCGATAAATCAGCAAGGGCCAGCCACACGGGTGTGCGGCGGTCCGACAGTCGTAAGCGGGCCCGATAAACACCTCTTTTTGAGCTATCCCCAGCCATCCAAACGGTGAAAATTTCATCAAAGGCCGCTCCGGCACTCTTGTGACTACTGCAAACAATCTCCTCAGGGTTTACCCATCATGAATTTCAATGACATCAAAATCTCGACCCGGCTTGTCATCGGGTTTGGCGTACTGGCTTTGTTGATCGTTTTCATGGGTGGGCTGGCTCTCTTTAAGGTCCGGGTGATCGAGAAGGACTTTGTCGAAGTCGCTGAAAATTACTACCCAAAAATTGATTCGCTTCACGAGGTGAAAGACGACGTGAACGTGATCGCCCGCTCCCTGCGCAACACGCTGATCATGTCGGTGTCGGACGACATCAACAAGGAAGTGGAAACCATCGTTGCCGCCCGCAAAGACATTGAAGACAGAATGAAGGCCATAGAGCCCACCATCACGTCTGACAAAGGTAAGGCACTGCTGGCCAAAGTGATCGAAAACCGTGGCCGATTCGTTCCCCTTCAGGAAAAAATCATCGGCCTGGTGTCGGGCTTTCAGGTTGACGCAGCCAAGCGCGCGCTTCTGGCAGAGGCCCGGCCGATCCAGCTTCAATATATGACTGTGTTGGACGAGATGATCAAATATGAAGAAGAGAAGATGATGGAGTTCAAAAAAGAGTCCACCGACGCGATTGCCAGCATCCGGATCGCCATGTGGAGCGCCACGGTGGTGTCAATGGTGGTGGCCTGTCTAATGGGTTTCTGGATCATCCGCTCCATCACAGGCCCCATCAACCGGGCCGTTGACGTCGCCCGAGCGGTGGCCGACGGTAACTTGAGCACCCAGTTTGAAGCCCAGGGCAACAATGAGACCGCCCAACTACTGGCTGCGCTCAAAGACATGCAGGGCAACCTGTCCAGGGTTGTGAATACGGTGCGCACCGGTTCCGAAGGCGTCTCCACAGCCAGCGCCGAGATCGCCCAGGGTAACAACGACCTCTCGGCCCGCACCGAACAACAAGCCAGTGCACTGGAAGAAACCGCCGCGTCGATGGAAGAACTCAGCGCCACCGTCAAACAAAACGCCGACAGCGCCCGCCAGGCCAACCAGCTGGCCATGAGCGCCAGCACTGTGGCGGTCAAAGGTGGAGAAGTCGTCGGCCAGGTCGTTGAAACCATGAAAGGCATCAACGACAGCTCCAAAAAGATCGCCGACATCATCAGCGTCATCGACGGCATCGCCTTCCAGACCAACATCCTGGCCCTGAATGCCGCGGTGGAAGCCGCCCGCGCCGGAGAACAGGGCCGCGGCTTTGCCGTGGTGGCCTCCGAAGTGCGCAGCCTGGCTGGCCGCAGTGCCGAAGCTGCCAAAGAAATCAAAACCCTCATCAACGCCAGCGTCGAACGCGTCGAACAAGGCTCCGCCCTGGTCGACCAGGCCGGTGTCACCATGACCGAAGTCGTCAGCAGCATCCGCCGGGTGACCGACCTCATGGGCGAGATCAGTGCGGCCAGTAGCGAACAGGCCGCTGGCGTGGGACAGGTGGGCGAGGCGATTACGCAAATGGACCAGGTTACCCAACAAAACGCGGCTTTGGTCGAAGAAATGGCGGCCGCCGCCTCCAGCCTCAAATCCCAGGCACAGGAGCTGGTGCAGACGGTGGCGGTGTTCAAGCTGGGCAACGAAGGCCGCGCTCTCAGCAGCCAACCCCGGCCCACGCAAGCGCACGAGTTCAAGCCGGCCGCACCAGCAGCGAAACCCGCCGAGCGGCGCGGCCCCAACCGGGCGACCAATGTGGCACGCATCCCGGACAGGGCAACAGCCAAGCCACCGGCGAAAGCGGCGCCGCAGCAACTGGCCAAAACCGGCACCGACGACGAGTGGACCAGTTTCTGAGGACACGACCATGATGCAATCCAGCCAAAACACCGGCCCCGAACACGGAGCGCCCCGCCAGACGCCCGGCACCGGCGCGGGTCTGAGCAGCGCCGTGACCTCCATCCGCGAGTTCCTGACCTTCAAGTTGGGTGCCGAGGAATACGGCATGGACATCCTGCGCGTGCAGGAAATCCGCTCTTATGAAGAACCTACGCGCATGGCCAATGCGGCACCGTTCATCAAGGGCGTGGTCAACCTGCGCGGTGTGATTGTGCCCATTGTGGACATGCGCATGCGTTTCAATTTGCCGGATGTCACCTACAACAGTTTCACGGTAGTCATCGTTATCAACGTAGCCAACCGGATCATGGGCATGGTGGTAGATGGCGTCTCGGATGTCATCTCTCTCAAACCGGATCAATTGCGCCCTACTCCTGACTTCTCCACTGCCATTGGCGAGGATCACGTGCTGGCCATCGGCTCGGTAGAGGATCGCATGTTGATCCTGTTGAATATTGAAACACTCATGAGCAGTGCCGACATGGGACTGGTTGATCAATCCGCCAAATAGTCCCGTCCCACATTTCATACAGTCCAAACCTTCAGACAGAAAAAACCACGAGCACTACATCATGAACAACACGATGACTCTTGACCACTCCCAGCAGAAAATGATTACGCCAAGTAATGGGTCAGGCAAAGCGCGCGCACTCCATTCACGTCATAGTCATGACAGTGGTTTTGGCTCCTTCTTCGCCTACCACGGCTGGCTGTCACCAGGTGTGCGGCTATTTAGAAGCATCAGCTTCCCGGCAAAAGCGGCGTGGGTTAGCGTCATGTTTGTGATACCGCTTGTGACGATGGTGTGGTTCCTGTGGAGCGCCGCCAGCGAACAGATTGAATTTGCAAAGAGCGAGCGCCAGGGTTTGACTTACGTGGCACCGGTGCTTGATTTCGTCAGCGCGGCCCAAAACCTGCGGCGCGCTGCAACAGTCAGAGCCGCAGACCTGCCCGAGGCGCAGAACAGGTTCACCGCCGCCTTTAGCAAAGTGGAAAGCGGCGAAAAAGAGTTTGGCGCGGCCTTCCTGACGGCAAAGCGATTTGACGCGCTGGTGAAGCTTTATCGGCCTCTGGCACAGACATCCGTGACGGGCAGTGAAGATGAAACGTTTGCGGCGCATACCGCATTGATTGATGCTGCGTTGGGTCTGGTCGACGGCATTGCCGATGGCTCCCAATTGACACTTGACCCGGAACTTGACACCTACCATTTGATGAACTTTTCGGTGGCTGTAGGACCACAGTATTCGGAATATCTGGCACGGCTTGGGGGGTTGGGATACGCCACATTGATGGCAAAAGATGCCCGGGACATACCGCTTCAACGCGCCCGAGCCCTTGGCCAGGCCCGTGCGCTGATGGAACACATGGACGCCTTGGCCGAAAAATCCTACGGTATCGGTGTTGAGGCTTTTCCAGAAGTCGCAAAAAACCTGGATATGGCAGGCAACGACAAGGCGCGTGAAGCCTTTCTGGAAGCCTTGGACAAGCAGATTTTGGTCGACAAACCTGCGGGCGATGCAGCCGCCTTTCTCGTGCTTGCCACGGATGCTGTCGCGAAAGAGGGACTGCTGGAAAGGCAGGTCATGACGCGGCTCGACTCGCAATTGCAAGGTCGCATAAGTCGCTTGAGCCGCAATTTTTATATCGAACTCGGCATGTCAGTGTTCTTTGTTCTGCTGGCACTGTATTTGATGTTGGCGTTCTACAAGGTCATGATGGGCGGGCTGAAAGAAGTGTCTGGACATCTGCAGGAAATCACCAAGGGCAACCTCACCACGGCGCCACGCCCCTGGGGCACTGACGAGGCAGCACAGCTCATGACGACCATGGGCGAGATGCAGACGAGTTTGCGACGTATTGCCCGGGTCGTCCTGGACAGCGCGGGCAATGTGCAGGTTTCCAGCGAAGAGATCGCCATGGCGTCACAAGACCTGTCACGCCGCACGGAGGCCAGCGCCGCCAGCCTGGAGGAAACGGCCTCCAGCATGGAAGAAATTTCTTCGACGATCAGCCGCACATCGGACACCGTGGCTGGCGCCAGCACGATTGTCCAGGGCAACGCAGCATCGGCCACGCGGGGTGGCGAAGTGATTGCCCAGGTAGTTAGCACCATGGACGATATCCGCGCCTCATCCACCCAGATTGGAGAAATCATCGGCGTGATTGACGGCATCGCGTTTCAGACGAATATCCTGGCCTTGAACGCTGCCGTGGAAGCCGCCCGGGCGGGTGAACAAGGCCGTGGGTTTGCGGTCGTGGCATCGGAAGTGCGTGCGCTGGCCGGTCGCTCGGCAGCGGCCGCCAAGGAAATCAAGACCCTGATTTCTGCCAGCATCAGCCAGGTGGAAGCAGGTAGCCGGGTGGTGGCCGATGCAGGCTCCACGATTCAGGACATTGTGATGAATGCGGGCAAGATTGACGCCATGATGAATGAAATCGCTGTGGCGACACGTGAGCAGAGCGCTGGTGTCTCACAGGTTGCCACCGCTGTGAATGAGCTGGACCAGGGCACGCAACAAAATGCCGCACTCGTGGAGCAAACCGCCGCTGCGGCCAGCGGGCTGGCTGAGTCAGCCCAGCAACTGGCCAGCGAAGTGAGTTTTTTCAAACTGAAATGAAGCCGGGCGCGGGTTGCCAAGACTAGAATATTAAGACCATTCTTTTTGAGGAGTAGCCCGTGAAATTGACGATGCGCGCCTGTTATGTGGCCACCGCCCTGCTGGTGGCCCTTGCCGCCAATGCCGCTACCGTGGAGCTGTCTGGCGTCAAGCTGGAAGACAGCGTGGATGCCCAGGGCACGAAGCTGCAACTCAATGGCGCAGGCATCCGGTACAAGGCTATTTTCAAGGTTTACACGGCCGGTTTGTATCTGACCAAAAAATCAACAACACTGGATGAAGTCATTGCCGCACCGGGCCCCAAACGGATGAGCATCACGATGCTGCGTGACATTGACTCGAGTGAATTGGGCAAGCTCTTCACCCGCGGCGTTGAAGACAACATGGACCGGGCGGAGTTTTCAAAACTTGTCCCCAGCATTATTCGCATGGGCGAAATGTTTGCTTCCCACAAGAAACTGCTGGCTGGCGATGGTTTTGTTGTGGACTGGATCCCGGGAACAGGAACCGTGATCACCGTGAAGGGTGTGCCGCAGGGCGAGCCGTTCAAGGAACCTAAGTTTTTTGGCGCCTTGATGGGCATCTGGCTGGGCAAGTCGCCCGCTGATTTCAAGCTGAAAGAAGCCCTGCTGGGCCAAAAACCTTAAGACAACAGACCAGGCAGGTCAGCCAGACTGTCCACAAATCCGTCCGAGTCAACTGCCTGAACCGGTTGGCCGTGGTTGTAGCCATACGTCACCAGCACCACAGGACACCCTGCGGCCCGCGCCGCCAATGCATCGTTGCTGGAATCACCAATCATCAACGTCTGGCCGGGTAAGCTGCCCAGCGCCTCACAGGTTTTGAGCAGAGGCAACGGGTCGGGCTTCTTTCGCTCGAAAGAGTCGCCCCCAAAGGTCACCTCAAAAAAGGTATCCAGCTGCTTGGCTTTCAGCAAAGCGTGCGCGAATGCCACCGGTTTGTTGGTCAGACAGGCCAGTCGCAAGCCGCGGGCTTTCAGCTGTTTCAACCCCAACACTACACCCGGGTACACGGTGGCATAAACGCCGTTGATCGCCCGGTAGTGCCGCAGATAGGTGGCAAGCGCCTCTTCAAATGACGCTATATTTTTGATAGCTGGTTGCGCAATGCTGGCGAGGCCCAGAACCTGTTTTATCAGGCTTTCAGAGCCTTTTCCCACCAACGGTTCAATGTTGGCTGCTGTTGCCCTGAAGGCGGAATGATCAACACCCAGATCATCCAGCATGAGGTTGATGGCGGCCACGAAATCAATCAGGGTGTGCACCAAAGTGCCATCCAGATCCACGATTACCGCACGGGTTTGGGCCAGGACAGTACGCGCCCCGGTCACGCCATCTCCCGCAGTGCTTCGATCCAGCTCACCAGAGCGTCGCGCGAAAGTGGCTTGCTGTACAGGTAGCCCTGGCCTTTGGTACACCCCAGTTTTTTCATCATCGCGGCCTGCTCCGTGGTCTCGATACCTTCGGCCACTGTTGTCATGCCCAGTGTTTCAGCCACCAGAATAGTGGCCTCGATCAGCACTCGGTGGTAGTCACTGGCCTGCGCCATGCTCACAAACGCCCTGTCTACCTTGACCGTATCGATGGGCAGTTCGGCCAGGCACGACAACGAGGAATACCCTGTTCCAAAATCGTCCAGCGCGAGAGTGACGCCCAACGCCTTGATTTCCTGCAGCCGGACTTGTACCACCTGGTCTTGCGCAGCCAGGCTTTCGGTGATTTCAAGCTGCAGTTGCGAGGCCGCCATGCCATTGGCGCGCAGGACATCCAGCACCAGAGCCACCAGGTCGGGCTCGCGCAGCTGCGCACGAGACAGGTTGACCGACACCGAAGCCGGCGCGGCTGTGCCCAACGCCCTCTGCAGCCAGGCAAACTCGGCGCAGGCGGTCTGCAGCACAAACGCCCCCACCTTCACAATCAGACCGCTGGCTTCGGCCACCGGAATGAACTCCACCGGAGACACCATGCCGCGCTGGGGATGCTTCCAGCGAACCAGCGCTTCCATCCCCGAAAGGGCGCCCGTATTCAAGTCCACCAGAGGCTGGTAAACCACCGACATTTCGCTTTGCTGGATGGCCCGACGCAAGTCGTTTTCCAGCTCAACGTCATCCCGCACACGGCGGTGCATGGATGGCTCAAACATCACATAACGGCCGCGTCCGGTGCGCTTGGCTTCGTACATGGCGATATCGGCGTCGCGTAGCACCGATTCCACGTCATCCACCGCATGGGTGGCGGTCACGACCCCAATACTCACGCTGGAGTTCACGGTGTGCTCACCCACGTGGTACGGAGCTGCCAGCACGTCCAGCAGACGTCCCGCCACCACTTCGGCATCCAGGTCACCCCGAATGTCATCCAGCACCACGACAAATTCATCACCCCCAATACGTGCCGCAATCTGCCCGAAATCGCTGGTGCGCACGAAGGCGTCACCGGGCCGCAGGCTGGTCTGCAGACGCTGGGCGATCTGACGAAGCAGCTCGTCACCCACCACATGGCCCAAGGTGTCATTGACCTGTTTGAACCGGTCAAAATCCATGAACAGCACCGCAAAATGGTAGCCTGGCTGGGTGTGTCGGCGTTGCAGAGCCGCGCGGATCTGGTCCATCACCACAACGCGATTGGGCAGCTGTGTCAAACCGTCGGTGCGGGACAGATCCAGTAAGCGCTGTTCCAGTTTTTTCTGTCGGCTGACGTCCATGAAGCAAGCCACCACACCATCCAGATTGCCCTGCGCATCAATCAGTGGTTCGGTACTGACCAGCGTCCAGAAAATCTCTCCGCCCGGGCTCAGGTACCCTATGGATTCACGATGGACGCCCTCTTTCGTTCGAAGCGTGCGGGCAACAGGCTGCTCGGCCATCGGGTAATCGGACAGATCCTCACGCACATGGCGAACACCCGGATAAGCCTGTGTTTCGGGTTGAATCATCGTCTCGAAATCGGCCAGTTCGTCGAACTTCAGGCGTGAAACCTTCAACACCGCCGCGTTGCAATCCACCACCCGCCCCGTCTCGCTGTACAGAATCACACCAACGGGCAGTGCATCGAACAAGGCCCGCAATTTACGGCGCTGAACGACCGCTTCGTTGATGTCGTTCCCGACGACAAGGAACCCGGTCATGTCGCGTTTGTCGTCAAAAACAGGCTGGTACTCCAGGTCCAGCCAGATGCCTTGTGCGTCCGCCGTCCGAACCAATATATCCAGGCGGACACTCAAGCCCTGATTCAACTCCTCCAGTGCGCGATCCAGCTCTTCCATGTCGTTGCCTTCAGGCGACAGGAATGTACGCAAACCCTTGCCCAGCACCTGTTCGACAGGAAGCCCCATGCCCCTCAGAAATGCCGGGTTGGCCCAGGTCACCTTGTGCCGGATGTCGGTCATGACAACCCAGTTGGAGGTATGAGCGGCCACCAGCCCCAGGCGCCTCATCTCGCTGGCCTGCTCTTTTAGCAAGTCATACTGCTGCCGGACAAACCGGGCCGTTGGCTCCACCACGCCGACCGCCAGCAGGCCCAACAGGGCAAGGATCAGGCCCGTCCAGATCAGGGACGATCGCTGGGCAGCCGCACCATGATTTTGGGCAAAGGCCTGCGCCTGCTCCACCAGCAACTGCGAATTCAGGAAATGATCATCCGCCTGCTTCTGCAGTGCCTGGGAGGCCCGTGGAATCTCGGCAAAATCATAGGTTTCCCGGACCCGGACAAAGTGGGCCACGCTGGCGTTGAACTGCTGACGCGACAGCTGCCAGATTCTCACGGCTTCGCTAAAAGACGACAACGAGTCTTTCGGCGAATTCACCCTGGAAGCTGTCAGCACACCCTGATCTGTCAGGAGGTGCTCCAATTCCAGTGCCTGCGCCTCCATGCCCAAAAGCACCATGTCCAGCTCGATCTGGGCGGTGTCACTGGCGCTTTGAAGTGCCAGCCGCGCAATACGCTGGCTGTGTGTTCGCTGGACGGCCGCCAGCGTGATGATTTCCGCATCAGAGTCGCGCAACGCTTCTCCCCGGCTATCCTGCCAGCTGTGAACCAGCACGCCCATGGCAATCAGCGCCAGCGACAGTAACATCGACCAACGGACGCGCCGGGGCGCGTTCGCGTTGATAGATGAAGTGCCTTTATTGGCTCGCATGGTGATGTGGTGCCGGTCCTACAGGGCGAGATAAATCAAGGCAGCAACGCCCTGCGCATGGCATCGACCACGGACTTGTAATCCGGTTTGCCGAAAATGGCGCTGCCCGCCACAAACGTGTCGGCCCCAGCGTCAGCCACCCGACGGATGTTGTCGACCTTGATACCTCCATCGACTTCCAGCCGGATATCTTTAGCGCAGGCGTCAATGCGCCTGCGGACCGCCTCGATCTTGCGCAGGGCCGAATCGATGAAGCTTTGCCCCCCAAAGCCCGGGTTCACGCTCATGATCAAAATCAGGTCAATGTCGTCAATCACCCAGTCCAGCACATCCAGCGGCTCGGCGGGGTTAAATACCAGCCCTGCCTTGCAGCCCTTGGACTTGATGGCCTGGATGCTGCGGTGCACGTGGCCGGACGCGTCCGGGTGAAAACTGATGTAGTCTGCGCCCGCATCTGCAAATGCTGCGGCCAGCGCGTCCACGGGCTGCACCATCAGATGCACGTCGATGGGTACCGCCACGCCGGCCTCCGTCTTGGCATGCGGCTTCAGGGCCTGACAAATCATGGGGCCAAAGGTCAGGTTAGGCACATAGTGGTTGTCCATGACGTCAAAGTGGATCCAGTCGGCTCCAGCGGCGATCACGTTTTTCACCTCGTCGCCCAGGCGGGCAAAGTCGGCAGACAGTATGGAAGGGGCAATACGGCAGGTTTTTGTCATGCGCTATTTTCGCAGGTAGCATTAGGGGATGGCCAAGTATCAATTTCTCGTGGAAGTAGCGCCCCAATTCCTGCAGGATCAGTCCAATCCGGATGACGCCCTGTATGTATTCGCCTACACCATTACTATCACCAATACTGGCGAGATCACAGCCCAGTTGATCTCGAGAACCTGGAACGTCAACGACGCCAATGGCCACACAGAAAAAGTCAAAGGTCTGGGCGTCGTGGGGCAGCAGCCGCTCCTCAAGCCGGGACAGACGTTTGAATACACCAGTGGAACCCGTTTGCGGACACCCACCGGCACCATGCATGGCAGCTTTTTCTGCGTAGCCGAAGATGGTGAGAAGTTTGACACCGATGTGCCGATGTTTGTGCTGGACGCCCTGAGTGCCGGTGGCGGCACCCGCACCCTGCATTGACCGCAGCGCCGACACCGGAGCACACCCGGACCATGCGCAACCTGCCTGGCCTGCTGGACAACCTGGACCCCGGCGGCACGCTGGTTGAGCGCCACTTGTGGCTGATTGACCTGTTTGCCTGGATCCGCGGGGACGGTGAGTCAGTCACGGCAGCATTGGCACGCATCCATCTGCTGCTCGATGCGATTCAAAAACGGCCCGAACTTCACGACCGAATGAGGGCCTGGTGGCTGGCGCTGACGCAGTCGCTGGACGGCGCCACCCTGCTGGCCGACTACGGGTTTTCAAGCCGCAATGCGTTCATCAGCGAATTTGCCGAACGCCTGCGCCACAAAATACTGCCCGGCACGCCCGAAACACTGGACGCGACCGAGCTGTTTTCACTGGTTCTGCCCAAGGGATTTGACGCGCAATGGATCAGCGCGCTGGACGAAGCCATGCTGGCACGTGTGGTGGCGTTGCTGGAGCCCACGTCCTGGCAACACACGGTGCTGGAGGCACTCACCATTTGCACCAGTCAGGTGCGCGCCGCCGGGTTTTCGTCCGAGCTGCGGCTGCGCATGAGTTCAGGGGCCCGTGAAACAGCGCCTTTTCACGCGCTGGCCTCTGACTTTGAAACTGTTCGCACCGCGTACCTCGCACAGGCGACAGAACAGTCGGCAGCCCGGCCAGCCGACGACCCCGCCCTGCAGGCGGCACTTCAGCAATTCCGGGAACGCCTGGAAGCCTGTCGCGCGGCGGCGGCGTCGGTCTATACCCACCTGGACGAACATGGCATTTCGGTTGGACTGGTGTTTCGAATCCGCCAGTTGCGCGAACGCATTTTGCGCATACGGGCCCTGCTGGACTGCCTGACATCCGCCAACCCGTCTGCCAGTACGGCAAGATTGCTGGCGCACCTGGTGACGGTGGGGCAGGAACGGCGCAGTCTGCGCTCGCTGGTGTCGTCCAACTCCTCCATGCTGGCCGCCAAAGTCACCGAACGCAGCTCGGAAGCGGGTGAACACTACATCACCCGCAACGTGGGTGAATACACCAGCATGCTGCGCAAGGCGGCAGGTGGTGGCGCATTGACCGCCATCACCACCCTGCTGAAATTTGCCATCATGGGGCTGGCGCTGTCGGCTTTCTGGGGCGGCTTCTGGTCCAGCCTGATGTATGCCGCCAGCTTTGTGGTGATTCAGCTTATGCACTACACGCTGGCAACCAAACAGCCCGCCATGACGGCGCCGGCCATGGCGGCCAAACTCAAAGACATGACGGACCCCACCGCGCTGGAGGCCTTTGTTGACGAAGTGACCCACCTGGTGCGTTCACAGGTAGCGGCTGTGATTGGCAATGTTGGGGTGGTTTTCCCGATGGTGTTGCTGATATCGGGCGCGCTGCAGTTGGCCACTGGCAACCCGATGATCGACGCCAAAGAGGCCGCCTACGTGCTGCATTCACTCACACTGCTGGGCCCCACCCTGCTGTTTGCCGCTTTCACCGGTGTGTTGTTGTTTGCATCCAGCCTGATAGCTGGCTGGACCGAAAACTGGTTTGTATTGCACAGACTGGATTCGGCCATGCGCTACAACCCGCGTTTTACCGGCGCGTTGGGTGCCGCGCGCGCCGACCGGTGGGCGCACTTCATGCGCCACAACATCTCGGGCCTTGCGTCCAACATATCGCTAGGGTTCATGCTGGGCCTGATACCGGCGTTTGCTGCCTTTTTCGGGCTGGGGCTGGAAGTACGCCACGTCACCCTCTCGACCGGGCAACTGGCGGCGGCCTGCGCCGCGCTGGGCTGGGATGTGGTGCGCGAACCCGCGTTGTGGTGGTGTCTGGGCGCGCTGCCGCTGATTGGGGCGCTGAACCTGGGCGTGAGTTTTTACCTGGCATTCCGGCTGGCCCTACGGGCGCACAACGTGGGAGACCTGGAACGGGGCCGCATTCGCCAGGCCATCTGGCGCCGCATGGTCGACCAGCCCATGGGCTTTCTGTGGCCCACGAAGAGCGCGGTCAACACGCCTGAGGCCGCGACAGAATCCCCACCCAAAGAGTAACCCGGCATGGCCAACAAGAAGGTGGGTGAGTTTGATCTGATCGAGCGTTATTTCAAACGCCCGGCCCGTCAATCCGTGCTGGGCGTGGGAGACGACTGCGCGCTGATCCAGCCGACACCCGGCACACAACTGGCGATCTCCAGCGACATGCTGGTGCAGGGCCGTCACTTCTTCGCCGACGTAGACCCGTGCACGCTGGGCCACAAGGCGCTGGCTGTCAACCTGAGCGATCTGGCCGCCTGTGGCGCCAAACCGCTGGCATTTACATTGGCGCTGGCTTTGCCCCACGTGGATGAAATCTGGCTGGCCGCCTTTTCAAAAGGACTCTTCGCGTTGGCTGACGCACACGGCTGCGAGCTGATCGGCGGCGACACCACACAGGGGCCGCTGAACATTTGCATCACCGTGTTTGGCGAGGTTCCCGTGGTGAACGGCCGCACACAAGCCCTGCTGCGGTCAGGTGCAAAAACGGGTGACGACCTCTACGTGAGCGGCACGCTGGGCGATGCCCGGCTGGCGCTGGATGTGCTGCGTGGAACGGTTTCGTTGCCGCCAGAGGTCTTTGCCCAGGCCCGCGCGCGGCTGGAAACACCCACACCCCGCGTCGCGCTGGGCCTGGCACTGCGCGGCGTCGCGTCTGCTGCGATTGATGTGAGCGACGGCTTGCTGGGCGACCTGGGCCATGTCCTGATAGCGTCAGGGGTTGGCGCCGTAATAGACACCCAAATTGCTACACAATTAATAGCTGCTCGCGCATATCTGACGAGGGCTAATGGCCAATTTGATACCCCAAATGGCCCTCAATTACCTCGCCAGACCGATCTGCAAACCTGTCTGGCGTATGTATTGGCCGGCGGAGACGACTACGAACTGGCCTTCACCGCATCACCCGGTCAACGCGACGCCGTGCAGGCCGCTGCACGCGCCAGTAACACACCGGTGACCCGCATCGGGCAGATTGAAACCTCGCCGGGCCTGCGCCTGATGGACGCGCAAGGCCATGCGGTTGCCAACACCTTCAAGTCGTTTGACCATTTCGCCTAACGCAAGGACGAATCGAACTGGTCGATGGGTAACGGCTTGCCAAAGAGGTAGCCCTGGTAATGAATGCAACCCTTTTTGTGCAGCAAAGTCTGTTGCTCTGGCGTCTCAACGCCCTCGGCTATTACGTCTAGTCCCAGACTTTGCGCCATGGTGATGATGGTGCGCACAATGGTGCGGTCACTCTTGTCCACGACAAGGTCGTTAACAAAAGAGCGGTCAATTTTCAACTGATCGAGTGGCAACCGCTTGAGGTACTGCAGGGAAGAATAGCCGGTACCAAAGTCATCCAGCGCGAACTGGACGCCAATCTGCTTGAGCGCCACCATGGTCTGAATGGTTTCCTCCACATTTTCAAGCAGCATGCCTTCCGTGATTTCCAGCTTGAGCAGTTTGGGGTTGATGTCGTATTGGCGGATGAGGATGCGCACCTGCTCCACAAAACCCGCCTGATGAAACTGCTTGGGACTGACATTCACGGCGAGCACCAGACTGCGGGTTTTGGTATCCAGCGCCCAGGTTTTGATCTGGGCACAGGCCGTTTCCAGAACCCACTTACCGATGGGCAGAATCAAACCTGTCTCTTCAGCCATTGGGATGAATTCTGCGGGTGAGATCAGGCCACGTTCGGGGTGCACCCAGCGGATCAGTGCTTCGGCGCCGATCGCGTGCAGCCACCCATCGACCTGAATCTGAAAATGCAGCTGGAACTGCTGCTGCGCCAGCGCCCTGTGCAACTGCGACTCCAGGCTCGCCCGCTGGTTGACGGACTCCTGCATCGCCGGATCAAAAAAACTCAACGTGTCACGGCCATCTTTTTTGGACTGGTACATGGCGATGTCTGCCTGCTTGATGAGCTCATCCATCCGCTGATTGCTGCCCTCAAACAAGGTGGCCCCGATGCTGGGCGTGCAGCGGTATTCGTGCGCGCCCAGCTGATAGGGTCGGTCCAGCACCGCAATCACCTTTTTGCCAACCGCTTCAGTGTGGGCAGCCGCCTCCTTCAAGTCGGTGCTCAGGTGCTCCAGCATCACCATGAACTCGTCACCCCCCAGGCGCGCCACCGTATCACCCTCACGCACGCAAGCCATCAGGCGTTCCGCAACCTGCTCCAGCAGCAAATCGCCCATATCGTGACCCAGCGTGTCGTTCAGGGTCTTAAAGTCGTCCATGTCGATATACAGCAGTGCAGCGGCCTGCCCGCTGCGGTCGCTGGACGACATGGCCTGCCGCAGACGATCCAGGAACAACCGGCGATTGGGCAGCTTGGTCAGCTGGTCATGAAATGCCAGGTGAACCAGCTGGCGCTCCGTCGCCCGAATGGCGGTCAGATCTGAAATGGTGTGGACAAAATTCCCCGCACGCCCGACTTCATCCCGCACCACGCAGATCTGTTGCAGCGCATTGAAAATGCGACCATCCTTGCCCTTGCACACCGCCTCACTGGACCAGAATCCCTCCTCAGAGTTGGCCAGATCGACAGGATTCTTCTCCCCGTCCCGGCTGGCAAGCAGAAACTCGTTTGGAAACTGGCCGCGAACCTCGGACTCGGAGTAACCAGTCAGGCGCGTAAAGGCCGGGTTGACCGATATCAGACGGCCGGACTCATCCAGAATCATGATGCCTTCGGCGATGGTGGTGAACACAACGCTGGCCTGACGCAGGCGTTCCTCCAACTCCTTGCGGGACGTGACGTCCTTGAGGGCGCCCACCACAACCTGGTTGCCAGGCCCTTTACTTCTGAGATTGCCACACATCTCCAGCCAGGCATATTCGCCCGACTCCCGCAGGGCCCGGAAGACACAGGTAAAAAACCCAACCGTAGTCAAATGCGTTTCAACCTGCGCGCGATCCAGGGGGTGAATCCTCGCGAGCATGGCCTTCAGCCCGGCTGAGAAGGGTCGCAGCGTGTTTCCCCAGATCCGGCTAAACCGGTCGTCTCCGTTGATCTGGTCGAGCTGCGACTCCCACTCCCATGTACCCAGCTCGGCTGCCTCAATGGCTAGCGACAGCCGCTCCTCGGACCTGACCAGCGACATTTCGGCATCGTGCCGAAATCGGGCGACCTGCATCACAGCGTAAAGCTCTTTGGGCAGATAAGGCTTCATCAGGTAACCAAAGGGTTTGCACGATGCGGCCCGATTGACAGTTCGCTCATCGGCATAGGCGGTCAGGAATATCACCGGTAGCTGCCAACGGTCATAAATCAGTTTACAGGCATCGATGCCGTCACCTGTGCCCTGAAGGTGGATGTCCATCAGTACCAGGCTGGGTTCATGGTGTTCCACCGCCTCCATAGCCGCCTGAAAGCTGGTCTGAATAGAACAAACTTCATGGCCCATTTTTTCGAGCGTCTGCTGCAGATCAAGGGCAACCACCGGCTCATCCTCGACAACCAATATCTTTTCAGCTTGCATGTTGGACCTTTTGTTTGCCCGGGACCAGCTCCACCGTGACGCTGACGCCCTGACTGGATGAATGCGTAGTCATTGTGCCCTCCAACTGATTGACGAACATCGGAATCAGCTGGGTTCCCAGGCCGCTTTTCCCGCCCCAGGAAAAGCCTTCTGGCAGACCACATCCATTGTCACGAACGGTCAGTTGTAACAAGCCCGCCCGGGTGAGTCGCAGCTCGACGTCAATTCGCCCGGGCTTCCCGCTGGAAAAGGCATGTTTGAAAGCATTCAACACCAGCTCATGCACAACCAGCCCACAGGGGATGGTGCGCTGAATATCCAGTGTCAGCTTTTCCTGCACACCGGAGAAAACCAGTTCAACGCCAGATGCGGCGCCCTCATAAGTCTCTCTGGTCAGCATGATCAGCCGGTTGATGTAGTCCGACAGGTCCACTTCAACCATGTTTTCCGACTCGTAAAGCAGTTGGTGCACCAGCGCCATGGCACGGATTCGCCCTTGGCATTCGGCCAAAGCCAGCACGGCGTCCGGCGACACCTTGCGCGATTGCAGGTTCAGCAGGCTGGAGACAATCTGCAAGTTGTTCTTCACCCGGTGGTGAACTTCATGCAGCAAAGCGGTCTTTTCCTCGAGCGCATGCTCAATCAGATCACGTTGCCGCTTCTGAATGGTGATGTCCCGGGCCAGTTTGCACGCGCCAACAACCGTACCACTCCGATCGCGCAATGGCGAAACCGTCACCGATACGTCAATCAGGCCACCATTCTTGTGAACCCGGACCGTTTCAAATGACGGGACGCGCTGCCCCTGTGATATCGCCCGCATCAACACTTCTTCTTCGGCCAGCCTGTCGTGCGGAAAGATCAGGGTGACGGGCTGGCCAATAGCCTCCTGCGCGGAGTACCCCAGCATGCGTGTGGCGGCACCATTCCACTCGGTGATGATGCCGTCGAGCGACTTGGTGATGATGGCGTCATCAGAGGACTCGATGATGGATTGGGCGCGTTCCTCAGATTGCTGTAGGGCCACTGCATTGGCGTGACGCTGGTTGATGTCAGAAGCCGACGGAATCAGGTGCGTGATATTTCCGTCCTTGTCCCGCAGAGGTGCGAGCATGAGGTCGATCCACATGCGGCTGTCGTTCACCATGCGGACTTCAAGGTCGTAGCGAACCACTTCACCGTTGCGACAGCGTTCAACAGCCTGCCGTAGTTTGTTTTGCGCGGCCACATCGTGGGACCACCAATAAGTATCCCAAACCTTTTTTCCACGAACATCGTCCATGTGCAGACCAGCAGCTTCCAATGGCGCTTTGTTCGCATCAGTCAAGGTGCCATCCAGTTCAAGCACCCCCACAAAGGTGAACAGGTTGTCCAGAACCTTCAGCAGCCGCTGCTGGGTCTCCTCCAGCAAAGCGCGTGTGAAGTGGTCAACCTCGGCATCCTGAACGATGGTGAGAAGGCCGATGATGGACCCGGTGGTTGCCCGCCACGGGAAAAAGGACGCCAGGCGATGGGCATCGCGCCCATCGGGTGCTGCCCCGAAGCTGATGAGTTCCTGCCTGATCAGAGGAATGCCCGTTTCAAGAACGAAGCGGATTTTGGGCTCTGCCGCAGCGGCAAGTATCGGATTGATGTCCGAAATTTTTTTCCCGACATGTTCCGACGCGCCAAAGTTGTTGATCCTGGCGTGCCTTTCATTGATATACAGCAGGCGCATGTCCCGGTCGATCACGGTCACGCCAATGGGCACACTGTCGATCAACAGCGAGAACAGCCGTCTCAAATCGTCAAGATTGTGGTCTTGCATGCACGGGGCCTGTGTAACAAATACCGGTAAACCAGTATTCATGGCCATGGTACGAGGTTTCCCCATACCCGGCAAACAGGCTAAACCAGCTGATGTCGACTAGTTCACGTCACATTCAGGCAGAAGGAGAAGACGCACCCATCAAACGCAAAAAGTCTGCCAGCGTTTTGCCCGCCTCATCCCGAAAGGTGGCGTCCGTCGGCTGCACGCCTGCGATCCGGTCCAGCCTGAAGTTCCGGAAAGCCTGCCGGGTTTCACACCAGGCCGCCAGCGTCCAGACCTTGCCCCAGTAAAAGCAGCCCAGCGGCCGCACGGTGCGCTGGCTGGGCTGGCCGCTGACATCGCGGTAATCCAGCTGCAACTTGCGGCGCGCCTGCACCGCCTCGCGCAGGGTTTGCAGTGTGGCCTGCACGGCCGCCTCCAGCCCGGTCGGCGGGGCGTACACCGCCATGGCTTGTGCGGCAGCCCGCGCGGCGGGTGGCAACACCGACATGATTTTCCCCAGCGCCACTTCTGCCGCCTGCGCCAAAGCGGGGTCCTGCCAGGCCTGCGCCATCCGCACCGAGGCCACCAGGGCACGCGCTTCGTCGTGCGTGAACATCAGCGGCGGCAGATCAAACCCGGCGCCCAGCCGGTAGCCCACACCGGCCTCGCCCTCAATCGGCACGCCCTGATGCTGCAGGTCGGCCACATCGCGGTATACCGTACGCTCCGACACCTCCAGCCGCTGCGCCAGATGCGCCGCCGTGGTGAGGCGGCGCCCGCGGATGAGCTGGACAATCTGGAACAGGCGGTCGGCACGGCGCATTCGGCTATTTTAAGGGTGCTTTTTGGCCTTCAGCCCTCGTGGAGTATGCGCGGGTAGCTATTAAAAATGTAGCTAACGACTTTGGCATTCACGCCCTGACCTGTCATATTTGGCAGGATCGCGTTTGTTCCAATCGTAAACCTTCATTCAGAAAGTTGTGAAATGAAAACCAAATCTTTCCTTGGGCAGTCGTTACTCGCTGCAGGCTGTTTTGCGGTCGGATGGGTGGGTAGCACCATCGCTCATCGCGGGCAGCACGCGATGGCGGTGTTTATGGATAGCTATTCAACTTTGGCCTATCTACACAAGGGTGATGCACCTAGCGCAATGTTGTTGCTTCGGGCGTCAACTGAAGCAAATTTACTTGAGGCAGACAAATACGGAGATTGGGAGCTTTGGATGCATGATTCAAACGCAATGTCAAAATGGTTTTCCGGATACGAAAGCCTGAGGGCTAAGCTACCGGAAAGCACCCGTGGGCCGGTGGACGAGGAGTTCAACAGCAGGCTTAACGAAGTCTTGAAGAAAGCAACAGCAAAAGCTACAGCAGCCAAGCAGGGCAGCACTCAATAGGTCGAGGTAATCAAGGTCAGACTCCAATTGATCACCTCACGAGTCTTTAAGCTCTCACCTTATTACTACACTTTTAATAGCTACTCACGCATACTCCATAAGGGCTGAGTGCCAATTTAACCCCTACAAATGCACGTTTTCCGCTCCCTGAGATCGCCTTGCCGGAAACGGTCACTCCGCCACCAGTAAGGGGGCAAACTCGCATGAAACATGTAGGAAATTCAATGGTAAAAGTGATGCAAAGGGTGGTTGCAAATGAAGCCTGAGTCCCGCTCCAACATCTATGCCTTAATGGGTCTTGCGTCGATATTGCTGGGAGCCTATGCATTGCGACAGACCTTGACATACTTGGGCATGACGGGTGATTCAGTTGGCGCAAGCGTATTTGGGCTTGCAGGAATCAGTCTGTTAATCGTTGCGGGTGCCCATTTCTATATGGCTTGGGGGTACAGATTTGGCTCTATCGAAGCAGTAACGGGTAGCTTGCGTTCTGCGACCTTAATAGCTAGATCAGGTGTGGTTGCTAAAGCGGTCAAAATTAGGTTCCTGCGAAAACCAGATGCAGACAATTTGAATACCACGCCAGACAGCCGTTATGTATTCTTTGTTAGTAACTGGAGGCCCTGGGTCTGCAAAGAATCCAGGTTCTTGTAAGAAGGCGAGGCATCAAGCTCAGACTCCAATTGATTGCTCCATAAATGCTGGGACTTGCACTTAGTCGCTACACTTTTAATAGCTACTCACGCATATCCCACAAGGGCTGAGTGCCAATTTAACCCCTATAAATGCACGTTTTCCGCTCTCTGAGACACCGTTGCCGCAAACGGTACGCAGCAGACAGCGCCAGCAGCCTTTACACCTATGACGCCAACAGCAACCGCCTGACATCGGTAGACACCACCACCAGCGACACCGATCTGGATGGGGATTTTGATCAGGCGGACTACCAGAAGGCTCTTGCGCAGAATCTGAATGTGGATGCCGCCAGCAGCCGTTTGCTGGGTTTCAGCCAGACTCAAACCATCACCCAGACCACCGCTGCAGGCAAGGTCAAGGTCTCGGGCAGCAACACGCAGATCACTTACAGCCTGGATGCCGCAGGCAACCTCACCAGTGATGGCCTTCGGCTGTTTGACTACGATGCCAGTAACCGCCTCTCTCAGGTGATGGTCAGCCAGAGTGGGGAAGCCAGCAAGATTGTTTATCTGCACAATGCTTTGGGCCAGCGGGTGTTCAAGAGTGAGCCGCAGGTGGCGCAGACGGCGCCGGATGAAACGGTGCTGGGCACAGATTTCATCAGCTGGCTGAAGAAGAACTTCGGGTGGCTGTTTGCCCAGGCGCAGGCCAATGCCACGTTGGGGGATAGTTTTGTGTATGGGGATGCCAGCATCGGCAGTTTCAATCTGCTGGGGCAGTATGGCAACGGGGGGAGCAAGAGCGCGGGGAGGATTGAATACCTCTACCTTCCAACGGAGGCAGGCCCCGCCACGCTGGTCGGAATCTACAAGGGTGGGCGGGTTTATGCGGTGCATACGGATCATCTGGGTACGCCGCGCAAGATTACCGACGATACGAATCAGGTGGTGTGGCAGTGGGCTTACAGTGCGTTTGGGGATAACAAGCCTTCGGGGGTGTTGAAGGCGACGGCTAATCCCAAGGTGGCTTTGACGAATGTTCCGACGTTGTTGAAGGCGACGACGCCTACGCTGGCGATGAATTTGAGGTTCCCGGGGCAGTATTTTGATGAGGAATCTAATCTTAGTTACAACTACTTCAGGAGCTACCGACCGCAGCAGGGAAGGTATGACCAGGCGGACCCGATTGGGCTTGATGGGGGGTGGTCGCGGTTTGGGTATGTGGGAGGGAATTCGCTGAGTTTTGTGGATCCCAAGGGATTGAGCGCTTTGCCTAGCATGGCCATGCTAGAACCTGCACCCGTCGCGAATATGTCGCGCACTCCTTGGGCTATGCCAGATGCTTGTTCGGCTCTGAGCAGTTCAATTCTTGCGTCCAATGACTCAGTTGCTCAACGTAAGACGTACTGCCTAGCGTTTTGTCAGTACGAACTTGATATGCCAGGACGATTTGATAACTTTGGCCCACATCGCGCCTGCATGCGTCGATGCATGGCCACCGGCGGATTTACGATGTAACGGAGGTATTCCAGTGAATGAGTTCGATGCTAAAAAAATGAATGAGCATTTAGAGGCCATGATTCACCATGCAAATCATGTCCTCTTTATTGCCAATAATTCTGATGATGCTGAAGCGAAAACGAGGACCCAAAGAGTACTGGGAGCCGTGGTGACAGAGTTGGACTTTGAACTTATGGAGCCCATTTACAAAGCATTCCCGGAATTGAGGCCGGTCGATTTGTAGTGGATGTGTGGTCGAAAGGTTTACTGCTTCAAAAAGCATAGCTACTCACGCATATCCCACAAGGGCTAAGTGCCAATTTGACCTCTATAAATGCACATTTCCCGCTCCCTGAGATCCCGTTGCCGCAAACGGTGCGCGGCAGACAGTCGCAGCCGTTTGCTGGGGTTCAGCCAGACTCAAACCATCACCCAGACCACCGCAGCAGGCAAGGTCAAGGTCTCGGGCAGCAACACGCAGATCACTTACAGCCTGGATGCCGCAGGCAACCTCAGCGGTACTTCACGCCATCGCGTGCAGCCCCACGCGGTTGCCGTCCAGATCGGTGATATGCGCAAAGAAACCCATGCCCGGTGGCAGGGCCTGGCGTGGCAGCGCAATGCGGCCGCCCGCTGCGGTGACGCGTTTCAGCGCGGCGTCCAGCGAGGGCGAGGCGTCCAGATACACCAGCGTGCCGCCCGCCGACGGTGCGGGTGCGCTGGGGCCCATCAGTAGCGCGCCGCCGATGCCGTTGCCTTCTGGGTCGTAGGCAAAGACCGCGCCCTCGCTGGGGCCCATGGGTTCGCGGCGCATGGGGTGGCCCAGCACCGATTCGTAAAAGGCCTGGGCCTTGTCCAGTTGGGTGGTGGGAATTTCAAACCAGCTGATGGCGTTGACGGGGGTGTCTTTCATGGAAGGCTCCTGATGGGTTAAAGAAGCCCTGATGCTGCGCCAGGGCTGCTGACAACGGTGTGTCAGCAGCCTTTGACAACCGCGC
>ENA-UOWO01002651-UOWO01002651.1-activated-sludge-metagenome-genome-assembly--contig:-NODE-2651-length-21905-cov-13.503432_pt1 | contig 21905 bp, 11 predicted proteins | sample MGYA00238148_ERZ761564 | MGnify/ENA primary metagenome ERZ761564 (study PRJEB28885, sample SAMN05720194) | activated sludge metagenome | isolation source: Anaerobic digester | place: USA... | reverse complement strand
ATTGGTGTGACCTTTAACTGAACGAAAACCCGCTGTAAAAAAAAGCCCGCGCAGGGATGCCTGCGCGGGCTTTTTTTTACACTTGGCCCTGCCATTTCAGTCTCTTCCGGTCAACGTTTCCGCACCGCGCTGCGCTTGAAATCCTTGACCAGCCGGATAAATGGCTCCAGCAGCTCAGCGGCAGCCTGTTCATCGGATCACTCCTGCGGAAAACCTACCGTTTGGGATAACAGTATTTTTTGATGCGCTTCCAGTTTCATCGCCGGTGCGAGTTCCTCGCGGCCGACCATGCCGCGCACGACGGTGGCGAGACCGGCTGAGGTGCAGTAGAGATAGACATTTTCGGCGATAAAGCCGCAGTCCGCGCCCAGATAGAGGGCGGCATCGTCACCGGAACGGGCGCCGGTTTTTTGCGTATCGGCCACATAGACGATATTGAGCGGCGCTTTCTCGACGAATTCCTGCATGCCGGTGAGCTTACGCAGATCCTGCGCGACGATCAGCTCGAGCGCGTGCTCCGTGGCGTCATAGAGATAGAGCCCCTCTTCCATGGCCAGATAGAGGCTGATCTCCTGCCAGTTGCGGGCGGAGGGAGCGGTGCGGCGGCCATCCTCGCGGTTGATGCCGAAAGCGGCCCAGCAGAGATTGCCCAAAAGCTCGCCGGTCAGCTTTTTATCAGCGAAGGAGCGGGTGGAATGGCGCTCATTGAGTACCTGCATAAGCGGTTTGCCGCCGGTCTTGTCCGGCGGGGGGAGTTTGATGGTTTGGGCCGGCTCCTGGGCGAAAGCGGCGGCCGCGATCACCAGCAGAGCAGAGATCATCAGACAGCTGTTGTTCATAATGTCCTCCGTATGTATTGGGCTTAAAATATAAAATATCCATCCCCCCGGTTAATTTCAAGTGATTTTTCCTGAAATGAAGCTGATTTCGGCCGTGCACCTGTACAATATGGAGTTTGCATTTGTATTTTCAGGGTGAAATCCCTATATTTCAGCACCCCGGCAGGAGGCAGCTGCCCGGCCACTGACATCCGATCGTGATCCAGCCAAAAGGGATTCCGCCCATGGCAGCGCCCATCAGCTTTGTGAGTTCAAACCGCATCCGTTCCATCGACGTGACGCGGGGGCTTATCGTTCTGGTCATGCTCTTCGTCAACGATCTGGCTGGCGTGACCGGCGCCCCGGGCTGGATGAAGCACATCTCCCCCTCCACTGCCGATGGCTATACCTTCGTCGATCTGGTCTTTCCCGCCTTTCTCTTCATCGTCGGACTCTCGCTGCCCATCGCCCTGGAAAAACGCCTCGGCCGCGGCGAGTCCAAAATCCGCATCGCCGGCCACATCCTGATCCGGACCCTCAGTCTGCTCCTGATGGGTGTGCTGATGGTGAATACGGAGAGCATCGCCGGCAAGGGCCATATCGACCCGCGCTTGTGGCAGGTTCTCTTTTACGGCAGCGCCATCATGATCTGGCTCGCTTCGGGTGCTGAACGGAAACGCATCGTCTGGGCGCGCAGGATTATCGGCATCGTCATCCTGGCCGCCCTGGCCATCGCCTACCGCGGCGAAGGGGGCGCCGGGCTGCGGCCGCATTGGTGGGGCATCCTCGGTCTGATCGGCTGGTCCTATCTGGTGACCGCATTGCTCTATCTGGTGATCCGGCGCAGAACGGCCGCATTCGCCGCAGCGATCATCCTGCTCTATCTGCTCTATTTCGCCGACCGCACCGGCCTGCTCGCCTTTCTCGCTCCCTTCAATACCTGGATCGGCATCAGCTCGGTGCTCGGTTCCCAGCCGGCCATCACCGCCTCGGGCGCCCTGCTGAGCATCATGCTCTTCAGCGTGGACAAACCCCATGCGGCGCGCCTCCGCATCATCCTTCTCTTCGCTCTTGTGCTGGGCACAATCGCCGTGTTACTGCACTCGCTCAGTGATCTCAGCCCCCTCTTCATCTATAACAAAAACGCGGCCACGCCGCCCTGGTGTCTGATCAGCTCGGCCTGGACCGCCCTGCTTTTCGCGCTGATCTACTGGCTAATCGACCGCCTCGGGCTCACCACCGGCACCGGCATGCTCGCCACCGCCGGCCAGAACGCCCTCTTCGCCTTCATCCTGGGGCCCATCTTCTATTTACTCATCGGCATGCTTCCACTGATGGCAGACGGCCGCAACCTTTATGCCGCCCTGGGCGCCGGCTTCGCCACCGGTCTCTGGCGCTCGCTCCTTGTCGCTTTCGCTGGCACCTGGCTCACCGCATGGATGCAGCGCTCCGGACGTTATCTGAGGATTTGACATGAAAAAGAGATCCGGCATTGCCCTTTTGCTCGCCCTCCTTCTTGCCACCGCACTGGAGGCCGCCCCCGGCAAAAAGACCGAACCCTGGTGCGCCCTCCATCTGCTCGGCTTCACCTCGGACTCGAGCCTGATTCAGCTCGAAAACCAGCTGCCGGCCCTCGCCGCAGCCGGTGTCAACATGCTCATCCTCGAAGTGGATTACAATTTCGATTACAAATCCCACCCCGAGCTGTGCGGCACCAGCCGGCCCATCACCCGCGCAGGAGCGAAGTGGCTGACCAAGGCCTGCCGCCGCCACAACATCGAACTGGTGCCCCAGTTCCAGTGCTTCGGCCATCAATCCTGGGCCGGTACCACCTACGCCCTGCTCACCCGCTATCCCGAATTCGATCTCACTCCGGGCGCCTATCCGGGCAACAAGGGGATCTACTGCCGGGAGTGGGATCCCCTCAATCCCAAGGTCCATGCGATGATCTTCGATCTGCTCGACGAGCTGATCAAGGCCTTCGACGCCGACCGGATGCATGTAGGCATGGACGAGGTCTTTCTCATCGGGGACAGCCTCTCGCCCTCCACTTTTGGCAAGAATCCCGCTTCTGTCTTCGCCGGGGCGGTGAACGACCTCTATGGACACATTGTTAAAAAACGGAAAAAAGAGATGATGATGTGGGGGGACCGTCTCATCGACGGGGAGAAGTATAATCTGGGCGAATGGGAGGCTTCGAAAAACGGCACCGCCGCAGCGATCGACAGCATCCCTAAGGATATTATCATCTGCGACTGGCATTACGAGCCGCGCGAGGAATACCCCTCACTGCCCCTCTTTATCGACAAGGGGTTCCGCGTGCTGCCGACCAGCTGGAAAAAGATCGAGGCGGTTCGCGCCTTTATCAATTACAGCCAGGCCTTTAACCATCCCGACATGCTCGGCCACCTCTTCACGATCTGGAGTTCGAAGCAGGACAGTTTGGCCCTTTACCCCCCGCTGGCGCAGTTCGGCCGTCAGGTGCGCGCCGGCGCAATGCCTGCCGCCCAGAGCCCGGGGGCGGTCAACGCTCCTGCGCTGCGGTGATCACCTGCAGCAGCCGGTCGCCCAGGCCGACCTGATAGCCCTGATTCATCCACAGGATCTCGCCGGCGGGATTCACATAGACCAGGACCGGAAAAACCGACAGCTCCCCGCCGAGGGTTTGACCCAGCCGCCGCCGCACCTCTTCATGCACATCCTGCACCACCATCAGCTGCCCGGGCAGCGAATAGGCCGCGAGTCGGCTTTCGCCGCCGGCCACCACCACAGCGGCCATCCTTCCTCCCCACTCCTCATAGAGCGGTTTGAGCTCCTGCCACTCGCGCAGCACATGCTGTGAAGGCTCGCGTCCGGGATCGAGCCAGGCGAGGATGAGCCCTTCAGGCCGGGCGAGCTCTTTCAGGGTGTGCCGCCGCCCGTTTCCGTCCGTCAGCAGTGCCCCTTCAGGCAGCCGGGCGAGGGCTTTGAGCGCACCACCGCTGTGACGCCAGACCAGATCAACCATGCGCGTCTGCCCCGGCTCAAGCGTAAAAAAGTGGAGACGGCTGAGGACCGCGCCGCTCTGCAGACGATAGCCGGTGACGAGAAGATAATTGCCGGCGGGAAGCTCGAGCATCCCCCTGCCCGCGCTGAAATCAATCCCCTCCAGTTCCAGGGTTTTATACTCTCCATCCTCCAGACGGGCCAGGGTGAAATGACGCCAGTACTCCGGCCGGGCGATGGTTTTATCCCGATTTGAAAACGCCAGGCTGCAAACAGCCGCTCCGGCGCCTCCGGCATCCGCATCCATCAACTGCCACGATTGGCTGGTGACATCCCAATACTCCGGCCGCTCGAAGGCGGGATCCAGGCGGGCGGGGATATTCAGGCTGCGGCAGAGAGCGACCAGAAAGATGTCGCGCGAGAGCGGATCCGCCGCCCGCAGCTCCCAGACGCCCCGGGGGGTCAGCGGCACCCCGTAATAGTTGGCGTTCTCCTCCAGGCGGATGTTTTTCTCGACCCAATTGGCCAGCATCCCGGGGCTCGCAAACACCGATCGGCCCATTTCCCGGCTCATGCCCTCCTGCAGCAGCTGTCGCCAGGGGGCCAGGGCTTCATTCCGGATGCGGGGATTGAGCAGATATCTTTCAAAGAGGCCGCGGGGCAGCGTCGAATCGGGCCGGACGGCCTCCAGGTGATCGAGCAGGATCTCTGCGGGCACATCGCGCAGATCCTTCTCCGCGATTACTATCAGGAGGGGGAGCACGGAATGACGCCTGACGGCAGCCCCCGCGCGGATGAAGCGGGCGATCTCCGCATGGTTGCCGCGGCTCCTGCGCACAGCCTGCCAGACCGGATCGGGCTCCAGCCCGCACTCCGCGGCGAGCCTCGCGCTGGCGAGCGAATCCATAAAGGTCGCCTCATAGGCCTTCCGCAGGCTGTCTTCAAAGGCGAGGCGGCGGGCATGGGCTGCGCGCGCCGCCTCTGTGATGGTATCCGGCAGCGGCGGACGGGCCAGGGGCGGGGCGAAATCGAGTTCGAGGATCGCCTCAGGCGGGGCACCTGGCTGCAGGGTGACCACCACCGTATCGGCTCCCGCCGCGCGCGCAAAGCCGGTCAGCGAATCCCGCTGCGCCCAGATGAGGAGATCGCCGCGCCCGGTGCGCAGGCTGCAAAACCCCGTCGCGTCACTGGTGCGCCGCGCCAGAGGATAGAACTCGGCATAGTTGTAGATCCTGAAAGAGACCTCCGCACCGGCGACCGGCACTCCCGCCGCGGAGACAATGCGGACGTGGAGCGGAGTGACCTCGGCGTAGCGGCCGAGTACATTGATCTCGCGGTGACGGGGCGAGGAGGCGAGCACCTCCTCTTCTCCTGCATAGGGTCCCATCACCCGGGTGTGGACAAGCATGGCGCGGCGCGCCGGCTCCTTGAACCAGCCCATATTGAGGTCCGGCTCAGGCTCGCAGGCGCCGAGAAAATACCACTCCCCGTCGGCCCAGAGTTCCACCCAGGCATGATTGTCGTCGCTGTGGGCCCAGCGCGGAGTATAAACCTGGCGCGCCGGAATGCCGATCGCGCGCAGGGCGGCGACCGTGAAAACCGACTCTTCGCCGCAGCGGCCGATGGCGCTGCGCATCGTCGCCAGGGGAGCGGAGGTGCGCATGTCCGCTCCACGGTAGGTGACGTGCTCGTGGCACCAGTGGTTGACCTCGAGGGCGGCCTGGCGCATGGTCAGGCCCTGCACCCGCTCCCTGAGCAGACCGTACAGGACGACGCGGGCGGAATCGAGGTTTTCGTTATTTACGCGCAGGGGGAGAACAAAGTGGAGGAAGAGATCGTCGGGGATGCTGCGGCCCCATGCCATATCGGCGCGTGCCTGCAGGGTGGCGCGCACCTGGCGGAGGTAGAATTCTCCGTCATAGTCGGCGAGGTCGCTGAGCGGCATCCAGGCGTAGAGCCACTCGAGGGCTTCGCGCTCGGCCGGGGTGAGTTTTTGCCGGAAAACACTCAAGAGCTCCTGCTGCCGGTGCCGGGCCAGCTCCTTCTGAAGTGGAAGCTGCGCGCGCACCGCGCGCTGGAGATCGCCTGCCGGAATGAGCTGTTCACCGGAGGGAGCGCAGGCCGCCCCCAGGATGATCGTCAGGTAGAGGAACAGCTTGCGCATGGGGGACTCCCGGTTGAGATGAAAAAGCGGCGCAGGCCGGAGCGGCCGGGAGCGGCGGCATCCGGCGTAAAGCTGCCGCGCTAGACGAGCTTTATCGTTTTGATCTCGAAGGGGCCGAATTCGAGCGTGACCGCGCCGTCCCGGTGGGTAATTTCCCCGATCTCACGTTCGAGCAGATCGGTTTCATAGACCCGTCTGCCGGTATCGGCAAGCAGCAGCCGGGCCGTGGTGCGGCGTCCGCGCGGCTCGTAGAGGCGCAGGATAAGGGCATCATCCTCCTCCGCCTTTTTGAGGACCGAGAGGGTCACCGCCTCATTCTCCAGCCGGCAGGGAAAGGCCACTGTGCCGCTGCGGCCTTCGAAAAGGGCGAGCGGCTGGTTGAGCTGAGCCGCCTCGGCATGGACCGCCGATTCCTCCAGGGCGCCCGCGTGGGGCAGCAGACTGTAGATCACGTCGTGCTCGCCGCGATCGGCATCGGGATCAGGAGAGGTGGGCGCGCGCAGCAGGTTGAGATCGATGGTGCGGTCGAGGATCTTGTGACCGTATTTGCCGTTATTGATCAGGGCGACTCCGTGGGTGGGTTCGCTGAGATCGACGAAGCGGTGCCCGACGGTCTCGAACCTGGCCATATCCCAGCTGGTATTGCGGTGGGTCGGGCGTTTGACCGTGCCGTACTGGATCTCAAAGGAGGCCTCGGTGGCGGTGACATCGGCATCGAAGGCGACACGGAGCATGCGGTGGCGCTCCCGCCAGTGGACATGGGTGACGAAATCGAGGCGTTTGGTATTGCGGACGAGGCAGAGGCGCTGCTCAATGGTGGAATCGCCGGCGCGGAAATGAAGCAGAAGCATTTGCGCCACCGGCCCCGAACCGAGCCGGCGCCAGCCGGTCAATTCAGCCTGCTGCAGGAGTTGATTCTCGTAAAAAATATCGACGTCCCAGGCATCCCAGTTGGCGGGGCGGTCCTCATAGAGGCCAATGCGGTTGCCGCTCTGGCCCGGCCGCATCACCTCAGCGTTCCTCTCCTTGTCAAAAATGCGGGCGATGGTGCCATCCCCGGCCAGTTCGTAGCGGATGAGGTCGTTTTCGAGGATGACGCCCTGGAGTGATGCGGGGGCCGACAGCCCGGAAACCCGGGGTTCGGGCGGCAAAGCCGACTCGGGCAGCAACCGACCGCGGCGCAGCACAATCGAAGCCAGGGCCGGCACATCGGCCAGGGCGACCAGGTTCCCTTCGCGCACCTGGGCCGGTATGGGCCGGCCGGTTTGATCCAGAATCTCGTGACCGATCCAGGCCGCCGGCAAAAAAGCCGGGCGGGTGAAAGGAGTGGAGAGGGTGTTGACCAGGGTGATGCTTCCCTCTTCCGGATCGAGGAGTTTCGCGCCGGCCCGGCCGGCCAGGCCGTTCAACTCCTTTTTGACCTCGTCATGTTCGCGGCGGGTCGTATCATAAACCTGTTTAATGCTCGAGCCGGGCAGGATGTCATGGAACTGATTGCGCAGCACCGTTTTCCAGAGCCCGTCCAGTTCCGCGGCGGGGTATTCGCCGGCCGGCAGAGCGCTGAAGAGGGCTTCGACCTCGCGCAGTTTGTGTTCGCACCAGCGGTTCATGAATTTGGTGCGGGCCTGGGTGGTGAGGGTGCCGCGATGAAGTTCAAGGTAAAGTTCGCCGATCCAGCGCTGGAGCAGCTCCGGGCGGGCGCCGAGGCGGTCGAGCATCTCCTGGGCCTTGCCGAAACGGACCCGGGGTCCGCCCTCGAGATCGCGCTGGCGCAGGCCGGTCTCGATGATCTCCTCGGTCGCGCCGCCGCCGCCGTCGCCGATGCCGAAGAGGACGAGGAACTCGTCGAGGCGGTCGCGTTCGGCAAAATTCTCCTGGGCGTGGCGCATGCCGGAGGGCCAAAATTCGCTGTTGTAGGTATCCTCCGGCGGGAAGTGGACGATGATCTCGCTGCCGTCGATGCCGCGCCAGATGAAAGAGTGATGAGGAAAGCGGTTGAACTGGTTCCAGGAGATTTTCTGGGTGACCATATAATCGAGGCCGCTCTTCTTGAGGATCTGCGGCATGGCGGCGCTGTAGCCGAAGACATCGGGAAGCCAGAGATTGCGCACCGCGACCCCGAACTCCTTTTCAAAAAAGCGTACGCCATGGAGAATCTGGCGAACCATCGATTCGCCGCCGATGAGGTTGCAGTCGGCTTCGACCCACATCCCGCCCTGAATCTCCCAGCTGCCGTCCACCACCCGGGCGCGGATTTTTTCATAGAGGCCGGGATAGTTGTCCTTGACAAAGGCGTAATGCTGAGCCTGGGAGGCGCCGAATACGTAGCCCGGATAGCGTTCGATCAGATCGATCTGGGCGGCGAAGGAGCGGGCGCACTTGCGCACGGTTTCCGCGACCGGCCAGAGCCAGCCGGTGTCGATATGGGCGTGGCCGACGGCGTGGGCGGTGAGGTCGGATTGGCCGCTTTTCTTGGCCAGCTCGACGGCGAGAATGGCCCGGGCGGCTGCGGTGGTGCCGTCATCCCCCTGAAAGAGGTCGGCGGCCCGCATCAGGGCGCGGAGGAGCCGGGCGCGGCGGACACTCTTCTCCGGCAAGGCCTTCATCTGGTTATAGAGCAGCCGGGCGTCGAGCCAGAGGTGCCAGACCGACGGCCGGAAGATCCCGAGAGTGAGATCCTGCACCACGGCCTCGAGGTGGCCGTGGCGGCGGGGGTCCTCCTGCAGGGGGTCGGCGACAAGCTGCAAACCAAAGATCTGCGCCGCGGAGGCCTCGATCCAGAGATCAACCTTTTCGCCGCCGCGGGCGGGATCGGCGATCGGGATGCGGTCGCGGCGGAATTCGGGCTGCCAAAGCGAATGCCAGCTCAGGGCGTGCGCAGGGGTGCCGTCGGCGGCGAATGCCAGACCCTCACCGCCGAGATTGATGCGCGCCACCACCGGCCGGCCCTGCCATGCGGCGGGGACGATGCCGGTGAGATGAAACCAGGCCGTCTGCCAGTCCGATCCCCACTTCTCCCCGGCCGCGATGGGTCGGTAGGCGAGTTCCAGACGCTGTGCAAAGGAGCGCGGCGGATCGGCGAGCGCGACCTCTGCCGCCAGTGGAATCTGTTCGGCGTAGAAACGGGATGGTAGCCGGTCGATAAACTGGCCGATCCGGGTCTCGTAAAGCTGGATTTCGCGTTCGATCATGCCTCAGCGCACTCCCTGCGGAGGTGCAGGGGGAACATCGCCTCCCCGGCCCGGGCGCTGTCCCGGTCCCCCGCCCATGCCCGGCGGCGGAGTGCCGGGCTTCCCGGGATTGGCGGCCTTTTCGGCGTTGAGAGTCTCCGCAGCCTTCTTGAGCGCCTTTTCATTCCATTTTTCAGGATATTTCTTGCGCAGATCGGAAGTAACCTTCTCCTGAAGCTCAGCCATCTTGGTGCTGTAGATGCGGCTGCGCAGGGTCGACCTCAGCTCGACGAGGGGGCGGTCATTGTACTCAGACTTGTGGTTCTCATAGAAATCGGTGATCTCCTGTTCGGTCACCTTGACGACGCGGGTGATCAGCCGTTCACGGCATTTTTGACCCAGAAGCTGGTTCCTGGCATAGAGGAAATCCTTTTTGTACTCCTCAGTCTGGTCGAGCTTGCGCTCTTTGGCGTCCAGAAGCATCAGCTCCTGTAGGTTGGCTTTTTTAGCAAAATCAGCTACATCCTCATAACGGGTCAGACGGTAGGCATTGCCGCGGGTCATCTGCAGATACTTGTCGAGCGTCTCTCGCACGCTCCATTGGCCGCCCTTCCAGCTCACCAGCGTCTTCTTCTGATCCTCGGGGGTGATCAGCGCATAATCGACCTTGACCCCGGGCTTGGTGCCGGCGAGGGCCGGAGAGATCCTGACGAAGAGGAGGCTGTCGATGACAAGATTGAACCTGGTGAAGAGGCCGGCAGTATATTCTTCGATGAAGAGCCCCTGTTTCTGATTCCTGAGATTGCCTTCAATCTCCGCGCGCGCCTGCTCCAGGTCCGGCTGCTCGCGTGGCCGCCGTTCATCCACGCGCATGATTTGATAGCCGAAACCGCCGAGAATGGGTTTGGTACAGGAGCCGGTGGGCGTATTGCGGACCGCCTCAGCACTGGCGGGCGCGAGCTGGGACCAGGCGAGCCAGGCCGCTATCCGGCCGCCGTTCTCGATGGTATTCATATCCATGCTGTAGCGGGTGACCATGCTCCCGAAATCGGCGCCGTTCATCAGGGCGGAATAGATCGAATCGGCGAGGCTGGGTGACTTGACCAGAATGTGGGAAATCTTGTACTCTTCCTTGCCCCAATCATAGGCTTTCTGAATCTCCTCCTCGCTCACCGTAAAATTGGCGGGCACGACCGCCTTGAAGAGGGGGCCGTTGTTGCGGGTCAGCATGCGGCGCTCTTCCTGACGGATCTGTTCGGCGATGGTGCTGTCCTGGTCCAGTTTGAGGGCGTTCCCCTCAGCCTGGAAGAAGAGGTTGTTGAGCAGAGTCTTTTCGACGAACTGCTTGACAATCTCGGGGGTGATGACGGGGTGCTGGCCAAACTCCCTGCTCATTTTGTAGCGGCGCATAAAGATATCGTCGCGGACAGTCTGGTCCTTGACCTTGACCAGCCAGTTCTCATCCTGCTTTGAGCAGGAGAGCAGGAGGGTAATCATCAGGAAAGCGAAGCTCAGGTACTTTTTGGTCATCTTTTTCTCCATCCATCTGCAATTGAATTATTAAAGATTGGCCTTAAAATAAGCAATTTATCACTAAAAATCAACGGGAACGCGCGCCGGCAGCGCATCATTCCACGACCAGTTCATCCACAAAGATCCAGCTCGGGCCGCCTGCGCCGGGATGCCAGGCGGGGCACAAGCCCACATTGCGGGCGCGCAGGCGGATATAGCGCGCCAGTGTTCCCGGCAGCTCGACCTGATCCTCCTGAATGCGCTGTGCCGAAGTGCCGGCCGGGGTGGGATGATCGAAGGCGGCCACACTCTTGAAAGTGCCGCCCTCTCTGGAGACCGACCATTCGACGAAAGCCGGCAGAAAAATCCACGATCCGGTATCCTGGAGAAAACCGGCGCGGAGACGGTGCAGGGGCCTGGTCTCGCCCAGATCGATCGTGGCGACCAGGTCCACCCCCTCAAAGCCCTGCCAGCGGCCGTCGGTGAAAGCGATCGAGCCGCGCAGGCCGTCAACCAGCGACCGCTCCCCGCCGGCACTATACCTCGGGCTGGGGCTGTTCTCGAGGTGCAAGGGTGCGCCGCAAGCGAGATGAAAATTGAAATCCGCCTTTGCGCTCTCGCCGTAGGCGCGGCCGTCGCGAAACGCACCCGCCTTGAGCTGTGTGGAACGGGTGACGGCCAGCGGCGTCGTATAGCGCGGCGAGGCGGTTGACGGCTGCGTGCCATCGAGCGTATAGTGCAGCGCCATACCTTCCTCGCCGCTCTCGATGGTGACGGTATGGAGTTTCTGTTCGGGATCGAAGCGGGTGAGAAGCGTCACCGGCCGCGCTTCCGGACCATATTTTATGCCCATAGCCTCGAGCAGGGGGTAATGGCTCCGGACCCGCTGCAGAAAATCGGCGTAATCGCGCTGCCGGGGATTGCTCCAGAGCACCTCGCTGAGGGCGAGCAGGCGGGGAAAAAGCTGGTAATCGAGGTTCTCCTCGGTGATCCGCTCGCTCCAGAGGCAGCATTCGCCGCCGATGATATGGCGGATTTTATCGGGCTCCAGTCCGTCCGGAACCGGCTCGAAACTGTAGGCCTTGCGCAGATCGAGAGTGCTGATATCCGCGTTGAAATAGGTGTGGCTCCCGGGCGAGGCGATCGCGTCGTGGCCGGAGCGCGCGGCGGTCAGCGCGCCTTCCATACCGCGCCAGGACTGCACTGTGGCGCCGGGGGCCAGGCCTCCGTCGAGGATCTCGTCCCAGCCGATGAGCCGGCGGCCGCGGGCGCTGAGGTATTTTTCGATGCGGTGGATGAACCAGCTCTGCAGTTCCGCTTCATCGGCGAGCTCTTCCGCCTTGATGCGCGCCTGACAGCGGGGGCAGGCCTGCCAGCGGTCGCGAGGCACCTCGTCGCCGCCGATATGGAGATAATCGAAGGAAAAGAGAGCGATCACCTCGCTGAGCACATCCTCTAGAAAGGCGAAAGTCTCCTCTTTGCCGGCGCAGTAGACCTCCTTGAAGACGCCCCACTGGGTCTGGACGGTGAAGGGGCCGCCAGTGCAGGAGAGCTCCGGATAGGCCGTGAGGGCAGCCATGCAGTGGCCCGGCATTTCGATCTCGGGGACGACATCGATAAAGCGGTCAGCGGCGTAGGCGACCACTTCCCTGATCTCCTCCTGGGTGTAGAATCCACCGTAGCGGCTGCCATCGGGCTCGGTGCGCCAGGCGCCGATTTCGGTCAGGCGCGGGTATTTTTTGATCTCGATGCGCCAGCCCTGGTCTTCAGTGAGGTGCCAGTGCAGGCGGTTCATCTTGTAGAGCGCCATCCAGTCGATGATCCGCTTCATATAGGCGACGCTGTGAAAGTGGCGCCCGACGTCGACGTGGACCCCGCGCCAGGCGAAATGGGGCTGGTCAATGATCTCGAGGGCGGGAAGAGCAATCCTCCTCTTTTGGCTGCCGGCGGGGAGCATCTGCCGCAGGGTCTGGCCGCCGCGGTAGAGACCCGCCGGAGTCTGCGCGGTGAGAAAAATCTCGCGCCCCGAAATGGTCAGCCGGTAGCTCTCGGCGCCTGTGTCCATCAGGCCCGGGTCGAGAAGGAGACGGATCTTGGAGCCCCGTCCCGCATCACCGGCGGGGAGAACCGCCAGGTCAAGGCCGCTGCTCTGCCTGATCTCGGCGCCGAGGAGGCGGGCGATGCGGCCGGTCTCGGGGCTCTCCGCGGGATAGAGGATCCGGGTGGAAGCCGAAAGGGTAAAGTTCCCCTTGCCCGCGGCCATTTGCACAGGCTGCGGGACCAGGGCCACGCCGGCTCCAGCCGCCGTGGTCAGAGTCAGAAAAAGTGAGCAGCAAAGGGGGACGAGTTTCATCAGCTTCTCCATGCGGTTATTTTTTCAGCGCGGGCAAAATCATGTCGGCTTTTTCCAGATTCCACCGGCTGTCGAAAAAGCCGGCGGCGACGACACCGCCGTCCTTTCCATTGAGGACAGCGCTGTTCAGCACTGTAAAATCGGGAAAGGCCGCTCCCGCATAAAGATAGGGCAGATTGTTGGTCAGGCGCATCCCGCCGGGGGCTGTGCCCGAGATGACCGCCACACAGGCCTGGTCGCTGCCCGGCCGCGGCCGGATAAAGAGCGCCGCCAGGTCGTCGCCGCGGAGGAGCTGCTTGCCGATCTGGACGATGCTGCGCCGCACCTGGATCGGGCTCTCCGCCAGCAGCACTTTCCAGGCCGCATTGGTGGCAGAATTTCCGTAGAGGATGACGCTGCGGTCGCGATCCACATCGGCATCAAAATCGACATCAGCGACCACATCGACGGCGCCGTTGCCCTGATACCAGAAAGATTCGGCGTCAAAGCGGGCTTTATGCAATGCCCAGCGGTTCTCCGTCACCGAGCCGCGGGTGCCATAAACGAAGACCATCCGGTGGTTGAAGGCCTCCTTGAAGGGACCGTAGCGGTGAGGTCCCTTTTCATCCGCACGCAGAGCCGGACCAGCGCTCCAGCGCCCTCCCCGTTTCTCCAGCCACAACGTTTCCGCCCCTTCGAGTTCAACCTTCTGGCTGTCCAGTTCGACTTGATAGGCACCCGCATGGGCGCCGGCCGGAGTGCGCAGGGCGAGGCGGGCGATATTTTCAGTGCTCCCCTGGAAGTGATGCGTGGCCGGATTGAACTCGATGCGGGCGCGGCTGACGGCGAGCGGCGTTTCCTGATCGACGACCGTCAGCCAGCCGCTGCGGGCGGAGATGCCGGGATTGGCGGTGCTAAAGTCGATCATGCGCATGCGCTCCGCGCCCGGACGGGTATGGCGCGCGAAAAAGTCAAAGAGCGGCATCCAGTCTACACAGTCGGCGCCGGGGGCATCGGAGAGGTCCCACCAGTGGCCCGCCTCAGGCTGCTCATGGAAATACCAGTCATGATGAAAATCCTTGAGCCGTTCGGCCATGCGGTGCGACTGGTCGACGCGCACATTATCATCCTTGCTGCCGTGGATGATATAGACGCCGTGCTGCTGGTAATTCCCGGCGAGGGCGAAGGTATTGCTCGGCGTCGAAGCGCGGCGCAGCAGCTGTTGCGCCGGATCGCCCGTGCCGCTGGTGTCGCGGACGCCGTAGGACCAGAAGGAGATCCAGCCGGCGCTCGGGCCGATGGCCGCAAAGTGGTCGGGAAAGGTCGCGCCCAGATGCCAGGTGCCGTGGCCGCCCATGGAGTGGCCGGTCAGGTAGATGCGGCTGGTGTCGATATTGAGCCGCTGGCGGGCCAGGGCGAGCACTTCGAGGGCGTCCATGCGCCCCCAATCCTCCCAGTTGTGGCCGTAGGGCCGGCGGTTGGTCGGCGAAACGATATGGCCCCAGCTCTTGGGAGCATAGGAAGCGGCCTGATTCGCCCCCTCGACGTTGGCGCCGTGCAGGGAGAGAAAGAGGGCGCGGGGCATATTGTCCCGTCCGGCGGCGGGATTGATCGCGTAATACTGCACGCTGCCGTCGATACCGCTGATAAAAGTGATCCTGCAGGTGGCTCCCGCGTCGACGCGGCGCAGAGTGATCACGGTCTCATCGAGGATCTCCTCACCCGCGGCGCTCCTGCGCAGCAGAGTGAGGGTGAGGGGCACCTCGCCCGCAGCACCGGCGAGGCCGGCCGAAATCGGAAAGATCATCTTGCGCAGCCCCAGGGGCAGCAGCTCCGGCAGAGCGGTTACGGGGACCTCCACCCCCTCGCCTCGACCGCGGATGAAGAGGCCGGTCAGGGGCGCGTTGGTGCCATTGAGCACCACGATCCCACCGGGGCTCTCCAGGGACTCGCCAACGCGCAGGTCGGGCAGGGTCAGGTCCAGGGGGTTGAAAAGGGCGGTTTTGGCGAGGGGATGCAGCACGACCTTGAGGCGGCCGCGGCTGCAGCGAAAAAGCAGATGGTTTTCCCCCGCCTCGAGCTGGATGGGCACCAGACCATAGTCGAAGCGCGGCTCCCAGGATTCAAACTGATCCTTCGCGCGGTAGCGGTTGCCGATGCGCGGAGTCCCGTTGACATAGACCATATTGTGGCCCATGCCCTCGAGCAGAAAGAGCGCGGGCTGCAGCCGCGTGACGCGGAAATGGACCCAGCCGCTGCGCAGGGCGGGATCGCTAAACCAGCCTGTGCTGTCCGCCGTGATCGCCTTCCAGCTGCCGTCCCCCTGCCCGGGGGCCAGCGGGTCGCCGGCCATGGGCGCGACCTTTTTGCCGGCGGCGACGAGGGCCTCAACCGGATCGGCGGGGATCATGGCGCGGCGCTGGTGATCGGGCAGGCGGCAGGCCAGGCCGTGGCTCAGCTGCAGAGACTCCCCGGTCTGCGCAAGAAGCGCGCCCGGCAGCAGGGCGATCAGGAGGATGACGAGCAGGCGTTTCATGCGATTTCCTCGTGGTTTGATGAGCAGGTGGTGGAGCTGAAGTGCTGCAATAAGCTGCAGCCGGTCCGGAGAGGCAGCGGGGCGAACACGGGAGGGCGTCCTATCCCATCACCACTTCGACCTCCACCCTCTTTTTATCGGTCAGGGGAAGCAGCCGCCCGGTGAGCGGCTGGGCATCGAAAAGGATGCTGCGCACCCCGCGCTGCACACCGTCGGGATTGGCGACGCGCAGAACGTAGCGGGTACCGCGGAAGACGCGTTCGAAGGTAAAGCCCGGCCATGAGGCGGGAATCACCGGATCGACCAGGAGGCCGTCGAAGGTGGCGCGCACGCCGAGGCAGTAATCCATCATCACCCGGTACATCCAGGCGGCTGTGCCGGTCTGCCACGAATGGCTCGCCCGGCCGGGTTCGCTGTGTTCGTCACTGGTGACGTACTGGGAAAAGACATAGGGCTCGGCGATAAAGATGTCCGAGTCGATGGCGTTGGGCAGCAGCTCTTTGTAATAGGCGAAGGCGCGATCGCCGTGGCCGAGAAGGCATTCCGCCTGAATGACCCAGGCGGCGGGATGGGCGAAGATGGCGCCGTTCTCCTTTTTGCCGGCGACGCAGCGGGTGACCAGTCCGATGGTGGGGTCGATCTCGCGGAACGCCGGTGCGCATTTTTTCGGACCGTAGGGGGTGTTGAGTTGATGCCAGGTGCTCTCCATCGCCTGCTCGAGCCGTGCAGGATCGTCGATATCGGCGATGACCGCCCAGGACTGGGTATTGAGGAAAATACGGCCCGCCTTGTTGGTCCTGCTGCCGATCCTGCGTTCGCGCGCTCCGAAAGCGCGGATATACCACTCACCGTCCCAGCAGTGTCTTTGCACCGCCTCCTTGAGCTGGTCGCGGGTCTCGACGGCTGTGGCAAGGGGCTCGGCCAGGCCGCGGTACGAGAGGAGTTCGATGAGAAGATTGAGCATGGCGACATAGAACATGGCGCCCCAGACGCTTTCGCCGCCGTCGTCGCCGCCGATATAGTCGAGGGTGTCGTTCCAGTCCCCGCGTCCGAAAATGGGCAGGCCGTGCGCCCCCAGATTGCCGCGTACGAAGCGGACCACGGCATGGAGGTGTTCGAGCAGCGGCGCGGCGGGGGCATCGATAAAAGGCTGCTGATTGTCGAGGATCGCCCAGTCGCCGGTCTGCTTGATATAATCGCTGATGGCGAGAATGTACCAGAGAGGGTCGTCGCAGTGGCCGGTCACCTCGCCCTGGCCGTCGCCGTGGAAGTGGTGGTAGACATGGCCGTCGAGGAACATCTGGCGTGAGAGCAGGAGAATGCGCTGCCGCGCCAGCTCCGGATCGGAGAGGGTGACGGCGATGGTGTCCTGGGCGGTGTCGCGAAACCCAAAGCCGCGGCCGATGCCCCAGTAGTAAAAGCTGGCCACACGGCCGACCTCGAAAGCGACCCGCGCCTGGTAGGGGGTCCAGTAATTCATATAGGTGTCGGCATTGGCGTCCGGAGTGTGAACCCGCGTCACCTGAAAATAACGCTCCCACTTGCTCCGGAGTTTCTCCCAGGCGCGCTGGCGCGCTGCGGTGTCGTGATACCGCACCGGCAGCACCCCGCACAGCTGCTTGCACTCATCCTTGGCCACAACGCCGAGGGTGAAAACGACCGGCAGCTCCTGCCCCGGCGCCAGATCGATATCGCACTGGAGGGCGCCGACAGCGTTACCGAAATCGGTCTCCCGGCTGCTCAGCTTCTCCTGCCCGATGGCGGCGGGGTTGTTCTCGTTGCGATAGTTGCCGATGAAGCGCTCGCGCAGAGTCTCAAAAGCGGTGACCGGCTGATTGACGGAGAAAAAAGCGAACTGGTCCCACTCCTTGTTCTCCTGGTGCTGGGTGCCGCGGGACCCGGTGACCCAGTAGGTTTTGGTGGCGAAAAGACCGCGGATGCGGGGATCGAAATGGACGCGGTTGAAGTGCTGGTCGTCGCACTGATTGATCAGGTCGATCAGGGCATGGCCGAGAGCGAACTCGACATAGCCGTAGACCGAGAGGCGGCGGGGCCGGCCGCTCTCATTGCGCAGCAGGGCCTGCCAGATCTCGAGATGGTCGTCGGGAGGAACAAAATAGAGCAGATCGGAGCGGATGCCCTCCACGAGGGCATGAACGCGGGTGTAGCCGAAGCCGTGATGAACGCGATAGGCTTCGAGGTTACGGCCGACCGGCTGCCAGGTCAGGCTCCAGATTTCGCCTGAATCACGGTCCTTGACATAGATATATTTGCCCGGGCGGTCCGGCGGCACATCATTGATGCGGTAGCGGGTGACCCGGCCGTGCAGGGGCGAGCGGTAGTAGCTGATGCCGCCGCCGTTGTTCGAGATGGTCGCAAAATAGTGGCCATTGTAGATATAGTTGATCCAGGGACTCGGAGTGGCGACATGATGGATGACAAATTCCTTGCCGTCGGGGCTGAAATCACCGTACTTCATTTGTGATCTCTCTCCTTCTTTGAAGCGGTGGGCCAGATCAAGCCATCATGCCGGATGTGCCAGGCGATGTCGCCATCCGATGCTGTGAGCACAGCCTCCCAGCTCTCCGGTCCGGCGTAGAGCCGGGGCGGCCATTGACAGCCGGCGGGCCGGTCCAGCTGCAGTTTCAGACCGGACCAGCTTTGCGCATAACTCCCTTTCTCCTGGTAGAGATGGCGCTGCCGGTAGTAGATCTGACGCAGCAGCCATTTGATTTGTTCTGCTTCGGGCAGAACGAATTTTTCGGATTGGTCACCGGCCGGGCGGCTGGAAAAGCGGACAAATCCCCACAATTCGGGATAATGAATGTTGATCAACCCCGTCGGCGCCCAGACCCAGTTGTCCTCCGGCAGGGATTTGCCGGTGGCGGGATCGGTGATCTTGACATAGCTGCCGTTTTCCACCCGGGTGCGCCATTCAACCCGGGAAAAATTGACCCGCCAGTGGTCGCCCGCACCAGGAGCGCGGCCTTCGGGCGCCTGTTCCTTCAGCACGGCCCAGGGAAGAGCCAGTTCGATGGTCCAGCCGGTGTCGATGTCGCCGGGCTGATTGATGCTGCCCTGGACGACCACCCCCTTCTGCAGGCCGCGGATATCCCAGAAGAAGGTGGGATTGCCGCCGTCACGGTAGGGACGATCAAGAAAGAGGTCCCAGTGGGTGGCGAAAGCGTTGAGTTCGAGTTCATAATAGCGGTGGGTGTCGCCATCCGGATCGATAAAGACCTCGAAATCGTTGTCGTAAAAGATGATCGCATCATGTTCGCGCAGGTTGGCCCAGACATCGGGCTCTTCCATCTGGCCGGCGATGTAGAAATAGTGGTCGTCCCAGAGCATCTTGACGCGGGTATTGAAGCGCGGACGGGGTTTGAGGTCGCCCTCGATATCGACAAAAGCGTCACTCCAGGCGGCCCGCTGCCAGTCGGTCTCACCGAGATTGCCGTCGATGATGAGCGGCCGGGTCGTCCGGCAGCAGACATAGCCGGGCGGAGCGAAGGGAAGCTGGGGCGGATCGAGCGCATACAGGGCGCCGGCTGTGCAGAGGAAAAGAGAGATGAGGGCTTTTTTCATGGATTTCCTCTTGGAGGTGTGGCTCAGCGCACCAGCGTGACCGGGCGCACCTGAAGTGAGCGCTGCCCGGCGGCATCGATGCCGAGCACGTTGATGTAATAGATGCCGGAGGCGGCAGCTTCCCCCGCGTTATTCCGGCCCTGCCAGTGAAAGGTATGCAGCCCGCGCGGAAGGGTGCCATTGGCCACCTGCGCCACCAGCTGTCCACGGCTGTTCATGATCGCGGCGCGCACCTCCATCAGCTCCGGAACGAAGATGCGGATCGCAGCGGTACTGTTGAAGGGATTCGGCCAGGCGGCCGCCAACTCCATCCGCTCCGGCATTTCTCCCTCCGCCTCTTCATCGAGCCGGACCGGGCTGGCGTCGCGGTGATAAATCTCGAACTCGTAGATGCGGCTGACGTCCGGTTTGGTCAGATAGAGCCGCACCTGGCGGCTCTGCACCTTTTCGGGCAGGGCGTGATAGGAGACGCTGCCGCTTTGGTCCCCCGGATTGTCGTTGACGCTGATGGCATTCCGCCAGCTGCCTGCGCTGTCGAGGAGCTGGATGGTAAAGTCTGTGGAGTTCATGCCCGGCCCGTCACCGGCGCCGGGATCGCCGGCAGGAGCCTGCCCTGCACCGGCATGGCGGACGATAAAATAGTTCATGGCTGTGGTGTCGGGCAGGGTCACTTCCAGCCAGTCAGGCGCGCCATTATTGCAGCACCATTTGGTCGCCAGCGAGCCGTCGATCGCCTTGCCGGCATTCTCGCTCACGGAATTGCATTCGCAGTCGGCCCGGGCGGTGGCGGCCAGAGCCAGATTGACCTCATCCGGTCCCACCTCGAAATCGTAAAAGGTGACCGCAAGGGGCTGCGGGCCGGCGAGGAGGCCGCTCCGGTCGGCGGCCGTAAATTCCGTCTGCAGGGCCGCGCTGCTTTTCATCCAGATCTGGGCGCTGCCGTTGGTGATGGTAATTTCGAGGGGATTGCCCCAGACCAGAGCGTCGTTTGAGAAGAGGAGGGCCGGGTCCGATGCCGTCACCCGGATATCAGCGGCGGCGACAAAGACCGGCAGGCCCGAGTCATCCACCAGGTCAATGCGCACAGGAGTGGCGGTCCCGGCCGGATGGATCTTGCCGGACTCGAAGCTGAGGGCGATGCGGTCGGCGCGCCACGAACTCACCTGGCCGTTGCCGCTGAGATAGGAGGAGACGCGCCAGTAGCCGGTGCCGCTGGCATCGGCGGGACGGATATTTTCGACGGCACAGCGGAGGGTGTGAGGGCCGGGTGTCAGCGCGGCGGAGAGATCGAGGCGCAGGGGATAGACGATATCGCCGGGGCACCAGCCGCTGCGGCTCAAATCCGACGACCAGGTGTTGCCCCAGCGGCCGGAGCGAGGGTTGCGGGTACGGAAATTTTTGCAGTCACTGCGCCAGGGTTTATAGCGATAGACTTCAACGCCGTCGATGCTGATGACGTTGTCCTTGCTGACGAATTCATCCGCGTCGGTGCCGTCGGTACAGTGGCCCGAGGTATAATAGGTCAGCCAGACACGTTCAGCGGCAGGGGGAATATTGACCGCGATGTTGGGTTTGTCCGGGCTGACCTGGGCAGCGGTCATGCCCCAGTTATGATAGACCCCGTTGGCCCAGGCGGGATTGACGGGGGCGGTGACGGGCTTGTAGATCAAGTCGAAGGTGATTTTCCATGCGGGTGAAACCCAGGTATCGACAAAGCCGCGGATGGTCCGCCTGCCGGAGAGCAGGGAAGCGAGATCGCTCACATCCTGGCGCAGGTCGGAGCGGCCGCCGAAGCCGGTGATAAATTTTAAAAGTTCGATATTTTCCATGCCCGGAATGGTGAGCATGACCGCGCCAGCGCGGTCCCAGGGATCGCCGTCGGTGCCTTCCTGGAGAGTCGAAAAGACGAGCACGCGGGCGGTGATCTGGACCGGTCCGCTGAAAGCGGGCAGATCGAGCTCGCGGCGGATGATGCGCCCCCCCTCTTCAGCAAAGATGGAGCCGGTATCGTATTTGGCGCTCTCACCGAAGTGGATCGGGTGGGCGTCGAAGATCCGGACCACGGTCGAGTCCTGTGCGCGCAGCATGGCTCCGTCGGGGAAGGAAAAGAGCGCGGCCAGCAGGCAGAGGAGCGCGCGGGCGGCACGGGAACTGGAATAATCAGCGGGCATCAGCACGTCCGGGGATATTCGGGTGATTTGAACCGGTTAGTTTTTTTTATAATCAAACTAAAAAAGTTTACTAATTTATTTCATCACAGTCAAGAGATAATTGTCGATTTGGAGCTGCCGGGCGGGACAAGGGTTAATTAATTGCTTAAAAAAGGGGGTTATGGCCGCCCTCGCTGCATTCTTGCCCCCTGACCCGCCGGTGGCGAGTGCCGTCCACCTCTCTTTTTCCTGATTTTGTTAATTTATCACTTGACAAAGAGATGGATATTGGCTACATTAACAAGTATTTTTTGTAATAAAAATAACTATTTTGAACAGCGCCATGCGCGCTGACGGTATCCTCCAGGTTTATCTTTACGTTAGTCCCGCAACCCATAACCCTTCAGGAGGAGGTTAAATCCCACTTTTTTTTCAGACCTGCGTCGCCCTTTAATCCCCGTATTTAAACCTATCACAGGAGAGAAAGATGAAAAAAGCTGCTCTCGTTTTGTTCCTCACCCTTGCCGTCGTGGTTTCGGCTTTCGCAGCCAACACCCCCGGCAACAAGGTTGACGACACCACGATGGATCTGCAGGCTTGGTACGGCAACAATCCGCGCATGATCAGCGTCAACCCGGCCAACGGTCAAGTCT